>Ga0315534_1001103_pt1 | contig 18820 bp, 14 predicted proteins | sample SalMarSW160240MG_FD_203094 | JGI IMG/M metagenome (GOLD analysis project Ga0315534, IMG submission 203094) | Salt marsh sediment microbial communities from the Plum Island Ecosystem LTER, Massachusetts, United States - Salt Marsh Sediment SW1602-40 ... | reverse complement strand
AAGAGCGTGATGTAGTCAAGGTTTTTAATACGGATGCGCATAGCTTGACTCCAGGATGGGGAAGGATGGACCTGAGGACTTAGTCCCCAGGTCCATCCCGGTTTATTTCACCATGCTACCCTGCTCAACTTACGCAGGTCTGGTGTGAGTGGACGGATTACGGCCAAATCCGGACGTACTCTCCACCTTGTAGTTCGGAGACCGAGATCTTCGGATCGGCACAGTCACCGTACTGATCGCATGTCAGCGTTCCCGTGATGCCCTGGTGGCCTGACGTTGCATACAGGCAGGTGCGCATCGCCTGGCGGCCGATGTGCAGACCGGCGTCGTCAGTCACGCCAACTTTTTCGACGCAGTCGAAGATCATATTCGCCGCGTCAAACGCATGGGCGTGGAAGACCGAAAGCGTGTCCGAACCGAACATCTCCTTGTACTTCGCCTTGAAGGTGTCGTAGAGCGCACCCGTGTAGGCGATATCGGGACCGGAGAAGTACATACCCTCATTGGAATCACCGATCGCTGCGGCGGCGGCATCCGAGATGCAGCCGTCCGCGGCGGCGACTATGGTGTTCTCAAGCCCGGCCACTTCCTTGGACTGCTTGGCCAAGAAACCGCATTCGGCGGTGAAGACCGGGAAGTAGATGAACTCCGGCGGTCCGGCTGCGGCTACAGCCGTCAGCACCGGACGCATGTCCGTATCGCCCACGTTGATCGCGGTGAAGGCGACGACCGTGCCGCCGAGCTCTTCGAAGGAGTTGCGGAAGGCGTTGGCAAGACCTTCCGTGTATGGATCACCATCGTGGATGGCGGCTGCGGTTGTGAGGCCAAGTTCGTTGTAGGCGAAATCAGCGATGGCTGCGCCCTGCACCAGGTCGTTGTGGGCCGTGCGCAGGTAGCCCGGCTTCCAGGCCTGTGCGGGATCCGTCAGGCTGGGGGCTGTGTTCGAAGGCGATACCATGAAGTACCCGGCGTCAGAGATGACCTGTGACATGGGTACCCCGGCGCCGGAACAGCTCGTCCCGATAACACCGAGGATGCTGGGGTCGGAGACGATCTTCTGTCCGGCCGCCTGGCCGCCTTCGGCGCTGCAGCCATCGTCTTCAGCTTGCAGTTCGACCGAGTGCCCGTCGACCGGACCACGCATGTCAATGGCGATTTCCACACCATATTGAGAGTCGAGGCCAAGCTGGGCGTTAGCGCCGGAAATTACGAGGGCTGAGGCGATGCGGATGGGATCATCAGGTCCGTACGTGACACATCCGATTTCATCTTCGCATACAAATTCAGCTGCCCCACCGCCGCATGCAGCCAAAAAGAGCGCTGCGAGCACTAGGGTCGAAAGCACCACTAATGTGCGTTTCATGCTTCTTCCTCCTCAAGGATTATGTTCTGGTAATAGTTGGAGCATCGAGCCAGTATGTCATTTGAACATTTTCGCAGTGCGGGGTATCCCTCCTTTCAATATAACAAGTGTCACTCGTGCACAGATTCTACATGTGAAGCACGGGTGAGTGGATGCATTCTATAACCGGATAGGTACCACTGTCAACTGGGTGGGAGCAGCCCTCGGGCGCTCACCATGCGGCAACCCCTCTGGTTGACTTCTTACGATTGTCGCACCATGCTATCAATAGGACATAAAATGAAGCTGTGAAATTGTAAACATTTGCGTAACGTGGGTGGAGATCCACAGCTTATGCGTCTTGGGACCTGGGGTGAAAATCTGGCGGCCAATTATCTCGAAGAACAAGGTTACGAGTGCCTGGATAGAAACATCCGCATCGGACCGAGGGAGCTCGATCTTGTGATGCAGATTGAAGACACCGTCGTCTTTGTCGAGGTTAAAACGCGGGTCAGCGCCGAATATGGTCCTCCGGAAGCTGCCATCTCTCAATCCAAACGGAGAAATCTCGTTCAGGCAGCCTGGGGATATCTGGAGCAAGTCGACCGTCTGCAGGCGGCCTGGAGATTCGACGAAATCGCCATCGAGGCCACCAGGCAGCGGGAGGTTATCCGCCTGGACCACTATCAGGCAGCTTTCGAGGTAGGGATGCTGTGACGGCTCCTATTTCTGCACGATCGGCTCGCATCGTATGCCTGGTCGGCCCAACGGGAGTGGGGAAGACGGCAGTTTCCCTCGCTCTGGCAGGCCGATTGGGGGCAGAGATCATTTCAATGGATTCGCGCTTACTGTACCGGGGCATGGATATCGGTACGGCCAAACCAACACCCTCGGAGCTGGCTGCTGTTCCCCATCACCTGATCGATGTGGCCGATCCCGATGAGACTTGGTCGCTTGCCCATTACCGCCAGGCATGCCTATTGACAATCGAGAGGCTGCACGCTTCTGGCACATTGCCTCTCCTGGTCGGCGGGACCGGTCAGTATTACCGCTCACTTGTTGAAGGCTGGAAGCCACCTACGACAAAGGTGTCCGATGTATTCCGGAGCAAGATGGAACGCTATGCGCGTGAGCACGGGCACCAGGAATTGTTCGATCAATTACGACAGGTGGATCCGACATCTGCAGCAAGGATCGATCCGCGCAATATTCGACGCGTCATTCGCGCCCTTGAGATCTTGCACTTGACGGGAACCCCGGCCAGTGCGCAAAGAGAAAGTGACCCACCCGACTATCCTGTCCTCACACTGGGATTATGGGCTCCACGCGAGGTCCTTTACGCTAGGATTGACAGCAGAATCGATGAGATGCTTAAGCGAGGTTGGGTCGAAGAAGTGCAGGTGTTATTGAAGCAGGGCACCTCTCCCGATGCGCCATCTTTCTCTGCAATCGGATACCGGGAGCTGGCTGCGTATCTTGCGGGCAGGCTCAGCCTGCAGGACGCAGTTCTTGCCATTCAGAGGGGCAGCCGGCAGTTTGTGCGCCGGCAAGCGAATTGGTTTAAGCAGGGGGATGAGCGCATCCTGTGGTTTGAGAATGCGCCTGGTGTGGTTCGAAAGATGCAGGCAGCGGTGCTGAATTTGGGGTAGTGAAAAACCTCTGGCTCCCTAATCCCCCGTGTTCGGTTAAACGAGCAAATTCAGCAGATAGAACACGAGGGCCGCGAGTCCGGCTGTTATTGGGATCGTCAGCGTCCAGGCCAGAACCATATCCCGCAGGATAGTCCAGCGAACCTTGTTCACCCGCTCTGCCGCACCCACGCCCACAATGGCTGAGCTCATCACCTGTGTCGTGCTAACAGGGCCTCCGACTAATGCCCCGCCGAGGATGACCGCCGCACCGGCAATTTGTGAAGTGAAGCCATGGATAGGTCGGATCCGGTAGATTCTCCCTCCCAGAGTCCGGATCAATCGCCAACCCCCAAAGGCTGTTCCCAGCGCGATTGCTCCGGCACTGATTGCAATCACCCAGATTGGTACGTAGAAGGAGGTGATGCGTTGCGTAAGGAAAAGGCCGAGTGCGATCACACCCATTGTTTTCTGGGCATCGTTCGTGCCATGGCTCAAGCCCAAGCCGATAAGGGTGAAAATCTGCGTGCGGCGGAAGAAGCCACTTACACGTGGAGTAGCTCCGCGCACAAACCAGAGCGTGATCCGCATCACGAGGAAGCCGGCAAGAATCCCGATCAGTGGTGAAAGGAAGAGGGCCAGGACGACTTTGATCATTCCGTCTACTTGGACGATGCTGAAGCTCCGGGCATGGAGCAGAGCAGCACCGAGCAATCCCCCTAGTAGGGCATGCGAAGAAGATGAAGGAAGGCCAAGATACCAGGTCGCAAGATTCCAGATGACGGCCGCGATCAAGGCTGCCAGTAGCACATATTCATTCAACGCGTTATCGACGAGCAGCTCGTTCCCGATCGTGCGCGCAACTGCGACGCCAAACAGGAAGGGTCCGGCGAATTCCGAAATTGCAGCCAGGATGAGAGCAAGGCGCGGGTTCAGGGCGCGAGATGATATCACGGTCGCCACGATATTCGAGCTGTCATGGAAACCATTCAGGAAGTCGAAGACCAGCGCGAAGATAATGAACGCTGTGAACATAGGGAATTCTCTCCAATAATTTGAAGGTTGAGCTTACCAGAATGGAACATACCCCGTCAACTGGCTTTTCCTAACTGGATTGAAACCCCTCGCCAATCTGGTGGATTGCTAGCACTGTGAGGCTGATCAGGATTCCGGGCAGTAAAGATAGTGCAGGGGCTTGAACTAGGTACGTCCGGCCGGCATCGAGCATCGCTCCCCACTCAGGTAGGGCCGGATCTCCAGCCAGACCGAGAAAGGTCAATGTTGTCGTTCCGAGGAAGGCCCAAGCGTAATGTGTCGTTGACAGCGCAAGTAATTGAGGGAAGGCGTTCGGGATCAGGTGATAAATAGCAATGCGAGCGTGACCTGCGCCCATCGCTTTCGCAGCATCAACATAGCCTTCGTGTATATAGCTGTTGAGGATACTGCGTGAAAGCCGGATGAATCCCGGGCTCCCGCCCAGACCAACAGCAAGGATCACGGTCGGCAGCCCCGGCCCCACAGCTGCAACCAGGAGCATTGCGAGAAGCAGCCCCGGGATTGCAAGACCGGTGTTTGCCAGACCCACGAGCAGTCGGTCTGCAATTCCCCCATAGGTTGTCGCCAACAGGCTCAGACTCAACCCCAGTCCAACTGTGATCAAGGTCGCGGCAAGCGTGCTGGTAAAAGAATACCGGGCTCCAAAGATCAACCGGCTGAGGAGATCTCTCCCCAGAGCGTCGGTTCCAAGAACAGCCATCTTGCCGGGCGCGGTGATCGGTTCGCCGATTGGGGTGCGGGGGTTGTGTGGAGCCAGTAAGGGGGCGGTGATGGCTATCAATACCAGGCATCCGATCCAGATCCACGCTATACGGCCCGCCCAAATGCGTATCATGCAGACCTGCGTGTTCGGGGGTCAAGCATAATTGCCGCCAGATCTGCACTGAGTTGACTGAAGGTGTAGAAGATCGCTGCCAAAACGACAAGACCCTGTGCGATTGGGTAATCTCCTTCGAGAATCGATTTCACGAGCAGTCGCCCAAGGCCTGGCCGAGCAAAGACAGTCTCGGTGACTACGGTTCCACTAAATAGGTAGGCCGCCTCCAGCGCCGTAAGGGAGATCACCGGTGGCAATGCTGGACGGAATGCATGCCAGAGCATCCTGGCATCTTCCCGAAGGCCGCGTGCATGGGCGGCAAGGATATAGGGTGACTCCAGGGATTCCTTCAGGCTCGCCTGGACGACGCGCCCGATTGGCCCTGCTGATGTAATCCCGAGAACGATCGCCGGCAGGATTAGTCCAGTGTTCAACCCAGGCAGGCTGGCAAGCATAGATAGATGCAGCGCAAGAAACAGAACCAGGATCCCGGTGAATGCCACCGGTAAGGAGGTCGAAAGATTGGTGATAAAAGTTGCCGACCTGCCGACCAGACGGGGTTCCCACCACGCAGCTGCGATACCCAGGGTAAAACCAACCAGGAGGGCGAATGCCAATCCTGCGAGTGCGAGCCCGATGGTAAATCTGAACTGCTCAGCGATAATTGTGCCTACCGGACGGCTGGTATATAGCGAAAGACCAAGGTCGCCTTGCATTAAATCCCGCAAGAATCGAAGATATTGGAGCCAGAGCGGTGCATCTAAACCAAGTGCTTGCCTCAGTTCTTCGGCTTGCTGGGCGGTCGCTAGGCCCTGGGAAAGCAAATTGTATGTGGGATCACCCGCTGCTAGACGAAGAGAGAAGAAAGTTAATGAGACCGCCGCCCAGGCAGTCAATAGCCCCTCGACCAGCCGACGGCCGATCGTGATCAGGAGCTGAGTTCGAGATCGATCAGGTACGGGAACCATCCCTGTATGGAAAAACGAAGCCCCTTCACGTTTGAGCGGGCAACCACAAGGTTGAGATAGTCCCGCAGCGGAAGTACCGCATACGCATCCATAATCCTAGCGATGGCTTCGCGGTACTGAGTATCACGTTCACTTTGTCCATCAATAACAGTGGCGGCGGAATCTAGGAGTCGATCAAGCACAATGTCCGCAATCCCGCTCCAGTTGAAAAAGCCATCGCTACGGTAGCTGGGCCGTAGTAGATCTGCATCGGTTCCGAAGAAGTTTATACCGATGACGCTATAGTTTCCGGTAGACTGCAGTTCACGCAGCGGACCGAACCCCTGCGCCGTGACTATATCCACCCGGGCACCAAGGGCTTCCCAGGCTACTTCCATGAGCTGTGCTGCCTCAGTGTTTCCACCCCAAGTTGGTGCGATGATGGTGAGTGCGAGAGGTTGACCATCTTTCTCACGGAAACCATCGCCATCGTCATCCACCCAACCGGCCTGGTCAAGCAAGTTGGCGGCAGTTTCAGGATCATACTCCGCTGGTGCATCGACGAGAAGATCACCGAATACAACTCCGGAAAGCGGCCCCCTAGCAAGTGGAGAACGTTTCCCAAAGACGGTCCGTACCAGCTGTGCTCGATCCAGGCCTAGAGAGAGAGCCTCACGTACGCGTCTATCCTGTGTGGGTTCTCGATTGAGATTGAAGTAGAACTGCATCGGTTGGCCTGGTATGGCTATAGGGTAGAGGGTGAAGCCATCGCCTGAAGACAAGCGTTCTGCCTCACGGAATGGGATTTCTCCCATGATGTCGACTTGACGACTTTCGAGCGCGATTGCGCGTGTAGCATCCATCTCGAAAAAGAGAAAATTAATGAATTCGATACTGGCGACCTGGTGATCGTAGATCTCAGGCGCCCAAGCGTAATCCGGGTTCCTGCGCAGGAGAAGATGATCGTTAGGAATATATTCTACAAACTGGTAGGGTCCAGTGCCAACCTGATGGAACTGATACTCTGCGGGTCCCCAACGTTCAAGCGCCTGTGGAGAGGCCATTCCCAAATATACCTGGGAAAGTGAATCCAGCAGCGGCGTATAAGCGTCGTCCAATTCGAATACGACCTGGAACTCGTCCTCAACCCGAATGCTTGAAACCGGGCCGAGCATGCTCAGGGCTTTCTGGGAGTGATTCTCTGGATCGAGAACATACTCGATGTTTGCCTGAACAGCCCGCGCATTGAAGGGAGTTCCGTCGTGGAAGATCACATCCTTCCGAAGGTAAAAGGTATACTCTCGCCCGTCAGGCGAAATTGTCCAGCGTTCGGCCAAACCGGGCACATACTGGCCAGTCACATCATCCCTGAAAATGAGCATATCGTAAACAGAAGAAAGAGGGATGCCAAGTTCTGCCGAAGCATGCAGGTGGGGATCCAGACCCGAAGGTGCGAGGGTAAGCCCGTAGACCAGGGTCGCAGGGATTGGATCTGCTGAAGAGCATGACCCGAGAATCATGCCTATTAGTAGGGAAAGCAGTGCATGGATGGTGCATCGTTTCAGGCTCATGTTTGTGCCGCGAGGGTCATTGCGCCTACCAGGCCCGCATCATCCCCGAGCTCGGCGGGTGAAATTCGAAGATCCTGCAAGTAGGCGTTGTCCATGATGTGTTCGCGCAATGAGATCTCGAGTGGTTCGAAGAGCAGGGTACCCATGCTGGATACACCGCCTCCAAGGACAAAGATTTCGGGATTAAAAACATGTGCCAAATCGGCGAGATGGTGACCAAGTGCACTGGCAGCAAAGCCAATGATCTCAAGCGAGAACTTATCTCCCTCAGCAGCAGCGCTGCCGACATCACGTGCGGTCACAAATCCCTGATTTGAAAGGACTTCCTGAAGAGCGGAGACCGCACCTGCTCGCAGCTTATCGGTAGCACGCTCACTGATGGCTGTTCCCGAAGCCAGGGCTTCGATATGCCCACGCTGACCACAGTTGCAGCGCGGGCCAAGCGGATCCAGGGTTAGATGACCTAACTCGGCGGCAAGGCCATGAGCTCCGAGAAGCAGATGCCCGTCCGTGATCACGCCTCCACCGATCCCGGTGCCGATCGTGAGATAAACCATGTTTTTCGTTCCACGGCCAGAGCCAAACCGCCATTCACCAAGTGCAGCCATGTTTGCGTCATTCCCAAGCAGAATAGTCACGCCAAGGCGTTTTTCTAGCTCGTCCTTTAGATGGATATGGGTCCAGCCTGGAAGGTTAGGCGCGCTGAGTATGATGCCTTGGAAAGGGTCCAGAGGTCCTGGAGCACCGATCCCGATCCGCAAGCCATCTCGTTCCCGGGGGAGCAGGCTCTCGATCGCCGCTTGTAATCGACCGATAACCGCCTTCGGACCTTCTGCGGCCAGTGTCGGGACCTTGATTTGTTCCTGTGCTGGAGGCTCAGGTTTCTCGAAGCGGGCAACGCGCAGGTGGGTCCCACCAAGATCGACTGCCAGAATCGCCGACATGAGCGGAGTATAACATTAACGCGTGCACCCCTTCACGCAAGACCTCGCCATAGCTTTTTCGTAAATGGGCGCTGCTAGCTTGAAGTTTGCCAGAGCAGGCTTTAGAATGCAGTCGAAATGTCGAAAACGATAACTCCGATCCGAGCACAGTATCTCCAGATCAAGAAAAATTACCCGGAAGCGATACTCTTCTTCCGCCTGGGTGATTTTTATGAGACGTTCGATGAGGATGCTGAAATCGCGGCTCGTGAACTTGATATCGTCCTTACGTCACGCAATGTAGCTAAAGGTGATCGCATCCCAATGGCCGGGATTCCGCATCACGCTGCCGCGAATTACATCGGTAAACTAATCGAAGCAGGTTATCACGTTGCTATATGTGAGCAGATCGGAGATGGTCCTGAAAAGGGGCTCTTCCCGCGGGAGGTTGTGCGGGTTATCTCGCCCGGCACAGTGATTGAGAGTGAGCTGCTCCCTGGCGATGCAAACAATTACCTGCTTTCGGTCTACCAGGATCACGATAAACTGGGGCTTGCATTCGCCGACATAAGCACCGGAGAATTTGCGGCCGGTGAGTTCGAAGGTCTCGATCCCGCTGACGTCCTGCAGCACGAAATAGCCAGGCTCAATCCGGCAGAGATCCTGGTGGGCGAATCGCACGATGCTGACAATTTACGACCAGGCGTCATAAGCCGTATTCCCGATTGGAAGTTTGAGCTCGAGCGAGCCGATGGTTTGTTGAACACCCACTTTGGGACTGCAACACTGGCTGGCTTCGGCTTAGGCGAGTCCCCTCTAGCCCGCCGGGCTGCAGGTGCACTCGTGGCATACTTGAAGGATGCACAGGCTCCTGTCCTTGAGCTCCTCACAGGCCTCTCCAGCTATGGATTCGATCAGTTCATGGTGCTTGACGCTGCGACCCGCCGGAATCTCGAACTGTCAGAAACACTGAGGGGTGGCAGGACGCAGGGTACACTGCTCGGCGTCCTTGACCGGACCGTAACCCCACTTGGGCGGCGGCTGTTGCATCATTGGCTTGGTCAGCCACTGCTCGATCGAGTGCGGATCGAGCGGAGATTGGATCAGGTGCAGGCCGGCTTTGAGGAAGGGTTGTGGCGGGCTGAGGTCCGGCAGGCCTTAAAACCCATAGGTGATTTGGAAAGGCTGACCAATCGCATTGTAGCTGGCTTGGCACGTCCGGTAGATCTTGTTGGATTGCGCGTGATGCTGGGCGAAATCCCAGCATTGCTCGAGCTTGTATCGGGCAGCAATAACGTCGCGATTACGGCCATGTTGGAGGGCGCTGAGGATTGTGCCGATCTACGCGAACTCCTTCAAAATGCCATTCAGGACGAACCTCCTGCTACGCTGGCAAACATCGGTGTGATCCGAGCCGGTTACTCCTCGGAGCTGGATGGAGTGCGTGCATCATCACGGCTGGCAAGAGAATGGATCGCAGGTCTTGAGCAAGTCGAGAGAGAGCGAACCGGAATCAAGAGCCTGAAGGTCGGCTTCAATAAGGTGTTTGGTTACTACATCGAGGTAACAAAAGCAAACTCTTCCCACGTGCCGGAAGAATATATCCGCAAACAGACCCTGGTTAATGCCGAAAGATACATTACTCCCGAGATGAAGGAGTATGAAGCCCAAGTGCTCTCGGCCGAGGACCAAATCCGGGAGATTGAAGCCCAGGTTTTCCGTGAGGTGTGCGCCGAGCTTGCCGGACAAGCGACAAGGCTTTTGGGGATGGCAGGGGTGATCGCCAGGCTGGATGTCATCCTGACTTTAGCAGAAGTGGCTGCCTTGAATAACTATGTCCGTCCAAAGCTTCTGGATGGAGCCGAGCTGCAAATCGAAGATGGCCGGCATCCGGTGGTTGAGCAGTTGCTCACGAATAAGCGTTTTGTGCCAAATGATGTCGAGTTTGAGGAGGGCGAGGCGATCCGGATCATCACCGGCCCCAACATGAGCGGAAAGTCGACCTACCTGCGCCAGGTAGCAATCATCGCCCTTATGGCGCAGATGGGCAGTTTCGTCCCCGCGAGATCGGCGACACTCGGGCTGGCTGATCGAATTTTTACTCGGATAGGTGCACAGGATGAGATTCATGCTGGACAATCGACCTTCATGGTCGAGATGGTCGAAGCAGCGAACATCCTGAATAATGCCACTGCTCGCAGTCTCATCATCCTGGATGAGATCGGCCGGGGCACGAGCACCTACGATGGCGTCGCCATCGCCTGGGCCGTGGTTGAGTACCTGCATAACCATCCCAGGCTCCGAGCCAGGACGCTGTTTGCCACTCACTATCATGAATTGACCGCCTTGAGCGAGGTGCTTCCGGGCGTGCGCAATTACAATGTTGCGGTATCAGAAGAGGGTGGGCAGGTCGTATTCCTGCACAAGATCATGCCCGGTGGTGCGGATAAATCCTACGGTATCCATGTTGCTGGGCTGGCCGGGATGCCTCGCGCAGTGGTGCAGCGTGCAGGTGAGATCCTGGCCAAGTTCGAAGATCCAGCCCCATCCGAACAGAGGACTAGCCCGAGCAAGCAGTTAATGCTCTTCCCCGATACGAATCCCTTGCTGGAAGAGTTGGAAAAGCTCGATATCAATGAGCTAACGCCGCTCGATGCTCTCACCAGATTGTATGAATGGCGGAAGCGCTTTGTCGAGGGGAGCGACGATCCCGTCTAGACGAGCGTAGGAAAAGGTGTATCTGATTAGTCCCTCTTACTAGCCCAATTGCGCGTGGACGATTTCTGGGTATTCCTCAAGAACGGGCTCAGCTTTTACGATGTGAAGTTGCGCAAGGATGTCCTCGATCATTTGAGCCTTGAGATCCGCATCCTTCCGTGACCATGTGCGGCTCTTTAACTCAAGGAAATAACCATCGAGGGAAGGCACGAGGATTTGATCCAAGTTAATAAAAAATTCAACCTGATTGAAACGCACCAACCAGCGCAAGCGATCCTTGTTAATCACCAACTCGTCTGAGGGCTTGAAGTACTCACGGTAAAAACGAACGCTGAAATTGGCCGGAGCGATAAAGCGTGAGCGCGAGAGCAGGACAGAATTTTCAAACTCACGTTCCGCAGCAGGGCCAGTAAGGGTGAGCCGCCCACGCAGATTGAATACCTCTCCCTGTTCATCGATGAACTCGTCCTCACGGTAGCGTAGGCGAGCCAGCTCGGGGGGCGGGAAACTAAAATAAGTATCGTACTCGCGGTAATGCGCCTTACGCAGAATTTCGAAGTTGCCATCCCCCAGGCGTTCCAAGATCGGCTGGGATTCAGAGAGACGAAGCTTGATCTGGATCTCATAACTCTCCTCCTGTTCTGCTTCCCCGATCGCGATCAACTTGGAAAGCACCGATCCTTCCCGCTTGATCAGGAATGAGTCGATGCGGGAAGCGTATCCGGCTCCCTTCTCCAGCATTTCAGCCTCATTCAAGGTCAGGAGCTCTTTTTCGCGCATGAGCCATCTGCCATTGACCATGACGTCTGCCACATCCGATGACTTCGTGGCGTAGACAATACGGGAGTACACCGCACTTGCATCACGGTTGAATTGCGGCCAATTGTGTGTAACAGCGGTGTCCAGGGCGATGAGATCGGCCCGCTTCCCGGCCGTGAGTGATCCGGTCACATCCCCAAGATGTATTGCTTGCGCACCCATGCAGGTTGCCATCTCGACCACGGTTTGAGCCGGCAGCGTGGTGGGGTCGTTGGTGACGGTTTTTGCGATGAAGGAAGCCAGGCGGAGTTCCTCGAACATGTCCAGGTCGTTGTTTGAAGCTGGGCCATCCGTGCCGATACCCACGTTCAACCCGATCCCCAGCATCTCCATTACAGGTGCGAAACCTGAGGCGAGTTTTAAGTTGCTGGATGGATTATGTGCGACACCGGCGTGGGCATGCTCCAGCGTGTGCATTTCACCTTCATCGATATGAACGCAATGCGCAGCGATCACCTTGGGTTCAAGCAAGCCCAGTTTCTTAATCCAGGGTACAACCGGCATTCCGTATTGAGCGCGCCAATCGTCTACCTCGGACTGGGTCTCGGCGATGTGTATGTGAACCGGGATATCAAACTCGACCGCCAACTCAGCACAAGCCTGCAGGATTTCCGGTGTGCAGGTATAGGGTGCGTGCGGTGCAATGGAAGGGGTGATCAAGGGATGTCCCTTCCACTTTTCGATGAATTGTCTCGCCGCAGCTAGCGAATCATCATACGATTCGGCATCGGGCGATGGGAATTTCAGAATTGTCTGGCCACATACTCCGCGCAGGCCGGCTGAAGAGGTTGCCTCGGCTACAATATCCTCAAAGTAGTACATGTCGGCGAAGCTTGTGATCCCTCCGCGAATCATTTCTGCACACGCGAGCTGGGTCCCGAGGTAGCAAAAATCCTCGTCAACGAACTCACGCTCGACGGGCATGATGTAGCCAAGAAGCCAAACATCAAGGCGTAGATCGTCTGCGAGGCCCCGCAGCAGCGCCATCGGCACATGGGTATGGGCGTTCACAAGCCCGGGCATGATCAGGCGGGTTCCCAGATCGAGATGCTCGGCTCCTGGGTAGGCAGCCTGCAGCTCGTCGTTACTACCCACATGAAGGATTGTATCCCCTGCAATCGCTAGTGCACCTCGGCGGAGGATCCGTCGTTCCTCGTCCATCGTAACAATGATTTCGGAGGATAGAATCAGTGTTTCATCAGGCATTCGACACCTATCGGGTTGAGAATTCTGGTGATTATAGCAGGTGAGAGCATGGATCAAAGGCGAGCAGGATGTATAATTCCGCAGGGAGGGATGCCATGCGAGCTGTGGATATCATCGTCAAGAAGCGGGATAAAGGGGAGCTAATAAAGGAAGAAATCGATTTCTTTATCGAAGGTTTCCAGTCGGGAGAGATTGCCGATTACCAGGCTTCTGCTTGGGCGATGGCTGTTTTATTGAATGGGATGAATGCCCGGGAAACGTCAGATCTCACGTTGGCGCTGGCGAATTCTGGTGACCTTCTGGATTTGTCGGATGTCGTCGATTTCTCGGTCGATAAGCATTCCACGGGTGGAGTAGGCGACAAAACTTCCCTCGTTGTTAGCCCCATTGTGGCTGCGTGTGGCGTCCCGGTTGGGAAGATGTCCGGCCGTGGTTTGGGGTTTACAGGCGGAACTCTGGATAAACTCGAATCGATTGCGGGTTTCGATGTGAGCATGACCACGGCGGAGTTCAAGTCACAGCTGAAGGAGATTGGCATTGTCTTGGCCGGCCAGACGGCTGCGCTCGCACCCGCAGATGGGTTGCTGTACGCACTCCGAGACGTCTCTGGGACGGTACCTTCAATTGCGCTGATCGCTTCATCTGTGATGAGCAAGAAGATCGCCGGGGGTGCGAATGCGATTGTGCTGGACGTAAAGACGGGTGTCGGTGCATTCATGAAGACGGTGGAGGATGCACGCGCGCTGGCGAGGATGATGGTCGATATCGGCGTTCATGCCAAGAGAAAGGTTGTAGCCTTGATCTCAGACATGAATCAGCCATTGGGATACGCGGTCGGCAACGCACTCGAGGTGAAGGAGGCGGTTGAGACACTGCTGGGACAGGGGCCACCTGACTTCATTGAGCACTGCCTGGTGGTTGCAGCTCACATGGTGCACCTCGCCCGAAAGGCTAACTCGCTCACTGATGCGCGCACTACGGTTGAGGCCACGCTCGAGCAGGGCGGGGGATATGAGAAATTCATCGCCCTGGTCAAAGCTCAGGGTGGTGACGTCACGATGATCGAGAATTTGGATCTACTGCCCTCCGCACCGATCAAGCGTGAGTATCTCGCTCAGGAAATCGGTTTTATTTCCCGGGTTCATGCGCGTGAAATTGGCTTGACGGCCATGGAACTTGGAGCCGGCAGAACGCGCAAGGGTGATGCGGTGGATCACAGCGTTGGCCTGGTTGTGTCATGCAAGGTGGGCGATCAAGTGGACCGGGGTGAACTCCTGGCGATGGTTCACGCGCAAAGCGAAGCCTCCGCAGAGAGTGCTCTAACTCGCCTGGGAAATGCGATTTCGATCATACCCGAGGATGTCGAGCCGCTGCCGCTTTTTTATGAGACGATTGAATAATCCCGATCCCCAGATGTCTCGCAGGTCGTTCCTAATATAGCTTTAGTTCTCGTGTTTATAGGTTGTGGATGAGCAGTTTATTTGAAGATGCTGGGATTTTAATATCCAACACGCGCAGATAAAACTCTAGCTCGGCTTCCAGAGCGTTAATAACAGTCTCTGTTTTCCGGAACCCATGTCCTTCTCCCTCAAACCTGAGATATGCGTAGGGCAGTTTTTTCTCTTTGAGTACAGCTGCGATTTCATCAGATTGGGTGGGTGGAACCACTTTGTCAGCCAATCCCTGGAAAAGTATGACGGGCTTGTTCAAACGGTCCAGATTCCAGAGTGGTGACCGCTCACGATAGCGTTCAGAGGCTTCGGGCAGTGGTCCTACAAGGCGATCCATGGTCCGCGCTTCGAATTTGTGGATATGAGCAGCAAGCGAGATCAAGTCCCCGATCCCGTAGTAGCTTGCACCGGCCCGGAAGATATCGTGGAAGGTGAGGGCAGCGAGGACGACGTACCCTCCAGCGCTGCTTCCTCTAATGAGCAACCTGTCGCCATCCACCAGGCCACGATCTGCAAGGTAGCGGGCGCCGTTAACGCAGTCTTCAATGTCGGCAACCCCCCACTGGCCATCAAGTGAACGGCGGTAGGCTGTCCCATAACCCGTGCTTCCGGCGTAGTCCACATCGAAGAACGCGAACCCACGCGAGGTCCAGAAGAGGATCTCAGGATCGAGGTAAGGCCGGGCACAGGAGATCGGACCGCCGTGCGCTGTTACGATGAGAGGAGGTCGTTCATGATCGGGCCCCTGGAAACGAGGATTCGTAGGAGAGTAGAAGTACCCGTATGCGGACCTGCCGTCAGTGGAGTCGAATTCGACCTGCCTGGGCAATGCCGCATAGCCGTCCAGGATAGTGAGATTGGAGCTCTGGTGGATTTGTTCTGTCACTCCGGTGTTTGGGTCGAGCAGGATTAACCCGGGAGGGTGGAATGGTGTTCCAGCCAGAAACCAGACGTGGTCCTGTGTATCCGCAGCGATGCTGGGCAGTTCGAAAGCCGTATACGGAGTTTGGAAGCGCTCGAGAGCCCTATCTTGAACAGTAATTCTTCCAAGGGTCGGGATCCCTTTTTCCTTGAAAACAGCAACAATATCACCGTTGGATAAGAACGCATAGTTGCTAAAGCCGAAGAGCCAGGAGGGTTGACCGAATTCAGCCTCCATCGGCAGAACCGGTTCTACCCCGGCTTCAACCACGCGATAAATATTCCACCAGCCACTGCGATCCGATACGAAATATAGATATCCATCCGGGCTCCAGCAAGGCTGGTAGATTGATTCGTCAGGACCGCCAGCGATAAGGATGGGAAGACCCAATTCACCATCACTGAAATCTGCACACCACAACCTTGTGGCATCCCAGGGCATGTTGGGATGGTTCCAGGATAGCCATGCGAGCTTGTTTCCATCTGGCCGGAAGCGTGGGGTCGAGTAGAAATCTTCGCCCGTCTGCAGGCAGCGCAGATCGTTTTCACCTTCCACGGACATTAAGATGAGTTGGTTTAGGATGTCGGTTCCTGCCCCATGCACCTCTTCTACAGCGGCCAGCCAGGTTCCATCTGGCGAGAAGGTGAGGTCAGCAAAGCGGACACTGCAATCCGTTGTGGCGGGCGTAATAGGAAGGGGCAATTCGCCATCTCGCAGGAGGTAGATGCGCTGATCGCTGTCATTGACAAAGCTGATGGTGTCATCCAGCACATCATATGCGCCGCCCCCGTATTCGTGGACACGCGAACGGGCGCTAAATTCAGACGGTGTCACCTGCTTGATTTCGTCATGATTGGATCGTGTCATGATCGAGTAGCGTGGTGGATCGCCAGGCACGAATTCGATCCAGGAGACAGAATCTTTTGAGCTTTTAATCTCACGCGGGAGAGCCCCAGGTCCCATCCCGGTGGATGCGACAAGCTCGGCATCGATTGGTGAGCCCCATGCCCCATATGATCGGATTTGAAGCGGCGAGGATTTTTGGGGGTTATCTGATCTGGCACTCATCGCAACCCTCCCTTCACAAGGCTAGGGGCAGGCGTTCTGGAGATGTCCTTCAAAGGTTTCAGCAAAGGCATGCCGGCCCGAGCCGTCACAGAGCGCTCGGAAGTACAGGTCGCCGCTTGCATCGGGGAAGGCAACTGCTTCGAGCGCAGCCAGGCCAGGATTGGCGATCGGGCCGGGAGGAAGCCCCGTGACAAGGTATGTGTTGTAGGGTGATTCAAAGGCGAGGTCATCAAGTGTTAGACCCGCTTTCCACCAGCTACCATCTGTTTGTTTACCCAGTGAATACTGGACGGTGGGATCAGCGTCGAGTGACATTCCGTTCGCCAGCCGATTCAGGAATACGGCCGCGATATGCGGGCGTTCCTCGGCCACGATCGCTTCACGCTCAACGATGGAAGCCAGGATTACGGAGTCGTAAAGGGACAGGCCCTGATTGTGGAAAGCCTCTCGAAGCTCATCAGTCACGCGTGCGTCGAATGTATTGAGCATCCTGGCGATCAAGTCCTCGACTGTGCCCGAAGGATCTACATTGTAGGTTTCGGGGAACAGGAACCCTTCCAGGCTGGTCGTTTCTGGTGTGTCGCCTGTGAAACTATAACCCTTCGGTGTGGAGGCAGTCACATCTAGGAAGGCCGACTCGCTGAATCCGGATATCTCTGAAGCAAGGTAGGAAGCAATCTGTTCCCGGCGCCAACCTTCAGGGATGGTAATCATATGTGACTCCGCACTGGCGGATTGCAGCGACGAAGCCAGTTCGAAGATGGTCATGCTGCCGCTGAGCCTGTAGCGGCCGGCTTCGATGCCCCGGTCGAAACCCCGGTAGCGCAGGTATAGACGGAGCAGTTCTGGATTGTGGACGACGCCTGCCTGCGAAAGCGCATCGATAACATGCCCGGCAGTCTGCCCTGGCTCAACCGTGAGATCCAGTTCAACTGCGGGGTCTCCAGCCTGGGCTGCAAGGTCACCCTGACGGATGAGCAGATACAATCCAAGGCTAATTTCCTGCATCCTGTTCAGGTCGGGTGCTGGCTCACCGAGAGCCTCCGTTGCGCCAGGCAGGCCGAAGATATAGATGCCGCCTGCCCATACTCCGACGCAGATGGCGCTGCCAAGGATAACCAGGAAAGCAATCGTCAAACAACTTCTAAGGATTTTTGGCATCAAGGAATTCCTGCAATATAACGGCTGCCGCTCGGGCGTCGATCGGCCTCTTGCTGTCCAAAGAGGCAGCAGCTTGGCTTGATCCACTTTCATCCCAGGTGTGGATGATGAGTCCGGAGGCGGCCTTGAGCGCTTCAACGAGCCGCAGCGCTTTTCGGGCCTGGTGCCCTGGTTGAGGTTCCAGGCCGTAAGGTATGCCAACAACGATTTCAGCCGCTTGCTCCGCCTCGGCGATCTTCAGGATGGCATGGACATCATCTGGGCGGGAGCGGTGGATGACGACATCCAGGGGACGGGCAATCATCTGAGTCGGGTCGCTGATCGCCAAACCAATGCGTACATCACCTGGATCTACCCCAAGGATGCGGGTCATCGCACAACTTCCCAGGGAAGCGTGATCTCGATCTGGAATTCGAATATGGGCAAGATGGGCAGCCAGGCTGGCCGGGTTTGTATCTCCAGGACGGAGAACCCGGGCTCATACTTTTGGACCACCAGGTCGGTCTCATCACGTGAGATTCCGCGCAACCGTTTTGCGAGAGCAGCTCGATCAAGCTCGTCATATGAGCTGGCCTGGAACTCAACGGAAAGCTGCAGCGAGTTCGTCTGGCGTGGTCCTGAGGGTGTGAGCTTGAGAATTGAGAGGCTGGTCGGCCGCAAGGCTGCCCCGGGTCTCAGGTCCTTCGTAAACAAATCTTCAAGCGTTCGATGAAGTGTGGCGTCGTCGATGACCAGGCCTTCCACTTCGAGTGTCCTTGCAACTTCGAGGCTGTCCGCGATCTCGCCAGCGGTATGATCCTGGGAGGAGGCGACAGTCCGTAGAATGAGCAGGCTGCCTGGCACAAGCATCTGATCAGGTGCTAGTGAGCGTTCAATTTCATCCTTAGCCGAATCCAGCAACGCATCCTGGATCGCCCTGAGCGCGGCTGCCTGATCAGAGGCCGAGACAGCCATGCGTGTAGCCAATGAACCACCTGATGTCTGATCCGGGTTCTGAACTTCAATCACCAGACCGAGCTCGCCCTCAAGTGCCCATGTCATTCCTGCTTCGATGTTTCCTGATAGCCCGGCATCCAGGGCCAGAATGGGAACAGTGATCATCTCTCCGAACGGTATCACCGCCGATGTGGTCGTCTCGAACGTCAAATCAGCACGATCGAGGGCGCGTAGTCGGGCGCCAGAGGGAAGGGT
>Ga0315534_1001102_pt1 | contig 18828 bp, 13 predicted proteins | sample SalMarSW160240MG_FD_203094 | JGI IMG/M metagenome (GOLD analysis project Ga0315534, IMG submission 203094) | Salt marsh sediment microbial communities from the Plum Island Ecosystem LTER, Massachusetts, United States - Salt Marsh Sediment SW1602-40 ... | reverse complement strand
TGCGCGCAGGTTCCGCGAGTTCGGGGCGAGCAGCGCGATCTGCTTCCCGCCCGCCGCGCTGTTCGGTGAGCGCTACATCAGCGTGGGGGAGGGGACCGTCGTCGGGCCGTACTCGACGCTCTCGGCCGGTGTCTCTCCCGAGCACGAGCTCGGCGACGTGGAGATAGTCCGGATCGGCGACCGCTGCCTCATCGGCAATGGGAGCGGGATCGTGGCGCACGAGCGCGTCGTGATCGGCGACGACGTGTTCACGGGTCACCACGTGTACATCACCGACGCGAACCACGGGTACGAAGACGTGACCACGCCACCGGGACGCCAGTTCGCGCCCTCGAGGCCCGTGGCGATCGGCGACGGCGCGTGGCTCGGCCACGGTGCGATCGTCCTGCCCGGCGCGGTGGTGGGCCGCCACACGATCGTGGGCGCGGGCACGGTCGTGACCGGCCACCTCCCCGACTTCTGTGTCGCCGTCGGCAATCCCGCCCGTGTGATCCGCCGCTACGTCCAGGGTCAGGGCTGGGTCGAAGGCGCGCCCGAAGCTGGCGGTGACGGATAGGCGGGTGGGCGCGCGTCGGGAGGCAGCTCCTCGAGGATCGTGACCGAGGTCGCGTCGTCGTAGAGGCCGACGTGGCCGTCGGGCCACTCGTCGGGGAGGTAGCGGCGTCCTTCGCGCGCGTAGCGCCAGAGGCCGGTCCCGGCGTTGCCGACCTCGTCGGGGCCCGACGCGTCGGGGTCCCACCACACCACGGCCGCGTCGTCGCCCGCGGTGAGGTCGACGCCGGGCCAGATGTGGTGACGCCCCCACGAGAGGTGGAGGAACGGCGACCGCGTCGGCCGGTCGCCGGGGAACCGAAAGAGCCCGGCTCGGAACGTCGCCGCGGTGAGGTTCGGGCCCGCGAGGTGCAGGCCGGTGAAGAAGAGGAGCGGGGCCTGCACGAGCAGCCGGAAGGTCTTCGCGATCGGGGGCTGTCCGGTCTGCCACACGAGGATCGACGCGAGCTCGTCGATGTCGTCGGCCTGGCGGGTCGGGAGGAGCGTCACGCCGAACGCGTGCTTCCACTGCTGCTCGTCGTACTGCCGTCCGAAGACCGCGGTGTCGGTGTACGCGTACCCGAGGACGACCCATTCGGGGAAGTAGCCCTGCGCGGTCGCCTCCTCGGTGAGGAACAAGGGGAACACGGGGTCGCCCGCGATGACCACGCTCGTGACGTCGGCCTCCCGCAGCCCGGCGATCGTGGCTCGCGCCGCTTCCTGCGACGACTCCAGGTCGAGCTGATAGGGCAGCTCGGTCGCGAGGTCGACGTCGCGGGCGCGCAGGAGCTCGCGCAGCCTGGCGAAGCTCTGGTCGAACGTTCCCGGCTCGTCGTCGTAGCGGACGACGCCGAACCGGCGTTGCCGGTGGCGGAGCTCGGCGTCGCCGGCGAACCGGGCCCGGCGGCCGTCGAGCTCCTTGCCGATGAACGCGGCCCAGTGGTGCGCGGCCTGGTCGGGGGATGCGAGCGTCGGCCAGACGTACGGCGACCGTGAGCGGAGGAACGACTCGGGGGCCGCGGTCGTGCAGTCTCCGACGCAGAGCACGCCCCGGGCCGCGAGCTCGTCCGCGTACACCGTCGTCTGGCTCGGACCGCCGAACGACGCGAACGCGCCGATCTCGGTCGCGACCTTGATCGCGTCGGCGCGGGCCGAGATGTCGTCGTCTGGTGGACCGCTGGCGCGGATCGGCACGAGGCGGACGTGGCGGCCGTACGTCTGATAGCTCGCCTCGAAGAAGTCGACGTATTGCTGGTTCGTCTCGAGCTCGCTGTCCAACGCCTCGTCGCTGCCGCTGCGCTCGAGGATCGTCTGCTCCAGGAGGTCGGGCTGCGCCTGGTAGACGGCGACGACGACCTCGTCGGCCGTCACGCCGGGCGCGGTGGCTCCGCCGTTGTCACCGCCTGTCCAGGGCACGACGCAGGGCGGCGCGTACCAGAGCGGGACCGCGACCTGACCCCTCGTCGTGTCGCAGCTCGCGCCCCAGTCGACCTGCTGGCCGCGCGCGGCGGCCTCGTCGAACGTGAGCGGCAGCGAGCTCGTGCCGACGGGCTCTCGCGGCCCGGTGACCCGGTCATCGGCACCCGTCACCGCGCCCGCGACCGCGATTGCGACGGCGACGGCGATCGCGGGCACGTAGCGTGCGAGCACCGTGGTCAACGACGTGCGCTCGGTGCGGGTCACGGCGCCTTCCCCACGTAGGCGGACACGACCGCCGGATCGCGCACGACGGCATCGGGGGAGCCCTGCGCGATGACCGTGCCGACGTCGAGCGCGATCACCCGGTCGCAGACGGCTTGCAGGAGCGCGAGGTCGTGCTCGATCACGACGAGCGTGACGCCCTGCTCGTCGCGTAGTCGGCGCAGGAGCGGCGCGAGCGCGTCGGTCTCAGCCCGAGCGATTCCAGCCGAAGGTTCGTCGAGGAGCAGCACGCGTGGCTCCGCGGCCGTCACGCAAGCGAGATCGAGCACGCGGCGTGTCCCGGTCGAGAGCTCGCGCACGAACGCCGTGCGTCGCGACGAGACGCCGAACCGCTCGAGCAGCTCGTCGACGTGCGCTTCGACGGTGCGCTCGGAGCGCGACACCACGGGGAGGTGCAGCGCCGCGGCGACCGGGTCGCGCACCGCGACCTGGTCCTCGCCGGCCACGGCAACGGCTTCGCCGCTCGTGAGCGCCGGGAACAGGCGGGCGTCCTGGAACGAGCGCCCGAGTCCGGCTTGGGCGCGGCTGGCCGGGGAGCGGCGGTCGAGGTCGACTGCGGTGCCGTCGTCGCGGTGGAGGACCACGCGCCCGCGCTCCGCGGCCACGAACCCGCTGAGCACGTCGAAGAGGGTGGTCTTGCCGGCGCCGTTGGGGCCGAGCACGCCGAGGATCTCGCGGTCGTGCACGTCGAACGACACGTCGTCGAGCGCGACGACACCACCGAAGCGCTTCGACACGCCCCGCACCTCCATCCGCACCGCCCCGGTGCGGCGGTCCGGCACGATCTCCGCCGGAGGGCGCCGGTCTCCCTGCCCGGAGCCGGCCGCGGTGGGCGTCGCGTGCTCGAGGAGGACCGCGCGGACAAGGTCGGGGCGCTCGAGGAGCTCCCGGGTCGGGCCGACGAAGCGCACCTGGCCCTTCTCCAGGAAGTACGCGCGCTCCGCGACCCGGAGCGCGAGCGGGATCGACTGCTCGACGAGGACGATCGTGGTGCCGGCCGCGCCGAGCTCGCGCACGATGTCGAGCAGCCGGGTCACGACCGCAGGCGCGAGGCCGAGCGAGAGCTCGTCGAGCAGCAGCAGGCGGGGCTTCGCCACGAGGGCCATCGCCACGTTGACCATCTGCTGCTGGCCGCCGGACAGGTCGCCGGCGCGGTCGTCGAGCCGCTCCGCGAGCTCCGGGATGCGGTCGAGGGCATCGCGCCAGGCAGTGGGCGTCGCCGTGGCCCACGCGGCGAGCCGCAGGTGCTCGCGCACCGTGAGGCCCGGGAACGTGCCTGCGTCGCCGGGTGCCGACACGATGCCTCGGCGAGCCCGGACGTCGGCGGGGACGCGCGAGACGTCGTCGCCGTCGAACACGATCGAGCCGCCGGTGACCGCCGCGGTGCCGGCGATCGCCCGCAGGACGGTCGACTTGCCGGCCCCGTTGGTGCCGAGCAGCGCGACCACCTCGCCCGCTTCCACCGCGACATCGATGCCGTGGAGCACGCGCACCCCGTCGAACGCGACGTCGAGGTCATGGACCTGGAGAAGCGCCCCCTCGGGAGAATTGGGCACGTTCGACACCAGAGTGTGGTGCTCAACGTGCCCAGAATCCGTTGGGGCGTCGGGCACGAGGCTCGGGACCGAGAGCGCATGGCGACGCGCCACACGACGCAGGAACGCGTCGCGCAGGTCGGCGAACGCGCCGCCCAGGCCCCCGGGGAACAGCCAGAGCACGATCAGCAGGCCGGCGCCGGTCGCGAGGATCTGCCACTCCTGCGCGAAGTAGTAGTCGACGCTGCGGACGTAGGCGGCCCCGAGGATCGCGCCGGGTATCGAGCCGAGCCCCCCGATCACCGCCATCGTGAAGACCGCGAGGCTCTCCTCGGGCCGGTACGGGCCCGCCGTCAGGCCGCTCTGCTGGTGCACGAGCAGCGCGCCGGCGAACGCGGCCAGGAAGCCCGATGCCGCGAAGGCGAACAGCGTGATCCGGTGCGCGTGCACGCCGAAGGCCTCCCCGCCGCGCTCGTTGTCGCGGACGGCCACCAGCGCGCGCCCCGTCCGCGTGCGACGGAGCCCGAGCGCCGCGACGAACGCCAGGGCGAGCCCACCGAGGCACACGTAGTACATCCGGGTCTCGCTGCTCAGTGATACGCCGAACAGGTCCGGGCGCGCGATGCGATCGGACGGCAGCCAGTCGAGCGCGTGGCCGGGCCCGAAGAAGCTGCGGTTGAGCAGCCACGACGACGTCGCGAGTGCGAACGCGAGGCTCGTGACCGCGAGCGTGAGGCCGCGACGGCGCAGCGCGGGAAGCCCGATCACGAGCGCGACGCCGGCACCGACGAGGCCTGCGAGCACGATTGCGGGCACGAGGTCCCATCCGAGACGCGCCGTCGCGGCGCCTGCGACCGCGGCGCCGATCCCCACGAACGCCATCTGCCCGAGGCTCACCTGACCGGCCCAGCCCGTCAGCAGCACGAGCGAGATGCCGATGATCGCGAAGACGACGATCGCGGCGGCGAGGTTCGTGCGGCTCTCCGACAGGAAGAGGGGGACTGCGAGCAGCACTGCGCTGCCGACGGCGACCGCGCCCCGACGCATCACGCGCACCTCGGTCAGGCGCGCGAGCTCGCGCGGGATCGGGCGGACCTCGCGCACGGCCTGCCACGCCGATGGCTCGGGGGTTCGGTCGGATCGGACGTGGGTCACCAGCAACGCGACCAGCACGACGACGAACAGGATGGGGTCGACGTAGTCGGGCTCGCGCCAGTGCCAGATCACCGACTGCTCGATGATGCCGAGCATGATGGCGGCACCGGCGATCGTCGGCAGCCGCTCCATGCGGCCGATCACCGCGGCCGCGAGAGCGCGCAGGAGGATCGCCGGGCCGAGCACCTCGCCGATCGGGAGACCAACGATCCCGGCGCGCAGGAACACCGCGAGGAACGCGAGCACGGTGGCGATCATCCACACGATCGTCTGGAGGCGACGGACCGGGATGCCCAGCATGAGCGCGCGATCGGCACGCTCGGCGCCCGCACGCACCGCGATCCCCACCTCGGAACGGGTGAAGAACAGCGCGAGCGCGAGGAACACGAGCGGGATGACGATCGCCGCGACGATGTCGCTGCCGCCGAACGTGATCGGGTCGATCGTGATGTGGGCGTCGATCGGGTCGGGCACCGGATTGCCCGGGAGCGTGAACAGGCGCGGGAGGAGCAGCGCGCCTGCCGCGAGCAGCTGCGCGAGCCCGATCGTCGCGACGGTGAGCACGAGCCGCGGTGACGACGTGAAGCGCCGGATGATCACGAGCTCGACGACCGCGCCGAGCGCCAGTGCCGTGGCGAGGCCGACGGCGAGGCCGCCCCACCAGCCGAGGCCGACCGTGCTGACGGTGAGGAGCACTGCCAGCGTCGCGGGTACGGCACCCAGGTCGCCGGCGGCGAAGTCGATGACACGGTTCGCCCGCCACACGACGGCGAGGCCGAGCGCGAGCAGCGCGCTCAGGCCGCCGACGATCGCGCCCTGCACGAGCACGCCGGCGGGGACGTCCCACCCGACGACGACGAAGAGGAGCACGACGACGGCGGTGAGCGCCGGCACCAGGCGTTCCGTTCGCAGCACTCCGTGGGCCTCCCGTCGATCGCCCGGTCGAAGGTCTCGGCGGTGGGGCTACGCGGTCTCCCAGACGAGCAGCTCGACGCCGGTCGGGCCCGCCACGACGCGCCGCTCGCCCGCAACGGTGAGCCGCACGGCGTCACCCTGCTCGAGGTGCTGGGCGCCGCCGAACGTGGCGTCGCCCGCGGCGACGAACACGTGGACGTGCGGCGCGTCGGGGATCGTGGTGCTCGCAGCCGCCGCCAGGCGCCCGGCCCACAGAACCGCGTCCCGTTGGTGGATGGCGAGCGCGCCGTCGTGGCCGCGGCCCGATGCGACCGGCACGAGCCCACCGTCTGCAAGCAGGTCGTTGACATCACGCTCTTCGTAGCCGGGGTCGATGCTCTCGGTGTCGGGGAGCACCCACATCTGCACGAGGTGCACATCGGCCGTCGAGCTCGGGTTGATCTCGGAGTGGCGGACTCCTCGCCCGGCGCTCATGCGCTGCGCGAGGCCGGGGTAGATGATGCCGTGACCGCCCGAGCTGTCCTTGTGCTCGAGCTCCCCCTCGAGCACCCACGTCACGATCTCCATGTCGGAGTGGCCGTGAGTGCCGAAGCCGGTTGCGGCGCGCACCCGATCCTCGTTGCTGACGACGAGCAGCCCGTGGTGGGTGTTCCGCGGGTCGTAGTGGCCGCCGAAGCTGAACGAGTGCCAGGAGTCGAGCCAGTCGATCTCGGTGTGGAAGCGATCGCCGGCACGGCGGACGTCCACGGGCGGCATGCTGGCAGAGTATTGCCAGATGCGCGGCGGACTTCTCGACGGCATGCGGGTGCTCGACTTCGGGCAGTGGCGCCCGGCGCCGTACGCCACCCAGCTCCTCGCCGATCTCGGCGCCGAGGTCCTGAAGGTCGAGCCGCCCGACGGCGATCCGATGCGCGTGTTCCCCGAGATCTTCGCGACCGTCGCCAGCCACAAGCGCAGCGTCGTGCTCGACTTGAAGGACCCCGACGGCCTCGCGCGCGCGCTGGAGCTCGTCGCCGAGGCCGACGTCGTCGTGGAGGGCTGGCGGCCGGGTGTGGCGGCGCGGCTCGGTGTCGGCCCCGACGACGTGCGCGCCGTCAACCCGTCGGTGGTCTACTGCTCCTTGTCGGGATTCGGCGCGGTTGGGCCACTCTCGCACGTGACCGGGCACGACGTGAACTATCAGGCGCGCGCCGCTTCGCTCTCCCCCGACGGTGGCGCGCCGGCGCCGGCCCCGTCGCCGCGAGTGCCGTGGGCCGACCTGGCGGGCGGGCTCGGCGCCGCGTTCGCGATCTGCGCCGCCTGGATCGGGCGTGCTCGCACCGGTGAGGGAGAGACGGTCGACGTCTCGATGACCGACCTGCTCGCGACGTGGACGGGCACGGTCGGCGGTGGCGTGCTCGAAGGCATCGGCAGACCGGTGCACGGCCTGCCCGGCTACGGAACGTTCGAGGTCGCCGACGGGTACGTAGCGCTCGGGGTGATCACCGAGCCGCACTTCTGGGCCGCGACGTGCCGGGTGCTCGGACTCGACGACGCAGTCGAGCTCGACGTGTCCGAGCAGATCGAGCGGAGTGACGAGCTGCGGGCGCGGATCGCCGCCGCACTCGCGACCCAGAGCCGCGACGACGTCGTCGAACGACTCGTCGCGGCGGGTGCGCCGGCGGCGCCCGTGGTGAGCCGCGCGGAGATCGTCGTCGACGATCACTTCCGTGCGCGCGCGACGTTGCACGACACACCGCGAGGCCCCGCGTTCGGCCACCCGATCCGATTCGTCGACCATCCCGCGCTCGAGCCGACGCGACCGCCCGAGCCCGGAGCACACCAGGACACCGGGTTCTCGGCACGCTGACCGGCGGGCTCGGCGTCGGAGATCCGGCCCGGAACGCGACGCGACGCGCTCGCGTGTGCTCAGACGATCCGGTAGACGAGCGTGCCGGTCGCGATGAGGCGGTCGTCGGGGTCGAGGACCCGGATCTCGGCGAAGCTCAGGTCGCGGCCGCGCCGCACGCACACCGCGTCGGCGAACAGATCCGTGCCGCGGCCGCCGCCCGTGTAGTTCACCGTCATCGACACCGTCGCCGCGCGCACGCCCTTGTCGAAGTCGTGCCCGGCCCACACGGCCGCGGCGCCGGCGGTGTCGACGAGCGACGACACTGCACCGCCGTGCAGCACCACACCGTCGTTGGTCAGTCGTTCGGCGAACGGGAGGCGCAGGCGGACGCCACCCTCGCTCCAACGCTCCGCCGTGATGCCGAGGTGCTCGATGTACCTGGTCGACAGCATGACGTCGCGCATGGCGGCGCGGCGTTCGCGCTGCTCCTCGTGGGTGAGTGCCACTGCGGCCTCCCGGCGCTCGCCTGTTCGGATGGGCGGATCGCGGCGCGGGTGCGGCCGGTCCTGTGAAGCCAGACGTTACGCTCGCTCCGGATGGGTGATGTCGATGCCGGTGACCTCGCGGGGACCCGCGCCGCGCGCCGCCAACAGCAGAAGCAGCAGCGGCGGCGGCGGACCGTGATCATCGCGACGGTCGTCGGGTCGATCGTTGCCGTCGCGGTCATCGCGGGAGTGGTGCTGCTCGTCACGCGAGGCGACGACACCGACTCCGCGTCGGTGTCGCAGGACCGCACGACCACGACCACGTCGCCGAGCACCACCACCAGCACCACCGAGCCCGTGGCGACGACGGCGGTGCCGGCCTCCGACGACCCCGTCGTCGCGCTCGCGCAGCAGTACGACGGCCGCTATGTCGGCACGTTCACCAACACGACGTACGACACCACGGGACCCGCCAGCCTCGAGCTGCGCATCGACCCGACTGGCTCGATGGCCGTCGATGCCGACTTCGACGGCGATCTCTTCGGCGACCAAGCCAAGGAGGTGCGCCGCATCAGCAGCGACGTGTCGCTCGGATCGGACGCCAACGCGACCATCACGACCCAGACCAGGGCCTTCGGGCCGGTGTCGGGACGCATCGACGAGAGCCTGGCGCTGGTGCTGACCGCCGACGACGTCCCCGGCGCCAAGGTCAAGGCGTTCGTGCTCACCGGCCGACTGCGGCCCGACAACACCGGCTTCGACGCGACCTACACCGTCACGTTCGAAGACGGCAAGACCGCGGACGGGACCGTCACCGTGACGTGCGACCCGGGCGGGATCCGCGGCAGCGAGGTGACGACCGTCTGCGCCCTCACGACGCCGACCGGCTAGCCCCGCCCGGTGTCCGGGAACCCCGAGACGACTTCGGGGAGCAGCGGGTGTCGGCCGGCGAGCGGTTCGCCGGCCGCCGACGTCGCGGCGGCCGGTACGATGCGCGCATGCGCAAGCCTCTCGTTCGTCCCGGCGCGTTCGCAGCGCTCTCGATGGTCATCGACGTGCCGTCGTCGCGGCTCGGCTGAGGTGGCCAAGGTCATCTTCCTGTGCACGGGCAACGCTGCCCGGTCGGTGATGGGGGGGGCGATCGCCCGCACCCGTCACCCCGACCTCGAGGTCGTCACGGCCGGCACGCACGTGGTCGAGGGCATGCCGATGAGCTGGCGGACGCGCGACGCGCTGGCCGGCATCGGCTACCAGTCCGACGGCCACCGCAGCACGCAGCTGCGCGCGCGTGACGTCGGCGACGCCGAGCTCATCATCGCGATGGCCGGCGAACACGTCGCGTACGTCCGCCGGGTGCACCCCGAGGCCGCTGAACGGACCGCGACGCTCAAGCGGCTCGCTCGCGACCTCGCGACCGACGAGTCGCCGTTGGCAGAGCGGCTCGCCGCGCTCGCACTCGCGAGCTCCGAGCTCGAGGCCTGGGAGGACGTCGTCGACCCGGCCGGAGGCGAGCTCGAGGACTTCGAGGCCTGCGCCCGGGAGATCGACGACCTGCTCGCCCAGGTGCTGCCCCGCTGCTGAGCGCAACCAGATCTGATATACCGTCAGATCTCGGTCGGCCGGTCCAGCCCGCCGGCGCACGACCAGCCGAGCGCGCCAGGCCAGGACGACCAGGGGGAGCGGGGTTGGTGACAGCCGCGGCGACGGTCGAGCAACCGGCCGATCCTGCTGAGGAGTCCGTCGCCCTGCGGCTGCGTGGCGTCGCCGTCCGCTTCGGCGGCATCACCGCGCTGTCCGACGTCGACCTCTCGGTCGCGGCCGGAGAGGTCCACGGCCTGATCGGTCCGAACGGTGCGGGCAAGACGACCCTCTTCGACGTCATCAGCGGTGTGCGCGCTCCCGACGGCGGGACGGTCCACTTCGCGGGCAGCGACATCACCCGCCTCGGTGCCGTCTCGCGCGCGCGACGCGGTCTGCGCCGCACCTTCCAGCGCGTGCAGTCGTTCGGATGGCTCACGGTCGAGGAGAACGTGCTCAGCGCGCTCGAGTGGCGCGGCGGAGGCGGTGGGCTGGTTGCGGATCTCGTGGCGTTCCCGACGCGGCGCAGCCGCGAGAGGGCACGACGCGCGCGTGCCGCCGAGGTCATCGCGCTGTGCGGTCTGACGTCGGTTCGCAACGAGTCGGCGGGCTCGCTGCCGATCGGCCTCGCACGCATGGTCGAGCTCGCCCGCGCCATCGTCGACGACCCGCGCGTCCTGCTCCTCGACGAGCCGACCTCGGGCCTCGACGAGGTCGAGGCCGCGCGCCTGGGGGAGCGCATCCAAGAGATCCGATCCGGTGGTGAGTGCGCCGTCGTCCTCGTCGAGCACGACGTGGGCTTCGTGATGGAGCACTGCGACCGGATCACCGTCCTCGATCTCGGTAGCGTGCTCGCCGTCGGCGGGCCCGCGGAGATCAAGGCAGACCCGAGGGTACGAGCCGCGTACCTGGGGGAGGCGTGAGCAACCTGCTCTCGAGCATCAAGGGGGGAACACCGTGAGACGAACCAAGCTGGTCGCCCTGGCGGCGGTCACCGCGGCCGCGGTCACGCTCGCATCGGTCGGGGTTGCGGGAGCCGACGCGCGGCGACAGAACACCGGCATCACCGACGACGAGATCACCGTCGCCGGGCTGGGCCCGGACAACCCGTACAAGCAGTTCGGTGCCGACACCGGGGCGATGGCTCGCTTCCAGGTCGCCAACGACGACGGCGGCGTGAACGGCCGCATGATCAACTATCTCGGCTGGACCGACGACGGGAACAGCGCCGACACGAACCTGCAGGAGACGCGTCGCCTGATCCAGCAGGAGGGCGTCGCCGCGCTCGTGCCGGTCCTGACGCCGTGGTTCGTGGAGGGCGCGAACTTCGCGGAGCAGCAGGGGATCCCGAGCTTCGGCTGGGGAATCGCGCCTGGATTCTGTGACACGAAGTTCGCGTTCGGCTTCACCGGCTGCCTCGTGCCGCCGCCTCCTGTGAAGGTCGCGAGCAACACATGGGGCTCGCTGATCGACGACTACTTCCAGTCGCAGGGTGAGGAGCAAGGTGCCGAGGGCAAGACCGCCGCGGTCATCGCCGAGGACAACGACAGCGGCAAGTCCGGCGTGAAGGTCATCGCCGCGACGGCCGAGGCCGTCGGCATGGACGTCGTCTACGAGAAGGCCACGATGCCGGCCGCCGAGGGCGGTACGCCGGTGAGCGACTTCTCGCCCTACATCAACGACATCATGACGAGCGCCGACGGCAGCCCGCCGGACGTCGTCTTCGACGTGATCTCACAGAACAACCTGCTCGGCTTCGCGCCGGCCCTGGCCGACGCGGGCTACGACGGGCTCCAGACCAACGCGGTGCTCTACTCGCCGCTGGCGGCGGCGACGATCACGGGCCAGTTCGTCCTGACCCAGTTCGCGACGCCCGAGGCCGCGGACACCACGTCGACCGTGCAGGACTTCGTCGACGCCGTCGAGGCAGTGGCGCCGGGCGAGCCCATCAACCAGCCCACGATCGCCGGCTACATCGCGGCCGACATGTTCATCCAGGCGCTCAAGAAGGCCGGGAAGAACCCGACGCCGGAGTCGATCCAGAAGGCGGCGGCGAAGATGACCTACTCCATCGAGGGGATGGTCGGGCCGACCAAGTACCCGAAGGGCTACAAGCAGGGCACACCCTGTGGTCAGCTCGTCGAGAGCGACGGCACCGCGTTCTCGGTCGCCTCGCCGTTCGCGTGCTTCGACAACATCAACGTCAAGAACCTGAAGCCGATCAAGTACTGACCGAGGGCGAAGGGACGGGAGCGGCGTCCGGCAGCGTCCGGGCGCCGCTCCTGCTTCCACTGCTCGTCGAGCTCACCGCGAGGTCACCGCCACCGTGGATCGCTTCTTCAACCTGGTCGTGTCGGGTGCGGTGACGGGCGCCATCTACTCGATGATGGCGTCGGGCCTCGTGCTCACGTACCAGACGTCGGGCATCTTCAACTTCGCCCACGGCGCCATCGCGTTCACGGTCGGCTACTTCTACTTCCAGCTCAACACCGGCGAGGGGATGCACTGGATCCCCGCGCTGATCCTGTCGGTGCTGGTGCTGGCACCGCTGCTCGGCCTGCTGCTCGACCGGGTGATGCTGCGCCGGCTCGCCGCGGCACCGGTGTACGCGCGCATCGTCGGCACGATCGGCCTCCTCGTCGCGCTGCCGAACCTGGTGCAGTGGCTCGCCGAGACCGCCGGCGACGTCGTGTTCGACTTCGGGCTCCCATCGGCTGCCGACACGCAGGCCGCAGGGAACGCGCGCGGGGTCGGACCGAGCCCGCGCGAGGTGTACCACGTGTTCGGCGTCGTCCTCGACAGCGACAAGGTGGCGGTGTTCGTCGCGGCAGCGCTGTCGGCGGTCGTGCTCTGGGTCGTCCTGCGCCGGACGCGGGCGGGCCTGTCGATGCGAGCGGTCGTCGACCGCCGCGAGCTCGCCGGGTTGCGCGGCATCAACGACGCCCGGACCTCGGCGATGGCCTGGATCCTGTCCGTGATCATCGCGGGCCTCGGCGGGATCCTGATCGCGCCGCTGTTCCAGCTGAGCGACATCGTGTTCACGCTCGTGGTGTTCGGCTCGCTCGCGGCGGTGGCGTTCAGCGGCCTCTTCTCGATCCCGCGCGCGTTCGTCGGCGGCCTGCTCCTCGGGATCCTCGTGAACCTGCTCGCCGGGTACTCCGACGACATCTTCCCCGGCTTCCTCGCCCGGCTCTCCGGGCTGAAGACGGCGATCCCGTTCGTCCTGACCCTCGTCCTCTTCTATGTGTACGCCCGTCGTGGCCGCGAGCGCGAGGCCGGGTCGGTGGCCGACGAGCGTCCCGCGCCCGACCACCGCGCGGGGCTGCCGGCGTGGCGTCGCCGCCTCCCGTGGGCGATCTTCACGCTCGCGCTCGTCGCGTTCTCGCTCCAGTGGATCGACGTCGCCTGGCTCCAGGCCGACATCTACGAGTCGTCGCTGATCGCACAGGGGCTCGCCGTCGGACTCGTGTTCCTCTCGTTCGTCGTCGTCACCGGCATGGGCGGGATGGTGAGCCTGTGCCAGGCGACGTTCGTCACCGCCGGCGGCTTCGCCGCCGGGTGGGCACTCGAGCGCGACTGGGGGATCGACATCCCGCTGATCGCGTCGGACGGTCAGCTCAACTTCGTGTGGGCCGCGCTCATCGGTGCCGCGCTGGCTGCGCTGGTCGGTGCGCTCGTCGCGGTCCCGGTGCGCCGGCTGGGGGCACTCGTGCTCGCGCTGTCGACGTTCGCGGTGGCTTTCGCGGCGGATCTCCTGTTCTTCTCGTACGAGCCGATCGGGCACGGCACCGGCGGCTGGACGATCCGCGCGCCGACGCTCGAGCTGCCGGTGCTCGACGACGTCGCCGATCTCCTGATCAACGGCCCGCAGGACGGCCTCGACTTCTCCCAGCCCCAGCAGCAGGTGGTGCTGCTCCTCGTGCTGTTCGGGCTCGCGACCCTCGTGTTCCACGCCCTGTCGCGGTCGGCGTCGGGCCGGGCGATGCTCGCGGTGCGCAGCTCGGATGTCGCCGCGCGCACGGTCGGCATCTCACCCGCGAAGCAGAGAGTGATGATCTTCGCGCTGTCGGCGGCGATCGCCGGCTTCGGCGGCGTGCTCTACGGGCTCGTCAACTTCTCGATCAGCCGCTCCACCATCCCACCGCTGCTCGGCCTCATCTGGATCGCGATCGCGGTGACGTTCGGCATCCGCCGTCCCGGCGGCGCGCTGCTCGCCGGGCTCGCGTTCGCGTGCTCGGCGCAGATCTTCGAGTGGATCGGCACCGACTTCCTGGGTGGAACGGTGCAGGAGCTCACGACGTCGCAGTACTTCACCCCGATCCTGTTCGGTCTCGGTGCGATCAACCTGGCGAAGAACCCCGACGGTCTGCTCGCCCTCGTGGGTCACCAACGGCTCGAGAAGCGCCGGGCCAAGGAGCGTCAGACGGTCATCGAGCAGGCGGAGGCGAGCACCCACGGCGGTGCGGTGCCCGAGCACGAACGCCCGCATGTGTCCTCCACCACGGCCTCGCTCCCTGCGGGAGGGGATGCCCCGCCCGCGGCTGCTGGCTCGGCAGCCGACGAGCCCGACGCCGCCCTGCTGCTCCGGCGCGTCGTCGCAGGGTACGGCGAGGTGGAGGTGCTCCACGGCGTCGATGTCGCCGTACCACGAGGGCGGATCGTCGCACTGCTCGGTGCGAACGGCGCGGGCAAGTCGACGCTGTGTGCGGTCGCGGCAGGCCTCGTCACGCCGACGAGCGGGCAGGTGCTGCTCGAGGGCGAGGACATCACCGCGCACCCCGCGTACCGCCGTGAGCGCGACGGGATCCTGCTCGTGCCCGAGGCGCGGGGCATCTTCCCCGGGCTCACCGTCGAGGAGAACCTCGCCATCCTGCTGCGGACCGACGACGAGCAGGCATCGGCGTACGAGCGGTTCCCGATCCTGGGCGAGCGCCGCAAGCAGGCCGCGGGATCGCTCTCCGGTGGCGAGCAGCAGATGCTGAGCCTCGCTCCCGCGCTCGTGCAACCGCCGAAGGTCTTCATCGCCGACGAGCCCACGCTGGGCCTGGCGCCGCTCGCGGCCGAAGAGGTCGTCGGCGCGCTCGGCGAGATCCGCGACGCCGGATCGTCGATCCTGCTCGTCGAGGAGAAGGCCCGGGAGGTGATGACCCTCGCCGACGACGTCGCGTTCATGGAGCTCGGCCGCATCAGCTGGATGGGCCCGCGTGAGCAAGCCGACGAGGAGCGCCTGGCCGCGGCGTACCTGGGTGGCGCGGATCGCTGACCCGCGGTCTCGTGATCCCCGATGCGTATCTGGAGGCCGCATAACGTCCTCTGGATACGCATCATGAGCAGCCGCGTCATCGGAGGTGCCCTGCTCGCGGCGGTGCTGTGCTCGGGATCGGTCTCCGCGGCGGTCCTGGGGGCGCAGGACGTCGCGCCGACGACCATCCGGGTCGCCGGGCTCGCCGACGCCGAGCTGTTCCGCGGCGCGGAGATCGGCGCCCGGGCGCGCTTCGAGTCCGTCAACGCTGCCGGCGGGATCGACGGCGTCCCCATCGAGCTCGTCGGCGTCTCCGACGACTCGCGCGACGCGTCGGTCGCACGCCGCGAGGTGGAGCGGCTCGTCGACGAGGAGCACGTCGAGGCGCTGGTCCCGGTCGTCACGTCGCGCTTCACCGACGACGGGACTCTCGCGCGGGCGAAGACGCCGGCGTTCGGGTGGGGGATCGCGAGCGGCTTCTGCGGCAACCGGTGGGCGTTCGCCATCACCGGATGCCTCGCGCCGCTGCTGCCCCCTCGGGTCCCCACGATCTGGGGCGAGCTGGTCGCCGAGGTCCTGGAGTCGCGCGGTGTCGCGCATCCGACGGTCGCGTTCGTCACCGAGGCGGCGGCGATCCCGCGGACGTTGCGCGAGCTGCGCGCGCTCGCCGAGGCCTCGGGATTGCGTATCGTGGACGCCAGGGCCGGGCTCGGGAACGGTGAGAGCGCGACCGCGGGCGTCGAGGAGCTGGCGGCCGATGTCCTGGCCGGCACCCAGCCGCCGGACGCGATCTTCACGGTGGCGAGCTTCGCCGCGGTGGGTGCGTTCCAGGAGGCGCTGGGCGCGCAGGGATACGCCGGTGTGATGACGAACCTCGTGCAATACGGGCCCGCGCTCGCCGCGCCCGCCACCGGCGCGTACGTGCTCACGCAGTTCGCCACTCCCGAGAGCGCGCCCGACAACCCGGCGATGCAACGCATCGTGGGGGAGATCGCCGCGGTGACGCCCGACGCAGTGACGCCGGCGATGCTCGCCGGCTGGCTTGCTGCCGACGAGTTCGTGCAGGCGAAGGAGGCGGCCCAGGCGGACGCGTCGCCCGCCGAGCTCGCGCGCGTCGCGTCGACCATGCGCTACCGCGTTCGCCGAACGGTGGGACCGACCGTGTACCCCGCCGCGTTCGTGCGCCCCACGTCTTGCGGGCAGCTCGTCACGAGCGACGGCACCGCCTTCACCGTGGCTGCGCCCTTCCGCTGCGCCGGCTACGCACGCGTCCACTAGAACCTCTCCGTGCGCGGGTTCGTCGCCGGGTTGCTGGTGCTCGTCGGGTTGGTGCTCGTGCCGTTCGCGACGGTGGGGATCTGGTTGCAACGCCAGATCCTGCCGACGGAGGCGTTCGCCGACCTCGCGACGGAGGTCGTGCAGAGCGACGCGGTGAGCGATGCCCTCGCGAACCGGTTCGTCGACGAGCTCGAGGACCGCGAGCCCGCGCTCAGGTTCGGCCGGATCGTGCTCGAGCCCGCCGTGAAGGAGGCCATCGGCACACCCGAGTTCGAGCAGATCTTCCGGCTGGCGGTCAGTGACATGCATGACCAGCTACTGCGCGGCGACGACGAGCTCTCCCTGAACCTCGACGCGCTGCTGCCGATCGTCAAGGACCTCGTCGCGCAGGTGAACACGACGGTCGCTGACCAGATCCCGTCGTCGGCTGGTCTGCCTGCGATCACGGTCGTGCGAGAGGACCAGGTGCCGGAGCTGTGGTTCGCGGTGCAGGTGACCCGCGCGGCGGCCTGGGTGTTCCCGATCCTGATGCTCCTCGCGCTCGCCGGCGCGGTCGTGGTCGCCGAGAAGCGGGCCCGCACGCTGCTCGTCGCGGGGTTCGGTGTTGCATTCGTCTGCCTCGTGATCGGTCTCGCGCTGCGCACGGGCGGTGACCTGCTGTCCGACGACGTGGGGTCCGTCGTCGACGTGCGCGCGTTCGATGCCGGGTACGACATCGTCACCGACTCGCTCGCGGGCCAGGCGCTCCTGCTCGGGCTCGTCGGTCTCGCCACCGGCGTCGCCGGTGTGGTGTGGCTGGTCGTCGGGCGGGGCGCTCCGCGGCGTCGCGCCATGATCTGAACACAGCGGGCGGGCGCGTGAGCACCCGGGCCTATGCTGCGAGCATGCCCGGGCTTCCGAAGATCATCTCGGTCGACGACCACGTCATCGAGCCGCCCGACGTGTGGACGAAGCGGCTCCCGGCCAAGTTCGCCGACGTCGGGCCGCGCGTCGTGCGCCAGAAGATCGCAGAGATGACGTTCGTCGGGGGCGTGTTCTCGTACCGCGAGGCCGGTCCCAGCGAAGACGGCGACTGGTGCGACTGGTGGTTCTGCGAGGACCTTCGTTACCCGATGACACGCGTCATGGCCGCGGCCGGCTACCCGCGCGACGAGGTGACGGTGTCGCCGATCACCATGGACGACATGCGCCCCGGCTGTCACAGCCAGAAGGAACGCCTCGAGGACATGGACGCCAACTGGACCGAGGCGTCGTTGTGCTTCCCGACGTTTCCCCGCTTCTGCGGCCAGACCTTCCTCGAGCGCGCCGATCGTGAGCTCGGCGACCTCTGCGTCAAGGCGTACAACGACTGGATGTTCGACGAGTGGTGCGGTGGCTCCGCCGGACGGCTCGTCCCGCTGCCCATCGTGCAGCTCTGGGACGCCGAGCTCGCCGCCGCCGAGGTGCGGCGCAACGCGGCTCGGGGCGGGCACGCGGTCGCGTTCACGGAGATCCCCCCGTTCCTCGGCCTTCCGTCGATCCACGACGCCGACGGCTACTGGGACCCGTTCTTCCAGGCGTGCTCCGAGACCGAGACGGTCGTGTGCATGCACATCGGCTCGTCGTCGAAGATGCCGTCGACGTCGGCCGACGCGCCCCCTGCCGTGGGCTCCACGCTGACGTACATGAACGCGGCGATGTCGCTGACCGACTATCTCATGTCCGGTGTGCTCGAGCGCTTCCCGCAGCTCGAGATCGCGTACTCCGAGGGTCAGATCGGCTGGATCCCCTACGTGCTCGACCGCGCCGACAAGGTGTGGCTCGAGAACCGCGGCTGGGGTGGCGTCGCCGACACGGTGAAGCGGCCTCCGAGCGAGTCGTACTTCCGCGCGGTGTACGGGTGCTTCTTCGACGACCCGCACGGACTGCACAACCTCGAGGCCGTCGGAGAGGACAACATCACCTTCGAGACCGACTATCCGCACAGCGACTCCACGTGGCCCGAGACGAAGGAAGTCGCCGAAGCCCAGGTGAAGAACCTGACGGACGAGCAGCTGTACAAGGTCATCCGCGGCAACGCGATCCGCATGCTGCGGCTGCCGCTCGCCTCCTAGCCCGCGTCCGGTGGCCGCTTCCGACCGCCAACCGGTGGGCGACGTCGACGAGCTCAAGCGCGCCGCCGCCGAGCGTGCCGTCGCGGACGAGGTCCGCAGCGGCATGGTCGTCGGCCTCGGCACCGGCACGACCGCGATCCACGCCACGCGTCGCATCGCCGTGCTGCTGCGCGGCGGTGAGCTGCGCGACGTCGTCGGCGTGCCGACGGCCGTCGAGACGGCCAACGAGGCGCGTCGCGGTGGCATCCCGCTGCTCGGCGACGACGTCCCGTGGGAGATCGATGTCACGATCGACGGCGCCGACGAGGTCGACCCGCACCTCGACCTCATCAAGGGCGGGGGCGGCGCCCTGCTGCGTGAGAAGCTCGTCGCGCAGTCGAGCGCGCGCGAGGTGATCGTGGTCGACGCCTCGAAGTGCACGGCGCGACTCGGCACCCGCTTCCCGCTGCCGGTGGAGGTGGTCGACTTCGGGCTCGCCACCACG
>Ga0315534_1001101_pt1 | contig 18834 bp, 14 predicted proteins | sample SalMarSW160240MG_FD_203094 | JGI IMG/M metagenome (GOLD analysis project Ga0315534, IMG submission 203094) | Salt marsh sediment microbial communities from the Plum Island Ecosystem LTER, Massachusetts, United States - Salt Marsh Sediment SW1602-40 ... | reverse complement strand
TGCCACGCCCCCGACGCCGGCAACATCGAGATCCTCCACCTCCATGGCACCGACGAGCAGAAGAAACGGTGGATGCAGCCGTTGGTCGACGGCAGGATTCGCAGCTGTTTCTCGATGACCGAAGTCGAGATGCCGGGTTCGAACCCGGTGATGATGGAGACCACCGCGGTCAAGGACGGCGACGATTACGTCGTCAACGGCCAGAAGTGGTACACCACCGCCGCCGACGGCGCCGCCTTTGCCGTGGTCATGGCGATCACCGACCCCGATGCGCCGGTCCACCGCCGCGCCTCGATGATCATCGTCCCCACCGACACCCCCGGCTTCGACCTCGTTCGCAACATCAACGTCATGGGCCACATCGGCGACGACTGGGCGAGCCACGCCGAAATTCTCTACCACTCGTGCCGCGTGCCGCAGAGTCATCTACTCGGGCCCGAGGGCCACGGCTTCGTCATCGCACAGGAGCGGCTCGGGCCGGGCCGCATCCACCATTGCATGCGCTGGATCGGCATCTGCAACCGCGCCTTCGATCTCATGTGCTCGCGCGCCGTTCGCCGCACCATCGCGCCCGACCGCCCCCTCGCCGACAAGGACGTGATCCAGACCTGGATCGCCGAGTGCGCGGCCGACATCCAAGCGGCGCGTTTGATGGTCCTGAACACCGCCTGGAAGATCGAGAAGCTCGGCTGGAAGGAAGCGCGGGAAGACATCTCGATGATCAAGTTCGTCACCGCCAACACCCTGCAGCGGGTCATCGACCACGCGCTTCAGGTCCACGGCGGGCTCGGTATGACCGACGACACGATGCTCGCCTTCTTCTACCGCCACGAGCGCGCCGCCCGCATTTACGACGGCGCCGACGAGGTTCACAAGCTGTCCCTGGCCCGCAGAATTCTCCGTCAGTATCGGTAATCATCGCCCGCGTGAGAGCCGTTTACTCCGGTTTTCGTCGATCCCGCACCGCTCTGAGAACTCGCGCATCCTCCTGGTGCCGGGGGTGATCGATGGCGCTCTTGATCGCGAGAAGACTGTCGAGGTCGATCCAGTTGGCCGGTGCGCTGCCGTAGTGGCTCTCGATCCGGCGCGCCCACGCGTCGGCGAAGCTGAGGGCAACCGTCTCGCGCAAGATATCGATGCGGTTGGGGGCCACACCGAGCTGCAGAACCTCCTGCGGATCGTCGACGGTCAGCAGGGCCGGACTGCCGAACTGCTCGAGGGCCCGGTTAGCACGGTGAACATTCTCGTGGTCGGGATCGATCCAGAGATCGATGTCCTTGGTGTAGCGCGGTTTGGCGTGAAAGATGAAGGCCAGCCCGCCGACGATCAGGTAGCGCACCCGATGCTGACCGAAGAGCTCCAAAATGTCCTCGAAGTCCTGGACCGCTTCCATGGTTCAGCTATCCGGGGTGGCTGGCTCGCCCCGTGCAGCCTCGACCAGCGCGACGTCTCGATGGATCGCCACAAGGGCTGAAAGCCGCTCCTCAGGTGTTCGGCGCTGCCAGTAATCGAGATCCCAGGCCTCAGCATCGGCAAAAGAGCTCGCCCGATGCGTCTCCATTATCTCCCGGCGTTTCCGACTTCGTTCTTCAAGGTCTAACACGATCAATATTTTAGCACTGCATCGGACGGTACGTACACAGCAAATGACGCCGCCGCCGGGTCAGGCATCCCCTTGGGACGACGACGCGTTCATCCCCCGCAGCAGAGCGACCTCTGCGAAGGGGATGTCTCCCGTGATGGCGCTTACGATCGCCAGCGCCGTGAGCCCGAGGAGAGGGAGCAAGAACGACACGATAGCCTCGTCGGTGGCCACACCGGGAGTCGTGCAGGATAGAATGACTTCGTTTCGGCCCGAAATGCTGGAGGTGAAAGGCACGGCGATGAATGGGCAGACTGGGAATTTCGCGACGTGATGCAGCGACTGGTTCTCGTGACTGCCCTCTTCGTAATGGTCTTTGCGGTTCGGGCGGATGCCCTCGAGACCGACCAGTACTACGCCTGGGGGCGACCACTTGCCGACTCCACCGACGCCGTCAACGCCAGGTTCAACCTCGAGCTGGAGAGGGCTATTGCGAGCTTTCCCGACCGTCGTCCGCCGGAGAGCTGTCGCAAGATCGCCGTCGCCTATCGATCGCGGATGCGTTTCGTGCTGCTGCACGATATCCAGGTGTGGGCCTGGAACTCGGAGTGGGTGGCCCGGATCCCGAACGGCGGTGACGAGCAAAAGAAATACCGGCGCACCAATCTCTACTCGAACCACCCCTTGATCGATACCGGGACCTGGATGCCGTTCACCCCGACCATCGAGGTCGCCGGTGTCCGCATGGGCACCGACAAGTTGGCGCACCTGGTGTCGTCGGGCTGGACCTACTACAGCGAGTATCAGAGGGGCCTCAAGAAAGGTGAGACGCCGGAGGATGCCGAAAGACGCGCGGTCAACCGCGGGATCGTCGAGGAGAGCCTGATCCTCGGGAAAATGATGTCGGGAGTTCTGGCGATCCCCGACATCGAGGCGAGCTATGCCGGCATGCACTTTTACATTGATTTGTGCGACAGCGAGGACCCGATCCTGAGGCTCGAGAAGGATGGCTGGATCATCTCCAGGTCCATCGACCTGCGAGACTACGTGACACCGCGGTGGGACGAGTCCTATCAGCCGCCGATTTACAGCAAGGGCCGTTGGCGCAAGGTCAGGCCGGTGCTCGAAACCTACTGCGATCGTCTCGCCAACCCGCAGGTTGTGGCGATGCGGCGAATCTATCGTGAACGAGACAAAGAATCTCTCGTCGATGAGTTGGTGGCCGAGCGAGTTGCTCTGGGCAAGCTCGACGACCCGGCCCAGTTCGGCCTCGAGGCGGTTTGCGCTGAACGCGATCCATCGCGCGAGGCGCTGCCGGGTCCGGCCGACCTCGTCGAGGTCATCAGCTCGACGGAGGGCCGCACAAACGTCATGGAGGACGTCGTTGCGGAAGAGCGGGACCGTCGCCGATTCGCTCTCGGCCTCGTCGGGTTCCACGTCACCTCCCCGCAGGTCGTGTCGGCTTCGATCGCCGTCATGCCGACGTCGCAGCCGAAGAGCTATGACTGCACCACTCCGTGTGACTTTCGGGGTCCATTCGTCGAGCTCGAGCCGGGCCTCGGTGGCGGCAAGCTGAGCGTCGGATGGGCGAGGGTCACCGGCACGACGAATCGCAGCGGTTCGTTTCTCAATGCGGGCTATATCGGAGGGGCGTATAAGGTCACTGTTCTGCGGACCTGGGGCGACCTCGGGTGGGTGGAAAAAGGCCGTACCTACGCGGGCGTCGAGCTCGGGGTACCGGTGGCGCACGCCAACCTCGGGGTCGGCCTGTTGTATCGCGTCGACGGCGGCGAGGGGGGGCGGTGGCTTGTGACAGGTGGCGCCGGGTGGGGATTTTGAGCTTTTGGTCCCCCCCCGGGGTCTTCGTATGAGTCGGGGAAACCCCTGCTTTGATCACGACTGTCACATCTGTTGCCTCGATACCCGCATGACCCTGACGGAGGCCGACGCGGCGCGGCTCCATGCGGCGGGACGGGATGACTTCTTCTTCGTCAACAATGACCACGATCTCCAGCTCGTCAACGTGGACGGCCACTGCATCTTCCTCGCCGATGGCCGGTGCTCGGTCCGCGACGATCGGCCCGCGGGCTGCCGCCTTTACCCGCTGATCCTCGATCTATCAGTGGACCGGGTGGTTCTCGACTCGTTCTGCCCGTGGGCGAGTGAGTTCGCCTTCACCCGGGACGACGCGGTGAAGTTACGCCGTTCGGTGGCCGATGAGGAGCGAGAGGCGCGGCTCAGAGGATCCAAAAAGCGATCAAGCTGATACCGCCAAGGGCGGCGAGGAGGACGAGGCTCAGACGCCCGGTTCGGTTGGTGCCGAAGATCAGGGCATAGAACCCCTTCATGAGGTTGTTGACGGCGCTGGCGATGATCACCGCCAGAGCAGCGGTCTCGATCGTGAGACCCGTGCCGAGGGTCTGGGTGAGGCCGAGGATGAAGGGGTCGACATCGGCGGCGCCCATGATCGCTGCCATGACCAACACGCCGATGCTGCCAAACCGTTCGGCGACAAACCGCGTAGCAATCAGGACCGCGACGAAGATGACGGCGAAGGTGAAGGCCGAGGTCATTTCGAGCGGGTTGCCGTCGCCCCGGCCAGCAGGAGTTGCGATCTCGCAGTCGGGCTCCGCGCGCTGGGCTCGCCGAGTCATGAATAGACCGACCCCGATGGCTGCCAGTCCCATCACCCAGAAGATCACGGTCAGGCGTTGCGCCAGGGGCGCGGCGAAGAGCATCAACAGGATCCACAAACGGAGGTACATCACCCCGGTGGCGGCGACGATGGCGCCGGCGAAGTTGGAAGCACAACCTCTCTGTTTCTTCGATTGGCGGGCCAGCACGACGGTGGTGACGGTCGACGAGTAGGCGCCGCCGAGGAGACCGGCGAGCAGCAGTCCACGGTCCTCTCCCCCCCAGAGGCGCAGCAGGTAGCTGACGTAGGAGACCCCCGACACTGCGACCACGATCAGCCAGATCTTGAAGGGATTGATCTCGAAAGGCGTGAAATTGCGATTCGGCACCAGCGGCAGGATCACCGCGGTCAGCAGCAGGAATCTCAACAGGGTACTCAGCTCCATGCGTGGTAATCGCGTCGCCAGGCCCTCGAGCAGGTGCTTCTCCTGCAGCAGGATGACGGTGATCACGCCGGTGGCGATGGCGAGCCAGTACATGCCCTTGGCGGCGCAGCCGCCGAGGGCGAAGGTGAGCAACGCGGCGGTCTCGGTGGTGAGGCCTGGCTCGCCTTTCGTGAGGAAGTACCAGTGCGAGAGCGCGACCAACGCCCCGGTTACAACCAGACCGAGGGAAAAGGGAATGGCGGAATCGGGAAAGGCTGCGATGAGCAGGTAACCGCCGAGCCCGATGATGGGGAAGGTGCGGACCCCGCCGATTCCGTTTGGCTCGTGCTCCTCGCGCTCGATACCGATCAGTAGCGCGAGCCCGAGGGTCAGAACAAAACCGAACACCTCAGCCGGCAGGTAGGTGATGAGGGCGTCCATCTAACCAGTTTAAACCACAACCCTTGTCCTTTTTTGCCGCGAGCAGCTGCGAGCCGCGCGCGGCAAAAAAGGAGACGAAGATCACTGATCCTCGATGAGTCGCTCGAGAAGGTCTTCCGCCGCGATGCGGGGAACGGTCACGTGTCCTCGGGCGGCGTTGGCACGGTTCCAGGTGTCGATCGTTTCGATGGCGTTGTCGTTGCGCGCCCAGGCGCGGCGTGCGACGCCACCCATGACGTCCCACTCGAGCGCGGTGTCGAGGATTCGCTCGACCCTTGCCGAGCCGTCAAGCACCAGACCAAAACCGCCGTTGACGGCCTTGCCGGTGCCGACACCGCCGCCGTTGGAGAGCACCGCCATGGTCATGCCGCGGGCGGCGTTGCCGGCCCAGCAGTGGTGCGACATGTCGGCGACCGTGTTCGAGCCGTCGTAGATGTTGGCCGTTTCGCGGTACGGCGAGTCGGTTCCGCCGGTGTCGTGGTGGTCGCGACCCATCATCACCGGCCCGATCGCACCGTCGCGCACCATACGGTTGAACTCGCGAGCAATAGCCGTGCGACCATCGGCATCGGCATAGAGGATTCGCGCCTGGGTGCCGACCACCAGCGCATTGGCCTCGGCGTCACGGATCCACTGCCAGTTGTCGCGGTCCTGACCGCGGCGGGTGGGGTCGATACAGCCCATCGCCGCGACATCGGTCTTGTGGAGGTCTTCGGGTTTGCCCGACAGACAGACCCAGCGGAAGGGGCCGTAGCCGTAGTCGAAGCACATGGGGCCCATGATGTCCTCGACGTAGGACGGCCAGATGAAGCCCTCCGAGGTGTCGGCGCCGTTCTTCGCGATCTCGGGCGCGCCGGCGTCGAAAACCGCCTTCATGAAGGCGTTGCCGTAGTCCCAGAAATGGGCCCCCTTGTCGGTCAGACGTTTGAGCACCTGGAAGTGGCGGATCAGGCTCTGATCCACCAGCTTCGCGAAACCGTTGCGATCGGATACCAGCAGCTCGCGGCCCTGATCGAACGTGACATCCGCTGGGGTGTAGCCGCCGTCGTAGGGAACGTGGCACGAGGTCTGGTCAGAGTAGAGATCGACCGCGATATCGTTGGCGTCGAGGTACTCGAGGAGATCGACCACGTTGCCGACGTAGGCGATCGACAGGGGCTCGCGCTCTTCGGCTGCTTCGAGCATCCATCCGACCGCTGTCTCGAGGTCGTCCGAGACCTTCGACACCCAGCCCTGCGAGTGTCGGGTCTCGACCCGCGACGGATCGACCTCGGCGACGATCCCGGCGCCGCCGGCGATCTCGAGCGCCTTGGGCTGTGCGCCCGACATGCCGCCGAGACCCGACGTCACGAAGGTCTTACCGGCGAGGTTGCCGTCGGAGGGGACCCCGAGGTAGAGCCGTCCCGCATTCAAGAGCGTGATGTAGGTACCGTGGACGATGCCCTGCGGGCCGATGTACATCCAGCCGCCGGCGGTCATCTGGCCGTAGTTGACGCAGCCGAGCGCTGCCAGGCGGTGGAAGTCTTCCGGAGTGTCGAACATCCCCACCATGAGACCGTTAGTGATAATCGCTCGCGGAGCCTCGGGACGTGATGGAAAGAGGCCCAGTGGGTGACCGGAGCTGACCACCAGGGTCTGGGTGTCGTCCATAATCTCCAGGTAGCGTTTGATCAACAGGTACTGCATCCAATTTTGGCAAACCTGGCCCGACTCGCCGTAGGTCACCAGCTCGTAGGGGTAGAGGGCGACGTCGAAATCGAGGTTGTTGTCGATCATCACCTGCATCGCCTTGGCCTCGGTGATACGGCCGATGTAGGCGTCGATGGCCTTGCCGGTGATCTCGCCCGCCGGCCGGTAGCGGTAGCCATAGATCCGGCCCCGGGTCTCGAGCTCTTCGAGGAACTCGGGGGCGACGATCTCATGGTGCTCGGCTGGCACGTAACGCAGGGCATTCGCCAGCGCGACCTTGGTGTCGTGGGTGTTGAGGGTGCAGCCACGGTCGGGTGATCGCCGGATCCCGGCCTTGAACTGCTTGGGCTCGGGAAGCTCCGTCAGCTCGACAGTCAAAACGGGCTCGGTCATCGCTACCTCCGGAGGGTCATTGTAACGCCCCTCCCGCGACTGCGCCCGTGTCCGAAAACGAGCACGGGAGCAGGGGCAGCGAACGGCGGCAGAGATCAGCGACGGCGGCAGAGAAAGCCAACGACCGAGAAGCCCAACAATCGACCGTCGAAAAGGCTCGATTTCAGAACGCTTGGGGAGAGCTACGACTCAGCTCGAGATTTGTCGCACTTCAAACTTGAACCTGGGTGTGTGAACGTTACCTATTCCTCCGAGTGTCTTGTTACTGTGGCTCTTAACAAGACGCCTGTGTTAGCTGTCAGGCGCTCACTGATCCTGGCCGTTCACTGAGGATCGTGGCAGACGGCCTCAATGTTGTGGCCTTCAGGGTCCAGAACGAAAGCACCGTAGTAGTTGGGGTGATAGTCTTCGCGAATTCCAGGAGGTCCGTTATCCGTTCCTCCCGCGGCTAGCGCGGCTTCGTAAAACGACCTCACGGTGGTTCGGTCGCTGCTCCGGAATGCAACGTGAACCGGGGTTTCGGTCTTCGAACCGCTGCGGAGCCAGAAGTCCACTTTCCCTTTCACACCGAATCCCGCCCATTCCTCCAGATCCCAGATGAGTTCATATTCCAGTGGCACCAAGGCTCGCTTGTAGAAATCCTTCCCTGCGTTGAGATCACTGACCTGGATGACTATGTGGTCGATCATCAGCCTCTCCTTAATAAACCCAATATTCCGAGGCTATCGTCCCCTGTACCCTCAAGTTCACTATGCGCCTAACGGTCCGAGTTCAGCGGACGCAAGCCGCGCTCGCGCGGATTGCGGTCCGCTGGAATGAGGTGTGAGGTCGGATTGATCTGAGGCGCCATGGTCCAGATGCGGACCCCGAGGCAGTTGTTGCGGCAAGAAATCGGTGACTCTCGTATGTTTGACCGCCGAGGAGCCAAGTGGCGCCTGGGTAATCAGAAAACCAGTCGCGTTCGTGCAGGATTGCGCTGAGTTGGATGCCTACACCTTTCTGATGACCCTTTGTTTTGCTGAGTTCTCTATGCATGAGTTTACCTAACTACAATTAGCGATACTAAAAAATCGGATGGAAACGTGCTCTGAGAGTGAAATAACAGGATGGGAAATATGCGAGCTCTCTCGGCACAAGTCTCCTACCTCCAGAATAATCGATCTGCGCGCGGGCAGCGTCGCTGGGATTTTTATCGTGCCCGGCGCGCACCGTAAAATGAAGGTTTTTAGGGTGCTCGAGACGAGTCCCCGCAGGACACGATTTGGGTTGAACAACAACGGTGTCCCTACAACATCGCGTTTTGTTTCAGAGATGTCAATGGCTGGGATTGAGCAGGCGCCAGATCTTGGCGCGGACCCGGTCGAAGGACTCGAGGGCATCGTCGGTCCTGGCTCGGTCGATGGCTCCGGCAGAGGCGAGAAGTCTGAGGTGGCTGTCGACCTCTTTGGCGGATGCGTAGGCGATCCTCCACAGGTGCGTCCGGTCACGACCGGTACGGCCGTGGCCCTCGGCGAGATTGGCCGGAACCGAGGTCGCCGCCGCCGTTCGCCGTCGCTGATCGCCGTCGCTGTTCGCTGTCGATGCTGGACGCAAGATCCGGGGCTCACGCCCCGGGCTATCCATCTGTCGCCCCTCCGGGGCTTCTTGCCGTCGCTGATCGCCGTCGCTGTTCGCTGTCGATGCTGGACGCAAGATCCGGGGCTCACGCCCCGGGCTATCCATCTGTCGCCCCTCCGGGGCTTCTTGCCGTGGCTGATCGCCGTCGCTGTTCGCTGTCGATGCTGGACGCAAAATCCGGGGCTCACGCCCCGGGCTATCCATCTGTCGCCCCTCCGGGGCTTCTTGCCGTCGCTGATCGCCGTCGCTGTTCGCTGCCGCTGCTCCGTTACTCCCCGAACGGGACCTTCGCGAGTTCAACGTCGGGACTGTAAAGGCTGTTGACCTTGACCCCGGCCGAGGACAACGAGTAGATGGCGTCCTCGATATAGACGCTGCGCCGCATCCAGGCGCGGCCGTCTGCTCCGCTCAAATCCTGATGATCGATTCTGCCGAGTTCATAGATTCCATCCTCGGGGTCGACGGCCAGCACGAGCAGTCCACTGAATTGCCCGTCTGCGCCTCCGATATATGCCGGGATCGAGAGGACGCCGCGGTGATAGGTGAAGGCGTGGTGGTCGTTCAGAGCCTCGGACCACGACCAGGTGTCTTCTTCGCCCTCGATCAGGCAACGGTGGGCAAGCGTCGGGTTGGCGACGTCGCGGACGTCGAAGACACTCACCGCCAGCCCCCGTACCCGACCCTCCTCGTCGGCCTCCATACCCACCGCCAGCAGCCACTCGTCGTCGATCGAATGGAGGTACGATGAGAAACCCGTCACTTCCAGCTCGCCGACAACTGTTGGCTGGGTCGGTTCCGAGAGATCCAGGGTGTAGAGTGGGTCGATCTGCTCGAAGGTCACGACATAGCCCTTGGCGCCCATGAATCGGACCGCGAAAATCCTTTCGCCCGGGCCGAGACCACCGACGCGCCCGACCTCGCGGAGGTTGCCGCTTCCATCATCGGCGAGCACCGACACCGAGCTCGCCGGCTCCGTTTCTGGTGTTGCACCCCACCACCAGTCGAAATCGGTGGCCGCGACCCGAAGGTGGCCGTCGTACTCGCTCATTGAGAACTGGTCGAGTATCCAACCCTGCACCTCCCCGGATGCGACATATTGCACCGGTTCAGGGGCAGACGGCTCGAGCTCGAATTTGTGGATCACGGTGGTCATTTCGGCCGGCGCCCAGCCCCACCACCACGACCACGAATCACTCGTCTGCGCCACGTAGAGATTTCCCTTCGATGCGTAGACCGTCCATCCTTCCGCAATCAAGCCGGTCGCGGTGACAGGCCCACCCTCGTCGAGGTCGAGGTGAAGGACGGAGAGAATCGACCAATCGGAGGTCTTCGCCGGTCTGAAGATCGATTCACAGTCGAAGAGCTGCCTCGGTCCTGTGTCGGGTCCATACGGGGTTTCGTCACGGAGGTGCGGGAGCATCTCTTCGAGTGGATGGCGGTTCATGATCTCGATCACGTACGGTGTGAGAACGGCTCGCGCCTCGGCAAGAACTCGCTCGCGCTCCAGGTCGGTTGCGTCCCAGGGAAGGTCGGGAAGACCGATGTCCTCGCGCCACGCCAGGTCCCAGAGCTCGCTCGGGAGGTCGATATACGAGCGAACCACCGCGTAGAAATCACCGTCGATGAGGCGAGCGTCGACGAGCCAGCCTTCGACGTCGATAGTGCGGAGCACCAGGGGTGATGATGGGTCGCTCACGTCCAAAAGCTCGAGACGGGTTCCGCCGGATTCGAACAAAAAGTCGGCTTCTTCGCTCCAGGCATACGACACGACGAGAACTCGATCACCACGGAGGAAGAGGCCGGAGCTGTAATCCCCGGCGTCGACTGTAGCCAACTCCGAGGTCGCTTCGGCAGGCCAGGATCTCAGGATATGCAGCCGGTCGCCCTCGACCGCATAGAGGTGAGTCCCGCTTGTCTTGACGATATCGAGCTCGTCGACACCGTACTCCTGGGTATTTGTGGTCGTGTAATCGCTCGGCACGTCCGCCACGTCGCGGCCGCCTTCGGCACCCGCCCACGGCGGTCCCCACCATCGCCAGCCGTAGCGGTACTCGAGGACGCGCTCGACCGCCACCTCGATCAGGTAGGCGCGAACCTCATCGCAGCTCGAGAGGGCTTGCAGAGCGATGGTCGATTGAGCCACCGGCCTCGCCGGCCGCACTCGGCGGGTCGGGACCCGCGGCGATGGCTTCACTCGCAGCCCGTCGTCGAAAGAGGCGGCCACCGAAAGACCTGCCAGGCACATTGAAAGCGCCAACACGGCGCGTCGGCCCGATTTCATGACGTACCTCCTCGTTCTCCGAGGTTTCGATCGGACATTGACAATATACGTCTTGGTCTCAACCTGCGCCCGCTTCCGCGTCCGAGTCCGCGCCCGACCACTACTCGGTTTCGCCACCGAGTATCAGGAGCCACCTTTCGCATTGTTGACAGCGACATTGGTCTCGTTTGGTCGATTCACCTCTAACAATGCGAAAAATGGCACCTAGCGCTTCATGGTGGGACGCCCTGTTCTCGGGAAGCGGTTTCTCTTGGGTGGGGGGTGCCCCGAATAGCCGCATAGCCGTAAGGCCGTGCAGCGTATCAGGCATCCAGCATCGAGCAGCGGGTGGGCGCATGGTGGAGTTTGGTTCTCAATATTCATCTCGAATCTGACACGATAATGACATGCGTTGAACCTCCAGGGAGAGAGCTAAAGTACTCGTGGGGAATCACTAATCTATTGTTGAAAACTGTTCGCAAATCTTTTCACAATCAGATAAGATCTTTTTCTGGAGGGTGCTGAACCCGATGATGGCTCTCGATACGGTGGATGTGAAACGGCAAGTCCGGGTCATGATGATCGATGGCGGTCACCGTGTTCGCGCCCACCTCAACACCCTCGGAATCCATATTGGCGATTGGCTGACGGTGGTCGAGCGGGCTCCCTTTCGGGGGCCGGTTCTGGTGGAGATCAACGGCACCCGCCTCGCCCTCGGACGCGGTGTCGCCGCCAAGATCCAGGTCGAGGTTGATGGCGCGCTGCAGCCGCTGGTGCGGCGTGCGCCGGAATCCGAGACCGAACAGCGATGAGGTTCGTCCTCGCCGGACAGCCGAACTGCGGAAAGAGCACAATCTTCAACTCGGTCGCCGGCTACCGCGCTGCGACCGCCAATTTCCCCGGCTCCTCGACCACCTTCACCTTCAGCCGTGCGCTGATTCTCGGCCGCGAGGTGGAGGTGGTGGACCTTCCCGGGATCTACTCTCTGACCTCTTCGACGGAGGATTCGGGCAAGGCAGAGGGCTATCTCCTGGAAGAGTCGTACGATCTCATCATCAACGTCGTTGACGCCAGCCGCCTCGGCAGGTCGCTCGAGCTGACCATGCAGCTGCTCGAGCTCGAACGACCGATGATCGTCGCCCTCAACATGATGGACGAGGCGGCGCGCCACGGCATGGAGGTCAATCATGAGAAGCTGTCGCGGCAGATCGGGGTGCCGGTGGTGCCGACGGTCGGCAGACGGGGCCTCGGACTCAAGGAGCTCTTCCGGCGAGCGCTGCAGCACGCCCACCAGGGCGAAGAGAGCTTTGCCCTCACCCTCGACCGTGAGGTCGAGGAGGCGCTCGAGGAGGTGGCCGAGCTGCTCGAGGCCAACGGCTTCGGCAACAGCGTGCCGCGACGGTTCGTAGCGGAGAAGCTGCTCGAGAGGGATCCCCACTTCGAACGCGAGATCTACGCACAGCATCCTGAGCTCAAGAAGACGGTCCGCGGAGTTGCCTCGGTGCTGCAAAAGGCGCACGGCTGGAGCGCCGACCAAGTGATCTCTGGGAGTCGCCATGCCGTCGCCCACTGTATTGAAGAGGAGACCGTGACCCTCGAGCGACCGCGTATCGGTTGGCGGGAGTGGGCGGACCGGGTGTTCCTCCATCCCTGGACTGGTGGGCCGGTGATGGTTGCGATCCTCGGTCTGCTGTTCTGGGTCGTGTTCCGGGTCGGCCAGCGGCTCGAGGTGCCGCTGGTCGAGCTGACGGATCAGCTCGCAGCTGCCCTGGCCGAAAAGCTCCCGCCGGAGACCCTTCTCGGGACCCTGGCGGGTGGCGCTCTGAACGGCATCGCGGGTGGCGTGGCCATCGTTCTGCCCTACCTATTGCCCTTCCTGATCGGGCTTGCGATTCTCGAGGACAGCGGCTACCTGCCGCGCATCGCCTACATCCTCGACAACTTCATGCACCGCATCGGCCTGCACGGCAAGTCGGTGCTGCCGCTGATCCTCGGCTATGGGTGCTCGGTTCCGGCGGTCTTATCGACCCGCATCCTCGAGTCGCGACGGGATCGCCGGATCACGGCATTCTTGGCGTCGTTCATCCCCTGTTCGGCGCGAACCATCGTGATCTTCGGGCTGGTGGCGGCCTACATGGGTCCCTGGTGGGCGCTCGGGATCTACCTCCTCAACCTTTTCGTCGTCGTTATCCTGGGCAACGTTTTGGCGCGCACGATGAAAGGCGCCTCGCCCGGTCTGATTCTCGAGATTCCCGAGCTCCAGGTCCCCAACCTGAAGACTCTGGTGGCCAAGACCTGGCTCACCTTGAAGGAGTTCATTACCATCGCCTGGCCCCTCCTCGTGGTTTCGTCGATCGTCCTCGGGGTCCTCGAGTGGGCGCACGGGGCCGATGCCGTCAATGCCCTGCTGTCACCGCTGACGGTGACCCTCCTCGGCCTGCCGGCGGCGGTCGGGCTGACTCTGGTGTTCGGGATCCTGCGCAAGGAACTGACCCTGGTGATGCTGGTTCAGGCCTTGGGCACGGCCCACCTCTCGGCGGTGATGACCGACGGACAGATGCTGACGTTTACCCTCTTCGTTGTTTTTTACGTGCCGTGTGTAGCGACGATAGCGGTGATGGCAAAGGAGCTCGGCTGGCGTGACACTGCTGTGATCTCTGCATTCTCGGTCGTGTTGGCAGCCGTGATCGCGGTTACCGGACGCTTCGGCTACGCTCTGTTCTTTTCGTAGCTCTCAGTCGTGTCGCTCGTGCCGGCGACGCTCTTCTTTCTTCTGACGCTCCGCCTCGGCCTCGTCGGCGAGGCGACGCGCTTGCTCGGCGAGCTCTCTCGCCTGCTCCCTGGACTCGCGGGCAGCTTCGCGCGCCATCTCCCGTGCCTCGGCGTGGAGCGCCTCGACTCGACGGCGCATTTCCTCGCGTTCTGCATCGGTGAAGCGCAGTCGCTCGGCCACCTGTCTCGAGTGCTCTCGGGCTTTGACCTCGGCCTGCTTCCTGAGTTCGCGGGCCTCTTCCCTGAGCTTTTCGCGTTCGGTGTCGGAGAGCTTCGAACGTTCTGTGGACTGGCGGGCCAACTCCCGAGACTGGGTTTGGAGCTCCTCGATACGACGCCGCATTTCCTCGCGCTCGGGCTCGGTAAGACGTAGTCTTTCCGCCGCCAGCCTTGATTGTTCACGGGCCGCGTTCCTGAGATTTTCGCGTTCGGCGTCGGTGAGCCGCGAGAGCTGTTCGGCGAACTGGCGGGCCTGCCCTCTGGCCTGATCGGTGAAAGCTAGAGCCTCCGCTTCGAGTGCGCGTGCCTGCTCGGGGGCCCGCGCTTCGGCTGCGGAGCGTTCTCTGTGGGTCTCGCGTTGTTGGTCCCGCGCTTCGTCTCTGGTCCGCTCACGTTCACTCGGAGTGCGTTCCTCGGGTATTTGTTTGTCGGCCTTGGACGGAGGCGCCGGCGAGGCGGGAGGGGCCGGAGGTGCCGACATCGTTTTTGAGTCGGGGGTGGTTTCTGGTGCCGGTTCAACCGCAGGCGCCGGCGCAGAGACGGGCCGCGGTTCTGCGGGCGAGCGGGGAACGACATCGGGCGCGGGCGCCACATCGGTCACCGGTGCGAGCGGCGGGGAAACGTCGCTCGAAGGTGGCACCGCAGGAGGTGCCGGAGCTGCCGGCGCCTCGGCCTCGGGGTCGTCGGCAGATGTGATGGACCACATCTGGATCGGCGCCGAACCGGGACCGGTGGGTGAGATGTCGGCGTGGACCGAGGACGGAGCAACGGCCGGCAGCAGGACGACCGACCCGACCACCAGCGCCATGAGGACTGGGGCCGTCCACCGTGTGTTGCGGTGTTGGCCGATGGTGCCGGAGATCAGATGTCGGACACGGCGGTCGAGACGTGGGCTCGCCGCGAAGGCCGTTGCCGGTATTCCGGGAGCATCCGATAGGCCCCAGTGGGCGACCACCACCAGACAACGGGCGAGACCGAGACGGTCTTTTGTGCAGGCGACAGCGCGTTCGTCGGTCAGGTGCTCGGCGATTTCTTCGAGCCGGCGCCGTACGACGCGATTGAGTGGTTGCAGGAAGAGGATGGCTTCGCCGAGGCGGTAGAGGAGCTGCCAGGCCGGATCACGGCGGGCGAGGTGGGCCAGCTCGTGTGCGAAGAGGCTTTTCCGATGTTCGAAGGCGAGGTCACTAACGCGCTCCGGGCAGCAGATCTCCGGATGCCGAATACCCGTGGCGAACGGCACCGCGATGGCCGCAGACGTGCTCAGCCGAACCAACTTCCGCAGGCCCATGGCGGTGGCCAGGCGGTCGAGGAGCGGCCCCGCGGGACGAAAACGGCGCGTTTTCAGGAGCCGTTTGAGGTCGAGGATCGAGCGGCCGAGGACCAGCATCGCCAGCAGCGACCCGAGACCCCACAGCGAGAGCAACGTCACCGGCCAGAAATCGAGGATCGGACTGTTGATGGTCGGGGTGGGCGAGAGGGGGATATTTTCCGCGATGACAGCTGTGTTGGCTCTACCGCTGGTCGCAACAACTTCCGGCTGTGAGATGTCAGCGATCGCCAGCGCTCCGCCGACCGGTTCGACGCCGAAACCGACCTGAAGAGTGGTTGTCAGCAGACCGCCGATCAGGGCGGTGCGGAGGAGGATCTCTTGGAACGCGAGGCAACGGTCACCCAGGTAGCGCGTGATGAGCCAGGCGGCACCGAGCAGCACTGTGCTGTGGACCAGATAGGTGAGGAGCCAGGATGTCATGGCCGCGGTACTCATCGGTTCTCTCCCTTTTTCGCCTCTGCGCTCTGCAGGAGCGCGCGCAGACGCTCGATCTCCTCTTCGTCAATGTCGCGGTCGGCCACTAGGTGCGATACCAGCGCCGCCGGGTCGCCGGCGAAAAGTCGGTCGAGGAGCTCGCCGACCATCGACGATCGGACCGCATCCTCGGTGACCATGGGCCGGTAGACGAAGTGGCGATCCTCGACCCGGTGGGCGACAACCCCCTTGTCTTCCATCTTACGAAGCATGGTGGCGATGGTTGTCGGTGCCAGGCCACGCTCATCAAAAAGCGCTTCGTGGACCTCGGCCACCGTCGCCTCGTCGCGTGCCCACAGCACCCGCATGATGGCGTGCTGCAGCTCTCCGAGTGTGTGCTTGCCCATGAAGTCTCCTTAAACTACCAAGGTAATACTACCTCGGTAGTTTGTCAAGACGTCGAAACACGACACGCAGTTCGGGCTGTTCCGATACAGGGTTTGCTGGCTCGGTGCCGCTCAGCCTCGTCGCGAGAGGATGACGCCGGTGAGGGCGATCAGGGCTCCCAAAACCATCAATCCACAGCTCGCGAGGGTCGGAATCCCCGCAATCAGAGCGGCCCTTCCGCCCTCGAGACCGCTGGCCAGCGCAGGATAGATGGTCGTCCCGTTCGAATACCACCAGTTGATGGTGGTGTCGATGGTGCTGACATTGCTGTTCACGAAATCGTACAGCGGGCCGCCATAGCTTGGAGTGGTGGTGCAGGCGGCGGGGACCAGGGTCGGGTTGGATGGTGTGGTGATGAAGATCGGGGAGGTGGTGGGGATTGGCAAACACCCGTAGTAGAGAAAGAAATAGACGAAATAGAAGCCGGTGAACCCAAATCCGAGACCACCGACGTCGCCGAATCCGAGCGCGATCCACTTGTAGTTCGTACCGGGATCCAGACCGGTGACCGAAAACGAACCGGCGAACGCGTTGGCTCCGAGCCCTGAGCGGGCAATGGTGAGCACCGTTCCGGTACCAGTGAAGTAGGTCCCGGTCGTTGGGATCACTCCGCCGAGGACATACACGAGGTCGGGTGTCGTCGTGCCGGGTGACACCAGGCCGGTCGTGCTCACGCTGACATTGACCGTCACCTGCGCCGGGGACCTCGCCGCGGTGGCCGAGAATGAGGTGAACCGTCCCGTGTCCGCTGAGACCGTGGTGCAGAACACGCCGATCGAGACAACAACGAGGGCTGCGGTTGTCGAACGCATCAAACTCCCCCCAAAAAACTCAATCGTTATCTCACGATACTCTCACCATCAGCGGATTTCAACGGCATTGTTATCCGTTCGATGCGACCCGTTGCCGAGGGCCATCCGCTCGAGAGCCACCGCCGCTTCGTCGCGCAGCGCGCCGTGCGGGCTGGTCTGGGCGAGCGATGCGTAGAGGCGTTTGGCCGCGGTCGGATCTCCCACCCGTTCTTCGGCCCGCGCGAGGGCCATGGCGAGCTCGAGATGTTGCGGGAACGACGGCATTGCGGCGCGCAGGTGTGGCAGCGCTTGCAACGCCTCGCCGGCCGCCTCCAACGCCATACCGAGGCGAGCCCTCAGCTCTGGGTCTGGATCCTCAGCCATGAGATCCTTAAGGAGCGACGCGCATTCTGCGAAACGGCCGGTCTCGAAAAGGACCGATGACAGGGTGAGCCGGGCGTCGCGCAGCCCGGGCTCGAGCTCCAGGGCGCGCCGCACCTCAGCCTCCGCCTCGTTGAACCGCTCCTGGTACAGCAGACAGAGTGCGAGGTTGTTGCGCGCTTCGGCGAATTCGGGATCCCCGTCGAGCACGCGCCCGAGCGTGGTCTCCGCCTCGGCAAAACGTTCCTCGAGGGTCAGCACGATAGAGAGGTTGTTGAGAAGGTCACGATCCTCGGGTCGCACCTCGAGACCGCGCCGCAATGACGCCTCAGCGCGGCGGTGGTCGCCGAGCTTGAGGTAGCAGACGCCCAGCTGCAGCAAGTAGTCGGCGCGTCGCGGCTGTAGGCGGACGGCCTCCTCGAGGTATGCACGTGCGATATCGGGATCATCGCGATGCATGGCGCCTATTCTCGCCAGTGCCTCGGCGTGACCGGGGTCGATCCTCAGGAGATCTTCGAGCAGAGCGATTGCCTCCTGCGAACGCCCGGTGCTCTCGAGCAGCGAGGCCAGGGCGAGCCGGGATCGATGGTGGAGGGCGTCGGCCGTGACCGCCCTACGCAACAGGGTCTCGCCTTCCTCATGTGCGCCGGCTGCGAGATAGAGCCCGGCGCGTGCCGCCAGCAGCTCGGGGTCGTCCGGGTTGACCGTGAGCTTCCCGTCGAGAAGCGTTTCGGCCTCGCCGATTCGCCCGAGTGCCACCAGGGCCGCCGCTTCGCTGGCCGCCAGCGATCCGAAAGCGCCTCGTTTCTCCGATCCAAGCCGCGCCAGCTCGAGCGCCACCGCGGGCCGCCCTCTGGCTAGCTCGAGCTGGGCGAGACTGCGATAGCTCTGAGCGTTTTCGGGGTCGAGGGCGATGACTTGTTGGTACTCGTCCGCCGCTTCGTCGAGCCGACCGAGCTGCGTTAGGATGCTCGCTCTGAGGCTCCGGGCGGAGGAGTTCTGAGCGTCCTGGTCGAGCATCCGATTGATTTCCGCCAGCGCCTCATCCGCCATACCCCGAGCCGATAGCGTTCGCGCGCGCTCCATGTGCACATGGGCGCCAATGAGGTCGCGCGGATCGGGCGGGTCGGTCCGCGGGAGATCGCTGAAGCCGAAATAGCCGAGGGCGGCCAGCTGTTCGCGCTCGCCCTCGCTGATCGGTTGTTGCTCGTCCGGTGTCAAGGAGTCGACCGCCGCGATGCGTTCGAGCTCGGTGCTGAGCTCGTTTCGTACCATCGTCTCGCGGTCGAGGCGGTCGACGAGCTCCCGCGGGTCGCGGTCGAGATCGAAGAGCGAGCTGTGTACGCCCGAGATGTACTGCCACTTGCCCCGACGCAGACCGCGGAGAGGTTTCCACCCGTACTGGAAGCGCGGCAGCATGGTCTCGGAGTAGATAAGGC
>Ga0315534_1001100_pt1 | contig 18846 bp, 16 predicted proteins | sample SalMarSW160240MG_FD_203094 | JGI IMG/M metagenome (GOLD analysis project Ga0315534, IMG submission 203094) | Salt marsh sediment microbial communities from the Plum Island Ecosystem LTER, Massachusetts, United States - Salt Marsh Sediment SW1602-40 ... | reverse complement strand
GCTCGATTCCTGGCGGAAAAGGTGGGTAAAAATCCCGGCTCGGTGAGCATTCTGGCCACCGGTTCTCCGACGAACCTGCTCGGGGCCTACCGGCTCCACCCCGGTTTCTTCCAAGATGTGAAACAGATCGTGTTCATGGGGGGAATCACTGAGCCCCTGATGATCAACGGTCGGGAGATGGGGGAGCTGAACTTTGCCAGTGACCCGGAAGCTGCCCTCTACGCCCTCTACGCTGGAGTACCGCCCGCTGCGGCGAGTGGTTCTGCGAAATCCGTCCGATCTTCACCGCCCCTATCACCGGTACCTGACTGCGGCGTCGCGGTGATCAGCGGCAACCTGTGTCTGGAAGCACTGTTGACCCGGCAGCGTTTTCAGGCTTTTCTCGTAAAATCCGATGTAAAGGGCATGAAAGGTTTTGTTGCCTACTTAGAAGAGAAGATTCTTCCCTGGTTTTCCTGGATCGAGCAGGAGTACGACCTGCCCGGATTCCACGTCTGGGACGCCACAGCGGCGCTGTACCTCACCGATCCGCAACTGTTCGAACCACGGAATGTGCTGCTGCGTTCCAACCTCGATGATCTGAACAGGGGTTTTCTGTGCATCGATAGGGCGGCCAGCGTTCCGGCGCCCGGTACTCCGGCCTATGCCGGTCCTCGGGCACCAATAGATTCAAACACCGGGAACCGCAACAACCGGCGGATAGACATCCCGACCAGCATCCGCGACCTGCCGGCGTACTGGCAGTCACTGCTCGATGGTTGGCGCACAGCAGGAACGGCTTGGCAAAAATGATGGTAAAACGCTCAGCCAATCCCAATCGGAGCATCCGAACCAACCTCCCCACTATCCTGCTCCTTGTTTTCGTTTTCTTTTTTCTGTTTACATCACGCATGATTTACTCTCCCCTGCTGATTTCGATCGAGAAATCGCTTGGACTCGGTCATGCCCAGGCCGCCTCCTTCTTCCTCTTTATCACGATTGGTTACGCGGGAATGCTGATCTTCAGCGGTTTCGTGGCAGCGGCGATCGGCCATCGGGCTACGATTCTATTGTCCGCACTGGTTGCCATTCTGGGGCTGATTGCCGTATCGTTGAGCTCCACCCTTTGGGGCATTCGGGCGTCTCTGATCATAATCGGCGCGGGTTCCGGCTTGTACTTCCCCTCGGGCATACCCACCCTCACCTCCCTGGTCGAGGAGAAGGATGAGGGAAAAGTATTTGCCCTTCACGAGATAGGACCCAATTCGAGCTTCGTGATTGCTCCGATCGCGGCCGTCTTCGCCCTAAGATTTCTGAACTGGCAGGGGATTCTGCTCGTGCTCGCCTGCATCGGTACTGCAGCGGGCCTCTTGTTTCTGATCTTCGCCAGGGGCGGAAGGTTTCACGGCAAGCCGCCCCACCTGGCCAACGCCCGGTTGATACTCACGAAATCCTCCTTCTGGATTATGGCCGGCCTGTTCACCTTTGGGGCCGGAGCCGCTATAGGCGTATTTGCCATGATGCCGACCTACCTGGTAGCTGAAAGGGGGATGAACGCGGAGTTGGTAAACACGCTGGTCGGTCTATCCCGACTTTCGAGCCTGGTGATCATCTTCGTGGCAGGCTACCTGGTGGACCGCTTCGGAGCCCGCAGGATTATCTCTGTCGTCATGTTGGCCGCAGGGGTAGCCACCGTCGGCCTAAGCATCCCCTTCCGTCCGCTTCTGATCGCGGCGGTGTTTCTGCAGCCGGTTCTCATCGCCTGCTTCTTTCCGGCGGGTTTCCCCCTAATCTCACGAATTGCCCCGCCGGAGATGCACAACCTCACAATTTCTTTTCTGTTCCCGATCGGATACGCTTTCGGACCCGGTCTGGTTCCCCTGCTCCTTGGTCTACTCGGAGACCGGCTGTCCTTCGCGGTCGGATTTCTGATGTACGGAATCCTCCTGATGGCCAGCGCGATACTGCCGTACTTTCTGAAACTGGAGACGAATCGCGGATCTGAGAAAAAAACCTGAAAAATGGTAGCCCACGACCCGGCAGGCTGTGTAGAATGGCGATGAGGAGGAGAGAGAATGAGTTACGGATTTGGGATTATCGGACTCGGACTGATCGCAGACTTCCATGCCAAGGCTATCCGGGCCATCTCCGGCGGAAAAGGAGCGCTGGTAGCCTGCTGCTCCCGTAGTGCGGAGAAGGCTAAAGAGTTTGCGAAAAAACACAACTGCCGGGGTTATGCTGATATCGGAGAGTTCCTCGCCCATCCGGGACTCGACATCGTGAGTATCTGCAGTCCTTCGGGCGCCCATCTGGACACGGCCCTGGCTGCGGCCAAGGCGGGAAAACACGTGATCGTGGAAAAACCTCTGGAGATTACACTGGAACGCTGCGACCGGATAATAGAGGCCTGTGACCAAGCCAAGGTCAGCCTGGCGGGGATCTTTCAGTCCCGCTTTTCAGAGGTGGCCGGACTGGTGAAGAACACCCTTGAGCAGGGCCGCTTCGGCGCTCTGGTCCTGGGGGACGCTTATGTGAAATGGTTCCGCAGTCAGGAGTACTACGACGACGGGGGCTGGCACGGCACCCGGGCCCTGGACGGCGGTGGGGCATTGATCAACCAATCGATTCACGCCATCGACCTGCTGCAGTGGTTCATGGGTCCTGTGGAATCGGTTCAGGCCTTCACCGGTACGATCGGCCACAACCGGATCGAGGTGGAGGACAACGCCGTGGCGGCCCTGCGCTTTAAAAACGGGGCCTTCGGGGTGATCGAGGGATCCACCTCCGTGTACCCCGGCTTCCTCAAGCGCATCGAGATCTCCGGGACCAGGGGAAGCGTGGTAATGGAGGAAGAAACCCTCAAGACCTGGGAGTTTGCCGACGATGCCCCCGGGGACCAGACGATCCGAAAAAAGTTCGGCGCCGGTGCTGAGACCGGCGGTGGAGCGGCGGACCCCGCGGCCATCAGCTTTGAGGGTCACCGCCGCCAGTTCCAGGAGTTCATCACCGCTCTGGAAGAGGGCCGCCCCCCTCTAGTGGACGGCCTGGAGGCCAAGAAGGCCGTGGAGATCGTCCAGGCGATCTATACCAGCGCGGAAAAGTGCAAACCGGTTCAGCTGTCCTGAGCTGATTTCCGAACACCCGTCAATAAGGAACTTCAGGACGACGAACATCACAGCCATGCGCTACGACTTCGACAAGCCCATAGACAGACGCGGCACCGCTTCGATCAAGTGGGACTACAGCAAACGCTTCACCGGGCTGGAAGAGCTGCTGCCCCTGTGGGTGGCCGACATGGACTTTCCCTCCTGCAACGAGGTGACCGAAGCATTAAAGCGCAGAGCCGAACACGGGATTTTCGGCTACACCCTGGAATCGGAATCCTACTTCCAGGCGGTGATCGACTGGATGCAGCACCGCCACCAATGGGAGATACGCCGCGGCTGGATGGTTGCCGCTCCCGGGGTGGTTCCCTCCCTGAACCTATCGATCCTGGCCTATTCGCAACCGGGTGACGGGGTGATCATTCAGCCTCCCGTGTACTATCCATTCAAGGAATCTATCCTCAACAACGAGCGTCGGGTGGTGGAAAATCCCTTGAGACTCGAGGGAAATCGCTACACCATGGACTTGGATCAGCTGGAGGAGGCAATCGACGAACGCACCCGGCTGCTGGTCCTCTGCAGCCCCCACAATCCGGTAGCCCGAGTATGGAACCGGCAGGAGCTGGAGCAACTGGTGCAGATCTGCAGGCAACGCAGGATCATTATCCTCTCCGATGAGATCCACCACGATCTGATCCTCGAAGGACACCGTCACACTCCCGCCGCTTCCCTGTCTGAAGAGGCGGCGGCTGTCACCGTCACCCTGACCTCGGCTACTAAAACCTTCAATCTTGCCGGCCTGAGCTGCTCACTGGTGATCACTTCGGACAAGGACCTGCGGGAAACGTACCGTGACACCCAGAAGCGCGTCTGTAGCGGGATCGCCAATGCTTTCAGCACGGCGGCTGCGGAAGCCGGCTATCGTCATGGAGAGGGCTGGCTCCAACAGGTGCTGGAGTACATCCAGGGCAACTACCGGTTCCTCGTCGCCTTTCTGGGCCAGCGGCTGCCTGGAGCCCGGGTCATCCCGCTGGAGGGGACTTATCTGGCCTGGATCGATTTCCGGGCTTTGGGCCTGAGTGACGAACAGCTGAAAGAACGGATTCTCAAGAAGGCACGGGTTTGGCTGGACGACGGACCGATGTTCGGGACCGGCGGGGAGGGTTTCCAGCGGATCAACCTGGCCTGTCCCCGCAGCACCCTGGAACAGGCTCTGGAGGCCATGGTCCAGGTCCTGGGCTGAGCCCCGGGATAGACCAGGGCCTCCTCCCGGCCGCGCCGAGGCGCGGCGGCCCAGCTGCAGCAAACCGCCCTTTTGCGAAGCTCAAGCCGCAACACCGGCCGGACCTTGCCCCACCTGTAACTTCCCGGCTATTCTATCGGGGAGCTGCACGAGCACAGAAGGAAGAATAACCCAGGGGAGGCAAAGCGATGCGCATAGCCCATATTTCCGATTTTCATCTGCCGACGAAACCGGGCCAGAGTGTGAACGACGCACTCCCCGACGCAAACCTCATCGAGGCGGTCGTAGCGTTGAAACAACAGGTCCCTAAACCGGACCTGATTGTCCTGGGGGGAGATCTACTGGAAGACGGGCAGAAGGGCAACTATGAAGCCATCGCCGAACTGTTCAAGGACGTTCAAGTTCCCCTCCACACCGTGGTCGGCAATCACGACGATCTGAAAGCCCTGAAGAAGAGCTCCCTCTTTGAAAAGGGGAAGAACTATCCGGGCTACGGATCCTTCGACCACGATAAGCTTCACCTCATCCTCCTAAACACAGCCGGAACGGGCAAGCCCCACGGGAACATCGAGGAGGAGCAGCTGCTATGGCTGAGCGAAGATCTCTGGTCGAATCACGACAAACCCATACTGATCTTCATGCATCACCACCCTATCAACAGCGGCGTCCCCTGGCTGGACAAGATGAAGCTGGAGAACGCCGATGCGTTCTGGGAAATAGTCCCCCCCTACGCCAAAAATATTCTCGGAGTCTTCTTTGCCCACCTGCATATCCAGATATCGACAGTTGTCAGGGGTGTTCTGGTGGCCGGCCCTCCGGCTGTATGTTTTCAATACTCCGGAAACAGCGACGTCTCCAAGCCGGAGCTTTCCGCGGAACAGCCCGGATTCAATCTGATCGATGTTAAAGACCGGCAGGCCAGGGTTCGGACCATCCGCTTCGCACCGCCTTCCCCGGATGGGGGTGCAGGGCAGCCACCCGCCTCTACAAAGGAGAAAAGCCCCCGGGATGCATCCGAAGAGAAGGAAGATACGAGAAAGAACTGAGGGAGCCGAATCCGCTTTGCGAATCGTTCAGGAACAAACGAGTGCATTGCTGGTCGATGTGCAGGAGAGACTCTTCCCGCACATGTTCGAGCGCAATGCCCTCGAGCGCAATCTACCGATCCTGCTCAGGGGCCTGGAAGTCCTCGATATCCCACTGCTGGTGACCCAGCAGTACACGAAGGGCCTGGGCCCTACCATCTCCATGATCCAGGATACCCTGGGGTGGAACAGAGACGACCTGCACTCTGCAGATCCGCCAACCATCGGCAAACCCTACGTCGAAAAGATCGCCTTCAGCTGCTGGGGTGAGCCGGCGTTCCGCCAGGCTTTCACAGAGCTCGAACGGGAGCGGGTTTTGATAGCCGGTATCGAAACTCACATCTGTGTTCTGCAGACCGCTGTCGACCTGAAGCAGGCCGGGTACACCCCGGTAGTGATCCAGGACTGCACCTCCTCCCGCCGTGAGAACGACAAGCGCATCGCCCTGCATCGGCTTCAAGCCGAGGGCATCCTGATCTCCACCTGCGAGTCGATCCTCTTCGAGCTGATGCGGGAGGCCGGAACCGAACCTTTCAGAGCCATCTCCCGGCTGGTGAAGTGGCAGACGGAATAGAGCCGGATTACCTTTTACTCCTATCCGAACAACAGTGCTGCGGCGATGGCCAGGCAGGTAGTTGTGTGCATCATTACGCCCAGAGCCGTGGCCGGAACCGGATCCTTTTTCTCCCGGGCGCTCACCATCCCGACCAACCAAAGAAAGCTTGCGATCGGGACCACCGCCGCCAGCCCGGCCAGCGGATAGATGCCGGCCGGCACGTAGAGGACGACGTTGATCCCGGCCAGGCAGTACAGGGCCAGAACTACGGCCCGAGAGCGGCGTCTTTCGGGTCCAGTCTGCTCGTACATCAGCCGGTAACCGACAATCACAGCCAGTGAGATGAGGGTGATTGGCAGCCCGGCGGCAAAGGCCGGCCCTTCCAGCCTGCCGGTCATGGCCAGGTATACGCCGCCGCTGATCAGCGGGGGGATGAAGGCAGTGTATAGAAAGGCGTAACGGAAGGGTGAGAAGACGTACAGGGCTCCGATGAGGCCGGCGGCAAGCATAAACACGAGAACGCCGATGCCCACGGTGATCGTGAAGTACAGCATCACGGCCAAACCGATAAGAGCGACAGGAGCGAGAATCAGCGGAATGCGGGAGGCCGGGAGGTGTTCAGGCGGGAACACCGGATTGCCGGGTAGCTGTGGTTCCTTCCGGTCCGGGTTCCGAAACATCCGGTAGTCCGATCCCAGCAGGTTCAATAGCTCCGCGGCGGCCAGGCCGATCACGATCAGAACGAAGCGCAGCCATTGGCAGGCCCCTCGGCGGACAACAAAGGCGGCTCCGATCAGTGCGGGCATCAGCACCGCCCCGAGCAGCCGGGTCCTGAGAAAGGCTAGAATATTTCCGTAGAAAGGATGGGCGTTACGCATCTGTATCCGACCCTAGGGCTATTGATCTCAGCCAGCAACGATGGTTCATCCCACCGTTCTGGAGATGATGAAGCCGACGCCCAACAACACTGTAGAGATGGCAAACACCTGAACCGTCATCAGGATCGCCGGAGCGAACTTGGGGATCTGGTCGTAGTGCTTGCGGGTGATCACCAGAACCCGGAGGACGATCGGCAGGGTGAGCAGGGATAGAAGGGCCCAGACGGGAAACAGCCCCAGTATCACACTGACAGTCACCAGCCCGAACGCCACGCCGTAGTAGAGCGGGGCCAGGGTCCGAACCGCCCTTCGTCCCAGGATCGTGCTCAGGGTACGCTTTCCCACGGCGTGATCCGCCTCTGCGTCGGGCACATTCCCGATATAGAGGATGGCGTCCACCCACAGGCCGGCCACGATCCCGGCCAGCACCGCGGTCCAGGCAACCTGCCCGCTGAAAAGAAAGAAGGTGCCGATCACCGGGAATGGGCCGCTTCCGAGAAAACAGATCAGATCCCCCCAGCCCTGATAGCCGAACTTCACCGGCGGGGCCGTGTAGAAGTAGCCCATCAGGATTCCCACCAGGCCCACGGGAAGGATGCGCCAGTCCACCCGGACGACCAGGTAGAGGCCGACCACCGCGGTAGTGGCCAGGCTGGCCAACGCCGAGATCAGGATCGTACGGGGTGAGAAGAAGTACAGGGCGTATCCGTCCACGGATCCGCTTTCGGCCAGCGGATTTTCGTACAACACCTCGGATCCCTTCTTGTAGATCCGCCCTTCGTCCAGCTTGTCCACCCCGGACCTGTAGTCGAAGTAGTCATTTGTGAAGTTGGTGCCGATGTTGGCGAACATCATGCCCACCAGGACCAGCACCAGCAGGCTCCAGTTGAAGGGATATCCGGACCACCAGGCCACCACCGCGCCGAGGCAGCAGGGAAGCAACACCGTGATCGTGTACAGCGCCCTGGAAGCCTGGATCCACAAAGCTATGGATTTGAAAATGTTCCGTGACATGGCATCATCTCCCAACAGCAAAGGACCATAGCATGTTTAAAGGAAAGAAGAAACCTGATAGGATGCCCGCTGTGACACTGACGTGGTTGAAACGCAACTGGTTTTTACTGGGAATTTTCGCAGCTCTTCTTTCAGGATTCCTGCTGCCGGGCATCGAGCCGGTTCTGAATCGCGGAGGCATTGCCCGTACCGCGCTGATCGTGCTGCTGTTCCTGATTTCCGGATTCACCCTGCCCTCGGAAGCCGTCACCAGGGGGCTGAGGGACTATCGACTGCACCTCTACGTCCAGGCTTTTATCTTCCTGTTTATCCCCGGATTCTTCCTGCTGACCACCCTGCCCTTCCGCTCGGCCTGGGATCATCAGTCGTACACCGGAATTTTCGCAGTAGCAGTCCTTCCCACCACCATCTCCAGCTGCATCGTCTTCACCCAGATTTCCGGCGGAAACGTCATGGGTACGATGTTCAACGCCGCACTGGCCAACATCCTCGGGGTGATCGTCTCGCCGTTGTTGCTGTCCCTGCTGATGCGCGGCGGCGGTGATCCGCTGCCCGCGGCTGAGGTGCTCAAGATCCTGAGGAACCTGAGCCTGCAGATGCTCGTTCCCATAGCCTGTGGTCAGATCCTCCGCCGGCTCTTTCGGGAAGTTGCGACAAGGCAAAAGAGTCGCCTGTCCGTGGCCTGCAACATATTTATCCTCTTCATCCTGTTTTTTGCCTTCTCCAAAACCGCGCGAAATCCGGACTTTGTCGGCAATCTGATCGCTATGATCGGTCCCTTCGCCTATCTGGCCGCGGCCCACATCCTGCTGCTGCTAGCCGCCTACGCAGGCGCCCGGCTGTTTCGCTTCTCCCGGGAGAACACGATCTCGGTGCTTTACACCGCCCCCCAAAAGACCCTGGCCGTGGGTGTTCCCCTGATTTCCACCTACTTCGCCGCTACTCCGGAGGTCTTGGGAATAGCCCTGCTGCCTCTGGTGTTCTACCACGCCTGGCAGCTGCTGGTGGCGGGATTCGTGAAAAGTTCCAGACTGGTGAGGGAGGTGAAGCAATCAACGTTGAGAACAAGAGAATGATTTTGGTTTCAATTTTTATCTGCTGTTGTCCATCCTAACCGAGCACATCAGCAGGATGTACGGCTCGCCACCTGCCAGAGCATGAATCCCTGGCAGGTGGTGTACAACTGGGTGAACCTTCCCCTCTGACTGTAGCTGTGAACGTAGGTGCGAATCGTCTCATGAATCGCCGGGGTTATTTCGGTGTAGCGACTGAAGTACTCGGCAAGCCCTTGCATTGCCTCCTCCATGTCCATCTCCAAGTGCACTCGAGGCTGGAGGAAGCGCAAGTGCGGGCGGTAGCCCAGGGCGTACAACAGACCAAACGGATAGAGGATATCGCTGGGATAATCTTCGAGCTGTTCGGCGAAGATTAGAGGCCAGAGCTCGCTCTGAGACAGGCCCCATTTCCCCCATCTGGGTCCGGACCAGCCGCTCAAATAGCAGAAGTTCCGCGAGGCCGCAAGCATCTTCACCAGCATATCCGGATTGCCCACACCGGGGCACATGGAGGCGAAAACCAGATCGAAGGCTTCGTGCCAGCCCTCTGCTTCAAGGCTGACCTCCTCCCAGGTCTTCCGGGTGATCCGTATGTTCCCGATTCCCTCTTTCGTGATTCTGTGTTTCAGGATCGTGGTCATGGAGGCAGCCGGTTCCAGGGCGGTCACCTCCGCCACCTTCCGTGACAGCACAGAGGCGTAGTTGCCCGGTCCGGCCCCGATATCGAGCACCCGATAGTCCGCCTGCAGGGCTCCTTCGCCCTCCAGCCAGGTTGTTATCCACTCCCGCCGATCACGACTTTCCTCGGATTCACTGTGCTGCGCATAACTCGACGCTCGGATGTTCCACCGCTCGATCTCGGCCGCTTCACCCCGGCGTTCCCTACGATTCACAGGCGAGCGCTTCTTGGCATCCAGCCAACAGCGCTTCCACGTTTCGGGATTACTAGTTATCGCTTCAGCAGGTATAAGGGGTTTCTTTTTCATCGCCAGGTTCTCTTATCGGGGCAAGCACCCTCTGGGAGGGACATAATGGAGAGCTTTTGCGGCAAATGACTACCGGCGAAGCGCCGCTGTGGGACTCGGCAAACGCTCGAGATATCCTTGGAGCAGCTCTTCGAACAACCTGGGGACCAGCTTCATCAGATTCAGCGGTTCAACATAGGCGAACCTCATCTGGGTCCTGCCGGGATTTTCCGCTGGAGGAAGGTCGTAGAAGCCCGACATCGGAGCCACCAGCAAGGTGTATTGTTTTCCCTCCAGCTCCACCGCCCCTTCCCTGGCGCAGTGCAGCACAAAATCCATGGCCTCGAAATCCTCCGGTACGACCCGCCGCACATCCACTACCGAGTATATAGCCGCATCCGGTGAGGAAACGATGATACCTGGCAGGAGTTCCCGTATCTGAGAGGTCAGCTCATCGAGCAGGGTTCGGTAGTATTCTCTCTGTTGCTCGTACCATTTATGAAGCTCCTCAAGCGGCACGCCGGCCAACGCTCCAAAGATATACTGCCCGATCGCATTGGGACAGAGGTTGGCCGTGTTCTCCGCCACGGCCCGGTTATGAAACTCCTCATTGTCCGTCACCAGAGCCCCGATTCGCAGCCCACAGGCGTTCCATACCTTGGAGCATGTCTCTATGCTGATTCGTCTACCTTCGATACCGGGAACATCACGATCGCTGATGCCCCAGATGCTTATCACTTCGCTGCCGCTGTAATACAGCTCTCGATAGGCCTCGTCGCTGATCATCCACAGGTTGTGACGCACGCACAACTCGGCCAGCTTCAGCATCTGCGTCCTGCTGTACAGCTGGCCGGTGGGGTTGTCATACGGGATCACCAGGAGAGCTCCCGGCTTGCGTTCCAGGATGATCTGTTCGATCCGTGAGAGGTCCGGCAGGGTGAAATGACCGTCGGCCTGCAGCGTTCGTGTCACAGCTACAGTGCCGCGGCCGAGCCTGGAGGCCATGGCTGTGTAGTTCGTGTAGGTTGGATCGATGATCATCAACGGCTTGTCCGGAGTCCCGACTTCGCCGCACACGCCGAGAATTACCAGCTCCATGGCGTGGGACCCGCCATCGGTGATCTGCACCTGCAGCTGGTCCACGTCAAAACCGCTGGAGGCGATAACATGACGGAAAGCCGCTCGGGTTTCCTCCATACCGACGGTTGGGGTATAACGCACCGCGCCGTTTTGAAACGGACTATCCTGAGCCCGCAGGTCCGACAGGCGACGAACCATCGCCGGATGCATGGGTAATGATACGTTCCCTATGGCGAGGTTGATCGCCTCCACGGCATCTCTGCGCTTGAGAAACTCGAGCTGAGCCGTGCGGATCACAGAGGACTTTCTCTTCTGAAAATGGCCGGAAAGCTCCGGCTTCCCATAATTGTTCATGTCAATATCCCTGGGAAAATCACCCTCTTCATTATGTCAATAAAAACGCGAAACGATCAATCCACCCCCGGGGGCCTTGACAGCGCTGGAAGAGCCTTTTATTTTGATGACGGTCTGGAATCGCCTTTTCACCGCCCGAAGAAGTCCGGGAGACTGTAAATGTCCCATCCGCTAAACGAAGTCCGTCCGTTCCGCGCTCTGCACTACGACCCGGAGAAGATCGAAGACATCGGGCTCTGCCTGGCTCAGCCCTATGACGTGATCTCACCGCAGCAGCAGGAGACCTACTACCGGCAGCATCCCTACAACGTGATCCGCCTGATTCTCAACAAAGAGCAGGCCGGAGACAACGAGAGCGAAAACCCCTACACCCGGGCCGGGAGCCATCTGGCCCGATGGAAGGCAGAAGGGGTGGTTCGGGAGACCGGGCGGCCTTCCTTCTGGGTCTACGAGCAGGCCTTCGACATCCCGGAGATCGGGCGCAAAACAGTCAAGGGTTTCATCGGTCTGGTGCGGCTGCAGGACTACGAGGAGAGAAAGATCCTGCCCCACGAGAAGATCATGACCCGGCCTCTGGAGGATCGGGTCCATCTGATGCGCACCACGGAAACCCAGTTCGAATACATCTGGTCGATCTACCACGACAGGGCCTACGTGATAGACAACATCCTCGATGAAACGGGGCAGCAGAAGGCGATCATCGATTACTACGAGGAATCGACCCTGGTTCACCACCGGATGTGGCGCCTGCTCGACCCCGAGAAATGCCGGATTATCTCCCGGACCATGGAGCACCTCACCATCTATATAGCCGACGGTCATCATCGCTACCAGGCCATGCTCAACATCCGGGATGAGATGCGTCGGCGCTACCCCGACGCCGGTCCCGAAGCTCCATGGGAGTTCATCATGATGTTCCTGGTCAACTCCGTGCACGAGGGGCTGACAGTGCTGCCGACCTATCGAACCCTCTACAACCTGCAATTTTCGAACCTGAGCGATCTGCACCTCTCCATCCTGGAACACTTCCACGTCAAGAGCTACTCCTTCAACGACAGCAACGAGGCGGAGGTGCGCAGGCGCTGGCTGCGGGATCTGCGGGATGTGGAGCCGGGAGTGCACAAGTTCGGCGCCCTGATCACCAAACTGAACCGCTTCTTCCTCATCACCTTAAAGGACTCCGAAGCCTACGAGGAGATGGTGGACATCCCCTTCTCCTCCGAATGGAAGCTTCTCGACGTGAACATCCTCAACACCCTGATCCTGCAGAGGATCATCGGGCTGACTGAGGAGCAGCTGTCCGCCCAGACCAACGTAGCCTACACCAAGGACCTGGAAGCGGCGCTGAGGTCGGTGCGGGAGGGCCGCATGCAGGTGGCCCTGATCCTAAACGCGACCCGGCTCACGGACATCATCACCATTGCCGAGAACAACGAGCGCATGCCCAGAAAGTCCACCCACTTCTACCCGAAACCTCTCTCGGGACTGCTGTTCTATCCTATGGGCTATGGGGGAGGGAGCTCGGGCTGAAAGGCAGACCGACCGACGATCCCTGATTGTCGTAGCCAGTTCCCCCCGAGTGTATGTGCACAGTTTACACACCCAGCGGGGGAAGTTATGATAGTGTCATAATGCCCTCCCCAGACACTCCGTTCGAAGTGGAAAAAGCTCTTTTCGAGACCTACAGGCGGATGGGTCCGCAGAAACGCTCGGCCATCGGCTTCGAACTCAGCGACAACATGAGGGACATCGCTTTTAGTTCGTACAAGTCGGCAAATCCTACACAATCCAACCAAGAATTGCAGCTACACTTCCTTGAGAGGGTTCTCGGCTGGAAACTGCCGCAGAAGCTAAAAAGATCTGTTAACGAAAGTAGCTCGTGAAAAACCTAGCCGAGTTCCTCAAAGACATAATCACAACTTTAGAGCAGACTGGGATTGCCTACATGGTGAGCGGATCGATCAGCAGCACCTTCTATGGTCGTCCCCGCTCTACCCAGGATGTAGATATAGTAATTGAGGCATCGAGTGAAAATCTGCAGGCGCTAGTCACTGCCCTACAAAACAAAAACTACTATGCCGACGAACAGGCCGCAAAGGAGGCACTGTCCCACACAACGCTGTTCAATGTCTTCGATGCCACATCTGGGTACAAGGCGGACCTCATCATCCGGAAGAACCGCCCCTACAGTGTCGAGGAGTTCAATCGCCGTAAATCGGTATACATGCTCAGCCAGACCCTCTATCTGGTCGCGCCCGAAGATGCCATACTGAGTAAATTGGAGTGGGCCAAACTTGGTCAATCTGAAAGACAGTTTACAGACGCCTTAGGTATAGCGATCGTTCAGGCGGAGAGGCTCGATTGGGCATACATAAAAAAGTGGTCAGGAATATTGGGTTTGGACGAACTCTACCAACGCCTGGTCAAGGAGAGCGCGGAGTATCGTTGATAGGGTCTTTACTAATCCAGGCCTACGGCAATTGACAAACTGCGGTTCAAGAGCGCGAGCTTTTCTTCTGACAGAGTCCCTACGAAATCAGTAAGAAAATTTTTCGACAGGCTTGCCAGTTCGTCACAGTAGATCGAGCTATCACGCTTTAAACCTTCATCGACTCCCACCGGCACTTGAGTGGACAGCCCTTCGTAGGAACTGTAGATCGGTGCGCAGATGACCGACGAAAACCTGGAATCGATCAGCACCTGCCTGCTGACTACGGCGAACACTCTGAACCGCATGGGATCCGTAGAAGTGGCTTTCTGGACTCGCCCCTCAGGCGATGCCCAGCCGGCGCAGCTCCTCCACGCCCCGCCAGGTGAGATCGATGAGCCGCTTCCCGTGACTCTCCACCGCGGGGTGATTCCCCCATATTTCCCGCAGGAGTCCGGATAGAGCATCCCGGTCAAGATTCTCCACCGATTTCGGCAGATGAACGAACTCCCGACCGAGGTTCTCTCGCCGTCCGATCATCGACAGGACTCCCGCGGCCGCTCCGACCCCGAGGTTGCGCGGCTCTACTCCCTGTTCCAGAGCAATGACCATGGCGCCGTACAGGCGATCCTCAATGCCCAGCTTCCTGGGATGATCCCTACCCACCCGCTCGACCAGATCGTTGAGGTTGGGGTTGGTCATTCGTGCCAGCAGATCATCGGCGTGCTCCGTGTAGCCATGCTCGGTAAACAGAGGATCCCCCGCGCGGGCGTGCTTGCGAATCAGGGCGGCTCCCGACTCCTCGATGAAAGCCCTGCGGGCCGTCTCCATGATCAAGGGGTCACGGCGTACCTCGCTCATGACCGTGTACCCCTTCAGGTCGGCCAGGTAGGCAATCAGGGCGTGGATGGCGTTGTGCCCGTAGAGCTTGGCCTCCTCGAAGGGAAGCAGATCCTCCTTTTCGACGAACACCTCGATCCCCCTCCGGTATTCGGGCAGGCGGATCTTGGAGATCAGGATGCGGTTGAACTCCTCGACCAAAATCGCCCGGGGGAAATCCGGAGTGATGGTCGCCAGATCGAGCCGCTCGATAGTCTGCGCCTCCGTTATCACCCCGCTCATCTTGCCGATAACAGTGTTCAAAAATTGAACATTCTTTTGGATCGTTGCGGGAAGGAGGGGGTAGACCTGCCCGCCCAGGATCTCGGCGGCCCGGTTGTTGTTCTCCGCCGTGTAGACGATGGTGGGCAGCGTCTCGCCGGCTCTGCCCCTGCGGGCGCCCAAGCCCCGGGCGAGCAGGTTGACCACACTGGACTTTAAGCCGGCTGAGAAGGCTGAGACGCTCGGCAGGGCGGTGCAGAGCTCATCCGATGCGACAACGGCCTCCACGAAGCTCTCCGCCTCCTCCGGAACCGTGGAGTTGAACAGCTCCACGCCCTTTACCGTGGCCCGATCGATCCGCCTCCGGCGGGCGATGTTCAGGCAGTAGCGGCCCCCGTTCCTGCGCAACGCCCGGATCAACCGCTCGTCTATATCCACTACGGCGAAACGGCTGAAGTTGCCGGTCCGGTACGCCTCATACAGAAACAGGGCGCTTTGGATGGGCCCGAAGCCAAAACCCGCGTAGATCTTTCCCCGCCCGGATTTCATATTCACCGCCTTTCGTGATACTATCGGATGCATCTTGAGCCAATAATCGGGGATTGTCAAAACACCGAGATGTTGAAACCGAGCGTAGATCCCAAGGACCTGAAAAATAGAATCCGGAAGATCCTGCCGGAGATCACGGAGATCCGGCACAGGCTGCACCGTATTCCCGAGACTAAATTAGAGGAACGGGAGACCTCCGAACGGATCCGGGAGCTGGTCGCCGACACCCGGATCGAGCTGCTGGAGCCCTACATCGGCACCGACGTGGTGGGGCTGCTTCGGGGCCTCAGATCAGGCAGCCGCAGGGGCGTCAACGTCACCCTGCGTTCCGACATTGATGCTCTGCCCATTAAGGAGAGGAGCGGCAAGAGTTGGGCCTCCGAATACGAGGGTCGGGCCCACTCCTGCGGCCACGACGGGCACATGGCCATCCTGATCGGCACGCTGAGGGTGCTGGACGGCCTCAGCGAGCACTTCGATGGCAGCGTTCGCTTCGTTTTTCAGCCGGCCGAAGAGGAGGCCGGCGGCGGCAAGATGATGGTGGACAGGGGTTTGCTGGACGCCGACCCCAAGCCCCGCAGCGTCTTCGCCCTCCACGGCTGGCCGGGCACTCCGGTCGGTACGATCGCCGCGGCTCCCGGACCTTCCATGGCCGCCCAGGACCGCTTCCGCATCACGGTCAGGGGAAGGGGCGGCCACGGTGCGGTTCCCCACAAGGCCATCGACCCTATCGTGACCGCCGCTCAGATCGTTGGCGGGTTGCAGACCATCGTCTCCCGGTCGTTGGAACCGGTGGCTGCCGGGGTGATCTCGGTGTGCACAATCCACGGCGGCACCACCAGCAATGTCATCCCCGATGAGGTGGTGATGGAGGGCACCACCCGCTACTTCGACGAGCAGGTCCAGACCCTGATCCGATCCCGTATGGAGGAGGTTATCCGGGGAATCTGCACATCCGCCGGAGCCGAACACTCTTTCGAGTACAACGAGGGCTATATCCCGCTGGTGAACGATCCCGAAAAGGTGAGCTTTTTGCGGACAGTGGTGGAGTCTTACCTGGGTGAGAAGGCCTGGATCCCCGACTTGCCCCGGGTGATGGGGGCGGAGGATTTCGCCTATTACCTTGCCAAGGTCCCGGGTGTTTTCCTGCGTCTGGGTCTGGGAGAAGAGTGGCCCAGCCTGCACAGCGCGGAGTTCGACTTCAACGATCAGGCGATCGAGGCGGGAATCACCGTGATGTGCGCCCTGGCCCTCGAGACTCTCACCGGGGCTGCCGGTTGATCATGCGGGGCAAGAAGCAGACAGAGGAGTACGAACATCCATGAGGCGAAACGCCATCGTGGCCCAATCCGGAGGTCCTTCCCCGGTGATCAACGCCTCCCTGCTCGGTGTGCTGGAGGGTTGCAGGGACTTTCCCGACCACATCGACAAGGTTTATGCGGCCTGGCATGGAGTGGAGGGGATCCTTCTGGAAGAGCTGATCGACATGGCGGATCAGGATCCACGGGAGCTCCGGCTGCTGCGCACCACCACTTCCGCCGGCGCGGTGGGTACCTGCCGCTACAAGCTCACCGAGGGTCAGGCAGAGGATTTCCAGCGCATCATCGACGTGATGCAGGCCCACGAGGTGGGCTACTTCTTCTACATCGGCGGCAATGACTCCATGGACACGGCCCACAAAGTATCCGGGCTGGCTGCTGAACGCGGATTGGAATTGGCAGCCACCGGCGTTCCCAAGACAATCGACAACGACGTGGGCGATCCCGGGTTCAGGCTGATCGACCACACCCCGGGCTACGGCAGCGTCGCCCGCTATTGGAGCTATATTGTTCAAAATGTGAACGAAGAGAACCGGGGCATGAACGTCTCCGAATCCGTGGCGGTGCTGCAGGCCATGGGCCGCAAATCCGGCTGGATCCCAGCCGCCTCCCGCCTGGCCGATCCTCAGCGGCGGATGCCCCTGCAGATGTACTTTGCTGAAGGGTTTCACACCCTGGATAGCCTGGCTGAAAACGTGAATCGGGAACTGGGGCGCAGCGGGCGCTGCATCGTGGTAGTCAGCGAGGGATTCGACGTGGGCGGCCTGGGGGAGATGCACGACGGCTTCGGCCATATCGAGTACGGGGCCAGCCGGAACACGGTGGCGCAGGCCGTTGTCAACTACCTGAACGAGGTGGGGCTGGCAAGCCGCGGCTACGCCACCGGTCAGGTGCCCGGGGTGCTGCAGCGTTCCACCTCGATCTACGCCTCAACCGTGGACATTGAGGAGGCCTACCAAGTGGGCCGCAAGGCTGTAGAGGTGGGGGTGGGGGAGGGTAGCGGCTGGATGGCCACTATCCTGCGGGATTCGGACTCACCCTACAGCGTACGCTACGACAAGGTTCCCCTGGATCAGGTAGCCGCCTCTGCCCGCCAGCTTCCTCCCGACTGGATCAGCGCCGACGGATTGGACGTGAACGACTCTTTTCTCCGTTACGCCCGGCCCCTGATCGGTGAGGACTGGCCCCGGATCCCGATCGAAAACGGCCTGCAGCGCTTTGCCCGCCTCGAGATACGTTTCATCGAAAAGAAGCTTCCAGCATACGCGCCGGTTCGGTTTCGCTGAATCACTCCACGGGGATACCGAAGTAGCGCACCGCGTTGTTCCAGCAGATGTCCCGGATGATCCCGCCCAGATGGGGGATGTCCGCCGGCAGCAGCCCGGCTTCCACGTCCCGGCCGAAGATGTCGCAGAGCAGGCGGCGGAAGTACTCGTGCCGGGGGTAGGAGAGGAAGCTGCGGGAGTCGGTGAGCATGCCCACGAACTGTGAGATCAGCCCGATGTTGGACAGGGCCTCCATCTGGCGCCTCATACCATCCACCTGATCGTTGAACCACCAGGCTGAACCGAGCTGCATCTTGCCGGCCACGGAGCCGTCCTGGAAGCTGCCCAGGATCGAGGCGGCCATCTCATTGTCCCGAGGGTTGAGAGTGTATACGATGGTCCTGGCCAACTTTCCCGCGCTGTCCAGTCTGTCGAGAAAGCGCACAAGTGCCCGGGCGATCTCGAAGTCCCCCATGGCATCGAAACCGCTATCCGGCCCGACTGCGGCGAGCATCCGCCTGGAGTTGTTGCGCAGCGCCCCGAAGTGAAACTGCTGGGTCCAGCCGGCTTCCCCGTCCATAGCCGCCAGCTCGAAGAGCAGGGCGGATTTAAATTTGAGGATCTCTTCGGCGCTCAACGTTCCGCCGGCCCGGGCTTTCTTGAAGATCTCGGCCACCTGTTTCTCCGTGTACTCGGCGGCGTAGGGCTGCTCGATGCCGTGATCGGAAAGCCGGCAGCCGAGTGAGTGGAAGTAGCGGTGACGCCTGCGCAGGGCTTCGAGAAAGCTCGAGTAATCCTCGATAAGGAGGTCTGCGGCCTTCTCCAGCCGGATGATCCAGGCGATAAAGGCCTTCACATTCTCTACGGCCAT
>Ga0315534_1001098_pt1 | contig 18867 bp, 42 predicted proteins | sample SalMarSW160240MG_FD_203094 | JGI IMG/M metagenome (GOLD analysis project Ga0315534, IMG submission 203094) | Salt marsh sediment microbial communities from the Plum Island Ecosystem LTER, Massachusetts, United States - Salt Marsh Sediment SW1602-40 ... | reverse complement strand
CAAAACCATTATAAAAGAAGATCATGTTCACAGGAAAGATGCGGTTGAAACGGAAGTGATTAAAGTTAAATTATTAGGTAAGACCGATAAAGCTTACCAGGTTATTTTTAATGAGACTGAGGGATGGATCCCTAAAAGCACCATTCATAACGATTTTGAATATAAACAGGACCAGGAAGCAACACTAATAGTTGAGACCTGGGTCCTAAAAAAGAATTTTAAATGGAGTGAAAAATAAAGATGAGAAAATTAAGAGATATAAATGAGATTAATATTAGTATTAAGGACAAGATAAAAATAGAATCAATAGAGTCTGATGTTGATGTAGAATTTAATCTCATCACATTAATAATAGAACAACTTTCACCTAGAGAACAAGCAGCACTATCCCGGGATCTTGATTATAATCTGAGACTATTCTTCATAGAAACATGGATGGATTTTTGGTATTCAGTAAGAGATACTTATATAAAAAAAAATAAAAAATTGGATGAGGAAGAAATCTCATTTATTTAAAGGGGATTAAATCATGTGTGAAGCAAAAAACCTTACTCAACTTAAAACAGAAGTTATCGATTTAAGATTCGAGCTCCAAGAAAAGATAAAAGATTGGAAAAATCATTTTAATTGGTTGAAATCTCTCAATCGAGGATATCACCCTGTTAAAGAAATTATTATTAGATTATGTCGTTGTGGATCTACATTACGAAATGTCAATGGTATTTTAATTTGTAAGACTTGCGGATTTAACAATGAACTATATTTACAATGTCCTAAATGCAGGAAAAATAGAAGTTTCAAGTTAAATAACCAAAATAATAAATGTTTAACTTGTGGCCACACCTGGAATCGAAAAATAACCGATTCAAAAAAACTTTATTTTTATATTAGACGATTCAGGATGCTATTAAAAGAATTTTATCATAGAAAAGAGAAAAAGGTCCTGAAAAAGGTTGATAAACTTCAGTCTAAATTTAATAAGAAAATTTTAGAAAAACACGAAAAAATAGTAGTTTTTAGGGAGAAACGCTTCCGGGAGATGATAAATTTAGGGGAGGAGATCTAATGGTTCAAGTTATAGAATCTCAATCAGTCTGGAGGTTTGAAGATTTATTAAAAAAAACGGTGAGGGATGTGATTAACTTGAACAAGAAATTCCCTGATAATGAAGAGATGATCGAAAAAAGATTACTTGATTTCCTCAAAAAACTCCCGAATTTGGATATTGATAAAGAAATTAAAGAATATTGGAGTGATTAAAAATGCCATTAACTAAAACTGGAAAGAGAAATTATGATATAAAATTATCTGAGACTACAAAAAAAATCTTGAGAGAGGAACAAGAGCAATTATTAAAAAATAAAAATATTATCTTCGAGAGGGATTTTAATCCTGATTGGATAATCCGAAAATGCTCAAAATGTTTCATGACCGACATGGATCAAGAGGGAGAACTTTTCAAATGTCCAAAATGTGGACTTATAAAAGTTCCAAAAGGGATCATCTTGAAAATCGATAAACACTATCAGATGAGGAAATGTCTACAAGATAAGATAAAGAAACACGAAAAAGCTCTTTCTTTGCTAGTCGCGTCTCCAGAGAGCCATCCAAAAGACATAACTATCGTTAAGAATCATATTAAAAATTTACAAGAGGAACTCAAAAATTATGCCTAAATGTGACCACTGTTCAATTAAAAATAAGTTAGACGCAAAGTTTAAGGTAAAGACTTTTTATCAAGAGTTTCATTTGTGTGCATTCCACGCAAGTGTTTATCCGCATAAAGATCAATTAGAACCTTTAATGGAGGTAAAAAACCAAAATGGATGAAATTGAATATAAAGTAAATTCTCTCGATGATAGATTTGAGATCTCCTGGAATCAACTATCAAGATTTTACAACAGGGATAATCCCAAATATAAAAAAAACAAAAAGCGAGGAAAACAAATTGGTTAAAATAATAATTGAAGTAAATGGTCAAAACGAGCTTCAAGAGGTTTTAGAGGCCTTGGGAGTAAATAATAATCAAATTAAAATAGTATATAAAGGAAGTGAATAGACCATGACTAGTGAAATAATTCAATATAAAACTAAAAATAATAATATCTTTTTAACGGTCCTTCAATGGTTAATCGTTGAGACCTTAAAAAAACATCCAAATGGGCTTATTCGGGGACAAAACTATGAAAAAGGTTCATTAATGAAACTCCTGAAAAAACCTAGAACCACGGTGTATGATAATTTAAAGAAACTTGAGAAACATGGTATTGTAGAGAGAATTACCAAGAATGATGGAAGCAAAGGTAGACCTCTAAGATATTGGAAATTAAAGAATGGAGAGATGAATGATGGCAAGTAAGGCTAAAAAGATCGATGAAATTGACTTGGAAATATTAAAAATTCTCCAAGTAAATTCTAAAACATCTTACAGGGATATTCAAGAAAGTCTAAATATATCAATTGGAACGATCCATAATCGCATTAATGATTTAAAACATGAGAATGGAGGTCCAATTGAAGGATATGGCGTGCATCTGAATAATAAATTGTTAGGATATGATTTCATGTTCTTGATCCAATTTGAGGTTGAGGGATATATCCTTGATGAAACTTTGAAAGAACTCCGATCAATACCTGAAATCTGCTCTATTCTCAATACGACAGGAGAGAGATCCGTGACGTTGATTTGTCATTTTAAATCGCTTGATAATAGCCATTTGTTCATTCGAGAATTAAATAAAAATGCTCATGTATCGAATGTAGTTTCAAATTTGGTATTGAACACGTATAAAAATGATCCATCAGTCCAAATTCAATAAATTATATTGCTATTGGTAATCTGGTAAAAACCTCTTTTGCCGGGCCAGTAAGAATGGAATTTTAGATAATTGAGAGGTAAAAAAAACTGGAGGAAAAAAAACATGACAATGAGAATAATAACAATAAACTTACCTGAAAAGTATATAGGAGCAATCCAATCATTAAATGAAAAGGGTATTTATCCCAGTCGAAGTGAAGCTATACGTATAGCCCTACGCGAATTTTTGAACGAAGAATTAAAAATGGATCAAGACTTAGAAAAAGACGCATTCAATTTCATTATAAACCATGATCATTCAGAAAATACAATTGAAAAAGAAGAACCACTTGAAGATTTAATTGAAGAATCACCTGAAGAACCAGAGAAAAAAACAGAAGATCCAATCGTCATCCATGATGAAAAAAACAAGACTTCAACAAAACGATATATCATTAATGAACAGAAGCAAACAGATAAACCAGAGACATTATACAAGTTATTTCCGAAAGATATCTATTTAAATCTCATAGTTTCATACCTAAAGGAATCCCCCGATCCCTTGACACCAAAGGACATTGCAATAAAATTAGGCCTGAGTAATTCTTATGCGGCAATTTTAATGAAAGATTTAATTGAAAAAAAATCCGATCTGCTAACTATCAAAAAAGAAGGATATAATAGATTTTTCTCCCTTAATGAAGAGATTTTTAATCAAATGCTCATAGAGGTGTATCTCGATTAAGATATGTACTGTAAATGTCCCAGAGCCATACATTAAAGCCATTAAAAAACTAGTAGGTGAGAAAGGGCTTTATCCCAGTAGATCTGAATTGATTCGATGTGCTGTTAGGGATTTTCTTTTAAAAGAAATAAAATTGGCTCGAAACATGCAGAAATGGCAAGTGAACGCACCTGAAATCGAAGAATTCGATGATAAAAATTTCGTGAGAATCCCAGTATCTAGCAAGGATGAGAATGATGAACCAATTACCGAATTTAAAACATATAAAATACTGAGGGAGGCTTAAATGATGGAAGATATAGAAACAACCCCGCCAGAATTACCCATTGAGGATAAAAAAGAGAAGGTTAAATCATTCAGGATCAAGAAGGAAAACTCGAAAATCATGAAATCGATCATAGAAACATTATCATCCATCATTGATGAAACAAAGATAACGATCACGAAAAGCGAGTTCATTATTGAAGCGATGGACCCATCACGAGTTTGTTTATTACGATTAGTCATCAAGAAAGGAGACTTTGATGAATTCGAATCTTCAGGCAAGTTTTCAATATGTATTAATCTTGATGATCTTGATAGGATATTGAAACGTTGTAATAATGATGACGCATTGACGCTTAGTTATACTGATGATTCCCGGAAGGTCAAGATCCAAATGAAAAAAGATGATTCATCTCGAACCCGGACTTTTAGCTTGGCAACACTAGAGCTAGATATAGAAGATATTCCCTTTGAAAATCTAATAAATATTGACTACGCAACCCGATTCAAGATTGTTCCTGATATCATCATTGAGGCAATTAAAGATGCTGAAATCTATTCTGAAGTTTTGAATGTAAAAAGTGATGAAAATTTCGGATTAATTTTTAGCTCAACTGGTCAAATCGGAGAAATGGAATATCAACTTGAAAAAGATGATCTTATTGAACAGGATCTAACAGGGGTTGAGATGTCAGCTTATTCGCTAACGTTTCTCAAGAATTTTTTAAAAATTTCAAACATAACGGAAAAGCTTGAAATATCATTGAAATCAGATCACCCTCTTAAAATGGATTTCTCCATCTTAGAAGGCGGGGACTTGGTATCTTTTCTGGCCCCACGAGTTGAAGAAGTAGATTTTGATGAGGATGAAGATCTTCTGGAGGAGATATAGGATGAGTTTTGAACCGATAAAAAAGGATCTTAATGTTCAATCTATTGTTGACAATAGTAAATTTGATAATAAGAAGAAAGTTTCAACTCAATCAAGAAAGGTAACTATCGGGGATACTACAGGAGATATAAAAATTATTATATCTGGATTACTTGAGAATCATCCCTTACGAACGTTGAATAAAAAATCAGATCTTAATCTAATATCTTCATTAGTTTTAAAAGTTGGAACGGGAATTCAGAAACGCCTAGATGAAGTAATTTAATTATAATCAATATTTTTTTTTATTTTTCATTGGAAACTTGCTGATAACGGTTGTTTCATTTCGGAACACCATCAAGTAATACCCCTATCGGGTATAACTCCACCAATACCAGCATTAAGAGAGTTTGATGGGAGTTCTCTTCAAAAACTCCCCGAATATAATAAAAGTGAATGAAATGGTCGTTAAGGTATCCTGTCCTGAATGTGGAACAATAACGGATTATAAAGGTGAGGTCAAGGAAAAGAAATTGATCACCTGTAGTAATCCCAATTGTTTTACACCTAATGGAAAAAGAAGAAGGATCAAGGTGATTCATAACGTGATACCAAGTGATACTGATGATACCAATAAAAAAACGTCTGAAAACCCTAAGGAATCCAAACAAGAGCAGAGTGATACCAAAATGATACCAAATAATGGTGAAGTGATACCAAGTGATACCAATGATACCCTCAAGAAAACGTCTGAAAACCCTAAGGAATCCAAACAAGAGCAGAGTGATACCAAATTGATACCAAGTGATACCAGTGATACCAATAAATCCGTATCACGTATCATCGAAATTTTAGAAAATGTACTTGATATCAAAACAGGAGTTTTTTGGAGCTTTCACCAAACAATGAGCACGAGACGAGCATTTCCTAAAGAAGTATTGAGCAAATTTCAAAAAATTTGTTTAGAATTAAGAAAGGAGTTGGATAAGATTGAAAAAATTGACTAAAAAAACTGAGAAAGAATATCAAGATATATTGGACAATCTTGAGAATAATGAAGAACGTCTTGGGAAATTAGTTGATGCCTTAGCCGGACATTTTGAAAAAAAGCTTAAAAAATTAGCAGTGAGGGACATGAACTAATGCCACAAAAGAACATGTATCAAGATGCATTCATTTGGAATGTATTTAAAGGATGTGAATTTGACTGCATTTATTGTAAATCTTCATTCCAGAGACAAGCTAAAAGACAGAAACCAACTATCGATAAAAACGGTAATTTTCGGGGATGTCAGGATTGTTATGACTATAAACCACATTTCCATCCTGAAAGATTAAATCAATCCTTACCTAACACGGTTGGAGACCAATTTATATGGGTTGGATCTTCAGGGGACATTTCATTTTGTAAAAAAGAACGGATGGATCTAATTTTGGAAAGAATTAAAAAATTACCGCATAAAACCTTCTTTTTTCAAACCAAGGACCCAAAATACTTTTGGGACTTGGATCTACCTGAGAACGTGATATTAGGAATAACATTAGAAACCAATAGGGGAAATAACTATAAAATTATATCTAAAGCATTAATACCTCCTTTAAGAGCAAATGATTTTATTGAACGCATTTATGATAGAAAGTTTATCACCATTGAACCGATAATAGATTTTGATTTAGATAATTTCATATTTCTCATAACTTCAATTAATCCTGAACGTATATATATTGGATATGATACAAAAAAATGTAGACTACCTGAACCTTCACTAAAGAAAACGCTAAACCTTATTAGAAAATTACGAGAAAGAGGGTTTTATGTAAAAGAAAAATTAATGAGAAAAGCATGGTGGGAGGATCAATGAAATCAATATTATTCACTGTTTTAGAAGATAAGCTTCTTTCACGAGAAAAAAAGCAAACGTTTCGAACAAATTTCATACCTACTTATGAAATTTCTGAAATTGTTATGCTACGATTCAAATATGAAGATGGGACGAGAAAAGACTTGTATCCTGTCAAAATAACTGAATTGTATCCAAAACAAATTAAAAACTTAACCTTGCAAGAAGCAATTTTAGATGGTTTTAATACTATAGAAAAATTTCAAGAGAAAATCATGGAATTAAATAAAATTAAATCAAAAAACCATTGGGGTTTCATAACCCGATGGAATGAATATCTTGGCTTAAAAGATAATGAAATTAAAAATCGGGAAATGTCGGATCTACGAATAAAAAATGGAGTTGAGAAATAACGCCAAGAGTCGAAGTTAAAGTAAAACAAGAAGTCTTAGAGTTATGGGATAAATTGGCCGGAATAATGGACATAAATAGAACTTCTTTAGTTAAAATCGCAATGAGTCAATATGTAAGGCATAATAGAATGTTATTCAAGATTGATGCTCAACGAGAGGGTAAATCATTAGAAAATCTTGAAAAAGAACTAGAAGCCTTGAAAGAAATTGACGCGAATAAATTGCAAATCATTAAAATACCAAAGGAGGAGATATAAAATTGTCTAAAGCAGAAAGAAGAAATGAAGCAATAACAATTAGGGTTTTTCCCTCACAAAGAAAAATAATTGAAAAAATGGCTGAGAAAGAGAGCCTTAACCTCACTAATTTTCTTAGAAAAGCCATATTCACGTATATAGATCAAATCAATAATAATGTTAAATTGCTTTGTTCAGAGGAAATTGAACCCAAGTTAAGTGATATCCTAAATTTATCTAAAATTATCCAGGACGATATTGAATATCTCAATAAAAAATTAAAAGGAGGGAATTAATTGACAGAAGATAGAAATATTATTGATCTTTTTGTAGATCATTGGCATCCAGTTAAGAAAGAGGAAACAAGATTAACAAATAATAAAGAATACAAGAAAAGGAATGAATTTGAAGACTCTCTTGATGAATTTATCCGCGTGAGACTCAGGAATTCAAGTAAAAAAACTACAAGAGAAAAGAAAAAGAAGGAATATATTGCAGTCTATTCAACAGATATTCATTTTGAAGTAGAAGAAGGTGAAGCCCCCGAAGAGGTTCTTGAATCTCTTGATTTTGATTTTAATGATATTGATCATATTTTAATGGGAATTTTTAAAAAGGGTGATGAAGCGAAACTCCATTTTAAAACAGAAATAAAAGAAAAGAAAAGAGGAGGATAAAAATTGGCTGAGATAAATTATAGAAAATTAAATTATTATGGGACCAAGGTTTCAATTTCAAAAACTCAAGAAGATATTAAGAAAATTTTAAAAAAATTTGGATTAGAAGGTATCAGGTTTACAGAATATAAAAATACTGGGATTATAGAGTTTATTTTATTAGTTGATGTGAAGGAATTAGCTTTCAGGTTTGCATATGATTTACCTGAACAAGATAATCATAAAAGACAGGTATACCGGGCCTTATTCTATTATCTAAAAAATAGATTTCTTGCAGTAGAATTTGGTATTACTACGGTTGAGAAGGAATTCCTGCAAGAATTAGTATTAAGACTACCTGATGGTTCAGATTCTACAGTTAAGGAAATTATTCAAGAGAAACTTCCTCAATTAAATTATAAAAACATATTATTACCGTTCAAAAATAGAGGGGATGGACCATAACTAACGAAAAGAATATAATGAACTTTCTTGATGATATTTCAAACAAATTCAATGAATTAGAAACTCAATTAAAAAAAAGATGCAAAAGAATTGAGGATAGATTAACAAGATTAAATAGAAGAATAGAGAAATTGGAGGGTAAATAAATTGAAATTTGAAGATATAAAACTTGAAAAAGAAAAATTAAGACACAAGGATTTTGATAAATGGAAGTTCTATCATGAGATCAATTCTTTTTTCCATTACGGAATAAATTTTGATGAGAGATATGATAAACGTGAAATCATTGAAAATGCAATGAATGATACACGTCATAAATTAATTGATGCTATAAAGAATGGAAGCACGCACGTTCATAAAAAGAACATGATGTTTACCTTCAAGCGATTAATAGAAATGTATGAACGATCATTCATTCACGAAGATGATCATTTTGGGAGTTTATTAGCTGAAGTGTGCTTGACTCCATTTAAAGAAAACAAGGAATTAATTGAAAAGATTGAAAAAATCATCTTAAAACATGATTTTACTCACTGGGAACAGAATATCTTATTAAGGCCTTACTTGTTTGATTTTGAAAATTATTGCAGGATCTCCTGGAGTGACCACTATAAAGATCTTAGAAAAAAATTGGAAGAAAAACTTTCAGAATTAATTAGAGATGAATTGGACTTGGAACAATTTCTTGATCCAAAGGTTCTAAAAATAATAAAAGTGGGGGTTGAATAAATTGGAAAAAAATAAAGACAATTTAGATCATTTCTTAAATCGCTTGGATGAACTAAACATAAAAATGTGTCCCTTCATGGACATGGAAGAGAAATATTGTCAAGATTATAAAAACGAAGTAGAAGATTTAAGGGGAGGATTTTGCACTTGTCAAGAAAATTGTAATACATGTCAAAAAAAAATATGGAATGATGATAATGGAATTTATATTGACAAGGATTATTATAAAAAAGAAGAAGAAAGGAAGGAAAAAGAGCGATTATTGAAATTGGAGCGTGAAAATCATAAAATAGTAGAATGGATTAAAAAAAAAGAGGTAAATTAAATTGGAGAAAAATGGATTATATGATTTAGAGAAAAAAGGATTAATTTGTCCGGGATGCAAGCAACCGATCGGATTATTTAATGAGATAACGGTAAAACACGTGCAAGGGTTTATTTGGCATCCTAAGTGCAAGGAACTTTACGACAATATCCAAAATAGGATAGAACAAATTGAGCATGTTGATGACGTTGATTGCATAATGTATGATTTGATGAATATTATCAGGCCATATTTAGATAAAGATCGTCAAACAAGTGTTTTACGATGTTTCATGGGGGATTGTGTTCATTTAGATCCAAATGATAATGACCCGTGTAAGGATTATGAAGCACGTAGTGGTAAATGGGGTAAATGTAAGGAATTCAAACCAAAAGAGCAGGAGACACCAGATTCACAGTTAAGAGTTACTATAAACCCAATGGGGGTAATGAATGCTTCTAAGATAATATTACCTAAAATTATTGAAGATGGATTAAAGGAAATGGATAAAGAGAAGGAGGCGAGCAGCAGTGAGACTTCAATGCGAACACTGTGAAGAGGCTTATGATTATTGGAAAGAGGATCTATTATGGAGTGACAGTGATCATGCTTATGAATGTCCAAAATGTGGATGTTGTTTTTTTGCTATAATAAAAAAGGAGGCGAGCAGCACTGAACTTATGTAATATCTGTGAAAATAGAGACATACCCAAATCTCACAATTGGGATCAATATTGTAATCAATGTAATTTTTGTCTTGATATTGAAAAATTACTCAGAATGAAAAGAGAATGGAAGAAACAAATAGAAAAAAGAGACGTGGAAAAGGAGGAGAATAATGGCGTTTGATGCGATCATAAAAGAATTTTTACGATTTATTGATGATAGACATGAGGATTTAAAAGACTCGGAAGCAAGGCAGCGAATTGCGATGATAATAACAAATGAAATGATGACCAACTCGCATTTAGGATTACATGAGTTTGCAGAACATGTATCCAAACGGATCATTGTAGAATTATTGGAATTATCTCAGGAGGAGGAGAATAATGGTATTTGAATATGAATGTGAATTATGTGGTCAAGCATTCGATTCTGAGGAAGAGTTGGAACCAGCAGTTCTATGTGGGGATTGTTTACCAGAAGAGCAGGAGGAGGAGAATACATGAGTGAAAAAAGATGCGAAATTTGCGGCAAAAAAGATTGGTTGCAATTCATGTATCATCAACATGATAAAATTGTATGTGTTGATTGTTATGAATATCCTGAAGGTATTGAAGATCGTGAAACCAAAAAGGAGGAGAAGGAGAAATGAACTGGAAAGATATTAGGTGTCATAAGTGTCATAAATGGGCTAAATTACACGAAATATGGGAAAATGGATTTGGAGATTTGGTGAAGGTTACAGTTAAATGTAAAAAATGTGGAATTCAGAAAGCAGAGTATCCTTGTTATGAATCAATATTTGGATTTGGAGATGAGAATGAAAAGTGAGTGAAATAGATAAACAAGGCAGGAAAGTAGATCCCCGATATCACGATTGCGTGTATGATGGCGAGAATCGTTATAGAGTTTGTGGACAGTGTATTTATAGATTTACTTGCAAATGGATACGATATGACTTAGGAAATCCATTAAAAGAGGAGGTTTCAGGAAGAAAATGAATCGTGAAGTTTACTCCAGGACCAATAAAACAATTGATGAGTGGGAGACACCAGATTATTTTTTCAAATTATTAGATGATATTTATCATTTTACATTGGATCCGTGTGCATCAGATTCAAATCATAAATGTGAGAAATATTACACTATAAAAGAAGATGGTTTAAAACAGGATTGGAGCAAAGAAACGGTTTTTGTAAATCCTCCCTTTTCAAATATTAAAGATTGGGTAAAAAAATGCTTTGATGAAAGTCAGCATTTTAAATTTAGAAAAGAAAGGAATATTTTAGCTACGACAGTTGTCATGATCATTCCTTCTCGTACTGATACCCAATATTGGCATGAACATATAATGAAAGCTCATGAAATACTATTCTGTAAGGGGAGAGTTAACTTCTTGCTAAATGGAGAAAAACCCAAGAATGGATCTACCTTTCCTTTAGCCGTCATAGTCTTTAGACGCATTGGAATTTACAACTTTGATCCAAAAATAGGATCTTTTTATCATAAAGAAAAAGATCTCAAACCAAATAGAACTTTAGAAAATTATATTAAAAAAAAAGATGAGGAGATATTCTAAAATTGACTATGGGAAAACAAACACTCATAAAAATGATTCTCCAGTTAATAAGAGGGGAGAAAACAATGATGGATCCAGATCGAATTAAGGAAGCCAAAAATTACGGAATTGAATTTGAAACAGAACCAACCAAATTTACCATGAAGAAAGTCAATAAAATAATAATAACAATAAATGAGGTTTAAGATGAAGAATCTCCATTTCTGCACAAAAGATTTGATTAGACGGATAAAATATTCCGGAAATAAAAAATTTGTAATAATCAAGACATATAGAACGGGGTTTATTCCAGAATTATTTTCAGGAGAAATCATAAACTTGAATGAAAGACGAGATGGAAAAGACGAATTTATGAAACAAGGTAAGATCATTGCAGTCATCCCTATTCAATATAGGGATATTGGACTTAGAGGTAAAAAGGAAATATATGATTCATATAATGGAAGGAGATTACATCCTGACCATTGGTTTTTTGAAATAATCTTTCGAAAATGGACCATAAACCATTTTAAAAACTACGAAGACACGGGATATTTAGATAAATTTATTGAAAATAAAAATGAGGTCCAAAATGCTTAAAGTTAATAAATTATATAATATGGATTGTCGGGAAGGATTAGCGTTATTAGAGGATGAATCTATAGATTGTTGTATTTCAAGTCCTCCATATTATAGATTAAGAGATTATGAAATAGAACCAAGTATATGGGATGGAAATCCTAATTGTGAGCATGAGTTTGAAATTGAACAATTTAAAAATCTTTGTGATCGAACTGATAAGGGTATACATGAATATATTAAAAATACAGATATATCAAATATTTCTGGTTTTTGTAAGAAATGTAATGCTTGGAAAGGTTGCTTGGGTTTAGAACCTTCAATTGATTTATTTATCAAGCATTTATGTGATATTTATGATATAATAAAACAAAAACTCAAGAAAACTGGAACATGCTGGGTTAATTTAGGGGATACTTATTCTCAAGGTGGGAGATCTGGATCTAAAAAATATTTCGATGGGGGCCACATACAATTTGGAAAAAAGGATCCAAATGGTAAATATCAAGCTCCATTAAAAGTTAAGGGGTTTCCTCCCAAATCATTGCTGATGATTCCTGAAAGATTTGCAATTGAGATGATAACCCGGGGATGGATCTTAAGAAATGTAATAATTTGGAAAAAAGATAATCCCGTGCCTGAATCTGCAAATGATAGATTTACCCGGGATTATGAATATCTCTACTTTTTTGTTAAATCAACTAAAACTAGATATTACATCAATGAAAGGTCAGGGTTATGCTTAGATAAACTCCCAAAAGAAAGAATAGAAAATGTTGATTGGGAATGGAGAATTTGTAATAAATGCAATGGGACAGGTATTATAGAAAAGGTTAAAAAAACCAAGCTTACAGCTATGAACCTATGGACTAAATCTCCAAGAGCAAAATATCAAACGAAGAATGGTCCTTGCAAGAAATGTAAAGGAACGGGTCATATTAAACATAATTTTTGGTCAGGAAGAGATTACTGGTTTGATCAAAATATTGTTCGAGAACCTTTAAAAGAAAGCTCCAAGAGACGAGCCATGCGAGGTGTTGGGAATCATAAATATATATCACAAAATCCATCTCCAAATGGAATGAAGCCACATACAATGAGTTTTCCACGAGAATTTAAAGGTTATAAAGATATGGAAGACAAAATACAAAAAGGAGAAACTATCCTAAATCCAAGAGGACGCAATAAAAGAACGGTATGGATCATAAATACAAAACCAAATCCTGAAGCTCATTTTGCTACTTTCCCTCCAGAATTAGTTGAAATTCCCATAAAATCCGGATGCCCTGAATATATCTGTGAAATTTGCGGGAAACCAAGAGAAATCTTATATAAAAATACTCGAAATTATAATGCTCTCAAAAATAAATATAAACACGTAAACATGGGAGGATCAATTTCAAAGGGAAGAAATAGAAAAACAGGATACCCAGGACATATTTCAAAAGAACTATTTTCAGATGGATTGACTAATTGTGGATGTCAGGGAGGATGGAAATCTGGGATAGTATTAGATCCTTTTGCTGGAACTGCAACAACTCTACGTGAAGCTTTTAAGCTTGGAAGGGATTTCATAGGATTTGAAATTTCAAAAGAATATTGTAAAATAGCGAATAAGTATCTTTCAAAAGAGACTAATTTCAAAAGGATAACCGATTTTACTTCAAAAAATTATATCGAGGTTGAGAAAGAAATTGAATAAATATAATATTTTAGATCTTTTTTGTGGAGGAGGGGGAATTTCAATGGGGATCCATTTAGCTTTAGAAGAAAAGGGAATTGCTCATAAAATTACAGGAATTGACATAGAAGATCAACCTGATTATCCCTTTAGTTTTATTAAAAGAGATATTACCAAATTAAAAAAAAACGATGTAAAAGGATACGATTTTTATCACGCTTCATGTCCTTGTCAAAAATTTTCTACTGTTACAAGGTGTGCAATACTTCGAGAACAAAGGAGGGGCAATCCGGATTATGCCCCCGAAAAATTAGATAAAAAATATCCAAATCACATTCCCTTTGTCAGAAATTTGCTTTTAGAAACGGGAAAACCATTTGTTTTAGAAAATGTTTACGGTGCTCCATTAAGAAAGGACCTGTTATTATGCGGAACGATGTTTGATCTCCAGGTCCTTCGACATCGAATCTTTGAAATCCATGGTTTTGTCTGCTATCAACCTTCTCATCCTAAACACGATGGAAACTTTATCTATGTTTGTACAAAACAGCAAAATAAAGAAGAAAATCTTGAAGTGTGCAAAAAAGCCATGGGAATTGACTGGATGACAAGTTTTTCATCATTAGGAGAGGCTATTCCTCCAGCATATTCTAAATATATTTTTTCTGAATTTCTCAATAATAATATTTCGCTTATGGACTTTATTAATCCAAAACGAGAATTAGGATTACAAAATGACTATGTGGATGGTGACTACATAGGTTGATCCAAAAAACAATAAATGAAAATGCTCCAGGCCTGGAAAATCAAAAAAAAATTGATGAAAAAATTGCATTTCTAGCACACTTTTTGGATGAAATCAAAGAGTATGATATGATTTACTGTCTGATCTCAGGAGGGTATCATTCAACGAGTACAGCGTTATTACTCAATGATTATGGTTTTAAAAATGTTTCATTAGTGCATAATAGAACCTATTTAGAAAGTAAATTTGCGTTAAATTTGATTCAGGATGTAATTTATAAAACTAATTATTCTTACAATTTAATTGAACCTGATTTAAGAGGGAAAAGGATTGGAGATATCTTAAAGGAATCTTTAAATCAAGTTGATAAAATAATAGAATGTTTTAAAAATGATCTCCAAAATTATAGAGCCTTTATACCATGTTGTAAGATACTTAAGAAGAAACCCTCTAGAAAATGGTTTACTAAAAATATTGATAAAAAAAACTCAATTGTCATATCCTCTCTATGTCCATTTGAATCAACTAATAGAAATTATAGATTAAAACAATTAAGAGAAGAAAAGACATATATTAGACTACATAATAGAATGGGAAAAGTGTGGTATGCCTATCCTTGGCGTGATATGTGGTCAGATAGATCATTTCATAATTATTTATTAACTAAGGGAATAATGCCTGAGCATTCTGGATGTATAATGTGTCCAATTCAAATTGCTTATAGAAAGTGGAAAAAAGATCGTAAAAACACGCTTTCAAGTAAAAATAAGGGAGGTAATTAAATTGAATAAAGAGGAGTTATGCAAAAACTGTTATGCAAATAAATTTTGTAAATTGGAAAAAGATACTTGTGATAAATGCAAAAAGAAAGTAGATTTATATCACCCTTGCTCTCCAGCAGGTTATGGGACTTATTGTTATTGTAAAGAATGTTACCAAGAATTTTTAGATATACAAGATAAAGAAGAGTGGCAATATGCCACTAGCCTATTAAAACTCTCTAAAATCCATTGTATTAAATGTTGTCAAGAAATTACCTATAAGGATATTTCAAACACTCATACTTGTGAGTATCAGACTTCTTTTAAATGTTCCAAATGCCAATTCGAGTTTACACTTTATCATGGAGAATATGATGATAGCTATCAAGAATATGATTACGAGATGGAGAAAGAAGCGAGGGAATATCAAGATGCAATGAAAAGTTATGAAAAGGCTCTGAAGGAATGGAGGGTGAAATATAAACAGGCCGAGCAAAAGAGGAAAGAAACAGGAGAACCAATGCCAAGAGAGATATGGGATTGGAGGCCTCATAAACCATTAACCAGGGAAGAAAAAGAGCTCAAGAGGTATTATATCAACAAATATGGAGAATGGTGAGATAGATTCGGCAAACTAGATTAGTCCAGGAGAAAAAAGTAAAATATAATTATGGCCCATATAACAAATTTGACGATAAAGAGCAATGGATTAGGATTACAGAAGGATGTCCTCATAATTGTCCTTATTGTTATGAACCTGAAGAGATCATGGTATTTGAAATTCCAGAAATCGTGAGAAATGATGTCAAGATAATGGACATGAATTTATTATGTAAAAAAGAATCATTAGACATCATAAAAAAGCTTGGAAAAATTAAGGTTAATAATAAAATCGTTAAATATGAACTAATCTGTGGAATTGATTATCGATTTCTAACTATAGAAATTGCGAATGCATTGAAAAAATCCCGGTTCAAGAAGATTAGAATCGCATGGGATTGGGGAATGCAACAACAATATGATATTAAAAAATCAATTAAAATACTTGAAAAAGCAGGGTATAAGTCAACTGACCTAATGATCTTCATGATATGCAACTGGTCCATTCCTTTCAAAATAAATCTAAGAAAATTAGACTTATGTAAGGTTTGGAACGTTAAAGCTTGTGATTGTTATTATGACAATCAAGTTTATCCCAATGTTATTCCAATTTATTGGACTGAAAAACAATGCAAAACCTTCAGGTCCAAAGTGAGAAAACATAATCAATTGGTCTTATTTGGAATAGACCCTGAACTAAATCGTGAACGAAGGAAAGGTGAATAAAATAACGAAACTTAAAGGAAAATGTCCCTACTGTGGAAGCTCTAATCAAATCTATGATATTTTTGATTATTTACATTGTAATGATTGTGGTCATTTCTTTAATCCTGACGAGCTTGAAAGAAATAATTTAGATAAATGGATTAAAAAAGGTGGTTTAAATTGAGTGAAATTAAAAAAACTTTCATTTTCGATATTGATGGATGCATATTACCCTCGATTTTTCCCAAGTTGCTCAAGAAAAATCAAACAAGAGAAGAGCAAGAACAAATAATAAAGAATATCAACAAACAAGGATATAGTATTGAATTATACCCTAAATTTGTTAATTTTTATTTTAAACATTGCTCCCGTGAATTAGTGTATTTTGTAACGGGAAGAAAAAGAAGCGATTTTGAAAAATTAACCTATCACCATCTCGCCTCTCTCCAGTATGAAAATATCCATTTTTATCCCGAAGATGGACTTTATACGCGTGATTTCTATCTTAGTTGGAAATATACTATAATCAAATCTTTATTTGAGAAAGATCGAGAATATTTTATTTTTGATGATGAAGAGGGATATTTTCACGAACTTGAACGTCTTGAACAATATTATTGCAAGTGTTTTAAGGTTAAGAATGATGAAGATTGGGAGACAATTTTATATATTGGTTATAAATTTATCGCGGAGCATAACAATGGTTGGTAAAATAATGATGATTGAAGCACTGGATCATTTCTCAACGGAATTTGTCGAAGAAGATGAAGTAATCGCAAGATTCATTGGAGAGTTTATTGGAGAAGATGATAATTATATTTCTCTAAGACATGTGAAAGCCGACATTAACAATGAAGATTCTGTTGAAGAAGTCCATAAAGTCTTGAAAAAAGTAATTGTAAGAAAAGAAGAATTTGAATTATAAAATAGAGGGAGCCAAGATCAATCTTCGATGTAATAGATGCAGTCATCGCCAAGAATATGAACCTAGAGATTTTAATAAGATTCCGAAAAAGCCCCATACTAGATGTAAGAATTGCAAAAACTGGATTTATATAAATCGAAATGAATTGATCAAGATCATCAATGATGAAAAGTACCAAAGTACCAAAAAAAAGAAAAAGTGTAGTACCAAAAAACCCAAAAATGGAAAAATTGAGTACCAATTAAAAATTCTAAAACTATTAGCTAAGGGGTTCTATGCTCAGCAAATTAGCCAAAAAACCCTACTCTCAGCTAAAAAATTATCTCAAATCATAAATAGGTTAAAAGATAATGAGCTCATAACACAAGTTCAGAAGTTCCCTAAATTGTATGAATTAACCAAAAAGGGAAAACTACTCCTGGACCTTGATCCTAAAAAAGACCAAAAAAAGAACAAAAAGGAAAAATTCAAGTTAGAACCTCTTAGAGTTCATAAACTACGATTTAAAAATCAAATGATCCAAAAACCAACCTGGTTAATCAATACTCCAGATGGAGCGATCATTAAAGGGATGCGGGTTAAAAAAGTTTACATGCAAAATTGGATCAAAAATATTTTATCCTTTCCTCATGATAATTTTAATGGATTAAATAAGATCGAAGTCTGTAATAATGTCATTATTTATAATTTTAATCGAAATAAGAAAGAACAATATGTATCCTCTGGGGAGGAATTTGAAGATTATCTTTCAAATAGAATTCAAGATTGCATGCAGGCCCGGGAATTTCTAAAAAAGAAAGGATTCATCATCGATGGTACGGAGCCTATTTTATGCCAAAATCCCCATTTCGCATTAGCATCCAAAAATGGAAAGGGTATAGGAGCATTAGGCAAGTATCTTTTAATGACGGTCAGGACTCCCGAAGAAACCCGTGAGATTGATAATTCACTGGGGGAGGATGGAGAAGAAGAAACAGATAATATAGAGAAGGCAAAAAGTTATTTTGACGTGCCGGAGGATATTGAAAAAATAACGGGAAAAATTGAAAATATAGATAATCGCATGTTTTCATTAGAATCTAGCATGCAAAGACTTGCAGAAACTCTAAACACGTTCGTTTCCCTCTTCAAGCAACCTAATAATCAAAGTCCAAAGAATAATTCAGGGGAGATGTTTAGATGATCATCGAATCTGATGCTAAAAAACATCCTGAAGATCTTTCTTCAAAAATCCAGGACCTAAAAAAAAGATTTTCTCCTGAAGAATTAAAATCAATTATTTCTCAATTTGAGGATCCAATAAATAATAACATTCAGAAATGTTTATC
>Ga0315534_1001097_pt1 | contig 18872 bp, 13 predicted proteins | sample SalMarSW160240MG_FD_203094 | JGI IMG/M metagenome (GOLD analysis project Ga0315534, IMG submission 203094) | Salt marsh sediment microbial communities from the Plum Island Ecosystem LTER, Massachusetts, United States - Salt Marsh Sediment SW1602-40 ... | reverse complement strand
AAGCACTAACCGGAAACCGAGCCGGTCAAAAAAATGGGCCCATAAAACAGCCGTATTGGCACCATAAAGCGCTCTTTGCATACCGACTGTAGGACGTCCGTCTACCTCAAGCAGGGCTGAGTCTTGTACTTCTTCATAAACCTCTTGCATATAGGACTGCCATATCTTTTGTCTGAGTTCGAAAAAGTTTTCTTTCTTTTCTCCCTTGTATCTTGCCAGTTCATAGCGGCCGCACTCACCTCCCCACACGCTTCGGCGACCGTCAAAATGATAGATTTTCAACTTGCATTGGTTGTGACACTGAGGGTCTGCATGGCATATTTTTTCCGTATAGTTCATTGTATCCTCAATTGCACTTTTCATGCCCCTGAAAGTGCTTTTTCCACTGTTGTGTGTAAGCATTTTATCCCGTAAGCTTATGGCAGCGCCGTATGCGCCAAGCACCTCTCGATGGGGCGGAACCACAAGCTTTTGGCCAAGGACATTTTCAAATGCAGCCACAACACCCTTATTTAAGGAAGGTCCACCTAAAAACATTACCCTTTGTCCTATTTTTCTTTTCCCAACCACACGGTTTAAATAGTTATATATAATGGCGTAGCATAAGCCGGCTATCAGGTCCTTAGTCACGACTCCTTTCTGATGATAGGACACAAGGTCTGATTCCATGAATACCGTGCACCTTTCAGCAAGCTTAACAGGCCTATTTGAAGAGAGGGCGATCTCTTGAAACTCGTCTACAATATTGATTCCGTATTTATTGGCCAGTTCATGTAAAAAACTGCCAGTCCCTGCTGCGCATACCTTGTTCATGTCAAAATCGAGAGGGTAGGTGTTGGAAATGGAGATGTATTTTGAATCTTGTCCACCGATCTCAAATATGGTGTCTATCTCTGGATCTATTTCTACTGCACCTCTTGCATGTGCTGTTATCTCATCAATAATCAGATCCGCGTTGAGAAAATCTCCAACGACATTTCTCCCAGAGCCTGTTGTGGCAGTCCCTATGATTTTGACCCTACTTCCCAGATTATCGAGGATGAATTTTAGGAGTTTTTGGGTTACCTCAATGGGCTTAGCCTGAGTTGGTACATAGCTCTTGTGCACGATCTCGCGGTTTTCATTCACGAGGGCATATTTGGTGGTTGTAGACCCTATATCAATTCCAAGATAAACCCTGGCTTTTTTACGCACGGATTTTATGTGGGTTTCTTTGACACTCGGGAAAAGAGTCTTTTTGAGAATAAGTTTGGGTGCTACTGGCAATGAGATTTCCCGGTCAAGACTGGCGTTTTTGAAGCGATCCAGATTCAAAGGAGTATTGTCTTTTGATTCAAGTGCTTTTAAAGCCACACCGAGGGCACTTGTTGAAGTGTTATAACGAGGAACGGTCAGCCCTGGAAAATAGCTCTTAAAGGCCTTTACCTGAAGATCATTCATGGAGAGGCCACCTATAAAGACAATAGGTTCCTCAAGCACCCTATTGGAAACTATGGTACCTATGTAGCTTCTGGCATTTCCTACATGCAGACCGTAAATAATGTCCTCAAGTCTCTCTCCCTTGTTCTGAAGATGAATCATGTCAGACTTGGTGAAGACAGTGCAACGACACGCTACATTTGCAGGATTGTTGCTTTTGAAACCCAGTTTGATAAAGTCGGCCAGTATTGTGTCGATCTGAACCTGTGAGGCATTTCTTTTTTTTTCGTACAATGAAGTTGCTAATCTTTCTGCCTGCTGGTCGATAAATGATCCTGTACCGGACGCACAAGGGCCATTCATATTAAAGTATTCAAGTTCCCATTCACCACTGTAATGCTTGATCTGAAAAAGGGCAGTGTCTTGTCCCCCCATACTGATAATAGTTTTAGCGTTCGGTGTTACGAAAAGGACACCAAGCACCTGCGTGATGGTCTCAAACTCGTAGAATGTTCCCAGCTTTTCACTAAGTTTCTTGCCGTGGTTACCCGTGAAAGAGATGGAATGAAGTGTGTCTTTTCCAAGTTTTTTGGAGAGTTCTTTCAAAATGACAAGAACCTCCTCCTCCACCCTTCCAAAATGACGCTTATACGGGACTTCTAAAATAACTTTTTTGTTATGGTTGATGACAATACAATTCAGGCTAACAGATCCGGCATCGATCCCCACGTAGTATTTATCTGATTGTAACTTTCTGCTGATTGACATCTTTTTATCCTCAAAAGTTGTTCGCAGCAGTTGCATATTGACAAACACAAAGTAATCATCTGCGAGCACCGCTGCGTGAAGGTTTTCTTCCCGATTTCTGGAAGCTTATCTTTATGGTTATCTTTGAGCCCATAATTGATCACCAGCCTTTTGATACAGTGAATAGCAAAGATCATTCCAAAAATGATTTCAACCCAAAGGTTCAAGCGTCATACAGTGTATGACAATTCAAATAACATACGGTGAGTTACAATAAATTATAGTAATTTCAATGAGATATATTTTGCATGAGGACATTTCATATATAATCATTACATTTTCATAACTCCTATATTGATGCTCATATAACAAGAGAGAGAACCATCAGATGGGTGCAACGAATGTTGACACAATTCTCGTAGCTTTGGAATAATTAAATTAAATCAATGAGTTAGAGGATAGCAAGAGATGTTTACAATGCAAAAAAGGTTGCACCGTTTTGATGAGAATATATTGAAATGCTCCCTGAGGAGCGAGCATGCACATTTTGAGGCGTTTTTCCATAAATTTAATAAATAGTAGAAATATTGAAATTTGCTATCTTTCATTATGCCACACGGTCAATAAAAGTCAAGACTGCATTATTAGGTAGAAAAAACGGATGGAAAATACCAATTATTAAGAACGTGTGGGATGAAGCGATGTGAAGAATGAAGGCCTTCCCCCTCATCTTTTAGACCTGATTTCAAACTCAGTTAATAGTTCTGGTTTGAGATTAGATCTAGATTAAATTTACTATTTTATAAAAAACAAGGGGGATTCTATTGACTGGTTGTTTTGAGTCGTTTATTTAATGCCTGACGAGATATTCCCAAACTCAGGGCAGCAATTGATTGGTTGTTATTTGACCGTCTTAGGGTTTCAGAAATCAGGAGCAGCTCAGCTTGCTTAAGTGTGGGTAATTGCTCTGAGAAAGAAATCCACGTGCTCTTTTCTGATGGCAATTGCCTTGAATCTTGTTCAAATGTGGGGTGCTTTTGATAGATATGGGATTTGAAGGCTTCCATTGAAAGTTTGCCTGATCTGTGACTACTCACCACATCAAAAATCATGGATTCCAGCTCTCTAATATTTCCAGGAAAATCATAGGTTGCAAGGAGTGTTAGCAGCTCTTCCGGAGGGGTTGGTTTCTTTTTGGCCAGAGTTTTGGATGCTTTCTCCAAAAAGTGCTCCATAAGAAACGGGAGGTCCTCCCGACGTTCACGAAGCGGTGGGATGTGTATGTGATGGGAACAGAGTCTGTAATAAAGGTCCTTACGAAACGTGCCAGACTCCTGCAATGCGTGAAGATCTTGATTTGTGGCAACAACCATTCGTGCATCAGATCGTTTTGAAACGTCTGATCCCAGAGGGAAAAACTCTCCGTCTTGTAAAAGCCTCAAGAGTTTTACCTGGGATACGGTGTTGAGATCCCCTATCTCATCCAGAAAGAGTGTGCCCCCGGATGCTTGCTCCACCAAACCGCTGCGTGTCTGTTCAGCACCGGTGAACGCACCTTTGCAGTGTCCAAAAAGAGTATCTGCAAAAACAGTATCATCCAAACCAGCAATATTTACGGGAATGAAGGCTCCTTTACGATTACTGAGAGAGTGGACTGCTTTGGCGACCAACTCCTTGCCAACACCGGTTTCACCTGTTATTAGTAGTGGCTGCGGACTAATGGAAATAGCCTCGATGTATTGAAAGATAGATCGCATACTCGCACTGTTTGTCACAATTTCTGAAAAGGCCTCAGGATGCTCCAATTTCTCAGAGAGCACCTGAGCTCGCAGCAATTGGTTTTCCCGCTGCAATTCACGAAGTTCAATGACCCTTCTTACCCCTGTAACAAGACGGTTTTTTTCAACTGGCTTAACCATATAGTCAGATGCGCCAAGTTTCATGCACTTCACAGCAGTCTCTACATCGTTTGCTCCTGTAATAATAATAACAGGGATTTCCGGAAAGTCGCTACTTATTATGGGGAGCAGTTCCTCACCTGACAAATGTGGCATCCTCAGGTCCAGCAATATGACCTCAATCTCTTGCTGGGAAAGAAGCGGGATCACATCGCGACTCTCTTGACAGCTGATGAAATTATTCATACTCGCGGAGCGAAGTACCATTTCAAAGCTATTCAACGCCTGTACTTCGTCATCCACCAACATTATGGGAAAGTGAGGATATATGGACTCAATCATTTTCCTATCTCCTCTAAGGTATTGTTAATTTTCGTGACCGGTAAGGCAACCTCGGCTGTTGTACCTTTGTCAGGTTCCGAAGTAAAAGTCATTGTGCCACCATGCTCCTGAACAATTCTTGAGGAAATTGATAAACCTAACCCAACACCCCCAGATTCTTGCCTGGTGGTAAAAAGCGGATCTGTAATATGCGGAAGATTTTCAGAGGGGATTCCCCTGCCTTCATCTTTGATTCTGACTAGAATAATATGGCTCTGCTTTGCAAAAGAGGTAGACACAGAAATACCTTTTGTTTTATCCAAAAGCGCTTGGCAAGCATTTTGGATCAAATTTATCATTACTTGTTCGAGCCGCTGGAAGTTCCCTTGTAACGCGGGTAAATTTTTCCCATAGTTGATTGAAAAATGATCTGTGGACTTGTTGATCATATTGCTGACGAGTGAAATGGCAGACTTCAAAACAGCATTTATGTCTACCGATTGAGCTAGATCAGAGGCATCCTGCCTCAGATAATTTTTCAGGTCATCAACGATCTGTTTGATACGCTCAGACCCATCTGATATTCCAGAAAACAATTTTGGGATATTTTGGCGCATTTCTGTGTATTTCATGCCGCCGAGAATAAAATCACCATTATCCTTGTAATATTTTTCAAGTATTGGCTGGGCATTTTCCCATGCTTCCAATAATAGTGGTGCATTTAACATAATAAAATTATTGGGATTATTAATTTCATGAGCTACCCCTGAAACCAGTGTTCCCAAAGCAACCATCTTACTTGCTTGCATAAGCTGGTCTTGGTGTAACTTGGCCTGTTCTTCGGCGTGCTTACGCTCGGTAATGTCTCGGCCTATGCCTCGAAATCCGGTGGGTTGCCCTTCTGAATTACGCATCAGCGATACAGAGGTTTCAAGGTATCTTCTTGTGCCGTCTTTCCTGATGGTTCTCCAATCGAAAGCCTTTCCGGCTTTTCCTGTTTGGTAAGTTGTATTAAAGGTTTGATAGACTTTCTTGTAGGTCATTTCGTCCATAAACTTCCTGTTATTCATGCCCATAAGCTCATCTTTAGAATACCCGAGAATTTTGCACAATGCATCATTGAAGAAGGTCAGGTTTCCGGCAAGATCGACCTCGTAATACCCATCCTCAATGCTATGAAGAATGGTTCTGTATTTCTCTTCGCTTTCACTCAGAGCCTTCTCTGTCCTCACACCATCTATGATCTCTTTTTTGTAGGCTTGAAGAGTGTCTCTCAATTCCAGACGCTGCATTTCAATTGTTGTGAAGGCCTTTGAGGAGCGAAGGGAAAGCAGAAATGCCTGGGAAAGGATAAAGATAAAAAGCCCAAAAGGAGTAAAATATCCGGTTTGTATTATCTGTTCAACGTGCATTATGTCATTTATCACGGCAAGGGATAAAAAGATAAACCCAAGCAGAAAAATAAACGCCCCATCAGTTTTCTGAATGGAACACACAATAAGGACATAAAGGCCATATAGAAAAACTATCAAAGTAATGATTTCATATGCTTGAATAGTATGTGAGAAGATTCGTGCCGGTGTAAAGAACACAATACATGAAAGAACTAAACCCAGGACTACGATAGCGTAAACAAATCGCTTTGAGAATTTACTAAAGAGGGATTGCATAAACAGGGTAAAAGTGGGAACTGAAAGATAAAAAGAAAGATATTCAAGCTTGGCCAATAACTCCCAGCCCATATTTGGAAAAAGATGCATGAGATATCTTTCACCGGTAGTGAGAAGTCTTAGGGCAATCAGGAAACAGAAAATACTAAAATAGAGGGGCGATCGGTCCTTTTTTCTGAGAGCAAAAAGACCAAGGTGGTACAGAGCTATAATGAAAATACTACCAAATAGAAATAGATCAATACTAAGCCGTTGCTCTCTTATTTTCCGCATGTCTTTGTCTGTACCCAACCGGATAGGTTTCCACGCTCCGCCTCGTCTGTGATGGAAGTTGGATACCTGTAAAATGATTCCCATTTGGTTTGTTTCAGCTTCAAACCCAACGACTTGTGGGAAATATCGAGGAACTGTTGTTTCACGATTTTTTCCAGCTGCTCCTGCCGAGCATACCCTTTTCCCATTCAAATAGATGGTAAATGCAGTGCCCATGTCTAAAAGTTTGAGAGCGAGAGGTTCACTTTGATCATTAAGACGAATTTTCAAGCGGTATGTGGCATATCCATATCCTGAAAACTTCTTTCCTTCTACTTCATAGCTGTTCCAATACGCAGGCACACTAACGAAACCGGTTTTATCAGGCTGAGTTGCGTTCGAAAACTCAACCGGCTCCACGTGCTGGTTCCAGTAAAACTCATATTCACCTATGAGATTAACGGGGCCATCTCTGTTGAAATCCCAATCGGTGAGATCCAGTACTCCCTTGACTGCTTTAGGGGGAATTTTTTCTGAGAAATCATGATGACAGGCAGAAAGAGACGAGAGAGATATAATAATCAAAATTACAATATATACGGGTACACGAGATTTCATAAAACTATTTCACACATAAATTTAAAAGCTCCATCAACACTGAGTCGATGGAGCTTATGTTTAAATCTACTGAAAAATATGGGCCACGTACCCCTCCTGAAGGGGTGAATTATAATAGTTAGATGCTACTCGCATCCTTATAAGTTGTCAAGGGATATGTATAAAAAGATCGGAGAGGAACACTCCAGCTAAATGGTCTTCGACCCGAGAGGCGGGATCCTCCAAAGGCGGATAAATCTGCGCTTCGCTTCGGCCCCGAAGACCGGGATCTCCGCTTCGCTTCGGCCCCGAAGACCGGGATCTCCGCTTCGCTTCGGCCCCGAAGACCGGGATCTCCGCTTCGCTTCGGCCCCGAAGACCGGGATCTCCGCTTCGCTTCGACAGGCGGGATAGAAAAAGGGCAGAGTGCAGGAAGCAGAAATGAGGTGGGTTATTAAAGGGAGAAGGATCAACACACGCATTTAGTGAGGTGTAGCCTTTTTGAAAAGATATTTAAGAAAAAAGCCATAAAACAAGGGCATTGTCATCGGCTAGAGAGCCTTTTAACAATGCCCTTTGAGAGACATGATTTTATGCCTTTTTTGTTTTTATTTTCTTTTTTCCTGCCTTTTTTTCCTTGACTTCTATTTTTTTGACCTCACTGATTTCGGCTTTTGGGAGCGTAAGTTTCAAAACACCATCTTTATAATTTGCATCTAACTTGTCTGTTTTGACCTTATCAGGAACTCGAAAACTCCGCTCGAATGAACCGTAGTGTCTTTCGATGCGATGGTAATTCTCTTCTTTTTCTTCAGTTTCCTTTTTCTTTTCCCCTTTAATGGTGATGATACCATCAGTAAGGGTTACATTAAGATCTTTTACATCAATTCCAGGAATCTCACCGCTAATCATGTATTCTTTCTCTGTTTCAGATATGTCAAAGTGGGGAACTACCATTTCCTCCTCTCCAAAAAGGGTAGGAAGATCAAAATCAAAAAATCTGTCAAAAATATCAATGTCCGGAATTATAGGCAGATACCTTCGCCTTCTCGGTACTATCTGTAACATTCTTGTCATGTGCGACACCTCCTTTCTAACTTCATCAATCTTTATACTAATAGTAATCATTCTTAATTAGAATTCAAGCATAAGAAAGTATTTTTTTTTATTTTTTTTATAAAAGCGTGCGCTGCTGGTAATAACCAACCTCATGGGGGTGAACAATGGGTTGCCCCCATGATTGTATTACTTTGTGTTCTTTTCGTGATTCACTCGCCTTCGCCAGGATGCCCCGCGCGGAAGCGCGGGGAGCTTCACTGAAACTGTATATAGGATGGTGAAGACCCTTCGATTAAAAAAATGCATTGACAACTGATTGTTGATATGTATCGTAACCTACAGGGATTGTAGATGTACAAAGAGGTGAAACATGGCACAGGAAAAGGGCTTGGTCACCAGCATTACCGAGGATGGGTGGGCGCAGGTTGAAACCGATAGAAATGATGCGTGCTCTCATTGTAGTTCATGCCGTGTATCGTTTGGATGCAGTTCCGAGATGACCATCAATGCTATAAACCGGGCTGGGGCAGGAGTGGGCGATCTGGTATCCATGCATCTCAGCTCAGGGATGATAATGAAGAGTGCTGCAATTCTTTATTTGATACCAGTAGCAGGCCTGATTTTAGGGGCTTTTCTGGGCGATGAATTAAGCACGAGAATAGCCATAAGTAAAACGAGTGCTGTAGCGTTTTTAAGCATTTCCGGCTTCATCACGGGGTATATAATAACCGCCCTCATATCCAGATGGATGTCAGCGCGGCGAACGCTCAGCCCCATAATAACCCGTATCATACGGCGTGGACTTGTGTCTCATAAACCTTCTCAATCATCTTTTATGAAGAATCCAAAAGACTCCGACTCAATGCCTGGCAATGCCGGATCGTAAAGCTTCCAAGGCATCCAAGAGGCATACCCTCACAAAAAAAATACAAATCGTACTATTTTAGCTTTTTGAAATTACCGGGTGAATAAAGGCATCTTGTAAAGATGTGTGCGTATCGTTGATAGGAGCCAAATCGTAGTGAAAAGCCTTGCTATATTTCGAAATTTAAGGCATTATTTCGAGAAAAAATAAGGGGGTGGAACAAATGCCAGTGATAACCATATCCAGAGAAATATACAGCGAAGGCAGCTATATAGGGGAGAAGGTTGCCCAGGCCGTTGGCTACCATTTTGTAGATAAGAGCACGATGGAAAAGGTGTTTGCAGAATACAGCATTGTTCAATTGAATGAGGTGTATAGATCTGGATCGGGATTTTGGGCACGATTTGACGATATGCGGTCAACAACGATCAAGTTTTTGAAGCAGGTAATCCTTGCACTGGCCAGTCACGGTAACATGGTGATAGTAGGCAGGGGAGCCTTTGCAGTCTTGTCTACGTTTGCCGATGTATTAAACGTACGGGTACAATCACCTTTCCCTGTGAGGGTAGGGCGGGCTATGGAAAAAGAGAAAATAGCTGAGCGTGGACGGGCCGAGGCATTGCTTAGGGAGTGGGACAGAGAGCGTGACATATTTGTCAGGACATTTTACGATCTTAGCTGGTATGATGCAACAGCAGCTAATGCATTTGACCTGGTAATCAACACCGGCAAGGTGCCCCCTGATGTGGCAGTTACATGGATCATTCAGTCACATAAGGAGCTTAAAGAGAAAAAGCCCGGCAGAAAGCTTACTACCGGAACCATAGAGGTGGATGCCACTCTGGCCAACACCGTTTCCGAAGTGTTGGGTTGTCATACCATCCATTAGAGGACATTCTGTTAAAAAAGCCTTCCTTCTCTGTGAGATTTTTAACGTATCAATTGAAAATGTAACCTAACGCTGCCTGCAAAAGGGCCACTGCTATGGTAAAAAAACCTATTCTTTTTATCATTGTTCTTATTGCTTTCTTCATCACCCCGTTTTGTTTTGCTTATGAGAATGACAAAGATGGTGTAAGACCTCATGTTACCAATGAATTAAAAACTCTCTTAAAGGGATCCAATACCTATATTACAGTTGGAATTGGCCGACTGAGCGGGGATAGCACCTATCAGATCGGGGGGAGGTATAACAATCCATCCGGGAATGGTACCTATCATTTTCCAATAAGCAAATTAGAATTTCCCTTAGATGTATGGTTGATTTCCGCAGAAGAAAGCAAAGAGTTCGCAAAGAATGTAACGGTGAGCGTAAGTGCAAAAAAAAATTACACATGTGATGCAGGAAAAATGGAGGATTCTGACTGGCTGACTCCAGCGAATCCATCTCAGCTGGATGTTTTTTCTCAAAGCGATGCATTCATTGATGTACTGCAACTAGGTATTCATGTTTCCTACAAGTTTTTTGAAGCGCCGCACTGGTCATTTACTGCGGGAGTGGGGTATTGGTACCAAAACCTTGATTACGGATGCAAGCTCATTAAACAATGGTCGCCCTCTGGTCTTTCAGGATATGACTACACAGGAACTGGCAGTGTCGATTTAACATATGAAGTGACCTATAGCATTCCGTATGTTGAAATCGGAAAACAGTATACATTCAACAATAAATGGAGTCTCGACACGAGCCTTGGTTATTCGCCAATTGTTCATGCAGAAGATTTGGATGTCCATGTGTTACGGGCCAAGGTTTCAGAAGGAGACTGCGATGGCAATGCTATCCTGTTTTCGCTCAAAGGACGGTATGCTGTTTCACCAAACTGGTTTCTCGCTCTTCAGCTCGATTATATATATATCACGACAGATGGCAGACAAAAACAATATACAGATGGGGCATGGAGTGCAACAATCGATCAGAAAATCACAAGTGAACAGCTATTTGGTGTATTATCTGCAGGTTATGCATTTTAGATTTTATAATTAGGTAAGCTCCCCGCGCTTCCGCGCGGGGCATCTGTGGCAAAGCCAAGCGAAACTGCGCCGAAGCAGCTGGACTTGATTTCGACGGAAGCCCAACCCGCCTTCGCTCTAATGGCTACGGCGCGGTCGCCTGTCGCCATCGCGCAGCGCAGGCGCTCACGCGGTGCAAGCGCCTGCGCTGCATGTGCGCCGCGTGTCCTCCCCGTGCTTCCGCACGGGGCATCCTGGCGAAGGCGAGTAAAAATATATATTTATAAAATATAATTAAACTAAAAAATTAGATTTTTATTGTATGATGATCACCATTTTCACATTGAAATAATATTGTTTTTTCATACGCCATTTTGCAAAGATTTTAATACGACGGAAAGAAAAATAATACATGAACAATTTTAAAGAGTGTGCAATTGAAATAGCACGAGAAGCAGGGATATTTCTTAAAGATAAGCTTCATTCAGTGCATACCATAAACTATAAAGGAGACATTAACCTGGTGACAGAGGTAGATAAAATTTCTGAGGAGATGATTACCTCTAAAATAAAAACACTCTTTCCAGATCATGATATCCTGGCAGAAGAATTTACTGATATAAATAGCGGATCTGATTTCAGATGGATTATAGACCCCTTGGATGGAACAACAAACTATACCCATGGCTTTCCGTTTTTTTGCGTCTCTCTTGCGCTTGAAAGGCTCAATACTATGATCGTAGGCATTGTGTATGATCCTATACTCGATGAAATGTTTGTGGCAGAAAAAGGAAAGGGAGCGTTTTTAAATGAAAGAGAAATCCATGTGTCGAATACCCACAGTATAATCAAAAGCCTTTTAGCAACGGGATTCCCGTATGATATTCAAAAAGATAACGACAATAATCTGAATTACTTTAATGAAATGATTCTCAAGGCACAGGCTATTCGAAGGGCAGGGTCAGCATCACTGGACCTTGCATATGTTGCAGCAGGGCGATTTGATGGATTCTGGGAACTCAAATTAAATCCCTGGGATATCGCAGCTGGATGGTTGCTTGTAGAGGAGGCAGGTGGGCTTGTTACAGACATTGGTGGAAGAGACCATTATCTGGATTCTTCATCTATATTGGCATCGAATGGAAGAATTCATAAGGAGATGATAGATGTGTTAAAAAGGGCAGAATCTATTTAATAATCTTTGTTATCTTTTCCGCCTTTTTCTTAATTGCAAGTCCTTTTTTGACCACTGGAACTTCTTTCACTACCTTCTCAACCAACATATTTTCTATGGACCTCTCTCCTTTGTGTTTTTCATTTGAGCCTTCTTTGGCATCCTTTGGGGGTATATCCTGTTTCACCTTTCTAAATTCTCTTATAGCACCTCCGAGCCCCTTGCCAATTTCTGGTAGTCTTTTGGCACCAAAGATGAGTATGATAATTCCACCAATAATAAGAAGCTCTGTTGTACCCAGGCCAAACATTGGTTTATCCCCCTATATATCTTTCTATATATCGTAATTTTTGGACCGTATCACAATTAGTGCGATTTCGTTTAATCCCTTAATCCCTCAATTATTGAAGTAATATCCCAGTCGACGAGTAATCGTAGCCTTTCATTTTGGTTTTTGTTTACATAAACAAGGTATCCATTTTCCAGACCGTACACAAAAAGATCTCTGGTTAATGCGACATCATCTTTACAATAGTGAGTTAGTTTTTCTATCTCTCCTGCCTTGAACCATTCCAGGGCCTTGAGTCCATTCGCTGATTTTCCTTTATTAAGGGTTTCCTGAGCTAAATGATCAAGACTGAGCCTGTATCCAAGCCTGTTATAAATATCCTCAAGTATATCAAATGTTGGCATGGTGCGTAGGTTGTGGCTCGTGTAAGGTGCAAGAACAGCATAATCAAATCTTTTGCAATTAAAACCAACCACAAGATCAGCTGTGGCAAGCTTTGCAATTAATGCATCTATTTGATCTTCTGGGAAGGTATAAAAACGATCATCCATGCTGTCAAATACGACAGCCACAGATACCAACATTAAATGGGTATTCTGCCATCCACCTACGTCTTCCGCTGACTTCTGTGTCTCTAAATCAAAATAACAGATCCTTTTTTTAGTGGCCACTTTCGTTTCCATTTCGTTTATTATATCAAAGGGCTGATCGTTCTCTCTCTCATCTTGAAAAGGAGAAATCTCTGACAAAGGTATTACTCCTGTCAGGGCTTCTAAAATCAGTAATGCAGCGTTTTTATCTAAGGGCTTATTGCCTGAACCACACTTTGGAGAATATATGCATGAGGGGCAGCCCTGCTCACAAGGGCAGCTTTTAATAAGCTCCAGGGTTTGACGTAACAGATCAAGGATTATATCGAAACCCCTCTGCGCAAGCCCTACACCACCCGGATAGGAATCATAAATAAATATTGCTGATTTTTCTATCTGCGGGTGAAAAGGGTATGATATTCCTCCAAGATCATTTCTATCACATAATGCAAAAATGGGAAAGAGGCTAATGGCTGCATGCTCTATTGCATGAATACCCCCCATAAAGTGATGCCCTTTATCATTCACCATTTTCTTGATACTGTCCTCAATAATAACCCACAGCCCTACCGTCTCAAATGTCTGCGGAGGAAGCTCAAGCGGGAATACGCCAATCAATTCCTGGCCGGGAATCCTTCGTTTCTCATAGCCGGTTATTGTTTCCGTAACCGTAAGATTTCCAAGTTTCACGACAAATTGTCCTTTTGGCTGGCTTTTGATGACCTTGATAATCTCGGTTTCTTTTTCCGATCGGATTCGCGTAAAGTAATTCAGTTCTGTGTGTTGTGCTATAATATTTTTTTTGTCGATCAGTAACTTCTCTACGAGATATTGGCTAGCTCTATGAAGATATATTGCACCTGGATGACACTCCTTAAAGGCACGTATTCCATCAACGGTTCCTATCGCTTTTCCTGTTTTAACATCAAATATTGTATAGCTTTCACCAATTGAGCGTATATTTACCCTCAGGTGCGGCCTTTTTTTAGTCGCGAACCATACGTGGTCTCCCTCGCTCGTCCTGCTCAGCTCTCCGATAGATTCCAAGAAATTACAATGGCCACTGAGATCATTATGCCAGAATTGGCTATCCTTCAAGGTGAGGGGGTTTTCTGCTGCTGCACAGGGTAAATGGGCCCGTATAATATGGGAATTATCCGGGTCAATGACTGCGGCTTCAAAGGATTGGTCAAAAAAGGAATCTGGATGTTTCATAAAGTATTGATCCAAAGCATCTTGATTTGCAACCAGAATAATGAGAGAATCTCTTCCGGAGCGTCCTACTCTTCCTCCTCTTTGCCAGGTATTAATAATGGTTCCCGGGTATCCAACTAATATGCATACATCAAGGTAACCTATATCAATTCCCATCTCCAGGGCACTTGTCGATATAACACCAAGAAGGTGTCCGTGTGTGAGCTTTTTTTCAATTAAACGGCGTTCTTCAGGTAAAAATCCAGCCCTGTACGAGCTGACTTTATCTTTTAAATCCGGGGCCAGCTGTTTGACCCACATGTGAATGAGTTCGGTGACTTTTCTGGACTGGGTAAATACAATGGTTCTGAAATGAGCGTTAAGACATTGGATAAATAATTGTGTGGCTAAAAAATTGGTACTCTTCAAAGGATTGAGAAACATAAAATATTGCCCGGATTTGGGGGCACCACTGCGAGAAATCACTTCTAATTCTTTATCTATAAGGTTTGTGCCAAAATTATGAGGATTCTGGATAGTAGCTGAAGAAAGGATAAATTGGGGTGTAGTATTATACAGAAGGCAAATTCTTTTTAACCTCCTTAATATCTGGGCAAGGTGTGTGCCAAAAATTCCCCGATAGGTATGAACCTCATCAATAATCACAAAGGCTAGATTAGAAAAAAATTCAGCCCATTTGTCGTGATATGCAAGAATACCACTGTGAAGCATGTCAGGATTCGTCAGTATGATATGTGGAACCTTTTCCTTGATCCTCTTTCTGTCATTTGGTGAAGTATCTCCATCATAAATGGCTGCACTGATCTTGACTTTGTTAAGCCCGAAGGTAAAGTCACGGAGATTTTTTAGCTGATCCTGTTCCAGGGCCTTAAGAGGAAAGATATACAGGGCTCGTACTGAAGGTGTTTTTAATATTGCCTCAATAACACCAACATTGTAGATAAGGCTCTTACCACTGGCAGTGGGGGTCGATACTACTATGTTTTTCCCTTGTTGTAATTTTTTAATGGCCTCGGTCTGGTGAGCATACAGTGCATTGATATTACATTCCCGAAGAAGATGTAACACATTTTGAGAGAAGATCGGTGTGTGATCGTAGTGTGGATCTTTTTGAGAAAGATAGCGATGATACACAATCTGAGGATCAAGATCCGGCGATTGTTTTAATTTCTCAACAAATTCTGATAATTGCATGTGTTTGATAGTTTTCATATATTTTTATTACCTACAATGTCTATCATATTTTTACCTGCATTGTAAGGCCAGTTGCCCGGAAAGAGAAATTTATTCTGGACAAATTAATATATCTCTTTTATTTTACGTTCTATAGACTTCTTAAAAGGTTTTTTTAAGTATTTCTCGTGGTTTTTGTGTAAGGTTTAATCCATGGCCGAAAAGAAAAAAACACCTCCAGTCGTTCATCTATCATATTCAAAGGGTGAACAGATAATTAAAGAAGGAGATTATGGAATATCAATCTATAAGATCCATAAGGGGCATGTACGTATCTTCAAAAAATCAAATAATACTATTGTACCCCTGGCCACGTTAAAAAGAGGAGAAGTTTTTGGAGAGATGACATTTTTTAATTTTCTTCTTGAACCACGATCTGCATCTGTTGAAGCAATTGATGATGTTGAGCTCGAAGTCTGGCATCCGGTGAGACTTGCTGAGGAATATAAAAACATGCCTGCGGTATTACGCTATATTGTTCAACAGAGCCTCCATAGGTTGCTCAGGATGAACAGGGTTATTGATGAAATAACTGCGAAAAAAAAGCAAGTCAAGGCTGAACAATCAGCAGCAGAGGAGAGAGACAATAAACGGAGATTTTTCAGAAAAAATTGCGATCAGGAATGCAGCTATCGTTTGGCAACCCATTCAAAAACATCTGATTTACGTGGCGTTGTTAAGGATATAAGCCCGATGGGTATGGGTGTGGAGGTGAATGCAAGAAATACCATGAAAGTGAGCCATAAGGCCGGGAGTCAGCTGAAAATGAGCTTTCAGCTTCCTTCAGGCATCAGTATTGATGTTGATGCCATAATTAAATCAGTGAAGAAAAGTTCTGTTCCTGGCTATCTTTTTATGGGATTAGAATATAAAGACATTAGCAGAGATGCACTGAAGCAGATAGGTTTCTTTATGATGTCGTAGTAGGGATGAGTATTGAGATGGCAATTGACAGTATTATATATGCATATATTGTAAAAGAAGAGGTTATTCAACCCAATGTTACTATCCTAGGGGAGGGCGCAAAAGGTGATTGGCTCTTTGTTGTATTGGAAGGAAAGGTAAAAGTTAAAAAACGTACTCCGCAGAGGTTAGTCACAATAGATACCCTTGGGGAGGGGGCTATCGTAGGAGAAATTCCTTTTTTATTAAAGACACACCAATTGCGCACTGCATCAATAGTATCAGATGGCGTAGTAAAATTAGGCATATTAGACAAGGAGAGACTGGAAAAGGAATATGAATCATTATCTCCACAGTTAAAAGGTTTAATTAAAACCCTTGTATTACGATTGAAAGAGACAACCAAAAAGGCCAGCTTATTAGCGGCTGGGAAATAATACATGCTGTGGTGAGAAAAATAGATTTTTTTAAAGGAATTAAAAAAAACCAAAAGGAGGAATGAAGGAAATATCATTCCCCCTTTATTTTTTTTAGGGCTCGACCTTTATAAGCATAGCATCACCCTGGGCAGAGCCAGAACAAATCCCGCATATGCCAATTCCGCCGCCTCTTCGTCTTAGCTCATAGGCAAGTGTCATGACTATTCTTGCTCCTGTTGCTCCTATAGGATGCCCATAGGCAATAGCACTTCCATTCACATTAACCTTATCAAACATCTGCTCCTTGGTGAGTCCAAGAATGGTTCGAGCGCTGACTAATACAACAGCGGCGAAGGCTTCATTGATTTCGATAAGATCGATCTGATCAATGGTCATATTATTCTGTTCTAAAACCTTCTTTATGGCCAGCCCTGGAACAGTGGCAATATCCTTTGTCGGTTGAGAGACTTCAGCATAATCGAGGATAGTGAACAAAGGCTTCAAGCCACATTCATCTGCCTTTTCTCTGCTCATCAACAGGCATACATCTCCCCCATCATTGATGCCCGGTGCGTTTCCAGCAGTTACGCTTCCTGCCTGCCCAGTAACTGTGCTTTTGTGTCCAAAGACAGGGGGTAATTTTGCCAGCCCTTCCATTGTTGTATATGGTCTGGGTGGTTCATCTTTGTCAATAATAACGATCTCTTTCCCCCTTTTGGCCTCTACTGGAAATGTCTCATCGTCCATTCTTCCGGCCTTCATGGCCTCAACTGCTGCCATCTGTGAATGATAGGCCCATTCATCTTGCTCTTCACGACTGAAACCAAATTCATCACCCACTTCAGAGCCATGAATCGCCATATGTCTATCATAGAATGGGTCCCATAAGCCATCGTATACCATCAGATCAAGGGCCGGACGACTTTTGAGTCCCATTCGTACACCCCACCTCATTTCTGTGAGTGCATATGGACAATTACTCATGCTTTCCTGTCCACCTGCTATACATATCTCGGCCCTTCCCAATTGAATCATCTGGGTTGCCAGGTCAATGGTTTTAATTCCAGAAGAACAGACCTTGTTGACAGTAATAGTAGGAACTGATTCAGGTATTCCTGCAAGTATTGAGGCAGACCTGCCAGGAACCTGTCCACAGGCTGCTGGTACCACCTGTCCCATAAAGACATAATCGATATCATTTGCTGTTACTTTATCATTAGTTCGTCGCAGGACTTCCTGGATTGCCATTGCTCCAAGTTCCATAGCGGTAAAATCTTTAAGAACTCCCCCTGATCGACCGTAAGGAGTTCTGCATGCCTCAACTACGACAATTTCTCGAAAGTTTTTAAATGTATTTGACATCTTTCTTCCCATAGTCGAAAAATCTGGTTTTCTTTTACCATATTCTGCAACTGGTGCGTCAGCGTAGATTTCTGTAATTTTTCTTTCAACTTTCTGCGGCACTTTTTCCATGTATCTCTCCTTTTATTCGTGAATAGTTAACTTTAAGAAATTGTTTCAATATCCTTAATTCCTTGAAATATTATATTAAAAATATCTTGAATATCTTCTTCTTCAACACAAGAGAATGCTATTCGTAGATCCGTTTTACCCAGTGAGATTACACCAACACCATATTTATTTAAAAGATGAAGACGTAACTCTTCAGCATCTACCGTCTTTAACCTGAGACACATAAAATACCCTGAATTAAATGGATAGACATCCCAAGCCTCATCGTATTTATTATTTGCAAGCACTTCTTTCACTCGCGTTGCTCGTTTGTACATTATTGAAAATTTTTCATCCCTTTCTTTTTCATAATTTTCTGAGTTAAGTGAGCCAAGGATGATGGACTGGCTCAGATGAGGGCTGTTTGATATGCTGCCCCTTACTGCACCGGCTGTTTTTCTTTCCAGAGCATCATAGCAGAGAGTGTGGTTGCCTTGTAATAAGGAGCCATAGGTAATAAACCCCACTCTTAGTCCCCACACATAGTTTTCCTTGGTTGCACCGTCCAGTTTTACTGCCATTATCTTTGAGTGAGTTCCGGTAAGTAACGCGAAAAGAGACTCCTTCATTGAATCGTCATCATAAAAAAGCCCAAAATAGGCATCATCTAAAAGCACGACAAGGTTGGTGCCTTTTTCTGCCAGATTACCTAAAATCTCAGTTATACTTTTTCCTTCTTCCTTTGTTGGTGTATATCCTGTGGGATTGTTAGGGAAATTTAACAAAACCACAAGTTTATCCCTTTCTTTCGCCTCCTTT
>Ga0315534_1001096_pt1 | contig 18896 bp, 18 predicted proteins | sample SalMarSW160240MG_FD_203094 | JGI IMG/M metagenome (GOLD analysis project Ga0315534, IMG submission 203094) | Salt marsh sediment microbial communities from the Plum Island Ecosystem LTER, Massachusetts, United States - Salt Marsh Sediment SW1602-40 ... | reverse complement strand
GCGCTGGAATGATCAGCATGGCGAGGACCACCGTCTCTTTCAGGGGCTCGAGGTCGAGGTCCTGATCGACGGCACCCTCGATGTGCCGAAGGGTGAGCGCCTCGAGGTCGACTGCGTTATCGCCGCCGTCCACAGCCATTTCGACCCTGACCGAGATCAGACCGAACGTCTCCTGCGCACCGTCCAAACGCCCGAGGTGCACATCCTTGGTCACCCCCGCGGTCGTCACTTCCATCATCGTCCGGGGCTCAAGGCACGTTGGGAAACCGTTTTTTCGGCTTGCGCCGCTGCCGGCGTGGCGGTCGAGATCAACGGTTTCCCGCGCCGCCAGGATCTCGACCCCGACCTCGCCCGCCTCGCCGTGAAAAACGGCTGTGAAATCGTTCTCTCCTCCGACGCCCACGCCGTACCGCATCTCGAGTTCGATCGCTACGCCGCGGCCATCGCGATGCGTGCCGAAGTCCCGCGCGAAAGGATCCTCAATATCCTCCACGCCGACGAGTTCGAAGCGTGGCTGAAAAGGTAGCGAAGCTATGAGCGCGTCTCGCCTCGGCGACACCACCGGGTAGCGCCTACCGCTGCGACGTGCAAGGTACCACCCCTCACATTGTTTGATAAACCGCCCTCAAGGCAAGAACGCCTCCAGGGTAAACAATGTGAGGGGTGGCACCTGTGTCGTCGATGCGGCATCGCGCGCCTCAACGGACCTAATACAGCGGGAACTTCGCAGTCAGCGCGTGGACCTCAGCTTTGACGGCTCCCATCTCGCCCGCGAACGCCGTCATCTTGGCCTTGTCCTCCTTGTCCTCGTCGGCCCGCAGGACCCTGTCGATGAGCTCCGCGATCTTCTCCATTTCGGCCAGCCCCATCCCTCTGGTGGTGACGGCCGGGGTACCGATGCGGAGACCGGAGGCGATGTAGGGCTTGCGGGTGTCGAAAGGCACGGTGTTCTTGTTGACGGTGATGTCGGCGAGACCCAACCAGCGCTCGGCCTTCTTGCCCGAGATAAAGTCTGCCCCGAGGTCAACCAGGAAGAGGTGGTTATCGGTGCCGCCCGAGACGATCCGCCAGCCGCGCTTCTTGACCGCTTCGCACAACGCCGCCGAGTTTTCGATCACCCGCTTCTGGTACGCCTTCCACCCGGGCTCCATGGCCTCGGCGAAGGCCACCGCCTTGGCGGCGATGACATGCATCAACGGGCCACCCTGAACCCCCGGGAACACCGCCTTGTCGATCGCCTCGGCCCAATCGGCGCCGCACAGGATGATGCCTCCGCGAGGCCCGCGCAGGGTCTTGTGGGTGGTCGAGGTGACGAACTGACAGTGGGGCACCGGCGACGGATGGAGGCCTGCGACAATCAAACCCGCGATGTGCGCGACGTCGGCCATGAGGAGAGTGTCGGCCTCGTCTGCAATTGCTCGCAGGCGTGCAAAGTCGATCGTCCGGGGGTACGCGGACGCGCCGCAGACGATGAGTTTGGGCCGATGCTCGAGCGCGAGCTCACGCAGGCGTTCGTAGTCAATGGTCTCGGTCTCCTTGTCGACCCCGTAGGCAACGACCTCGAACTCCTTGCCCGAGTAGTTGAGCGGATGGCCGTGGGTCAGATGGCCCCCATGGGTGAGATCCATTCCGAGCAGCGTGTCTCCGGGCTGCATCACCGCCATGTAGACAGCCATATTTGCCTGTGCGCCCGAATGCGGCTGGACATTAGCGTGCTCGGCGCCGAAGAGCTCCTTGACCCGCTCGCGCGCGAGATCCTCGCCGATGTCCACATACTGGCAGCCGCCGTAATATCGCTTGCCCGGGTAGCCCTCGGCGTACTTGTTGGTCATCACCGATCCCATCGCAGCCATTACGGCCGGCGACACGAAGTTTTCCGAGGCGATGAGCTCGAGGCCCTCGTTCTGACGGCGTCGTTCGTTCTCGAGCGCTTGCGCCACCTCGGGATCAGCCGCTTCCACCAGTTGATTGTGAACTGAAAAGAACTGCTCTTTGAGACTGCCGGTCATGATCCCTCCCGCTCGATCTTCTCCACCCGCCGCTGATGGCGGCCCCCCTCGTAAGGCGTTTCGAGGAAGATCCGCACCATCTGCTCGGCGACTCCGGGTCCGGTGGCCCGCGCGCCGATGCAAAGCACGTTGGCGTCATTGTGGCGTCGCGCCATTTCGGCGGTAAAAGCGTCGTGGCACAGGGCGGCCCGCACCTGCGGGTGGCGGTTGGCCGCCAGGCTCATGCCGATACCGGTGCCGCAAATGAGGATTCCCCTCTCGGCCTCGCCAGCAGCCACGGTCCCAGCGACTGCGTGCGCGAAGTCCGGATAGTCGACCGGGGTCGTGTCCGCAGGGCCGAGGTCGCGGACCTCATGCCCAACCTCGGCGATGAGTTCGACGAGCCGTGCCTTGAGGTCGACCCCCGCGTGGTCGGAGGCAATGACGATCATGGAGTCCTCCTAGATATCCTGGTCCGGCGATGGTAACTGCAGGGCGCGGTATTCCTCGAGCGCGAAGCGATCGCTCATCCCCGCCAGATGGTCCACGATGAGCCGCGCAAAGTCGGGCGTCGAATGGTACCGTTCGGCGACGGTTGCCGCAATGCGCTTCAGCGGAAGATCACGGAGGTAGGGAAGGTCGAGCTCTTCGGCCGCACGCATCAGGAGGTAGTCGGGCAGGATCGCCGGCTCCGACCAGTAGGCCTCGAAGAGGGCCGCGATGACCCTGCGCGCCCGCCAGTCCTGACGACTGACGGGCCCCTGGTTGATGATCCTCGCGTAGATGAAGCTCTTGAGCTCGGAAAAAAGCTCTTCGACCTCGGCCGACATCCAGACCGTTGCCTGCGACACCTCGCGCGCACGCTTCAAAAAGCCCTCGTGGTCGGAGATCTTGTGACGCTCGAGAAACCGCCCGATCCGCGCCGCAGATGACTCGACCACGTCCGACACGAAGAGCCGGATGAGACCGCGGACGAGATTGTTCTGGCGAATCCAAGGCTGGTCTTTGAAGTACGTGTCGGATCCGATTTCAGCGATCACACGTTGCGAAACCACCAACTCCTCGACCGTTTCCAGATGCACCGGTCCGGCTCGCAAGCCGTCCTCGAGATCATGGGTCTGCTGTGCAATTTCGTCCGCCACCGCCACAGCCTGGCCCTCGAGGTGGCTCGGCTTGTCGAGAAAAAGGCCGTCTCGGTCGGGCACTGGAAACGGGTAGTCCACCTTCCAGGTCGTGTGCTTGAGGATGGCCTCCCGCACCTGGTCCGTGAGATTGAGGCCCGGGAGGCTGTAGCGACGTTCGAAGAGGTCCACCACCCGCAACGACTGATAGTTGTGTTTGAACCTGCCGACCGCGGAGGAGACGGTCTCGGGAAGCAAAACCTCGTCGTTGACCCCGCGAAGGATCTCGTCGAGAACCGATTCCCCGGTGTGGCCAAATGCGGTATGGCCGAGGTCATGGCCCAGCGCCGCGGCTTCCGCGAGGTCCTCGTTGAGGCCGAGCGCACGGGCTATGGTGCGCGCAAGCTGACCGACTTCGAGGGTATGGGTGAGTCGGGTTCTCGGGTGATCGCCCACATGAGGGACGAAGACCTGGGTCTTGTGCTTGAGACGACGGAAGGCGCGCGCGTGGAGGATCCGGTCGCGATCACGTTGGAACGCCAGCCGGATATCCGACGGGTCCTCCTCCACCTTCCGCCGACGCGTCGCCTCGGACGAGCGGATTGCAACCAGTGAGAGACGGCTCGCCTCGTCGGCCTCCAGTTGGATCCGGCGGCGCACAACGGATTCGGTCATGACGCGGTCTCCTCCAGGGCCAGGAGAGCGCCCACCAACCGAGTGCTGCCGGCGACCAATACCGGGTCGCTCAAGCGATCGAGACCCGTTTGAGGATCTTCAGCGCACTCAGCCCCGGCGAAGGCCGCGGCGAGGCGCTCGAGCGGCATCGCGCGCTCGTCATCGAGCCGGCAGACCACGATGTCACCGACGCGACCCCGGAGTACCTCTGCCATCGCCTCCACTGGCTTGTCATCGAGACAAGAAAAGAGAAGGTTGTGGCAGCAATCCAGCCCGCCGAGGTGTTCAGCTAAAGCTCGCGCGCCCTCGAGATTGTGCGCACAATCCATCAACACGTCGCGCCCCCTTAACCGGTGAACGCTAAGGCGGCCGGGCCAGCTCATGCCATCGAGTGCCACCTGAACTCGAGATGGTTCAAGTGGACGTATCCAACCGGCGTTCGCGGCCTCAAAAGCCAGTGCCAGGGCAAGCTCGAGATTATCAAACTGAAAGGCTCCAGATAAAGGCATGCGGACAATCGTCTCGCGACCGTCCCAGCTCACCGCAGCCCGTCCCCCACCCGCGTCTGCGCACGTGACCAGCGATCGTGCGCGGCGTGCCGCCGGGGCTCCGAGTTCCGCCACCAGGTCATCATCCACCCCCGTTCCGATCAACGAACTCTCGGCAGCCGCCAACGCGCGTCCCTTGTCTCGGGCGATCTCGGTTGGTTCGGTGCCGAGCCATCCGGCGTGATCGCTACCGATATTGGTGAGACCGGCAATGGCGCTCTCAGCCAGCCGGGTGGCGTCCCATGACCCGCCCATCCCGGCCTCGAGAACCGCTGCATCAACCTGTGCTTCAGAGAAAATGGTAAAGGCAGCCGCGGTTATGGTTTCAAAGTACGTGAGATCCGGAAACTCATCAAAACGACCGATCGCCGACTCGAACACCGAGTCCTCAACCTGGGTGCCGTTCAGACGAACCCGCTCCTCGGCGCGCAGGAGGTGAGGTGACGTGAACAGACCCGTCCTGAGACCGTGATTGCGGAGCAAGGCTTCGAGCATCGCCGCTGTCGAGCCCTTACCGTTGGTGCCAACGATCAGGATCGAGGGGAAACCGAGTTGCGGGTTGCCGCGTTGGGCGAGCGCCCCCCGCAGCTCATCCAGCCGAGGTCGGATCCGGCCCGTGGGCCGGTCGCTGAGTTTCACCGCAACATCGACAGGCATCGGGCGACGGTGTCCTTGAGCTCGGGTCGCGGGACCACCATATCCAACATGCCGTGCTCGAGGAGGAACTCTGAACGCTGGAAGCCTTCGGGCAGCGTCTGGCGGATGGTCTGTTCGATCACGCGTGGACCGGCGAAACCGATCAGGGCCCCGGGTTCGGAAATGTTGAGGTCGCCGAGCATCGCGTAACTCGCGGTTACGCCGCCCGTGGTCGGATCGGTGAGCACAGAGATAAATGGGAGATGCTTGTCTCGCATTCGTGCCAACGCCGCCGACACCTTTCCCAGCTGCATCAATGAAAGGATCCCCTCCTGCATGCGCGCACCGCCCGAGCATGACACGATAACCAGCGGCAGCCTGCGATCGACGCAACGTTCGATGGCGCGGGTCAGCTTTTCGCCGACCGCCGAACCCATCGATCCGCCCATAAATCCATACTCCATGGCGGCTATGATCGTCGGAACCTTGTTGATCTCACCCTGGGCGACCACGACGGCGTCCGTGCCGTTGAACTTCTTGTTGTATACCTTGAGCCGGTCTGGGTAAGGCTTGGAGTCCACGAAGCCGAGCGGATCGGACGAGCGGATCCTGCCAAAAAGGCGTTTGTACTTTCCGTTGTCAAAGAGCATTTTGAGCCTCAGATCGGCCGAAATCCTGAAGTGATAACCGCAGCGCGGGCAAACGTGGTGGTTGCCGGTCACCTCGCGGTGATAGAGGATCTCTCCGCAATCGGAACACTTGATCCACAGACCCTGAGACCTGCTCTTGTTGGTGGCCATCGATAGCTCCGTCTCTTTGCGGCTGCGTTCGACCCGTTTGGTATTACGGCGTCGGGTGTTCGGCCCTCAATAGGTCAGTCCTGTCGTCGCTGATGCGTGGCTCCGCGATGACAGACCCATCAACTTCCTGATTCGCCACTCTCGAGGTCGTTGGGGATCCCGAGCCGCTGGCAGGCGGCGTCGTACATTTGCCTGGCGGCTTTCTGCGCGTTTTGCAGCTCGGCAATCTTCTCCTTGACCTTCCCGAGTTCAACCTGGATCTGACCCTCGAGGTCTTGAATCTCTGTCCGTGTCTGCTCCAGGGCATCTTCGTAAAACTTCTTCTGGGCATCTGTCAGACCGGCCATATTTCCCCCCATGATCTATTGGAGTTGGAAGGGCACCCGGATCGTCACCCACACCCGGACTTTGACCCCACCCTTGGTCGCAGGTTTGTAGCGCCACTTGTAAATCGCATCCTCGGTGGCCTTCTCGAAGCCGAGATTTCGGCCTTCCACCTTGATGATTCGAACCTCCTCCACCACACCGTTGATTCCGATCAGCGCTTCGGCTGCGACCACGCCGGAAGCACCCATCCTCTCCGCGACCGGAGGGTACTTCGGCGGTTCCCGGTAAATTATCACGGGTTGTTCGACGCCCGGGCCCGGGACAACAATGTCACCCTCGCGGACCGAAGGGGTCGGAGTCGGCGGAACTGGAGTCGCCGTCGGCGGCGGCGAGGTCGGAGTCGAGGTCGGCGTCGGTGTATCTGTCGGAAGGGGAGTCGGGGTGTCGGGCGGCGTCGGAGTCGGCGGAATTGGCGTGGGTGTCGGAAACTCCTCCTCGAGGCGTTTGCGGAGTTCCTCCTCCTGCTTTGTGATTTCGGCAGCCGCCACCTCGCGGGCTCGCTCGATCAACTCCTGGTCGGACATCAACCCCACGGTCGGTTCGGGTGTTGGCGTTTCGGTGGCTGCGACGATGATCGGAACTGCCCTCGCACTCTGAGGCGATTCCGACTCTTTGCGACCGAAAAAGAACCAAACCCCTGCCGCGGCCAACAACACCACGAGCGCACCGAGCCCCATCCATAAACGTTTTTTGTTGCCGCCGGCGGTGCGGCTCCTGGTCCTGGAACCAGAATCATCAATCCTGCGTCGCGCACTTTTTGAAATCGGCGGTGTCGTTGAGAGGATGGGCTCGAGGTCGTCATCCGCCGCAAGCAACACATCAGGCTCCTCCACTGGTGGGGGCCCGGGCGAAGTTCCGGGGGGCGGTTTGACAGGAGGAGTCGGCGGAGCGGACCTCGATGGCGGCCCCGGCTGTGCCGGTGCCGAGGAAGCGTCGGCGGCGACCGCCTCGACTTTGCGGCCTGAATCGAGGCTCTCCAGGAATGACACCAGCGTTGACCGATTCGCGGACCACCCTTTCTTGTGAATGACCTTTTCGAGGTCACGTTTCATCTCTTCAGCCGACTGATATCGCTCGTCTCGATCGGCGTTGAGGGCGAGAAATATGATTCGATCGACCTCGGAATCCACCTCAGCGTTTTTCATCGACGGAGCGGTGATGATCGGGTCCCGCACCTGCTCGAGCACCGAAAGCTCGGATGTCCCCGAGAAGACCTTCTCATTGGTCAGCATCTCGAACAGCACGAGACCGAGAGAAAAGATGTCCGACCTGTGGTCGATATCTTTGCCCCACGCCTGCTCCGGTGACATGTACTGGAGCTTTCCCTTCAAGGCGCCGGCGCGCGTCTGCGACGCCTTCGAGGCGGCTTTTGCGATGCCGAAATCACAGAGCTTGACATCGCCATCGAACGAGATGAGGACGTTTTGTGGCGATACGTCCCGGTGAACCAGACCGAGGGCACGGTTGTCAAAATCGTGCTTCTTGTGGGCGTAGTCGAGGGCCGACGCCAGCAGATTGGTGATGTGGAGCGCGAGCTCGATCGGCATTTTCACATCGCGCTGACGGCACTTCTCGAGGATCGACCGAAGATCGTGTCCCTCGATGTACTCCATTGCAATGTAGTGAGAGCGGTCGACCTTGCCGAGATCATAGATGTGGATGATGTTGTTGTGGTTGAGTTGAGCGGCGAGCTTGGCTTCGTCGATAAACATGCGGACAAACTCGTCGCTGTCAGTGAGGTTGGCAAGAATGCGCTTGATGGCAACGGTCTTCTGGAACCCCTCCATGCCCATCATGCGGGCCTTGTAGACGTCAGCCATGCCACCGGTCGCGATATGTTCCTCGATGATGTATTGGCCGAATTCAGAGCCCGAAGGCGCGGGGCTTTCAGGCGCCGGTTGCGCGACGTCGGCCGGCGGTCCCTGTTTGGGAGACTTCGCCGACGGCACGACCGGAGGCGCTGTCTCCGGTTCCGCCTTTCCCTTGGCGATGGTTTGTTGAACCGGTGGCTCCGATGCAGCGGGTTTTGCAGGGGCCTCGGAAGGCGCGGATTTCCCAGTCGCCGCCGGTGGCGTGGAAGGGGCGGCAGGATGCGCGGAAGGTTTTCCTTTGACCGCTTTTTTCTTGAGGGCAGCTATGTCGAGCCCGGACAGGGTGTCCGATAGCAGCTTGTCTACTTCCTCGTCGGTCGACGAGGTCGTACGCGGTATCGGAGCTTTCTCCGTCTCGAGGATGTCGGCAAGCGCCGCATCGATCGAAAGATCTTCGGTGGTTTTTGCGGCCGGCGGTGGCGCCGTGACCTCGGGCGGGGCCTGTACCGGCTGTTGTTCGCCCCCCTCCATGTCCGAAAGAATGTCCCCGAACAGATCGTCGGAGGTTACCGGTGCGTCGTTGCCAGACAGGCCGGCCCGGCGGCGAAGCGTCTCGAGCATTTCGTGCGGGATGGCCTGGGTCGCCGCCGGATTGGGTGCGGTGCGGATCAGCTCCTCAACGCGCTCGCGAAGAGCATCGGCTCCAAATGGACGCTCGAGGATGTCCTGGGCGCCGTAGCGGACCGCATCCTCTTTTGGTGTTTTTCCGCGGTAACCGGACATCAGGATCAGAAACGGCGTCGCGCGCAATCCTGCACGAGCCCGTAGTTGTGTGATGGCGTCTTCGATCTTGAGGTTGGGAAGAACGGAAGTGATGATGACGACGGCGGGTTCGAAATGTGCGCAACGATTGACCGCATCATCGATGTTGCCGGCGATTTCGAGACGGAAGTCCGGGCCAGCAAACGCCCTGCGCACATGTTCCACGTAACGCGGTTCGTATTCGATGGCTAGAATGCTCGCGCTCATTGAATCGCCCTCTATCTCTCCGTTGATCGAAGAGCCCAGACCTCATTATCGGTGACGGGTGTGCAAAGTCAACCGAGGCCGGCACCTCTCGGTCGAGAGTGCGAACACCCTCCCCGATCACGGGGAAGAGACATGCGGGCTATAATGCGCCCACCTCCGTGGGGTTGCTGCCGGGCCGCCCTGGGGTATATGAGGAGGCCTCATGTCGGGTCACAACAAATGGAGCACGATCAAGCACAAGAAGGGGCGGGCCGACGCCAAGCGCGGCAAGCTCTTTACCAAAATTATCCGTGAGATCACCGTCGCGGCTCGCGAGGGGGGGGGCGGCGACCCGGACAGCAATCCCCGGCTCCGTGCCGCGGTAGCCGCGGCCAAGACGGCCAACATGCCCGCCGACAACATCAAGCGCGCCATCGATCGCGGCACCGGAGCGCTTGACGGCGTGTCGTATGAGGAGATTAGCTTCGAAGGCTACGGCCCCGGCGGGGTCGCGGTGATGTTGGAGTTGCTCACCGACAACCGTAATCGGACGACTCCAGAAATCCGCCACCTCTTCTCGAGGTACGGAGGCAATCTTGGAGAAAACGGCTGCGTGTCGTGGCTCTTTACACGTAAGGGGATGATTCTGGTCGCGCGTTCAGACGAAATCGACGAAGACGAGATCATGGAGCAGGCACTCGAGGCCGGAGCCGAAGATCTCGACACCGACGACACTGACTATTTCCGCATCTACACCTCTCCCGATGAACTCCACGCGGTCAAGGACCGCCTCGAGGCCGCGGGTGTGGTAGTCGAGGCGGCTCAGATGGATATGGAACCGTCGAACACCACCCGTTTGGAAGGCAAGGTCGCACAACAGATGATTCGTTTGATGGAAGCCTTCGACGACCACGACGATGTGCAGAACGTGTGGGCCAACTTTGACATCGACGACGAAATCCTGGCCGAAGGCTGATCCGGGGACGACATGGGCGTCCGCGTCCTCGGCATCGACCCGGGCTCCAGGGCCACCGGCTGGGCGTTGATTGTCGCCGAGGGAAACCGATATCGGCTCGAGCGCGCGGGTGTCGTCCGACCACGCGGCGATCACCGGCAAGGGCGGCTGGCTGATCTTCAGCACCGCCTCGCGACAGTTGTTGGGGAGATGGCACCCGACTGCGCCGCGGTCGAGTCCTCGTTTTCAGGCCTCAATCCAAAGACAGGTCTCGCCCTCGCCGAGTGTCGCGGCGTCATCCTGGCGGTGCTCGGCGGACTCGATCTCGATGTCTCATCGTACAGCCCTGCCGAGGTCAAATCGGCGATTGTCGGCCATGGAACAGCTGAAAAACAACAGATCATCTTTATGGTGGAGCGGCTTTTGGCACTTGAAAAGAAGCCGCCCAGTGACGCTGCGGACGCTATGGCGGTGGCCCTCACCCACATCCACCGCGGGGCATGGAAGACAACTCGTTGACGCCCCCAGGGGCACGTGCTACGATACCCTGCCTTTCATTCTCGAATGGGGCACGACATACCGGATTGGCGCGGAGTTTTCGGCCATTTGGCCGTGCGCCCCGAACCAATGCGGAACGGAACCAGGATGGGTCTGGAACTCATCCCCGCCTGAAGACTCTAACCAGGAGGAGGCAAAGCCGTGACTGGACAGGTAGCAGAGTATTTTCGCCAGGGTGGGATCTTCATGTACCCGCTTCTATTCTTCTCGGTGCTGGCTGCGACCGTGGCTATCGAACGGTTCATCGTCTTTTCGAAGGCGAAGGTCAACGTCAGCGATTTCTTGACCAAAATCCGCAAGGCATTACTGGTCAATAGGAATGTCAAGGAAGCGATCAAGATTTGCGAGCAGAGCAAGGGCCCCGTCGCCTCGGTGATGAAGGCCGGCCTCCTGCGCTACGGCCATCCCCGCGAGGACATCGAGAAGACGATCGAGAACGCTGCGCTGTACGAGCTCGACCGGCTCGAGAAGCGCCTCGGCGTGTTGGCGACCACCGCCAACGTGGCGCCGATGCTCGGCTTCCTCGGCACCGTCGCCGGCATGATCAAATCCTTCGCAACGCTCGCCGAGCAGGGTCTCACCAACCCCGCAGCGGTCGCCGTCGGTATTTCGGAGGCGCTGATCACTACCGCCGCCGGTCTCATCATCGCGATTCCCGCTCAGTTGGTCTACAACTGGTACACCACCAAGATCACCCGCTTCGTGCGTGATATCGAGACCGCCTCGAACATGCTGGTCGAGACCTTCTCCGAGATGGACAGCCAGCGTTACGGTCAGGGAGGCGAGGGCCAGGCCTAGAAGGGAGTCCGCAGATGGCGATCATCCGCGGTAGAGAACGCAAAGGGGCAGGACAGATCTTCACGGCCTCGATGGCGGACATCGTGTTCCTGCTGTTGGTTTTCTTCATCCTCACGTACAAGGTGGAGGTGGATCGCACGAAGATGGATCTGCCGGATACCTGGGTGCGGATCAAGGTTCCCGAAAAGGCCGCCGTGATCTCGATCGCTCCACCGGACGATCTCACTGCGCCCCTGACGGTGCGGGTTTCGACCGGCGAAGAGATGGCGCTGCCCGTCAGCACGAACGAGGAGGTGGTCACATTCGCCTCCACCGAAGTGGCGCGGGACCCGAACAAAGAGTTCATCATCAAGGCAGATGAGCAGGTGCCGTACGAGCACATCGACGCGGTGCTCGATGCACTCAAACAGTCCAAGGTCAAGTTCATCTATCTTTTGTCGGAACAAAAGACCGTGGAAGAGTAGGCGGGAACGACGATGAGGATCAAAAAGAAAGAAGTCCAGTCCGAGATCTTCACCGGGTCGATGGCCGACATTTCCTTTTTGTTGATCATCTACTTCATGATCACCTCGGCATTTTCGGCTGACCGCGGCCTCGACTTTGCCCTCCCTGAAGATACCGACACGCCCGAGATCAAACAGGAGGACTCGATCGACGTCCACGTCGTGCGCGGCGGCGCGATCGAGATTGATGGCAACGGCACGCCGCTCGAAGGGCTGCTCCCCTATATTCTTGACAAGCTCAAGCAGAATCCCGAAAAGCCAGTGATTCTGCGCACCGATCCCGACGCAACCTACGGCGACATGATCCGGGTCTTCGACACGTTGCGCACGGCCAAGAACGAGTGGACCGATGTTGACGGCCGGCCACTGTATATGGACGTCAACGGAAAGCCGCTGACGGAGATCCAGACGATCTCGATCCCGACCCGGCGTGAGATCGAGAACCTGTGGTCGATGCTCGGGATCCAGTAAAGGGGGAAGCCATGAGCGATTCTCCAAAAACCGCGCCGAAAAACGACGACCAGCTACCGATGACGACCGCCGAGATGCTGGCGGCTGAGGCGGGACAGGACACGAGAGTAGCGCGGTGGGCGTTGGGTATCGCGATCATTTTCCACGTCATCATCTTCGCCATGCATTGGCCGTCGTTTGCCAGTGGCCTTTCCGATGCAAAGGAGAAGAAGAATAAGATCTACGTCGTCAAGCAGGTTAAGTTCAAGCAGCCGCCGCGGCGAGAGATGCAGCAGATCCCGAAACCCAAGACCCACAAGGTCCCGATTCCCGACCCTACGCCGGATGAGCCGGAGCCGGTTCGGGACCAGGAACCCGACGAGGACGTCGATTTCATTCCGGATGATAACTTGGTGCTCGGAGTCCCGGATGCTCCGCCACCGCCTGAGCCCGAGGGCCCGATCCGATTCGTTGTAGGTGGAAATATCACCGAACCGAAGAAGATCAGTGGTCCAAATCCGGTCTATCCCGAGGCCGCTCGCAGAGCGCGCATCCAGGGCGTCGTGGTGCTCGAGTGTGTGATCGGCAAGACTGGGAATGTCCAGAGCGTCAAGGTCCTGCGGGGACTCCCCCTCGGGCTGACCGAGACCGCGGTGGATGCCGTCAACAAATGGAAGTTTGAGCCGTCGACCCTCAACGGAAAGCCGGTGGAGGTTCTCTATATTTTGACGGTGCGGTTCAACCTGCAGTAACCCTCCACCATGTCGCTGCAAGGATCTTTGAGCGAGCTTCCGCTGCCGGACGTCATTCAACTCGTGAGTGTCTCAGGCAAGACGGGTGCGTTCGAGATCCAGGGCGATGAAGCAGAGGGGAAGATTTTCCTCCGTGACGGCCAGATAGTCGACGCCCTGGTCGGGCGACTCCGAGGCGACAGTGCGGTGTACGAAATGGCCATTTGGTCACGAGGCACCTTCTCGTTCAAACCCGGAGAAGAATCGGACCAGGTCACCATCCATATGTCCAACGCCAGCCTCATGATGGAAGCGGCCCGCCGTCTCGATGAATGGCGCGTGCTGTCGCGAAAGATCCCCTCATTGGATCTCGTGCCCTACTTCACGTCGCGAGAGCAGGGAGCCGACCAGGTGACCCTCAGTCCACAAGAGTGGATACTGGTCACTCGTATCGACGGTGAGCTCACCATCGAGGAGATCGCCAACGAGCTCAAGTGGGCGCCGTTCGATGTTTCGAAGCTTCTTTTCGGAATGATCACCACGGGGCTGGTGGCACTCGGGAGTCCGGGAGGGGCCGGCAACGGCGTCCAACGGTGGCAGGCCGGACCGAATCCGGTGACGTTGCTCGGCCTGGCCGAGAAAATCCGATCGGTGGCACTCGGAGTTGTCGGTTCCGGGGGTGAACGGACGATCGAGAAGCAGTACACTTCAGCGCGGACCCTGATTGAACGCGGTGAAGGCTTCAATGCTCTCCGAGAGATGGTAGAACAACATACCAAGGCAATCTCGCTGCTCAAGGGTTCCGATACGGCGGCGATGTTCGATGAACAGGTCAGACCGTTGCTCGGTGAGGTGCAACAAACATAGGTCGGATTGCGTTACAACAACTGGAGGCACAGAAAATGAAATCGAGGGTCAGCCGTGCAACGATCGCAGGAGCAGCAGCATTGTTGCTAGCGGCGGCGCTGCCGGCGCACGCGGAGTGGAACAAGGGCCTCGAGGCCTACAAGACGAAGGACTGGGCGACCGCGGTCAAAGAGTTCGAGGAGGTCACCAAGACCAACCCCGATTATGCCGGCGCCTACTACATGCTGGGTGTTTCGCAGCGTGCTCTCGGCCAGCTGAGTCCGGCCATTGCCAGTCTCCGCAAGTCGGTGGAGCTCGACGGCAGCCAGGCATCGTACAAGATCGCTCTCGGCCAGGCCCTCCTGCAGGCAGATCAATACCAGAACGCCTACGAGCTTTTGAAGCCTCTCAGCATGAGTTCGATGGAGGCAACACACCGGACGAGCTATGCACTCCTCTTTGCCCAGGCCGCAACCAAAACCAATAGGCCGGGAGAAGCCATCGGCGTTCTGACCACGCAGGTGCGGGCGGACTCGAAGAATTACCGCCTGCAGCAGGCCCTCGGCGCCGCTTACACAGCGAACAACGAAGAGGCGAAAGCGTTCGAGGCGTATGAGAAGGCTTTCGAGCTCAACCCCAAGGATTCCACCAGCGCCAGCAACGCTATTAAGTCGGCGATTTCGGTCGCCCGGCGCTCGAGCTCGGAGTCGAGCAAAAGCAACTATTACAGCCAGGCCGGACAGATCGCGGACCGGTTGGCCAACGGCTCCCCGACCTTCGAGCACCAGCTTCTGGCGGGTGAGGCATGGCTCGGCGCCAAGGAGTATCAGAAGGCTCAGAGCTGGCTCGACAAGGCACGGGCTCAGCAGTCCAACGCCCTCGTCTACTACTACCTGGCCCAATGCAAAACACAGATGAATCAGCTCAATCCAGCCCTTGCGGATCTCCAGCAGGCGTTGAAGATCGGCGCTTCGGGCAAGCTGCGCAGCCAAGTCTACAACCAGGGCGGTTTCATCTACGACAAGAAAAAAGATTACGAAAACGCCATTCGGTGGTATCGGGAGGCTGGCAACGAAAAGATGGTAAGCGAGATGGCTACCAAGAAGGACGCTGCTGCCCAAAACAAGGCCGCAGACCAAGAATGTGCAGAATTCAAGCGCACGATCGCTGCCCTGCGACTCCAGGTTGATGAGCTTCAGAAGATCGGTGACAACGACAGTGCGCAGCAGTTGTTGGAGCAGCTGCCAGCCCTCGAGAAGGACTACGCCGAACGCTGCCGTTGACGCTGATCCACCGGCAACAAATCAGTTCACAGCGCAGCCTATCGGCTGCGCTTTTTTCGTTAGCCCGCATGATTCATGAGGTCTCTGCTGCGGCCGATGATGCACCGCACCCAGCGGTGTTTGCTCGCCTCGGTGTGCTCCACGTACCATCAAGTACGCGTCCGCGCCCCTCACGTCGAAAACCCCACTGGGTGCGGCACCTCGCCGCCCTCGCGACGAGACCTCATGAATAATGCGGGTCAGTTTTCGGTGGCGTCACCGACGTGCCGCGCGAACGTGATCAGTGCTGCGACGAGCGGCAGGAAAACACCAGCCGCAAGCTGCAGAACCAGAACGTACGGTGGGATCGACATCGCCGACAGTCCGAGGGCCGCGGTGAGCTTCGAAAGGCCAGATACCGTCGTCAGTGAACCCACCACCGCGAGGGCTCCGGCCAAGATCCCGGGGATCGCGACAGCGACCAGAAAGGGGCCTCGAATCGTGCCCTCGGTGGCGCCGACGAGACGCATGATAATCACCTCGTCGGCATGTCGATAGAGCTCCAGATGGACCCACACCGCTGCCAGCAAAACTGCGCCCGCCAACAACACGAAACTGACGACACCCACGATCAGGGCCAAACGACGTGCAACCTGTCCGAGGGTCTGCTGGATCGAAGAGCGAGGACCGATGGCCAGCACCTCGGCCCGATCCTCGAGCTCTGTCACCGATTCTGGATTATCGGTCAGAATCTCCACGAGCGGCGGCAATGTGGCGTCGCCGGAATCCATCAGGTCTTCAAGGTAGGGAAACCAACGTTGCAGACGCGCGGCGAGGTCGCTGCTCGATACCTCAGAAACAACCCAGTCCGGATGGGTGGTCGAGAGTTCCGCGATCCATCGTCGCCGTTCGCCCGCCTCCAGCTGTGGATGCAACAACACCGCCACGGAGCTCTTCTGGCCCGAGAGGTCTGCAACCGGGCCCAACCACTGATGGATGGTCAATCCGACCCCGGCAAGAGCGATTGGCACGCCGAGAGCGAGGGCCAGGATCACGCTGACCGCTGCGCGCTCGCGCAGAACAACCAGGCCTTCGGCAATCGCGTGCCGGATCACGGCGGCCACATCCCGTCGTAGTGAATCTGGCCCTGATGGAGGACCAAGGTGCGAGCGGGGATCGATTCGAGAATCGCGTGATCGTGGGTGGCCACCAGCACCGTTGCCCCCTGGTAGTTGATGTCGCACAGCAGGCTGAGAAGCTCGGAGGCGAGATCTGCGTCGAGGTTGCCGGTTGGTTCATCGGCGAGAATCAGGCGCGGTTGGTAGGCGAGGGCCCGGGCGATCGCAACCCGCTGTTGTTCACCACCGGAAAGCGCATCCGGAAACGCCGCCTGTCGATGCTGCAGACCAAGGCGCCGAAGAACTTTCATCGCGCGCCGGTTGGCTTCGCGGGGCGCGACACCATGGATGCGCAGGACGAAGGTGATGTTCTCAAGCACCGTCTTGCGCCGCAGAAGCTTGAAATCCTGAAAAATGACACCGATTTTGCGGCGCAGCAGCGGCAGCCGTGCTCGCCCCATCTCATCGATCCGTCGACCCGCGACCCACACCTCACCCTGGGTCGGGCGTTCGGCCGCGTAGAGCAAGCGCAGAAGGGTTGTTTTGCCGGCACCCGATGGTCCCGTCAGAAAGACGAACTCGCCGGTGTCGACCTGGAGATCGAGGGCATCGAGAATGGTCCGCCGCTCGTACTCCTTGGAGACTGAACGGAGGCGGATCACGTGCCGAGTAAAACCCGAATTACCGGATTTTGGGCTCGCACAAACCGCTGCGCATGATCCCTCAACACACCCCCCAAGGGCCTGGATTGTATCATTGGGCCATGGACCAGTCGGAAAATCTGACGAGAATCGCCAACGACCGGGCCCTGAATTTCACCGCAGCCGGCGTGAGCATGCTTTTCGCCCTTGGCCCGGCCAAACCAGCCGAGTCGCCGGAGGACCGGATGCGTCGGTTGTTGGCGTACCCAGGGGCTCGGGTCGGTGCCGTTCGTTGGGGTGAACAGGTTCACGGTCGGGTCATCGCATCACTCGCTGCAGAACCAGGTCGTCCCCTAGAGGAGGTTGCCTGCGTGGGCCGTTGCGATGCCTTGATGACCGCCGACACCGGGCTCGGGCTCGTGGTATGGACCGCCGACTGTGTGCCGATTCTCATCACCGGAGACGGCGTCGTTGCCGCCGTGCATGCCGGTTGGCGGGGTTCCGTTGCCGATGTCGCGGGGGCGGTTGTTCGTCGTTTCGCCGTCGAGTACGGCGTACCACCACGAACCCTACGAGCCATGCTCGGACCCGCCATCTCGGGACCGCGGTACGAGGTGAGCCGGGAGGTTATCGACGGTCTCCGCGCATACGGTCTCGACGAAAAGCGGTGGCGAAACGAGAACCGGGTCGACCTCCGCGGCTTCCTCGCTGCCCGGCTTGAAAATCTCGGCCTCGAGCCCGAGGCCATCGACACCGTCGGGCCCTGTACCGCCTCAACGCCCGAGCTCGCCTCCTACCGTCGAGACGGCGTCCGTGCCGGCCGGCAGTGGTCGATGATCTATCGAACCGATTGACGCCACCGAGCAATGTCAGGAGCTATCAGCTATCAGCTATCAGCTATCAGCTATCAGCTATCAGCTATCAGCTATCAGCTATCAGCTTCAAGAAGATCGATATCCCGTGTTGGGATGACAAGTATGAATTGGAGGTTCACTCAGCCCTGGTTTTTTGCGATGGGCTGAAGGCTGACAGCTGAGGGCTGATAGCTATTCGCCCAGAGATGACTCACGACTTCGAAGCTGTCCACATGCGGCCGCCACGTCCTCACCCTTAGACCACCGTACCGTCACCGTCAGCCCGGCGTCCCGCAGGCCGGCGGCAAATCGATCGACCACAGGCGCTGGCGGTCGCCGAAGATCCGGGAAATACTCCCGATCTTCATTGAGCGGAATCACGTTGACCTTCGCGGGAATGCCGCGGATGAGGCGGGCGGTGGCCCGGGCGTCGTTCTCGGCATCGTTGAAACCATCGATCAGCACGTATTCGAAGGTGATCCTCCGACCTCGCTCGAGTGGAAATTTTCTCAAGGCCTTCATGAGGTCGACCAGGGGGTAGCGGTGGGCGATCGGCATGATTTGCGCCCGGCGGCCCTGATCGGGGGCGTTCAACGAGACGGCCAGCTTCGGCCGCTTCTTGAGACCAGCAAGCCAGTACACTCCGGGAAGAATGCCCGCGGTGGAGACGGTGATCCGCTTCAAACTCACGCGTTCGGACAGAACCGCGAGAGCCGGACCGAGATGTCCGGTGTTGAGCAGCGGCTCCCCCATGCCCATGAAAACGATGTTGACACGCTCAACCTCCACATCGAGGCGGCGCAGCATCGCGCGGTACTGGCCGACGATTTCTTCCGGCCGCAGGTTTCGGCCGGAGCCGATCGCTCCGGTAACGCAGAAAGTGCAGCCAACAGCACACCCCGCCTGCGAAGACAGGCAAAAGGTTGCCTTGACCCCCTCGCGCATCAAAACACCCTCGACGCCGACTCCGTCGGAAAGGCCGAAGAGAAATTTCATGGAACCATCAGAGCTCTCAACCACCTCCAGCACCTCAGGCTCCTCGATACTAAAGTGGGTCTCGAGGTCTCGGCGCAAGACGAGCGGCAGATTGGTCATATCGTAAAAACCTGAGGCATTGCGATCGATGATCCACTGCGCGACCTGCCGACCGCGGTACTCACGATCGACATGAGGGGCCAGGAGGTTACCGATCTCGGCGGAAGTCCT
>Ga0315534_1001094_pt1 | contig 18916 bp, 14 predicted proteins | sample SalMarSW160240MG_FD_203094 | JGI IMG/M metagenome (GOLD analysis project Ga0315534, IMG submission 203094) | Salt marsh sediment microbial communities from the Plum Island Ecosystem LTER, Massachusetts, United States - Salt Marsh Sediment SW1602-40 ... | reverse complement strand
GCCCATCGCCGATGTTGCTTTCATTTGGACGGCTCGAGAGTTGATAAACCCGTGACCCGGTGATCACGCGGATCAACTGCTTCAAATCGAACTGCTGCCGGGCGACGTATGCGGCCATTACGTCGAGCAGCGGTTCGTTGCTGGCCGGGTTTGTATCGCGCAAATCATCGACGGGTTCGACCAAACCTCGGCCGGCAAAATGGGCCCACATCCGATTAGCGATCGCTCGCGAGAACCAACGGTTCTCCGGCGACGTCAGCCAGCCAGCCAGTTGCCTACGTGGATCGGCGGCGACCGTTGGCGGTGCGCCTTCCAACGGCCGCGGTGCAATGGCGTAGCCCTTCCGAGGGTGCCGTGTCACCACGGGCGGACCGGCAAAGAGAGCCGCCGATGATTCCCGCGTCGATCGTTTCAGATGAGCGAAGAACGCGGCCATGCCGTAAAAGTCGTCCTGGCTCCATTTGTCCGTGGGATGATGGTGGCATTGCGCGCATTCGATACGGACACCGAGGAACACCTGGCTAATGGTGCTGGCGGCCTTTTCCGGCGTATCGAGCAATCGGTACAGATTAACCGGGCCAACGCGGTCGGCGCGTCCCTGGGCCGTGACAATACGGCGGACAAATGCGTCGTACGGCATGTTGTCTTGCAGCGCCTGTCGTATCCACTGATAGAAACGAAACGCCCCCTTGGCTTTCAGCGCCAAACGATCGATGCGCAATAGATCCGCCCACTTCAACGCCCAATAGTCGGCATATTCGGGCCGCGAGAGAAGTTCATCGACCAGCATGCGGCGCTTATATTCCTCGCCGCTCGACAGAAACTGGCGCGCCTCCGAAGGCGTGGGAAGCGTCCCGATAACATCCAGGTAGGCGCGTCTCAGAAAGGCTTCATCGCTGCACTGCTCCGAGGGCTGGATGCCGAGCCGCTCAAGCTTGTCCCAGACGAGCTGGTCGATGAAGTTCGCTTCGGGCGGTCGGCGAAAAGGTTTCGAAAGGCGCTGCGGCACGATCATGCGAGCCACTGCCACCCGTCCCGCATACGATGCCGTTACCGCGGCTTCGCCGGGCACGCGCTGGGCCTGGACCAACCCCTCGTTCGAAACGGTCGCGACGGCGGCAACATTCGAGAGGTAATTTGCCATGAAGGTCACGTCGCGGCGCGAGCCGTCCGAAAAATGCGCCGTGACCTGAAGCTGCTGTGCACGCTGCGGCCGGACAAGCGACTCGGAAGGCGCCACGTCGATGCGGTCCACGACCGCATCGTGCGGACGGCCGCGCGGCGTCCCGGTGGCCAGCCATCGGACCAAGGCGCGATGTTCACGGGAGTCCCGCCGGAGCCGCTGCCCGCCGCCGTGAGGGACTTCAAACAGCGACTTCTGCAGCAGCAGGCTGCGGCGCGGAGCAGCGGCCATGACGCGACGGCCTCGGCCCGCCTGAACGATGGCGTCGTAATCGGCTTCCGGATCCGATCCGAACACGGATAACTTGAAGCCGTTCTGCCCCTCGGCTTTACCATGACATTCGCCCGAATTGCATCCCAGCCGCGAGAGGATGGGGACGACTTCGTTTTGGAAGTTCATCGGACGCTGGTCGCGGCTCCCCGATACGTTCACCTCCACCGACGCCGCGCAGCCCGATGCGGAGACCCTCACGCTGGATTGCCCGTCGCCAATGGAAAGAACAACGCCGCGCTTCGTCACACCCGCAATGCGCGGATCGGCCGGCTGGAAAGCGGCCTTTCGCGTCAGGTCGACACGCGACCCGTCGCGGGCGACGCCCGTCACCAGCAGCGACTGTTGTGCATCGACGCCGACCAGTTGTACTCGCGCAGGAGCCACGTGAATCGAATCGATCGCCGGCTCCTGATCGCCGCCCTGGGCACCCGCCGCGAAAACCAGCAGCATCGCCAGGCAGCAAGATGCATTCCGGGCCACGCGAGATCGACGTCGTCCGGCATTCGCCGACGGTGTGAAACGCGGCCGCCGCGCGAGCAGTTGGCTCAAATGCAAGCCGGCCAGCGGCAGGACTTTCGCACTCAGAAAACGGCGACGCGGCATACCGTCGCAGCAAGTGCAAGCGGATCCCACGATCTCGTACATGCCGGTCACCTCGCAGCAACCACCGGTGAAAACGTTTTCGTGGCTTCGCCGTCTCTGGCGTCCCGCGAAACCGCCGGCGAATAGATCACGGGCGTCCGGAACGCCACAGACGGCGAAGCCGGCGTTCCGAACTACCGCGACCTACCGGTCCAGAACATAACGGGTCTGTGTCAAAAACTCAACTACACCCGACCCATGGCGCGGGCCGTGCACCAGAAATTATGGTTCCGCCACGACCGTATTTCTCAGCACGCCGATGCCCTGAATTTCCACCTCGACAACGTCACCGGGCGTCATCTTGGGTATGGCCCGGGTGGCGCCGCAGAAAATGACGTCTCCCGGTTCAAGAGTTACCGTTCTGGAGATCTCACTGACAACTCGCGCCGGCTTCCAGACGAAATCGCGGGTGTTGGCCTGTTCCACGATTTCGCCGTTGACCTTCAGAGTAATGGCGTGGCCGTTCGGATCCAGGCGCGGAATTAACCTGGGTCCCACCGGTGCGATGCCGTCGGCGGATTTGCCGGCCAGCGAGCGCGCCGGGTCGCGTTCTCCTTGGGCATCCAGTATCAGCGGCGAACCGTCCATGCCACACGTGTAACCACGAATACACGCTTCCGCCTGTTTCTCGGTGACGCGATGAGCGCGCCGCCCCATGACAATGACGAGCTCGCCTTCGTACAAAACGGTATCCAAGGCCTTTGGGATGGCAATGGGCACATCGTGCCGGCTGATGGAACCCGCCGCCCGCACAAAGAACGCCGGGTCCGCATCGTTTTCCGGCGCGGGAAAGTTGGCCATCATTCCAATACCCTTGGTCGGCGATGCCCAGTTCGGCGGCGCGGCGAGCCCTCCCGACCAACACGCCGCCAGAAGAACTACAAAAGCGGCCAGTTTACGGATCATGGTTGCATCTCCCTCGAATTTACGGATAGTTCACCGAAAGCTGCTCATTTAGGGCGGCGGCACGGCCTCGTTGCGGATAACGACCCGGCGGCCACTGCCGCGTTCGCAGCCGGCGGTGGGTGCGCCCGCAGGTGGAGCATCATTGATCTCCGGCGGCAAACCGTTCCAGCGCGCCGGGCGCAAGATCGATTCCGAGCCCCGGTTTCTGCGGCAACGGTATGACGCCGTTTTGCATGCGCAATTCGTCGTACACGAGCTCTTTGCGAAGCAGCGAATCGCAAAGTTCGGCGGGCATGAATTCAATGTACGGGCAGTGGTCGGTCACGATCGCCAGGTGCGCCGCCGCGGCAATGCCGATCCCCGTCTTCCAGCAGTGCGGCACGATGCGGCGGCCGCGCTGGCCTGCCATGTGGCAGACGCGCAACGCTTCCGTCAGGCCGCCGACGCGCCCGACATCCGGTTGCGCCACATCGACTTTGCCCCGGTCCATCAATTCAACGAACTCGAACCGCGTGGTCTGCCATTCCCCGGCGGCCACTGGCATGGGCGCTTGGTCGTGGATCTTGGCGTAACCCTCCAGGTCGTCGATCTGCAGGGGCGTTTCGATGAAGTACACGTTCAGATCCCGCCACGCGCGCAGCGTACGTAGCGCCCGGTCGGCATCGTCCCAGGTGTATTGCACGTCGACCATCATCACGAAATCCGGCCCCACGGCATCGCGGCAGGCGGCCACAATTTCTGTGATTTTATCGTCCGGCGCGTGCAGACCGCCGTGCCGATACGGCCCGCTCAACGTGACTTCCATCTTTCCCGCAGCAAAGCCGATTTCCTGCGCCCGCCTGGCCCATTCTACCAGCGACTGCTTGTATTCGTCGAAGCTTCCCTCGGTAGGTTGCAGCGATGCATACGGCACGATGAATTCCTTGGCCTGTGTGCCGAGCAGTTTCCAGCACGGCTCTCCCGCCGCCTTTCCACAAATGTCCCACAGGGCGATGTCGAGCGCGCCCATCGCGCAGATCACGGCTCCTCGCCGCCCGTTCATCGCGCTGCCCGTGTAGAGCTTCTCCCATACCCGTGCCGGCTCGAGAGGGTTTTCACCCAGCAGCATCTCTTTCAAGCCCAGGCCCATGGTATGCGTGCTCGGTGCCTCGACACATGCCCGCGCGATCCATGGATTTACATCCGTCTCGCCGATCCCGCTGATTCCTTCGTCCGTGTGAACGATCACGACAAAATCGTCTTGCGCCGACGATGTAACGTCCGTCCGCAAGTCGGGCACCTGGAGAACGTGGCATTCAATATCGGTGATGCGCATGAAAGGGCTCCTGTTCCGCCTGCAAACGGCTCGCGGAACTCCTAGATTGTAACAAGATCGCGCGAATGCAAGACGAGAACATTCAGAGTCCAACAATTTTCCTCGCACGCTGGGCCATGACGCGCCGGGGACCGGACGGCTGGTCGTCCCGAATTCACTCACGTCTCCCGGGAGGTCATGCGAAGAGGCGGCCGCCCGGCGCGCCCGCGAATCCAGTTAATCGTCTTCCATACGGCCCGGTGCGCGACGATCCAGCGCTCCAGGCGGAACTTACCTGGAAAGTCCAGCAGCATGACACCGATCAGAATCGTGACAATTCCCTGCCCGGGCAGGACCAGCATGGCCACTCCCGTCACCACGAACAATCCCCCCGCGATGTTTTTGGCAAAGACAAGCACGATCCTTACTGCGGGATGCTGAGCGACCCAGGGGACGTGTTTGCGTTTGTCCGGTATGAAATAGTCCTGTGGAATGCGAACGATGATCATGGGAACGATGGCCAGGCTGGCTAGAAAAACCAGCACGGAGGCAGCGGCAAACCACCAGAACAGGACAGCCTGCTCGGGGAACAGGGTGGTGATGTGCTGGATGGCCGATCCTACGTCCATGGGATCATTTCCGAATGGCGATTGTCCAGTCGTTGCGCGCACGACACTTTTATGTTATCGACATTTTCATTAGACTCCGATGACGTTCACCATTTCCCGTGCAGGCTGCCGCAGCAATGTCGTTTGACGCCCTACTGGAATCGATCGCGTCGTTCTTGAACGATTTTTTCAGAGAGTTTCGCATCGCCGACGCTGTGGACATTGTGCTCGTGTCCCTCTTCATCTATTCGGCTCTGGTGTGGTTCCGTGAAACAGCCTCGCGCAAAATCATGGCCGGCGTCCTGCTGCTGGCCGTTGTCTACTTTGCCGCTCGCGCCTTTGACCTCTATTTGACCTCGCTGGTTTTCCAGACGACATTTGCCGTTCTTCTGGTTGTCCTGGTTGTCGTTTTTCAGGAGGACCTGCGGAGGATGTTCGAACGAGTGGCAGCCTGGGGATCCCTCCGCTCGTTGCGCCCGGACGCTTCGAGCAACGGCGACGTCGATGCCCTGGTGGAAGCCGCATTTCACCTGGCCGCGAACAAGACCGGCGCCCTGATCGTGCTGGCGGGTGACGAATCGCTAGACCGGCATCTGGACAGCGGGGTTCCGCTGAACGGCGGCGCGAGCAAGCCTCTGTTATACAGTATCTTCGATCCGCATTCAGCAGGTCATGACGGCGCGGTGATCGTGGACAATGACCGCATCGTACAGTTCGGGGCCCATTTGCCCATTTCCAAGAACCGCCGGGAAATCGCCGGCCGAGGCACGCGTCACAGCGCGGCACTGGGGCTGTCGGAATGTTCCGACGCGTTGATCATCGTTGTGTCCGAGGAACGCGGCACGGTGTCCGTGGCCGAGGCGGGGAAGTTGAGCCACATGGCGTCCGCCGCGGACCTGAAGAATCGCATCGACCGGTTCCGATCGAAACGGTTTCCCGAAACGCGGCACATGATGGGCACGCGACTTGTCACCCAGCATAGTTTGCTCAAGCTGCTGGCCCTGGCCTTGGCCGTGACGGCGTGGTTCACGCTGGCGTACAACCCCAACACGATACAGCGGACTTTTGCCGTGGCCGTCGAATACCGCAACCTGCCGCGACACCTGGTGCTGGAAGACGGCGCGCCGACCGAGGCGCGCGTGACCCTGTCCGGATCGGAGAGAGACTTCCGGTTCCTCGAACCGGGGACCCTGAAAATCTCCATCGACTTGGGCGAAAACATGGCAGGATTGCAGGTTGTGCCCATTACGCGGGCCAACATCAATTTGCCGGCGAATCTCAGCACCTACCGCATCGAGCCGCCGGTGATCCGCTTGTACCTCCGGCAGCGATAGCGATTCGTGCGGAGTACAAATCCGCCGCCGGCTACGCGTGGAGCCGGTTGGAATCGTCTGTGCCCTGCGGGAACTCCTGTCCGGAACATCGGCGGCCCCGCACTTCAGGAGGCCGCGTCGCCGTTTTTGGCTTCCTGTCCAGGTGTGTCACTCGCTCCACGCTTGCCGAAGTGCTCCCGACTGCGGCGCCGGGCGACTTCCTGCATGTCCACCGCGGCATCGGCTTCATCAACAATCTCCTCGCCGATCAGCGCTTCCAGCACGTCCTCCAACGTGACAATTCCCGTGATGTCGCCGAAGTCGTCGACGACGCCGAATAAATGGGTCCGTCTGCGGAGAAACATGCGCAACAATACGTGCCCGCGGGTCTCCTCGGAAACGAAGTAGATGGGTTGGCACAATTCTGAGAGCTGATTTTCAAACTCGTCTCGCGCCAGCCCGGCCAGCACTTCCCGCGTGAATACAAAGCCTTTCCAGGTTTCCGGATCATCCGACATGTAGACGGGGATGCGCGAAAACGAGCAGTCTTCGACCTTGGGCGCGACATCGGTAAGTTTCATATCGGACGGCAATTTGAAGACGACGGGGCGAGGCGTCATGATGTCGCGGGCTTTAAGATTGTCCAGCCGCAGTACGTTCCGCACGAGTTCCGCTTCGTATGGCAGAATGCTTCCCTCTTCGGCGCTGATCATCGCCATCTGATGGACTTCTTCTTCCGGGGCCGCCAGTATCGGATCTCGCGGCTTTATCCATCGAGATATGTGGCCGATGCACCAGATGAGGGGATAGAGCACGGCAATGATGGCGGCCCAGGGCAGCGCGAGCGTTCGAGCGACAGGCCGGCTGTACACAACGCCAATGACCTTGGGAATGATTTCCGACACGAACAGAACGCCCAAAGTGAACAGCAGCGAAAACCATAGCAACGCGGTTTCACCGAACAGGACGCGGGCCTGGGCCCCGGCCACCGCGGCTCCGGCCGTGTTGGCGGCCGTGTTGACAATCAGAATGGCCGAGATGGGGCGCTCCATGTTCTCCTTGAACGCAGCCAGTACTTTTCCAGGTCGACTGCCCCGTTCTGCTATCTGACGGATGTACGGCACTCGAACGGCATACAACGCCGCCTCGGTCAACGAGCACAATGCGGAAATTATTAACACGCAGATAACGGAAATAACGAACACGGTCATAGGACTATCCTGGCCAAAAGAACGGACCAACCTTCCTTGCTAGAGAGAATTGTGAACAGCAATGAGTCGTTCACATCCGTGCCGAATAGAGAAGCGCGCTGTGCCCGGCATTTGAGCGTCTTCAACCTATGGCAGGATGCCGAGCGCTTTGCGGTGAGACTTTGTCGCTTTTTCGACCTGATCAATGGACTCGTAGGGGATCAGCATCGCGCGAACGACCATTTGATAACACTTGTCGACTTCGTAGTCGGGGATCAAGTACTGAAAATCCCACGCGGGATTGCCTTGCCCGCCGCCACTGGGGGACTGGCTGAAACGAACCTGGTCGGATGGACGAAACATCATGACGTATGCCCAATTGCGGCAGATGCCGAAATACCAGGATTCTTCGTAGTGAAAGGGCGACCGATTGAAGACGAGCGTCAGGGGAAAGTCTTCCGCATGGGTGAACGTCCGATCATCGTGGCAACCGACGTGCATGGACTGGACCCCATGCTCGGGCGGGGATGCCTGAATCCAGTGCAGTTCCGAGTTCGGCTGCGGCGCCCGGCGGCCCTTGAAATGAATGTCAAGGGACTCTGGTTGATGGATGTAATTCGCCCAGAATAGTCCGATGTACCCGTTTTCGAATGTCTTTGCCCGCGGGACGCATTCAAAAACCATCTGTAGTACCCCGTCCTCCAGAATCTCGTAGCGCGTGCAGCTTTCCAGCTGATAGTGGGGAGTCGCGGCCTGATAAAGTTCGACGGTATGCGGGTCAATGATGCGCAGTTGCATTGGGGCAAAGCGGGGCTCGAACAGAATCTTCCGCTCCTGCGTGGTGCCGTCATGGATGTGTTCAAAGTTCAGGCCGGCATACGTGGAAACGAACAGGTTTTCCTCGATGCCCTTGCCTTTCAGCGAACCGAGTCCGTTGTAACCTTCGCGGTGCCCCGGCAACACCGGGTCGTCCACCGCGCGATTATCGACGATGACCGCTTCCACGCCGGCCCGGCTCAGCGCGACATAGGGTCCGTCGGCAACCTGGTACTCAATCGATGAATCGCTGAGTGTGGTGTGGATCGTGGCGGCCGCATGGCGGCACCAGGCCTGCACGAGCGAAACGGTGAAAGCCAGCGCCAGAGCGAGGCATCGATGATCCATGGCAGAAGCTCCCTGGTTCAACCGCCGCCGCCGTCCGTCAAGTGGGACGTGTCGGCGCGTAATGATCGACCGTTCGTCTCCCGCGCCGCCTGCCCGGCACGCAACAGCCTGGCCATGGCCGACATCAATACGTCTTCCACGGAAGGATCCACAAGAGAAGCTTGGGGACTGTCTTCATATCCCCCTTGCTGATAATGGGCTCCCAAGCAAATGTAGCCTGGACCATAGTCGCCATACGCGGCGACCGCAACAAACAGGTCGGGTCGCATTCCGGCCGCGGCCAACTGGTATTCCACCACGGCTTCCCCGGGAAGGTGCAGGATACGGATGTCGCCGAGGCGCAGGCAGCCCACGTCGATGGTGTCCCGGGCTTGACACCGCTTGAGCCATGCCAGATTGCCGGCCGCGGCAATCCGTTCGGATTCCGGGCGCTGCGCGTCGTCCAACGCCTCGCGAAGCGTGGATTCCTTCAAGTGCGGAGCAGCCGGTAGCACGACGGGCACGACTTCCCAGCATATTTCCGTGGGCGATAGCGGACGTTTGACCGAATTTTCCCATGCCTGGGCCATCCCCGCGGCAAGTCTCGCGGTGAGCTGGTGGCGGTGTTTCGGGGATCCGTCGTTGTATTTTCCCGCTCCGATATTTCCCCCTGCGCCGTTAAAATGCACGTGCTTTACGCCATTGAGCGCGAATTCGCGAAGCTGCCTCGCCATGCCCGGGAAGTCCGGGTTCGCCTTGCCCGTACGATAGTAACTCTGAGGATGTGTCGCATAATACGTCAGCACGGCCAGCACCGTCTCGTGGGACCAGAAGCTGATGCACTTCAGAGAGGGATCAATGACTCCTTCCGGTTCGGCGCGCACTTTCTCGTCCGCGCACGCTGTGTAACGCATGACACGCACTTTTCCGTCGCCGCCCAGGATTCGTCGATTGGAGGCGACCTTCTCGACGCACGCCTGGCCCCTGCCGACGTGCGTCACAGGCTGGGCGGAACGCGCGGCCGAGCGAACCGCTTCTGCCAGACGCCGTATGACCTGGCGAGCGAAGGCTACGTCGAAAATGCGTCCGCCCAGTCCACGTTCCGCCAACAAGGCTTCCACGCTAAAGTCGCAGCGTGGAGCATCGTGCTGATGGAGCGTATGGATCACGACCCGGTTCGCCGTCGTTCCAGCGGCTTCCGCTACGGCCTCGCGAAAACGGCGATGGCCGTCGTTGCCAATTCCAATCCAATCCACCGCGCACATGACGACGGTCGTTTCGCCCGAGATCAGCACAACGCCTTTGGCGCGAAGCGGCGCGACGACCGCCCGGCATGAATCATAGGCCAGCGGGCTTCCAAGGGGCGGCGAGACGTCGACATCGAATACGCCGAGCCGGGCGGCGTCTTCTGTCAGGCCCGGCGATGGAGCGACCGCCAGCGCCAACAACAGCACGATGCGAATCACCACGCGCGTCCAACGTTGCCGGCCCTCACACCGACACGCTCGCTCCACCAACCATGATGGTCGTTCGCACGGCAAGCACCGGCATGGAGCGGCGCATGTTCGCGGGCTACGGAGGATAGCCCGGCCGGGAATCAGCAACAAACTCATCGATTCGATCCAATCGTACGAGCCCATCATGGCACAGCGCCTCTCTGGCTATCTTCGCATCGTGCCCCGAACAATGCCTGCTTCGGTTCGGTCGCATCAAAACCCGCGATCTATGATAACAGGCTAAAATCACGGGTCGAGCGTGTCCCCGGACAAGCTCCACCCGACATGGCCTGACTGTCGCTGGCTGCCGAAAAACCGCTGACGGATCCCAGCGATCGATATTTCGCCACGGGAGAAGAACGCTATTCGGGCGTTACGTACGCGGCCGTAATGCCGCCGTCGACAAGCAGTTCCGTCCCCGTGACGTACGAGGATTCGTCGGAAGCGAGGAACATGGCCGCCCGCGCCATCTCGACGGCTTCTCCGAATCGTCCCATCGGAATGTGCACCAGACGCCTGGCTTTCTTTTCATCGCTGTCGAGCACCTTCATCAGCAATTCCGTGTGGAGCGGTCCGGGGCATAGCGCGTTGACGCGGATGTTTTCTCTGGCGTGCACGACGGCCAGTTCCCGGGTCAGAGCCAGCACACCGCCCTTGCTCGCCGTGTACGCCACCTGCGGCGTGGCCGCGCCGAGCACCGCCACGAACGAAGCGGTGTTGATGACGGAACCGCCACCGGCCTTGCGCAGGGCGGGAATCCCGTAGCGGCAGCCGAGAAACACGCCTTTCAGATTGACGTCCAGTGTCCGCGCCCACACGTCTTCCGGGGTCTGTTCGGCGTCGCTGTCCGAAGCGTCCATAATGCCGGCGTTATTGAACAAAACGTCCAAACGACCAAACGTCTGCTCCGCGGCCATTACCATCTGACGACAGGCGTCGGCTTCCGAAACGTCTGCCCGCACGAAAAAGGCCGATCCCCCATCCGTTTCTATCCGATCCTGGGTCTGTCTGCCCGCTTCTTCATCGAGATCGACCACAACGATCTTTGCGCCCTCGCTTGCGAACAGAATGGCTGACGCGCGGCCAATGCCACTGCCTGCTCCTGTAATCAAACAGACCTTTTCTGCAAGTCGCATCGATCTTCCTTTCGGGCGCCCATCCGCCGTCGACAACCTCGCATACTAACGCGACGCCTCGATCAACGCGGCGAACAACCGCTGCTGTACCAGGTCGGAAGCCGCGGTAAGCTCGGGGTGCCATTGGACGGCTAGCAGCCAGCGATGTTGGGGCATTTCTACGGCCTCGACGACGCCATCCGGCGCCCGCGCGACGACGCGCAGCGGGCTGGCCACTTCGCGGAGCGCCTGGTGGTGCCATGAGCTGGCAGTCACTTCACTGTGGCCTAAAATACGCGCCAGCCGCGAGTCCGCATCGATGGAAACGGTATGCGGGACCGGTTCTCTGGGGGGAACGCGGTGCCGGAGCTTTTCGCCGTACACCTCCGGTATGTGCTCGACCAGCGTGCCCCCCAGCGCGACATTGATGAGCTGGCATCCCCGGCAGATGCCCAGCAGAGGCACCGTACTGCGCAACAAGCGGCGGGTGAGTGTTAACTCCGTGCGATCCCGTTCCGCGTCGACCATATATACCGTCTTGTGCCGCGTTCCACCGTAAAGGTCGGGATCGATGTCACCTCCGCCGGCCAGTACAAATCCGTGAACCGTTTCCATCCACCGCTCAGCGGACTCTTCGCCGGGCGGCAGAAGCACGGGAATGCCTCCCGCTCGACGCACCGCGTCGACGTACTCGGCCGGCAGCGAGAATTCATTCTTCTCGCTACGACCGTACATCGTGATCCCGATGAGGGGGTCAGACATGGGTGTTCGACTCAAACGGAAGAATCCCGCAAAACGAACAACGAGGCGGGACCGTTGGCGAGTACCAAAGTACGGGCCAGGCCTGGCGGCGTGCCCTCCGCGTTTCGAAGACTCTTTCAGATTCTTTCAAAATAGCGCATCCGCTCCCAGTCGGTGACCGCCTGATCAAATTCCGCCTGCTCGGTATGGAAGAAGTGCGTGTAATGTTCGACCACTTCGTCTCCAAAAGCCGCCCTCGCAAATTCACCGCGCGCGAAGAGTTCCGTCGCTTCGCGAAGGGTGGCCGGAACACGCGGCGCGCCTGCGCGATAGGCATCTCCCTGACAGTATTCCGGCGGTTCCATCCGTTGGCGAATGCCTTCCAACCCAGACGCGAGCGCCGCAGCGTACACCAGATAGGGATTGCAGTCAGCACCGGGAATTCGCGACTCGATCCGCAAGCTCTGCCCGCTGCCGACAATGCGAAAGCCGGCCGTGCGGTTGTCGTGACTCCACGCCAGGCGTGTCGGCGCCCAGGAACCTGCCTGGTAACGTTTGTACGCGTTGACGGTGGGAGCGTAGAAAACCATCATCTCCGGCACGTGCTCCATCCATCCGGCGAGAAAGTGGCGGAAGCAGTCGCTGCAGCGGACGGGGCCCAATCGCTGATCGCCCGCGAAGGCGTTCTGGTCGCCCTGCCACAGGCTCAAATGAACATGACAACTCGATCCGGCCTGCGCCTCGTCAAATTTTGCCATGAACGTCACGCTCAAGCCCATCCGGTCGGCCACTTCCTTCATGCACTGTTTTTGCAGCACGTGGCGGTCCGCCATGTCCAGCACGTCCGCACAGCGGATATTAAGTTCGTGTTGTCCCTTGCCCCATTCGCCTTTGGTCGATTCCACCGGTATGCCGCTCCGCCCCAGATGGCGGCGAACGACGCTGTGGTAGTCCTCGACGCGCGAACCCTGCAGCAAGTGATAGTCTTCGATATACCACCCCGCGGAAAGGGCGTTCTGATATCGCTGTTGAGCCAAATCGCGGTACGATTCGCGGAACAAGTAATATTCCAGCTCCGAAGCTGCCCGCGTCGTGAAGCCCGCTTCGCCGAATTGCGCGACCTGGTCCCGAAGAACATTCCGAGGCGCCAGCGCCACCGGCTGCTCGTCCACCTGGCGGTGCACGTCGCAAAGAACAATGGCGGTCCGGTCGAGCCAGGAAGCAATACGAAGCGTGGACAGATCGGGAACCAGGTGCACGTCGCCGTACCCCGTCTCCCAGTTGGCGAAGGGGTAACCAGCAACGGGCTCCATTTCCATGTCGACGGTCAGTAAGTAGTCGCATGCGTGAGTGCCGCGGTGCACGACGTGGTCTGCGAAATGTTTGGCGTCGAATCGCTTGCCCATCAAGCGGCCGTACAGGTCCGTAAAGCCGACGACAACTGTTTCAATTTCGCCGGAACCTGCCAGGCGCGAAAGCGTTTCCAGATTGAGCATGCCGTCAACAGGGTTCATGGGCCGTTCAGGGATCCTCTCATTCGATACGCGAAAAATGCGCGATGTCCTCGGCCGTCAAACGGCCGCGGACAACGGAAAAGTAATACACGAAGCCGGCCAGCAAGAATCCGTAGTACCAAAGACTGTACGAAACCGCCAGATCCCGGACTCCGCCTGTGTTAAGGTTCAACCAGCTCATCGTGACCAGGGACACAAAACTGAGCGTCAACGCGACCAGTGGAAAGACGGGGTAGCAAGGAGTGTGGAAAGGCCGGTGCAACCGTGGTTCCTTTACGCGGAGGCGCATGAGCGCGATCATGGAGACGATATACAGCGTAACAGCTCCGAATGCCGACATGGTAATGAGTCCGCCCGTATCCAGAAAGCAGATGGCCACGGCGCCGATCAGAAAGTTCAGCAGCAACGCGTAGATTGGTGTGCGCGTGATACGATGGGAATACCCGATGAAATGAGGCAGGAAGCCGACGCGCCCCATCTCAAAAAGCGCCCGACCCGATGCCAGAATGATCCCGTTGAAGGACGCAATCAGCCCCAGCAGGCCGATTCCGACGATCAAGTGATAAATCGCGTGGGAACGGCCCACGGTCTGAGCGACGGCCAATGGCAGTGGGCTGTCGGAAGTCTGTCCAGCCGCGTCCCACACGGAAGTGTCGGAAGTGCCGGCAAGAGCATGCGGCTCATAAACCACGCGCTGCCAGCCACCCACCCCGACGCTGAACAGCAACACGCACCCGGCCAGTACCACCAGGGTGGCGATCGCCGCGCCGAATCCTCGCGCGACGTCTCGCCGCGGGTTTTTGGCTTCCTCCGCGACGTTGGCCACCCCCTCGATGGCCAGGTAAAACCAGATCGCAAAGGGCAGGCTCGCCAGGACGCCCGTCCAACCGTGCGGCCAACCGTCGGCGGCGAACTGCCGCCACTGAAAATAGGGCGCCGTGACGCCGGTGAACATCAGCAAACCGCCCACAGCCAGTACGGTCACAATCAGTTCGAACACCGCAGCCTGCTTCACACCCCACATATTCAGTCCGGTAAACAGCACGTACGCCACCAGAGCGATGATGATCGCAGGGTCGGTTCCACCCGTGGCGGCTTGCATGGCGTCTCGCCAATCCGCGGCGACCCAGAGCTGCACGTAACCGCCAATCGCCATCGCAATTGCCGGTGGCGCGAACACAAACTCGATCACCTGTGCGAAGCCGCCCAGGAATCCCCCCATCATGCCAAGGCTCCGCGCGCTGTAGACGAAGACCCCGCCGGCCCTCGGTATGGCGCACGCCATTTCCGTATAGCTAAACACAAAGGTCACGTACATCACCGTGACCAGCCCGAACGCCACGAGCAGGCCGAAGGATCCCCCTTCGACCAGGCCCAGGTTCCATCCGAAGTACTCCCCCGAAATCACGTAGCCCACCCCGAGGCCCCAGAGCGTAAAGGGCCCCAGCGCTTTCTTCAGGTGCAGTTCCTCGTGTTCGGGTGGGCCGCGATCCGGCTGGCTCGGCAGTGTCATGGGCATTGTCACCTGTCGTGCTGGAAGCCTCGCCGCGCACCCCAGTCTGCGAGCGAGACGCGAACAAACGAGTCCATCAATCCGCGGGCACCGGAGTGGGAGATTTATTCAAGATGGCGCTGCGACCGCTGTTTTCTACTCGGCACGGAGGTACCGCACAACACCCTCCAAAGCGGGACGCCATGGCGGGCTCGCGATGCCGAATGCAGCCGCGATTCGCCGGCAGTCCAGCACGGAATAGGAAGGCCGAGCCGCTGCGGAGGGCCGATCCGCCGAACGTATCGGTGTCAGCGTGCAGCGGACGGGAAAACCCGTGCCACGCGCGACGTCGAGGAGCACACCGGCCAGTCCGTGCCAGCTTGTAGCAGGCGTCCCGCAGAAATGATACGTCCCCCACGGACACTCACTTTCCGTGCGGCGCACGAGTTGTAGGATGACTTCCGCAATATCGGCCGCCGCCGTGGGGCTGCCCGTCTGGTCATCAACGACCGATAACGTACCGCTCCGCGTCGCTCGACGGAGAATGGCTCGCACAAAATTTCGTCCGCGATGGCTGAAGACCCAACTCGTACGCAGAATGAGGTGCTTGGCCAGTCGTTGGCGAACCGCTATTTCTCCCTTCCATTTGCTTTGCCCATAGACGCCCAGTGGATTCGGCCGGTCGTCTTCGTGATATGGGCTGGCGCGCCGACCGTCGAAAACGTAGTCGGTCGACAGGTGAATCAGAGGAACGTCGCGCTCGGCACAGGCTTCCGCCAGGTTTCTTGGGCCTTCGCAATTCGCCGCGAACGCTTCGGCTGGTGAGCGTTCGGCCCGGTCGACATCGGTGAAGGCAGCCGCGTTAACCACCACCTGCGGGCGGTACCGGGCCATTTCCGATCGCACGGCGGGCGGCTGGCAAATGTCCAGCGTGCTGCGGCTGGTGGTCCGCACGTCGATATCGTCACGCGAGGCGCGTTCCGCGATGTGGCTGCCAATCTGCCCCCCTGCGCCGCAGAGCAAGATTTTCATGGCGTCGGCTCGTACCGTGGCAACGAGGCGGGATCCATGTTTTTGAGTGTGCCGAGCTCACTGTCTTTTTGGGAAAGCACCGGATCGGACAGTGGCCACGGTATGCCAACATCGGGGTCATCCCACCGCACGCCCCCTTCATCGTCTGGATGATAGAACTCCGAACATTTGTAGACCACGTCGGCTGTCTCCGACAGCGCCTGAAACCCGTGGGCGTAGCCCGGCGGAATGTAGAGATGCCGGCCTTCGTCATCCGCCAACTCTGCGGCAAACCATTGACCGAATGCCGGCGATCCGGCACGCACATCCACGACCACGTCGAACACGCGGCCCCGCGCCACGTGGATTAACTTTGCCTGCGGAAAACCGCGCTGGAAATGGAGCCCCCGGATGACTTTCCGTCGCGATCGCGAATGGCCGTCTTGGACGAACGGCTGGTCGATACCCGCCTGGCGGTATAGATCCTCGCGGAAGGTCTCCACGAAAAACCCCCGCCCATCCTGATGCAATGGAGAATCAATAAGCAGCACGCCAGGCAGACTAGTGGAAACGATTCTCATGCGGCACCGTTATGCAATGTCGCTAAAGGCCGGGTCCGGATGACAACTTGGGCTATCTCCGTCCGCCAGCAGGTGGTCGCGCAACGCCGGCCCGTGTCCGGTAACCGGCGGCAAATGCCGTTTTCCTTCATTCGATCGCTTTCGATGGGGTCCAGCGACGGAAGCGTGGATTCTACATGATTCACCGCGGCTGGCCGAAGTGCAGACTTTCGGCTATGTATGATGGAGTGAGGTTGCCGGGCCGGTGGAAGCGATGCACCGTTGTACCAAACAAGGCTACTCCCGAGGCGTTGCGGCGGCGGCGAGGGCTTGAGTTGCTGACGCCGAACGGCCTGCGATGTCTTCCGCTCAAAGGATCGTAACATGGGGTGCCAGCGCCGCCATCGACGCTGGAGGCGCCGCGAATTTCTGGCGCGTGGCCTGCGTCTGGGCGGCGGCTTTGGCATGCTCGCGGCGGCATCCGCCCTGCACGGATGTGGCAGCCCCGGCAATGCGCCCCGCCGGCCGCATATCGTCCTCATCACGCTCGATACCACTCGGGCCGATCATCTTGGATGTTACGGGTATCCGCTGCCCACGAGCCCGCGGATCGATGGGCTGGCCCGCGAGAGCCGTGTGTACACCCGGATGATCGCCCCGGCCACGTGGACGCTTCCGTCGCATGCCTGCATCTTCACAGGAAAGTTCACGACCAGTCACGGGGCGCAATATGACCCCGAGGGACAGCTGCGGCTGACGCAGGGCCTCGCGCGGTCCGATCCGAGCTGGAGCGAGCTGCGCGTGCGCACGATCGATCCCCACGAGCCGACGTTGCCGGGCCTGCTTGCCGAGCACGGTTACCATACGGCGGGGGTTGTGGCGGGTCCCTGGCTGAAGCGGGTTTTCGGCCTGGCCCGCGGCTTCGACCACTTTGACGACGACGACATCCGCACGTTGAACGGGCGGCCCGCCGAAGAGGTGACGGACCGGGCCCTGGATTGGCTGGATACGGCCGGCGAAGGTCCCAAGATGCTGTTCGCCAACTACTTCGACCCCCACACGCCGCTGCAACCTCCCCCGGCGTTTGCCAACAGGTTTCTGTCGCGGCTGCCGCGTGGCGAGCCCCCGGAGCGCGCGAAGGTTGGCCGCAAGATCGCGCTGTACGACGCGGAAATCAATTACATGGACTTCCACGTCGGGCGACTGCTGGACGGGCTCAAGCAGCGTCATATGTATTCCGACTCCTGGATCATCATCACGAGCGACCACGGTGAACTTTTGGGGGAACACGGCCAGACGGGCCACGGTGATATCCCGCTGCAAGGCGTGATTCACATTCCCTGCATCATCAAGCCCCCCGGCCGAATCCCTCAGGGGCCGACACATGATCGATGGCTGCAGTTGACCGACTTGATGCCCATGATCCTGTCGCACCTCAATATTGGTGTACCACCGAATATTCAAGGGCAAGCACCGCCCGGTATCCGGCATCCCATCATCACGGAAAGCCGCGTCTTGCCGAAATTCGAGGGCAACGGCAACTGGCTGTCCGTCATTCAGGGGAACATGAAGTTCATCTGGAACAGCCACGGGCACCATCTTCTGTTTGACGTTGTCTCCGACCCGCAAGAAAACAACAACTTGTTGGACGCCCAGCGCGAACAGGCTGAGACAATGGAGAAAATGATGGTCGGTTACCTGGCCGGTCTACCGCTGCCGGATTCCGTATCGAGCCATGCAACGGTGGACGACGAGACGCTCGAATCCTTGCGCGCCCTCGGTTACGTGGATTGATAACGAAGGCTCTATCGGCAACGATGCGCCGTACTTGTTGCGCCTGGACCGTTTTGATTGTAATTACCGTCGGCGTGTACTGGCCGATACGGGAAGCGGGTTTCATCGATATCGATGATCCTGGTTACGTCCTGGAAAATGTGCATGTCAGGCGCGGCGTCACGCCGGAAAGCGTTGTTTGGGCGTTTACGACGGGACGGCAAAGCAACTGGCATCCATTAACGTGGGTGTCGCATTCGATCGATTGCTGGCTGTTTGGCCATGCCGCGCCGGCCGGCCATCATGGGATGAACGTCGCCCTTCACGCGATCAACACGGTGTTGGCGTTCACCGCGCTGCGCGCGATGACCGGCGCGTTTTGGCGACCATTGTTCGTCGCGGCCATGTTCGGGATTCATCCTCTGCACGTGGAGTCGGTAGCGTGGATTTCCGAACGAAAAGACGTGCTCAGCACCGCCTTCTGGTGGTTGATGATGATCAGCTACACGCAGTATGTCCGCCGTGGCGGCGCGGCCCGGTATGCGTTCACCGCCGGTTGTCTTGTCCTGGGCTTGTTGTCCAAACCGATGGTCGTTACCGCGCCGTTTGTTCTATTGCTGTTGGACTACTGGCCGCTGAACCGCATCGGCGCGAACGCTCCC
>Ga0315534_1001092_pt1 | contig 18982 bp, 10 predicted proteins | sample SalMarSW160240MG_FD_203094 | JGI IMG/M metagenome (GOLD analysis project Ga0315534, IMG submission 203094) | Salt marsh sediment microbial communities from the Plum Island Ecosystem LTER, Massachusetts, United States - Salt Marsh Sediment SW1602-40 ... | reverse complement strand
GGGGGTTTGATGAGCCGCATTTCTTCGCCGTTCTGTTTGCTCGTCGCTGCAATCTGCGCGATGACGGCTGTGGCCGTTACCGCCGAGACATCGGGGCCCCTGCCGGGCGTGGCCGAAAAGGTCACGGGTCTCGAGCTCCATGAAGGATTGATCACATTTCACGTCGATCGCCAGCGGGGCAGGATCTTTCTCGAGCTGCCGACGGCTGACGATCCTGACACGGGGCACCAATTCCTCTATGTCGAGGGGCTGGTGACCGGGCTCGGGTCCAACGACGTCGGTCTCGACCGGGGGCAGATCGGCCCCGCGCGGTTGGTCGGGCTGCGCCGGGTCGGCGGCCGGGTGCTGGTCGAGGAGGTCAATCTCGCCTACCGGGCGATCACCGACGATGCCGACGAGCGGCGGGCGGTTCGCCAATCCTTCGCCCGCTCGGTGCTGTGGGGCGGCGAGATCGTGGCCGAGGACGGAGACGGCCGGGTGCTGGTGGATTTCACGTCGTTCATCGTGCGCGATGCCCACGGTTCGGCGCAGACGCTCGAGAGCACCGAGCAGGGATCATTCGCCCTCGATGAGTCGCGGAGCACCGCGGATCTCGAGGCCTGTCTGGCGTTCCCCGACAACGTCGAATTCGAAGCTCTGCTCACCTTTCACGGCGCGAAGCCGGGGCCCTTCGTCCGCGACACCGCGCCGTCGCCGGAGTGGGTCACCCTGCTGCAGCATCAGTCGTTTCTACGGTTGCCCGACGACGGTTACCAGCCACGCGAGTTCGACCCGCGCGCGGGCTCGTTTCCGATCTCCTTCGCGGACTACGCCGTCCCGCTCGATCGGCCTCTCGAGCGGCGGTGGATCGTCCGCCACCGCCTGCAAAAGACCGACCCGTCAGCCGCCCGTTCGACGGTGGTAGAACCGATCGTTTATTACGTCGACCGCGGCGCGCCGGAACCGGTGCGGACGGCGCTGGTCGAGGGCGCGAGCTGGTGGGCCGAGGCCTTCGACGCCGCCGGCTTTATCGACGCCTTCCGCGTCGAGCTGCTCCCGGAAGGAGCCAGCGTCCTCGACGCTCGTTACAACGTGATCCAGTGGGTCCACCGCTCAACCCGCGGTTGGTCCTACGGCGGCGGCGTCGTCGACCCGCGCACCGGTGAGATGATCAAGGGCCACGTGTCCCTGGGCTCGCTGCGGGTACGGCAGGACCGGCTCCTCTTCCAGGGTCTGGCCGGCGCCGACCGGCTGGGATCCGGCGCGCCCGATGACCCTGTCGAGATCGCGCTGGCACGGATCCGGCAGCTGTCGGCCCACGAGGTGGGCCACACCCTCGGGCTGACCCACAACTTCGCCGCCAGCACCTACGGGCGGGCATCGGTGATGGACTACCCGGCGCCGTTGGTGAAGATCGATGACCGCGGCGAGCTCGATTTTTCGGATGCCTACGCCGTCGGTGTCGGCGTGTGGGACAAACACGCGATCCGCTGGGCCTACGCGCAGTTCCCCGACGACGCCGACGAATCACGCGAGCTCGAGACCATCGTGCGCGACGGGCTCGACCGCGGCCTGTTCATCCTTTCCGACGCCGACGCGCGGCCGGCAGGGGCGGCACACCCTCTGGCCAATCTCTGGGACAACGGCTCCGACCCGGTGAAGGGCCTGGTCCAGTCGCTGGCAGTGCGGCGGATCGCCCTCGCTCGCTTCGGCGAGTCGGCGGTACCCGAGGGCACGCCCCTGGCGGAGCTCGAGGAGGTTCTCGTCCCGCTCTATCTGCACCACCGCTATCAGCTGCTGGCAGCCGTCAAGGTGATCGGCGGTTTCGAGTACGCGTACGCGTTGCGAGGAGACGGTCAGGTCCCGACTGCGTTCATCGATCCCGAGCGGCAGATGCGGGCGCTCGAAGTAGTCCTGTCGGTCCTCGAGCCCGAGACCCTGGACCTGCCGGAGTCGGTCTTGAAGGTGATTCCACCCCCGCCGCCCGAGTCCGGGACGAACCGGGAGATCTTCCGCGGCCGATCCGACCCCGCGCTCGACCCGCTCGGCGCGGCCGCGACCGCCGCCGACATGGTGGTGACGGCGCTCCTGCAACCGGAGCGGGCGGCGCGACTGGTCGACTTTCACCGCCGCGACCCTGCGCAACCCGGTCTCGAGGCGGTGTTGGGGGTTGTGATCGATCGGGTCTTCGACGCCACGGCAGCGACCGCACCGCGACTGGAGGAGATCCGCCGGGTCGTGCAGAACGTCACCGTCGACGGGCTGATCAGGCTGTCCTCGAACCCGGCCGCGTCGCCGGAGGTTCGGGCTCGGGTCGACGCCGCGCTGGCGGCCCTCGACACGAGGTTGGCCGGACCCGCGGTCGTCGGCGCGGACGAGGCGGCGCACCGCGCGGCGCTCGCCACCCGCATCGAGCGCTATCGCGAGAGGGCGCTCGCGCCGAAACCGGTGCCGCCCGCCGCTCTCCAACCGCCACCCGGCGACCCGATCGGCTCGCCCTGACGGTCCCTCGTGAGAGATGCCACGCCTCATCCGTGGAGTGGGCGGCACCTCCGCAGTACACCTACACCCCGTGAATCGGGATACACTCTCGAACGTGCCTGGCACTCACCGCGGCCTCACATCGGCACGAGATCCATTTGGAGATTCGAGCGCCATGAAGGGAGGACCCCCAATGATCCGCGCATCTCTCACTCGCCTGCTCCGAACCGCCCTCTTCATCACCCTCCTCGCGGCAACGCCCTGCGTTGCCAGCACCGCCGAGGACATCACGCTCCAGGTTGACGCCAGCGAGATCGGCAGAGGCCTCGTCCACGCGCAGATCCACATGCCGGTGACGGCCGGGCCCCTGCGGCTGGTTTACCCACGCTGCGACGCGTCATGGACGATATGGGAGGACAGCGTCTTCGACGTGACCGACCTTCACTTCCGGGCCGGCGGCGAGGAACTCGAGTGGCGCCGCGACCCCCTCGACCTCTTCGCCTTCGATATCGATGTGTCTCCTGACGCCATCCACATCGACGTCAGCTTCGACGTCCTCCTCGAGCCCGACGCATTCACGCCGTCGCTGGCCCGACTCTATTGGGAGCAGGTACTGCTGCTGCCTCCCAGGGCGGCCCTCGACGCGACGAACGTCACAGCACACCTGCGGCCGCCCGCCGAATGGAGCGCGGCCACCGCGCTGGCGGCGAAGGAATCCACAGAGGGCGAGATGGCATACCGTCCGGTACCGGTGAAACGCCTCATCGACGCCCCGGTCGTCATGGGCCTCCACACCCGACAGGTGGAGGTCCTCACACCCGACGCTCCTCCCCTCCGCCTGGTTGTATTCGCCGACGATCCGGCGGACATCAATGTCATCGACAACCTCGCCGATCAGCTCGGTCCGCTCGTGACCGAGGCCGGTGAGCTCTTCGGCGGCTTTCAGTACCCCGCCTACACGATGATTCTCGCCATCAGTGACCATATGAGCCACTACGCGCTCGAGCACCTCGACTCGAGCGAGCACTACTATCCAACCTCCGCCTTCACCGATGGAGTCCTCGAAGGGTACTGGTCCTACATACCCGCACACGAGCTCGTCCACTCGTGGAACGGCGAGCACCGAAAACCCTCGGGCCTGGTCCCCCGGGACCTTTCGACTCCGATGACGACCGAGTTGGTCTGGGTCTACGAGGGTCTCACCAATTACCTTGGGTACGTGCTCGCGGCCCGCAGTGGCTTCTGGACTCCCACCCAGGCGCGAGACGCATTCGCAGTCAATGCCGAGCTCATGCGGTCTGAGGGCGGCCGACGCTGGAGACCGCTTCAGGATACGGCGGACGCCGCGCGGTGGGTGAATCGTCCGCACTGGCCCGCGCGCCGTCGAAACACCGAGAGCTTCTACCGGGAGGGCAGCCTGCTCTGGCTCGAGGTGGACGTCATCATCCGCGAGCTCACAGAGGGGCAACGCTCGCTGGACGATTTTTGCCGCCTCTACGCCGGCCCGGGTTCTCCTGGCGACCCCTACGACCTGGACGAGATCCTCACCACCTTGAACCGCGTCGCCGCTTACGACTGGCGAAACTTTTTCGACGAACGGGTGTCGAGGACGCGCCCCCAAGCACCGATCGAGGGTCTCGAGCTTGCGGGGTGGCGGCTGGTTCGCGGCGAGAAGCCGTCAGAGTTCCTCCAGGGGATCGTAGGCTTCTGGGACCAGTACGACTTCCTCTTTCGTTGCGGCCTGACCATCAATGATCAGGGAGAGATCGACGACGTCTTCGCCGGCTCCCCGGCAGACGTCGCCGGCCTCGCCCCGGGTTCACGGGTGCTTGCTGTTGACCGTCTTCGCTTTACACCGCACCGCCTCCTCCGCGCATCCGGCACGACCGAGCTCATCGTCGAGCAGGAGGAGTTGTTCTCGATCAAGCAGCTCGAGATCCCCGAGGGCGACGACTTCCCGGTCCTCGAGCGGATCGCGGACCGGCCCGACCTCCTGGCTGAGATCTTCAAGCCGCGGCGGACAGAATTCGAGGAGGATTGACGAGAGATACCACTTCCTTCCTTCGTCATCAACGGATTTGAACTCTCAACGTCCAGAGGTTGCCGGAACAAGGTGCCTGAAGAGCAACAGATTGACAGGACCGGCCTACTCATGGAAGGCACACGCTCATGATGACGCTGACCCTCCCCTGCCCCAGCCGATCAAGGGTCGGCCCATGACATCACACGTGGGTGCCTGGCATTATCGTGCTCAGCGTGGAAGGGAGTGGCGATGAAAACGATCGGCCTCGTCGGTGGCATGACACCCGAGTCAACCAAGGTCTACTACGACCTTCTGATCCGGGGCGCCAGACAGCCGGGCGGCAATCCGCTCCGCAACCCGGTGATCCTGATCTACAGCCTCGACCTCGCCGAGCTCGTTGAAATCCAACGTGGAGGCGACCGGAGGAGGCTGGTCGAATACCTCGCCGATCTCCTGGAGCGCCTCAGGCTGGCCGGCGCGGAGGTCGGCGCCCTGACCGCGAACACGCCCCACGCTTATCTCGACGAGCTCCGCGCCGAGACGTCGCTTCCCTTGGTGAGTATCGTCTCTGCAACGCGGGATGCCGCCGGCGCTCGCGGGCTCGAACGCGCCCTCCTCCTCGGGACCAGAACGACCATGGAGGCGGCAATGTACCCGCGTGAGTTTGCCGATTCCGGAATCGACATTGTCCTTCCCGGCGACGAAGATCGCGAGTTCCTCGATGAGACGATTTACGGCGAGCTGGCGCTCGGAACTGTGCGGCCGGAGGTTCGGCAGCGCCTCCTGGACATCTGCGCGAGGCACATGGAGAAGGATCGTATCGACTCGGTGATCCTCGGCTGCACCGAGCTTCCGCTCGTGGTCTCGAGCGACGATCTCTCGATCGCGGTGCTCGATACAACCACAATCCACGTCGACGCGATTCTCGCGGCCGCAACTTGAGCGAATGCGACAGTGTGAAATGTGGCGCCTGCGCGATTCACCAAACCCCGAGTGACCTTTCGCCGTAAAATAGACAACGTACCGTTTCGCATGACAAGATTCCGGCAGGAGACGGCGACACATGCGTTACCGCGCCGTGCTGTGGTTTTCGATTCTCCTTCTTGGATGTCCGTCCGCGCTGGCGGGAACCGGCGGTCGACATATTTCGCCTGATGATCTCCTCGCGGGCACCGCGCTCGGCCTGGACCCCGATTCGCCTGCGATCATCAGCAACGACGAGGTCATGGCGCTGAGCGAAGAGATGCGGGAGTTCCTCACCAACCATGTCGGCAAAAGAGCAGGAGACCCTGTCAAGCTCAAACAGCTGGCCGGTGCGGTCTTCAACAAGCGAACATTCGGTCTCGAGTACGATGAGGCGACGCGCACCGCGGCCGAAACCTTCAGAAACAGACGGGGCAACTGCCTGTCGTTCACCTTCATGTTCGTGGTCCTGGCTCGTGGCGCGGGCCTTGACGCCCGCTTTCAGGAGGTCGAAATTCCGCCCGAATGGACCTTCGCCGAAAATACCTTCATCTTGAACCGTCACGTCAACATTTATGTTGATCAGGGATCGCTCCCACCGAAGGTTGTTGACTTCAACATCGCAGATTTCAGGGCCGACTACGACATGCGCATAATTCCTGATCAGAGGGCATTGGCACACTTTTTCAACAACATGGGTGCCGAGTTCATGCAGCACGGCGACATCACGGCGGCGTTTTACGCCTTCCGCAAAGCCATCGCCGAAAATGACCAGAGATTCGCCCCGGCATGGGACAGCCTCGGCACCTTGTACAGCAGGAAGGGCCTTGGCGACCATGCGGAAGCTGCGTTTCTGCAAGCCCTCGAGATCGACAGGTCGGACCTCACCGCGATGACGAATCTGACCGCTCTTTATGATCGGCGTGGCGACCCGAAGCTGGCTGCGCGCTATCGGAACAAGGTCACGTCGCATCGCATGCGGAACCCGTATTACCGATTTCAGCTGGCCAGGATTGCATACCATGCCGGGGACTACGGTCTGGCAATCGACCATCTCAAATACGCCATACGAACGGGCAGAGAAGATGATCGCTTCTGTGCCCAGCTCGCTTTGGTTTACCTGCAAATGGGTGACGAGAAAAAATCCCGGCGATGGATGGCCCGGGCCGAGGAATTGGCCAAAACCGACGCGTTGAAGAGCGTGTACTCTTCGAAGATCGACAGGCTCATGTCGGCATCGAGGCGAGGATCCCGCTGATCACGACCTGACAACGTCACAAAGTGATCCGTGAGCCTCTCGCATCATTCGGAAAACACGGGCAGGGATAAACCCCGCCCCTACGTATTCTTTTGTAGGGGAAGGGTGTACCCCCCCTCGTCCGATGCTTCCATCTTGTGAATCTGTCCAATCACAGGTTTTTGCACGAGACTCAGGTGGCATCGATCGAGGAGGGATCGGTGGTGCACCGCCTCCGGCCAACCGGCAGTGCTATAAATGCTCGCGCCGATCGCTCGCCGGCGCCGACCGATGACTCCTCGAGAACACACTCCGCGCACCGCCAGGCTGCGCGCCCTCGGGCTCGCGTTGAGGCACCGCAACTACCGCCTGTTCTTCACCGGCCAGAGCATATCCCTAATCGGCACGTGGATGACGAGGGTCGCCACCAGCTGGCTGATCTACCGGCTCACGGGGTCGGCGCTGCTGCTTGGCGTGGTGGGGTTCGCCGGCCAGGTCCCAACCTTCCTGCTGGCGCCGGTGGCGGGGGTCCTGGTGGATCGCTGGGACCGGCACCGCGTTCTCGTCGTCACCCAGATTTTGGCTATGATCCAGTCCGCCCTGCTGGCGGCGCTTGCGCTCAGCGGCGTGATCACCGTGACCCACGTTTTCATCCTGAGCGTGTTCCAGGGGCTCATCAACGCATTCGATATGCCGACCCGTCAGGCCCTCGTCGTGCACATGGTGGACAACCGTGCGGACCTGGCCAACGCGATCGCCCTCAACTCGTCGATGGTCAACGCCGCGCGGCTGATCGGTCCCTCCATCGCCGGGATGCTGATCGCCTGGGTGGGTGAAGGGATGTGCTTCCTTGTCGATGCTCTGAGCTACCTCGCGGTGATCGCGTCGCTGCTGATGATGCGGCTCGTGCTGCCGAATCGGCCGGCCGCGCCGCCGAAGGTTCTCGGCGAGCTCGCCGAGGGCTTTCGCTACGCCATGGGGTTCGTTCCCATCCGTGCTCTCCTCGGGCTGCTGGCGCTGGTGAGCCTGATGGGGATGCCGTACACGGTGCTCATGCCGATCGTCGCCAGCAGGGTCCTGCACGGCGGCCCTCACACCCTCGGTTTCCTGATGGCGGCGTCCGGGTTGGGCGCGTTGGTAGGGGCGTTATATTTGGCGTCGCGTGGCACCGTGCTCGGCCTCGGGCGCCTGATCCCCGCCGCAGTGATCGCTCTCGGCGCCGGGCTGATCGGTCTGTCACAGTCGCACCTTCAGTGGGTGTCGCTAGCGCTGATGCCGGTCATCGGTGCGGGAATGATGGTGCAGATGGCGGCCAGCAACACCGTTCTGCAAACCATCGTCGACGAGGAGAAGCGAGGCCGGGTGATGAGCTTCTACACGATGGCCTTCGTCGGCATGACACCGTTCGGCTCGTTGCTCGCCGGGGCGCTCGCACAGCGGTTCGGGGCACCGGTCGCGCTGCTGGTCGGTGGCACGGTCTGCATTGTCGGGGCCGCGGCCTTCATCGCCAGACTGCCGGCACTGCGGCGCCTCGTCCGCCCCATCTACGTCAGGCTCGGGATCATCCCGGAAATTGCCACCGGCCTGCAGAGCGCCTCGCAGCTAACCCGCCCACCGGCGATGTGACACCGGCGTCTGATGCTGTCTCCTCACCCCGATCCCTGACCCCCGGGCTCCAAAAGAGAGAGAAACCGATGAGTTTGCCTTGCCAGCCAATGGCGTGGAAGGTGGTACCTTGCCACCTTTGAATCATGCTACTCGGCAGCCATCCCCACACCTCTGGTGCCCGCGCCGGGCCTTCGCATCAGGAACGCGAGCGGAACGATGATCAGGAACACCAGGCCCAGCACGTGGAAGGAGTCCAGGAATGACAGGACGGCCGCTTCCCTCTGGACCATCCCCCAGAGGGCGGCGGTGGCGCGCTCGGCCGCGGTCGCGGCATCGGCACCGGCGGCCATGAACGTCGCCTTGAGGCGTTCGATCATGAGCTGGGTGGCCGGGCTGTAGGGGTTGATGTGTTCCACCAGGGTGGTGGTGTGGACCTGGCGTTGGCGGACCGCGAAAGTCTGGATGAGGGCGATGCCCAGGCTACCGCCGATATTGCGCATGAGGTTGAAAAGGCTGGTAGCGTTGCCCATGCCCTCGTTGGGGATGGGGTCCATCGTCACGGTGGTCAGCGGAACGAACAGCAGGCCGAACGCCATGCCCTGCACGAACTGCGGCCAGAACAAATCCCAGAAACCGGCGTCCGGATTGAGCCAGGAAAACCAGAACAGGGTGATGGCGCCGAACAGGAAGCCCAGGGCGAGCATCTTGCGCCCGTCCACTCGGCTGAGGAGCAGGCCCACGATGGGCATGGTGATGAGCGTGCCGATGCCTCGCGGCGCCATGGTAATCCCCGCCGAGTACGCCGAGTAGCCCATCACGGTCTGGAGCATGATCGGCAGCAACACCAGGCTTCCGTAGAGCACGGCACCCATCAGGGTGGTGAGGAACACGCCGGTGGCATAGGTGCGCTCGCGAAACACCCCGAGGTCAACTACCGGGTGGCGGACCAGGAGCTCGCGGGCGAGCATCGCAAGCAGGCTGACTGCGGCCGTGATGAGGAGAAAGGTGACCAGGCGCGAGGAGAACCAGTCGTACTCCTGACCCCGGTCGAGGCCGAGCTGGAGGGCACCGATGCCCACCGTCAGCAGGCCGATACCCCAGTAGTCGATGCGTGCTGACCCGCGACGGATGTACGGCGGGTCGAAGATGAACAGCCAGATCATGGCGACGGCGACGGCACCGACCGGCAGGTTGATGTAGAAGACCCAGCGCCAGGACCAGTTCTCCGTCAACCAACCACCCATGACGGGTCCGAGGATTGGCGCCGCGACGATGCCGATGCCCCAGAAACCCATCGCCTTGCCGCGCTCCTCGGGAGGGAACGCCTCGAGCAGCACCGCCTGCGACAGCGGCTGCATCACACCTCCGCTGAGCCCCTGGAGGATGCGGAAGACGATCATGAAACCCAGTGAGGGCGCCAGGCCACACATCAGCGATGCAGTGGTGAAGCTGGTCACGGAGAAGAGCAGCAACCTCTTGCGACCGAAGAAATTCGCAAGCCAGCCGGTGATCGGCAGGATGATCGCGTTGGCCGCCAGGTAGGAGGTCAGCGCCCAGGTGGCCTCTTCCACGGTGGCCGACAGGCTGCCCGCGATGTGCGGCAGCGAGACGTTGACCACGGTGGTGTCGAGCACCACCATGAAGGTGCCCGCCATCACCGAAATGGCGACGAGCCAGCGGTTGACTGGCGGCGGTGTGGACGCCGGGCTCTCGGACATGGGATTACCGCGTGTACACCGTGGGCACGACCGACAGCCCGGGCCGCAGCTTGTGGTCCGGATCCTGGCCCGGCTCGAAAAAGATCTTCACGGGCACCCTCTGGACCACCTTGACGTAGTTGCCGGAGGCGTTCTCCGGCGGCAGCAGGCTGAAGCGGGCACCGGTGGCCGCCCCGATACTGTCAACGTGGCCCTTCAGTGTGTGCCCGTAGGCATCCACCTTGATCTTGGCCGGCTGGCCCGGCTCCACGTTCTTGAGCTTTGTCTCCTTGAAGTTGGCGGTGACCCACACATCGCCGAGGTCGACCAGCGCGAACAGCGGCTGGCCGGGTTGCACGACCTGGCCTGGCTCGACCGACCGCTTGCTTACGACACCGGTCACGGCTGCCTTGACGACCGTGTACTCGAGGGCGAGACGGGCCTGCTCGACGGCCGCGGTGGCCTGCTTCAGACGGGCTTCGCTGAGGGCCACCTGGGCCTTGGTGACCTCGACTTGCTGGGGTGCGGTCTGCGCCGAACGCAGATCGGCCTCGGTCTGTGTCACGCGGTCGTGGGCCTGGCGCTGCGCCTCCTCGGCCTGGCGCACCGCTGCCGTCGCCGCCTCGACCGTGGACTCGGCAGCCACGGCCGCGGCCACCGCGGCGTCGTACTGCTGACGCGAGACCTCGTCCTTGGCGACCAACTGCTCCAGCCGCTCTTGATCGCGGGTTGCTTTGTCGGCGTAGGCCTTTGCTTCCCGGGCGCGGGCTTGGGCCGCCGTGAGCTCGGCATCGCTGGCGGCGGTGGCGGCCCTGGCGCGGCGGACCTCGGCAACGGCAGCGTCGAGGCGGCCGCCCGAGCTGGCGGAGGTGATGGGCACCCCCGAGCGCGCGGCGGCCAGCGCGGCCTCTGCCGCCGCCTGGTCAGCCTCCGCTCGACGCAGGGCGACCTCGAAGTCTGTGGGATCGAGGCGGACCAACACCGTCCCCGTCTCCACGCGACGGTTCTCCTCCACCTCGACTGCGAGCACGGTGCCACCCACCCGCGCGGCGACCGGCAGGATGTGAGCATCGATCTGGGCGTCGTCGGTGGACACCCGGCCGCGCATGTAGAACCAGGCGAGCACGATGACAACGACCACGGCTGCTGCCAGGGTCAGCAGCGCACGCCTCGCGCGCGGTCGTTGGCGCAGGAATGCAGTCACTCCGTTGCCGCGCTCCTCCGGAACGCGGCCCTCGGAAGAAGACGGCGGCTGGGACGAGTTTCGAGATGCTGTCAACTGCTGCCTCCAAGGAATCGATCAAGGCCCTCGGCGGCGACGCCGAGAGCACGCGCCAGCCTCACCTTGGCCAGGTGGTCGGCGAGAAGGCTGGCAATATGGTTGTCGTGGGCCGTGGCCGCCGCCTGCTGAGCCTGGACGACCTCGACCCCGTCGGCGACCCCGGCGGAGAACCGGTCCCGTGCCTGCTCGAGCTGGCTTTCGGCGAGGTGCACCGCGTCGCGCGCGACCTCGGTCCGCTGATCCGCGGCCGCAAGGTCGAGAAGGGCGGAACGCACTTCGTACTCGATTCTGGCCGCGAGGTCGGCGAGCCGCGCTTGACGGTCGGCGAGGGAGGCATCCGCGGTCAACTTTCGCGCGTGAATCGCCCCCCCGGTGTAGAGCGGCACGCTCACCATCGCCCCCACCGTGTAGGTGGTCAGAGCGCTGTCGATCTCCGGTCCGATCTTGCCCCAGTTCGCCTGCATCTCGAGCGACGGTAGCGCCGCCTTCCTCGCGGCGCCCGCAGCTGCCTCGGCGGCGGCCACCGACGCCTGCGCGCTTCGGTAGTCATCCCGTTGTCCGAACGCCTGCTGCAGGGCTTCCTCGAGGTCGATGGCCGGTGGCGGCGAGTACTCCAGCTGCCCGCGGAGGATCAGCCTGGAGCCCAGCGGCAGTCCGATGGCACGCGCGAGTGCCAACTTACTGGTCGCGGCGTCGTTCTCGGCGATGATAAGCCGCTCCCGCTCGGCGGCCAGCTGGACCTCGGTCCGCAGCACCTCGATGGCGGCGACCACCCCTGCCGCCTTCATATCCTTCGCCTGCTCGTGGAGAGCCCGCGCAGTGGCAACCTGGGCCCGGGCAGTGATGATCCGGCTCTTGGCGGCGCTGGCTTGCAGGTAGAGACTGCTCACCGCCAGCACAACCTGATCGCGGAGATCGTCGAGGGTAGCGCCCGCGGCGTCGGCGCCGTGCGACGCTGCGCGGACGTCGGCCCACAGGCTGAGATCAACGAGGGGTGCGGCGACCGTGGCGCGCGCGTCGACGACGTCGAACGGGCCGATCAGCGGCGACTCACCGGGCGCGACCGGGAAGCCGTAGGCTTCGAGGTTTATGACATTGCGGCTGTCCGCCAGGTAGGCTCCCAGATGTGGGTACACGCGAGATCTCGCCGCATCGCGGGCGCCCGCCGCCAAGCGTACCTGCTCGCGGCCGAGGACCACAGCCAGATTGTGCTCCAGTCCTCGCACCACCGCATCCTGAAGGGTGAGCGACACCGGCCCCCCCGGGGCCGGTCCGGGGACACCGCCTGTCAGGGGTGCGGAGACCTGCACGGCCATCTGCTCGGTCACCTGTGCGTCGACGGTCGCGACGCCCGGGATCACAATCAGAGCGGCGAGGACCGCAGCCAACCCGATGGCGGGCACCCGTGACACCGTCGGCTCGAAGCTCGTCGCGATCATCGTGTACCTACCTTCCGGAGACAGACCGCGCTCTTGACGAACGCCAGTCCGATGGCTGTCTATTCTAACCCTTGGTGTCGGAATCGCGACAATTCAGTCAGGGAAACGGTTCATCGTGCCGATTTGACGAATTCAACGGGTCGCCCCCGTGCGTGCGGGGACAACCAGGAGTGGACTGTCACGCGATGCCCGGCCGCCGTGCTAGCATCTCCCCATTCACCCACCTCCGAACGGTGAGAACTGCGGTGCCGCGACCGCATCAAGGAGACGATTATGTATCGAAGAGGATTGGTTTGTTGGATCGCGACGTTGTTTCTGGTGGCGTGTGGCGCCGGCCATGAGCCAGATCAGACGCCGGTCATGGATACCGGGATGAGCGCGGCGGCCGCCGAGCTCCGGGTCGAGAACGTCGGCCTTGCCACCCCTGAGTCGGTGCTGCACGACACGGCGGCGGACGTCTACCTGGTGTCGAACATCAACGGCGCGCCCCTGGAAATTGACGGTAACGGGTTCATCTCGAGACTGTCACCCGACGGTACCGTCATCGATCTCAAATGGATCGACGGCAAGAACCCGGGCACGGAGCTCAACGCGCCCAAGGGCATGGCGATCGTCGATGACACGCTGTACGTGGCCGACATTTCGGTGGTTCGCCGATTCAATCGCGTCACCGGTGAGTATCTGGGCGCAGTGGACATCCCCGGTGCAACCTTTGTCAACGATCTCGCGACCACGCGCGACGGTCAGGTCATCGTCTCCGACTCGGGGATGGTGTTCACCGAAAGCGGCGCCGAAGCTACTGGATCGGCCGCCGTGTACGTGATTGACGCCGAGGGCGGGTTGACGACGGCAGCCGCAGGCGACACTCTCGATCTCCCCAACGGTGTGCTCGACAGCACGACCCGTGACGGCATTGTCGTGGCGACGGCCGGGAGCGACGCTGTCTACCTTCTGGACGAGGATGGCGAACGGCTCGACATCGCGAAACTTCCGACCGGTAGTCTCGACGGCATCGTCGAAACCAAGGACGGCCGTCTGCTCGTGTCGAGCTGGGACGGTTCTGCGGTCTACGCGATCAGCCCGGACGGGGAGATCACGACTGCGGCCGAGGACCTGCCGGCACCGGCGGACATCGGCTGGGACGCCGGCCGGGGGCGGCTGCTCGTACCGCTCTTCAACGACAACGCTGTGGCCATCATCCCGCTTCGATGACACGCAAGTAGCGTCAAGGTCAACTCGTTACCGCTCGCGCTACATCACGATCGTGGACCGCGCATCGGCTCCTCACGACACACCGAAGGAGTAGCCAACGAGGGCGCGATGGTCGCATTCTGCCCGGCAGAGTTTGTTGATGACTGGCCCGTGTGCTTCGCGCGCAACACGGCGACTAGTGAGAGATCTCGCCGCATTCGTCTTGGATTGAAACGAACAGAGGTGCTACGCGGAGGTGCCACGTACCGCATTGATGCATTGTCGAGGTCGCCAGGGTGCCCGTCGCCTCGACGCCCCCATGACTGGGTTGTCGAAATTCGTGATGCACCCACCACGGAAAACCGTTTCGACATGGGCGCGTAGAATTCATGAGGTGATCGCCTGCCGGGTGTTGGGGGTTCATGAAAACAGAGATTTCGAGATTGACGTTTGTCGCGATTCTCATCACCGGCGTAGCGCCGAGCTTTGCCCAGGATGCGGGGACCGTAGCAGTTCAGCATTACCGCACGTTGAGATCGCCGTCGCCGATCAAGATCGACGGTGAGCTCGACGAGGCAGCCTGGTCCGAAGCAACACCGATCCCGTTGGCCTTCGAGTGGTTTCCGGGCGATCAAACCGAGCCGCCGGTCCGAACCGAGGCGTTCGTCACCTATGACGACGACTATTTCTATATCGCCTTCAAGGCCTACGACCCCGACCCGGGTGCGATCCGCGCCCACCTCATGGATCGTGATTCGATCGACACCTTCGTCCAGGACGACCAGATCACGTTCATGCTCGACACGTTCAACGACGAACGTCGAGCCTTCCAGTTCCGAGTCAATCCTCTCGGTGTCCAGGCAGACGCCATCTTCAGTCAGGTCGAGTTCGTGGAAGATTTTTCCTGGGACATCATCTGGCACTCCGCCGGAAAGATCACCGATTTCGGCTACGTCGTAGAGGTCGCGATCCCCCTGAATCAGTTGCGTTTCCCCGAGACCACCGGAGAGCAGACCTGGGGCATCGAGTTCGGGCGCTCCTACCCTCGTGCCGTGCGCCACCGCATTGTCGCCAACCGCCGCGACCGCAACAACAACTGCATTCTCTGCCAGATCGACAAGGTCACCGGTTTCGATGGCCTCGAACCGGGCCGCAACATCGAGCTCGATCCGACCTTGACGGCCCATCGCACCGATACGCGTGAGGACTTCCCGAACGGCCCGATGGAATCCGGCGATCCAAACTACGAAGCAGGCATCACTGCACGCTGGGGCATCACCCCTTCCGTCACATTCACCGGCGCCGTCAACCCCGACTTCTCGCAGATCGAAGCCGACGCCGTCCAACTCGACGTCAACGAGAGGTTCGCGCTCTTCTTCGAGGAAAAGCGGCCGTTCTTTCTCGAGGGCGTGGATTTCTTCTCAACGCCCATCGATGCCGTCTTCACCCGCACCGTCGTCAACCCCGAATGGGGTCTCAAGCTCTCCGGCAAGGTCGGCGCCAATGCGGGGGGCGTGTTCATCACACGGGACGAGGTCAACAGCCTCCTCATCCCATCCAACCAACGCTCTTCGCAGGCTTTTCTCGACCAGAAGGTCGATGCAGGCGTGTTCCGCTACCGTCGGGACATTGGTTCCAGTTCGACGATCGGAGTCCTCTACGCCGGTCGCGAGGGAAACGACTATCACAATCGCGTCGGCGGCATTGACGGCTTCGTGCGTCTCAGCCACACCGACGAGCTCCGCTTCGAATTTCTGCGGTCGGACACCCGTTATCCACAGCAAGTTGCCGAAGAATTCGACCAACCCGAAGAGGCATTCTCCGACGATGCACTCCTCTTCTCCTATGATCACCAATCAGAGGACTGGGCCTGGTCACTCGAGTGGGAAGACTTCGGTCCTGGATTTCGCGCTGACTCCGGATTCGTACCCCGCGTTGACACCAAACGCGCGGAGGCGGATCTGGCCCGCATTTTTCGCGGTGACGAAGGTGACTGGTACACCCAGATGAGTATTGGAGGCGGTTTCGAGCGCATCGAGGACCACAGCGGACAACTGACGGACGAAACCTACGACCTCAACTATCTCTACCAGGGTCCGCTCCAGACCGTAGCCCAGATCGGTGTCTCGGCTGAGAAACAGTTCTACATCAACACGCTCTATGAGGGCCTCGACAGCTGGTTTGCCTATTTCGAGATCCAACCCGGGGCGATCGGGAAGTTTTCATTCTTCGTCCAGTGCGGCGAGACCATCGACTACGCCAACAACCAGCCCGCCGACGAGCTGGTCCTCCAGCCTCGTCTCGAACTCAAGCTCGGACGGCACATCAACGCTCAGCTCTTCCACATTTTCCAGAATCTCGAGGTCTCCGACGGTGATCTCTCGACGGCGAACATCTCGGAGATGAGTCTGGTTTATAACTTCAGTCCGCGCCTTTTCGTGCGCGGCATATTCCAATACCGAAACCTCGACTACGCATCGGAGAATTTCACATACCCGGTCCCGGACAGAACCGAAGAACTCTTCACGCAGTTGCTGTTCTCCTACAAGGTCAACCCGCAAACGGTTGTCTTCGTCGGCTACTCGGACAACTCTCGCGGATTCGACCAGGACCCACTGCAGGTCAATCTCACCCAATCCGACCGGACGATCTTCGTCAAGCTCGGTTACGCCTGGATTCTCTGAGAAGGTTCGATCATGTTGAGCTAACGACCGATGATCCGCAGCAGGTGCTTGCGGAACTGGCTCACGAGACCGGCAGGTGAAATCAGCGCTCCGGTCTCGTCACGCAGCTCCTCGGCCTCCAGCCTGCGCGCGGCCATCCTTTCCGCCAGGTGGCCGGCGAGTTCTTCGTGATCCTCGAGCAGGGGCCTCAGGCATGACTGGTCGATCTCTACGACCTCGATCGGGCCACCGGCCGCGCGCACGGTGGCAACGCGAGGAGCTCCGGAGAGGAATGCGGTCTCGCCGAAGAAATCGCCTGCCCCAAGGGTGCCGATTTCGCGGCCACGCTGCTCGACAACGGCCGTGCCCGAAGCCATCAGATAGAGAGCGGTCGAGGTTTCACCGGTTCGAACCGCGGATTCGCCGGGCGCGAAGCGACGCATCCGGGTCCCGTCGGCGAGACCGTCAAGCGCCGCCTCGGGCAGCCCGCGGAACAGCTCGCTGCCGGCGAGCGCACGGCGGCGGCTTTGTGCCGTGTCGCGGGGTTGCGGCCGGGTTGCCCGGTGGAGGGTGCGCTGCGGAAACGGAATCTCCATGCCCGCCCTCGCCAGCGCGGCGTGGGCGCGGGTCAGGAACAGGTCCTTCAAAGCGTCCCGGCGCCACGGGGTCAGTGTCCACAGACGACACTCGTAGATGACCGCGCTGTCGGCGAACTCCACGGTCAGTATGCGGGGCGCCGGTTCCGACAGGACGCCGGGAATGTCGGCGGCCACTTGACGGAAAACCTCCTTGGCCGCGTCCGGAGGAACGCCGTAGGCGACGCCGAGACGCACCGGCACCGCCACCGGCCGCTCGCCCGAGCCGAGGATCGTGATCCGCGCCGCCGCGACGTCCGAGTTCGGGACCAGCAGCCGCTCCCGAAGCCGGGTGCGGAGCATCAGCGATCGCCATCCGGTCTGTTCGATCACCCCCACCGTGCCGTCCATCTCGACCCACGTACCGATCTTGAGGTGCTGCTCCCAGATCAGCGCCAGACCGGCCAGGAGGTTGCCGAGCGTCTGCTGCAGAGCGAGACCGACAACGACCGTGACGACCGCCGAGGTGGCGACCAACCCTGTCACCTCGACGTTCATGCTGCGCAGGATAAGTGCCGCCAGTGCGAGGTAGACGAGCAGTGCGACGACCTCGCGCATGAGACGGGGCGGCGATACGCCCATGCGGTGCACCAGCACCCAGTCGAAGATCACCAGCAGGGCGCCGCGGGCGACCAGAAAGGCGATCGCCAGGACCAGAGCGACGAATGTCCAGCGCGTGATCTCATCATCGACCGCGAGAGTCTGGGCGATGAGGTGTGCGAGGGCCGCCAGGCCGGTGACGATCAGCGGCAGGGTGAGCGACCGCAGACGGCGCAGCGGTTCTGCACGCAGGGTCAGGGCAATGACGATGGCAATGAAGGAGACCGCGATGTCAAACATGGTTCCATCATAGTACTGACCATGATTGGCCACGGTGCGGCGGTCGAGATCGCATCGGGTACCACGTATCGCAGTGATGGATTGCCGGGATGGGGCAGTGTGCGTCTGTCACAACAATGCCCTTGGTCACAAACTGACTCCCCTGGCCTTCGCCTTCATCGACGGTGCGAGTATTTTTCACGTGGCGCCCGGGTCTCACAATGCGACAATGGTAGACGTGGCGACCACGCTCCCCCTCGAGTGGCACCTCGAAAAGGTGCGGTGGCAGAACCCGCGCATCCGCGTGCTTCTGGGATCCGTGCGGAGTCTCGACGGCGTGCTGGAGAGCAACTTCGCCATTCTTCACTGCTCGCCCACCCGACTGCTCGAGATCTGGGACACGGTTCGCACCGTGTGCTCGGTGGTGCAGACCAAGGTCACCAGGTTGATGGAGCAGCCCTCGGCGCTGCCGGACCTCGACGAGGCGGTACGAAACGCTCGCGAAACCCTCACCTTTCTCGACGGTGAGGTGTTCGCCCACCTCGACCACTTTCCGGATCGACCCACGGAACAGCAGTTCGACGAGCTGCGGAGAACCCTGTGCATTACCATCGGCAAGCTGCACGGTTTCCTGGTCGATACCCTCGGCAAAATTCTGGCCGCCGACCCGAGGAGCCAGCACGACGTTGATTACTTTCTCGCCCGCAAGTTCCCCCGCGACGTGGAGGAATCGGAGTGGCTGCAGACCTCCGTGGGTCGGCTGGAAAGCGATCTCCTTCAACTGAACGCCCGACGCCACGTCGACCTCGGATCCGTGATCGACACAATGACGAGATCGGGCCGACTGCCGTCATCCGAGGCGTGGCAGAGTTTGGCTGCTTTTCTCGACGCGCTCGAGTCCGAATTCGCACCGAAGCTCAAGACCATCGCCGGGCTACGCGCCATCCGCTTCGGCGAGCTCGAGG
>Ga0315534_1001091_pt1 | contig 18984 bp, 21 predicted proteins | sample SalMarSW160240MG_FD_203094 | JGI IMG/M metagenome (GOLD analysis project Ga0315534, IMG submission 203094) | Salt marsh sediment microbial communities from the Plum Island Ecosystem LTER, Massachusetts, United States - Salt Marsh Sediment SW1602-40 ... | reverse complement strand
TCTCGGCAGAGCAATTGAGGAAATTCCCTCCTTTTCAAGGATGCCGCGCAGCGCCTTAAGGGCATGATTGATATTGTGCGTTGTTGCCTTCCCGGGGTGGGCCTTGTTGTCGGGCGCCGGCTCCTGCGTCATCAGATTGATGATGACACGTTCTGGTCCTGCCCATAACCAAGCATGCCCTGCGCTCGGATTTTGCTGATGGCAGTAGTGGCGGAAGTCCTTGGCCATTGCAGGGTGACGTTCTCGCAAGGCGAGTGCGAGCCCTTGGTTGAAGTGGTCGTGCGGGGCAACGCCGTGCGCAATTGCCTGTGCGTCACTCAAGAGAATATCACCGCGAACTTTGGTAATCACTACGTCACCTCATCTTATGGAATTGCGTCATGCTGAACCTATGCATGATCAGGCATTTTCACTTTGATCTATCGCAAAGCCATTTCCCCTAAATCATCAGAGGGTTGGGCCTGAGACTGGCAGGTTCGCGACGAATTGACCTGGATGGTAGCCGTTGAGGGCGCCGCTGCTGGAGGAGTGTCATGAACGTCTTGATCGTTTACGGAACGACCGAGGGGCAGACGCGAAAAATTGCCGAATGGACGGCAACGCACATTCGTGAGATCGGGCACAAGGCCGAGCTACGCGATAGCGCATCGCCTAAGCCCGACTCGGATCTCGCGACCTTCGACGCGTACATTGTTGCGGGTTCTGTCCACCAGGAGCGCCATCAGGATACCATCACCAACTTCGCGATCGCGCATCACGAGCTTCTGAATGAAAAGGCAGCGGCCTTCATATCCGTCAGTCTGTCTGCAGCATTGGAAGACGAGAGGAATGAAGCGCAGAAGTACGTCGATAGCTTTGTCTCTGTGACGAGGTGGAAACCGCGCATGACCCTCCTTCTCGGGGGAGCATTGCGCTTCACCGACTACGACTATTTCCAAGAACAGATCGTCAAGTTCATCGTCTTAAAGCGTGGCGAGACTGCCAGCGCCGAGCGCGATCACGAATTCACCGACTGGAACGCCCTATCGAAATTCGTGGATGGATTTCTCGAAACCGCCGGCTAGATGGAGAGGGTCGAAATTCAATCCGGTGCACGGCATCGATCCTGTCTTGCGCCAACAATTCCAGATCGCGTCGCGCGACGGCGCGCGCGGATAGCTAGTCGCCAAGACCGTGTTCGCAGAGCGGCGTCAACAAAGCGCGCACGCCCATGCCCGCCACCAAGACTGTAACGTGCCACCCGTTACGTCCGTGTGCTTTTGCCCCCCAACTGGACATGTGCCATCACACTGAAATATTTGTCCCACAGCCGATGCGGCCACCTCGATAGACCCTATTCCATCGATGCAGTAAGAGTTTCCACTCAACCCATAAACGTTGGCTGACCGGAAGAGCTAGCAATATGTCTGAAGATCGCGAAAATGAGCAACTCCGGATCTCCCAAGCCTTTGTCGTTCTACACGGGGCGTCACTGCTAGCCGCGCTCGGTTTCCTCGCTGAGTCTTGGGGCGAATTGAGTGTTTGGCTTCTTCAATGCGTTGTCTTCACCGGATGGGTTCACTTTATTGCAGTGGCCTACTCATTCGTCATGATCCATTGCATTGAAAAGAAAAATGATTCGTCCGACGGTTTGCCGAATTACCGTATTAGCGGATTCATTGTTCCGGCGGTCCTGCTAATAGGTGCGTGGGCTTTTATGGGATGGGCTCTGTCGTATGCGGCCCTGCATGATTCAGAATGTTACTTTGGGGCCAAAGACCATCCAACCTGTCAGCAATCATTCTGGACATATTTCATCTAGTTGAACTGGTGCTCCCCGCCGCCGTATCACCAAACAAGTCACGGATCTTTTTGGCCAGCGCGGTCGCAACCGGCTGCAACGAGGTGGGATCGAAATGAATGCCGTCGGTGACCCCGGGACCGACAACCTTGTTGATGTCGAAGCAGCGGGCTCCAAACGCTTCGGCGATTGGCGGATACGTCTCGCGAAGCCGTTCAATGGCCCTTCGACTGTGGACTGGATCGAACAGCGGCTCCAGAATTGTGCCGGCGACGTCGCCCATGACCGGCGGCACCACCACGAGCGTTTGCGGCGGCTTGCCGTCCCGCCCGCAATTCGAATTCGACACGACCTCCAGGAGGCGGCCGAGGCACCGTGCAATGACGTCACCGTTCACGCCGAAAAAAGTCTTGGCGTCATTCGTTCCGAGCAGGATGACAACCAGATCAAGCGGCATGTGCGTATTGAGCGACGTCGGCAGCTGGGCAAGACCGTTCACGGCACCGACGACCGGATCGTCGAAGACGGTTGTCCGGCCGCTCAATCCCTCTTCGATCACGTGGTAGGAGTTGCCGAGTTCGCCCTGCAGCCGCCGCGTCCACCGTTCGCAAAACGGGTAGCGCGGTATGTCGGCGCCGCTTCGCGGATCGTATCCCCATGTCAATGAATCGCCGTAGCACAGCACGGTTCTCGGGTCGGTGGTCATGTGGCGGACACCATTCGAAGCAGCGCGCGTTCATCGCGATCGGAGCGATCGCGGCGGCCATCAACGCTCGGGGGATCGATCTACCGGGCCAATCTAAGGGATCAACCGAAGTGGGCAAGTAGCTCTATTGGCCGTTCCTCTGGTGTCCGCGACTTCGACAAAGGCCTCGATTTCTGCCCGCGTGTACTGCCGGACATCGAGCGGGTCATAGACCGAAGAAACGCCACCGCCGCCCGAGATCTTGAGTTGCGTGGCCCCCATGCGCATCACCTCGCGGGCGCGAAGTATGACCTCGTCGACGTCGTCGGCCTGCATCATCAGGCAACCAATCTGAAAGTGGTCTCGCCGGGAAATAGCGACGGGAATTGCCTATTTGTCTTCCACGCGGCCAAGTACGCCCTGTCCGTCGTCATTCAAATTTTCGATCATCATTTGGTTCGCTTTCCCGCCGGGCCCGATCTGGAATGTCACAGCGGACGGTACGTCTGGTGTTTCCTCGTCAGGAAAGTAGATAAATAGGTCCCGATCGAAGTGCTTGAGCGCGTATGTCTTGATGCCGCGCGGTCCGAGCTTCAGTGCAAGGGCGTCGGTGTCCTCTACGACGACGGCTGTGCCCAGGTATTCGTTCCGGTAATTCCCGGCATAGGCCGAAAGTTGCAAGGGTGGCGACGGTGAGGTGGGCGGCGTACCATAGGCCGACTGAGCAGCCTCGATTGCTGGGTCGGTTATGGAGGCGTAGAGAGCGTTCCACGGAGACACCCAGTCGCGTGTTACCGATCCGGTGAAAACCAAATCAAAGAACGAGTCCGCGAGGGAGTCCGGTACCCCGGTTGGAAATGCATTGGACAGGACCACGATGCCGAGCTGCTCGGATGGGATCAGACTCGCTACGGTGCGTGCGCCCGTGCTGAACGCCCCGGCATGACCCCAGACGGTGCCATATCGGCCGAAACTGATGTTCCAACCTAGTCCATAAAATGACGGCGATCCGGTGATCGCATGCATGCCACGCTCCATAAGCGGTACATGCGTTTCGGCGATGGCCTCCTCGTTGATCAACTGCTTTCCGCCCAATTCTCCGTTGCCGAGTTGAAGCCGGATCCATTGAGCAAGGTCACGCATGTTCGAACTGACGCCGCCCGCCGGAGACTGTGGGTCGGGATTGCGCGTCGCGAGTGGCGTCCATTTTCCATTCGCGCGCACGTGTAGTGAGGCACGATTAGGTTGCTTCACGAAATCTGCGTGAAGTGAACTCGTCGAACCCATGCCCAGTGGCTTATAGAGTTTCTCCTGGGCCACATCCTCCCAGGTCTTGCCCGTTGGTTTGGCGGCGGCGACCGCACCTTCCGTGAGCCCGAAATTACTGTAGGCGTAGCGTGCACGGAAGCTGCTGATTGGCTTTAGATACCGGAGCCGATGCAGAATCTCATCGCGCGAAAAGCCGAGCCCTTCGAGGTCATTGCCGGCGTTTCCCGACAGGCCGCTGCGGTGGGCGAAAAGATCGCGGACGGTAACCTGCTGGGTTGGGTAGGCATCCTGCAATTGAAACGCGGGATCGAGATCGGCGACGCGAGAGTCCCAACTGACCGTACCATCGCTGACAAGTGCTGCGACGATTGTTGATGAGATTGGTTTGGACAGAGAGGCAATTTGAAACACCGTGTCGGCATCGACGATGTCGGGCTTACCCGCCTCGCGAATGCCGAAGCCGCCGAGATAGATGACCTCATCCTTGTAGACGACAGCAATAGCGAGGCCAGGCACGCCGCCCTCTGCAACAGTTGTCCTCGCAAGCTCTTCTAGTTTTGGAATCGCGGCGAGAACCTTTTTTTTCACCACGGTTTCGGCCACCGCCATCGTGCAGACAGCCAATGTTAAAGCGACGGCCACCATCGAGATCGTCGCCAGCCGCGGTCTCCAAGGGTGCACAGGCCCAATCCGGACTGGTGTCATCATCAATTTTTCCTCCAAGGTGGCCCAACCATTACAGTACCTACGCTGACTTGGAATGTCAGCTTTCGGCCCCTTGTTTGCGGATTTCGATCCTGACGCGAAATCTGCTCTCAAGCGCTAAGCGGGCATCGCTGGCGCGTGCCTCAATGTCAGCTGTTGACCCTGAACCAACGAAGCACCGCCAAGGTGGATGAGACGCGCGAAACCGCGCACACTCACTTCCTCTCCCCCCTCTTCAGGGGGAAGAGGTAGAGAGCATAGCGAGAATGGAAAGGCGTGCGCTATCGCAGGTTCACGCTCTTGGGAGCTGCGGTGAAAAGAGCCGCTGCGCCAATTGCCAAAAAGCAACCGCAGCGACCCCCACCAGAAAACCAAAGACCGCTCCAAAGATGAGATTGGGGAGATGCAGGCCGAACAAGTCGCCGACTTTAGTCGGTGACGTACCGATCTCAGTCATGATGAGGAGGGCGACGGACAGTGCGGCCCCGAAACCGCCAAATAGGATCATCACCAGAATGGTCTTAAGCGAATTCATGTCATGCTCCCACGCCGATGCCGTTCCGTGCCGAACCTGCAGTTGCAGAACCGCGATGGCGCTTGGGTTTTGCATTCGGCTTATGAGTGCTGCGCGGCTTTCCGTTGCGCGCAGGTTGGTTCCGCTTTGGGTGCGCGCGCCTATTGGTAAACCCTCCGGGGGCCGCCTCCGGGCTTTCATCGTACGTCATTCCACTGCGGCGGTCCTCGCTCGGAATTGTCTGACGCGTGAGGCGTTCGATATCACGCAGAAACGCGCGCTCTTCATTGCCGCACAACGAGATGGCTGTGCCTTCCGCCCCAGCGCGCGCCGTGCGGCCGATACGATGGACGTAGCTCTCGGGAATGTTCGGCAGCTCATAATTGACGACGTGCGTCACCTCATCGATGTCGATGCCACGCGCTGCAATGTCGGTTGCCACCAGCCCGCGGATGTGGCCGGCTCGGAATGCTCGCAAGGCCGCAGTGCGCTGTCCCTGGCTCTTATTGCCGTGAATCGCTGCAACCCGGATGCCAGCGGCTTCCAACTGTCGCGCAACCTTGTCGGCTCCGCGTTTGGTGCGCGTGAAGACCAACGCACGGCTCATCTTCGGATCGCCAAACAGCTCGACAAGAAGAGACTGCTTCATGCGCGTGTCCACGAGAATGACGCTTTGTCGAACCCGATCGGCGGTCATCGCTGCCGGTGTAACCGAAACGCGCACAGGGTCGCGCAGCATCTCGGCAGCCAGCGCACCGATCTCGCGCGGCATGGTCGCCGAGAAAAACAGGGTCTGCCGCTTGGCAGGGATCTTCGACAGGATCTGGCGAATGGGCCGAATGAAGCCCATGTCGAGCATCTGGTCGGCTTCGTCCAAAACCAGGATTTCGGTACCCGACAACGCCACGGTGCGCTGCTGCATGTGGTCGATGAGCCGGCCAGGCGTTGCAACGAGAATGTCGACGCCGCGCTCCATGGCCTTGACCTGCGGCCGATACGCTACGCCGCCAAAGATCGCCGCCACCGTCAGTCCCGTCTGCCGTCCGTAGGTCTTGAAGCTCTGTGCAATCTGCGTGGCAAGCTCGCGCGTTGGCGACAGCACGAGAACGCGCGCGCCCAGGCGCGGTGCGTTGCGCTTCTGGGACGCGAGCCGATGCAGGATCGGCAGCGCGAATGCTGCGGTCTTACCCGTGCCCGTCTGGGCGATGCCCATAAGGTCCTTACCGGCGAGCACACTTGGGATGGCCTGTGCCTGAATTGGCGTCGGCGTCGTGTAGCCTTCGGCGTTGAGTGATTTGAGTAGTGTGGGGTTCAACCCCAATTGAGAAAAGGTCGTCAAATGGAATTCTTTCATGTGTAACCGCGCGCTTGGCCCGGCCGACACAATGTCGGTCGCGCAAGCGAATGCGGTTGGACCGTGGGACGCCCCGCGTGTCCTGGGCTGTCATGTGAGAGGATTTCAGAGGCGCTCAACAGGAGGACGAATGTGGGGGCCCAATCGAAACAAATGGCCCAAACCCAAGTCCAGTTCACGCGGCTGGAGCGCCGATGTTCGCTCAGGTTTGGCCCGAGCGATGCGGGCTTATCTCATAGTGCACTGCGAAAAGCAAGGAACATAATAGCGCGGCCGTCGGTGCAATCCGCTCTCGCGCACCCCATATGTTTGTTATGGGTGACTTCGACTACGAGGCTCCAGCGGAGGTCTTTGCGTGTCGCAGCCGTGGTGCAAGCGCGCGGCCGGTTGCCTATCGAAGGTTCGACTCTGGCGCAGAAGCGCTCCGTTACGCGATTGAGGAGCTAGCTCCCGAATTGCTGTTTGGGACCGTACTGGAAGCAAACGAGCAACGATTTGGCGCGGCAGAAATTCGCAAACTTTACGAAAGCGACGGCTACCCGCTGGAACGCCGACCAGGCGCTTAGCAGCTATCGGCGCGCTTCGACGACACACTCTGCGCCATTTAGGTGCAACTTGCTTTCCCTGCAGAAGGGGGCCATACAGCCCTCAGCCGGTACGCCCGCGATGGAGCGTGCCCTCGGCGTTTGCGGTTTTGCCGAATGGCCCTTTACGGGCCGTTTGCCTTTCCTCATGGCTGAGCTGTCAGGTCGAGCGCGCGGCCTTTTCATGGTCCGATGTTTTCGCGCCTAGCAAAAGGCCTGACTTTAATGCGCATTACCGGTACTTTGAAATTCTACAACAGCACCAAAGGCTTTGGCTTCATTACTCCTGCCGACGGCGGCCAGGACGTATTCGTTCATGCAAGCGCTTTGGAAGCTGCTGGCATCGCTGCGCTCAACGAGGGCGACACGATCAGCTTCGTGCTTGAGGATGATCCCCGTGGCCGAGGCAAGAAGGCCGCCCAGATCGAACTGACCTAAGCTGGCGTACTGTCAACGATACGATCTTGAGAGCGAGTTCGGCCCGTCGATTTAGGCCTCGCCCTTCGATTTTCGCGTCGTCAAACGTTTCAGAGCGGCCACCTCGCGCGCCCACTGATTGAAAGGGCGAGCGGGTGTGCCGCCCATGACGGCACCAGCTGGCACATCATCCTTCACGTGCCCCATCCCTGCGATTTGCGCACCATCCCCGATTCGTACGTGTCCAACGACGCCCGAGTGGCCGCCCATCACGACGAAATCGCCGAGCTGCGCTGAGCCGGCGATTCCCGTTTGGGCAACAATAACGCAATGGCGGCCGATGATCGCGTTGTGGCCGATCTGTACGAGATTGTCGATCTTCGTGCCTTCGCCGATCATGGTATCGCTCAGGGCACCGCGATCGACTGTCGAGTTCGCACCAATTTCCACGTCGCATTCGATCAAGACGCGCCCCACTTGCGGGACTTTTTGGTGGCCCTGAGCGCTCATTGCAAACCCAAAACCATCCTGACCGATGCGCACGCCCGCATGCAGAATGACGCGATCGCCGATTATGGCATACGTTACACTTGCCCCTGGCCCGATAAAGCAGTCCTGGCCAATCGAGACGCGGTAACCCACCACCGCGCCCGCCGCGACAGTCGTGCCGCGGCCAATCTGAGCCTCTCGGCCAATCACGGCGCCGGGCTCGATGTCGACGCCGTCATCGATCCGCGCCGTAGGATGGACGAGCGACCCGCTCAGACCTCTTGCGTCCGCATATCTCGCGGCCATAGGCTGGTGAGCATCGACGTAGAAGAGCCGCAAGGCGTTGGCGAACGCCCCATAGGGGCGATCGATCTTGAGAACCGCAGTGCTGGTCGGAACGCGAGGAGCAAACGCCGGAGCGACGAGGCATCCGCCCGCACGTGTTACCGCTAGTTGGTCCAGATACTTGCGATTGTCGAAGAATGCGAGGTGTTGAGGACCGGCGTCGCCGAGCGGCTTGACGTCCTCGATGTCTGGCATCGTGTCTGAAATGGCGCCAAGCTCTGCGCCGAGCTTGGCGGCAATAAGTTTGAGCGGAAACGGACCCGCTCTTTCAAAGAAGCCAGGATGCTGCATTCGTACCCCTGATCGCAGGCAGCCCAAGCAAGAACGCGAGCAAACGTTACTGGCTTGATCCGGACCAGCACGCTACTCACGTGAGCTGCATCGTAAGTTCAATCGTTGCGCGTTATCGTCATCTTTCAACGCATCAACGAAGTCAGAAATTCGTGCACCCTCAGCTAGGTAAATGCACGATAGTGCGCGCTGGAGGCGTTGCGTTTTCCGCAGCGTGGAGCGCGTGTCGCTTTAGCCTTTCCAGTTCACGCACGCCAGTAGCGGCTAGATCCGCAATGGATCTGACCATCGCTTTTCGCGTGGCTTGTTCATTTTCTCGAAAGGTCGCCGAACTCCTTCTCGCCAGTAGCTCCAGCCACGTAGCCGAGAACGCGCGGTCTAGCAGTTCCAGCGTTTCTCGGTTGAAGCTGTCGACTGCGTGCGAAAATTGAGAAATTGCACTTCCCATGTTTGCAGGCGGGAGCACGAACCTGTCTCTCAGCCACAGGCGCCTGGGACAGACAAGCCAGTGATAACAGGAGATTGCTCTCAGTTTCATGACTTGTCGAGCAATTATTGCTGACTTATCAGCGAACCCTGCTATGTGTGCGCTTCAACAGCAGAAGTCTAATTCATTATCCGATAGAGTGTTGGATCGGCTGGCCGATCTTGATCCCGTCGCTAGCCTCACCCATTAACATTACAGTTCAGAGACTGCGACAGGTTCGCAACAAAGTAACGGAGCCATTCATGCCGCTAACGTCTGTCGCAAGGCCAGGTACACTCGAGGAAGACAGAGGTGGCGTGCTCTTTCCGATGGACAGTGGAACCTTCACCGTACGCGTTTTTGTATCGCGCCATGCGCTCGAAGACATTGATCAGACGGGTCAAGTCGAGGCTCAGATCGAGCGGTTCGACGAATATCGTACGCAGTTCGAGCAGATCGCCAGCGACAAATATGATAAGGGCTTCGTCGAGGGCAACGGGATCGTGTACATCAGGGGCAGAGACTTACCTGGACGCGGCTACTGAGTGGCCGCATCCGAGCTAGAGCAAAACCTCAGACAGACCTGCGCCATGCGCTATCATAAGGCGAACGAAATATCGAAATCGGACGCAGAACACATCATTGCCACCTCCGATTCCGCCGTCACCGACATCGTCGTTATTTCACATGGCGAACGATGGTTTGACGTTCGTTCGATGACCAGCCGCGAGATAGACGCTTTCGTCGCCGACTTGGCGCGTGAGGAACTCGCTGAGGACGACGATCGCCAATCGCTGCCCAATTAACGAGTATGGGCATCGAGACCGATTGCCAGCGAGCTGGTCATGCACCGTCCGTCCCATCACTTGCACGTGTGGCCCAGGCCGTTGCGCCCGCGGCGTGCAAGGTCGACGTGAAAGTGGTCATGATGGTTCGCATCATAGTTGGGCCCGAGCACGGTTGTGAACGTAGCACAGGCCCCGTCATGCACAGCGTTGAGGAAGCCGCGCTCTGCAGCTGTGCCGCGCCAGCCCTTCTTCACAGTAATACGCCGCCCGTCGGCGAGAACGAAGCCAGAGACATCGAGGGCATTGGCGTGACCGTGCTCTGACAGGTTACCCCCCACCTTATTGTTCATTGGCCGGCACGAATAGGAACCAGCAACCTTGATTTCGACAACGGGCATGCGGAAGTAACGGCGCGCGGCGGGTTCGATCGTCTGGCTAACCCAGCGGTCGACCTGGGGAATCATAGGACAGCGCAGGATGGCTGGGGGTTTCAAGCTCACGCTGCCACCGTTTGCGGCGGCCATTACGAAGGGACGCTCGGCGCCGCAAGCACTCGGGCCACCGAGCGCGGAACGAGTTTTGATGAATGGGCTTACGCGTACGGCACCGGCCGCCAGGCAGGCCAGCTCTTCTTTGGCCCGCCAGGGCTCGTCCTTGGCGACAAAGTAGGATGTACCAGTGCTGCAGCCAGGCAACACTAGGGCGAGGGCGGTCATGCCCAAAAGGACGCGTGTACAAAAGGTCGGCATGGGACGGGAAATCTACGCTTATTAAGCCTAACGACGCGTGAATCCCATCTTTCCCATGCTCAAAATGCCCTGCTAATCCGGCCATTTTTGGGCTCTGGGCCCGCAATTGGCTGTTCGGTTATCCACAGACGCCGCGACGCAGGGCGGCAAATTTCACAGAACGGAAGCAATAAGGTTGTTAATCATAGACTTGCCTAGGGGTCGGACCTTGGGCAGGGAGCGTTCTCTGCGCTCCTATCGTGTGTAAGTGTTGCGTACTTGCGTTGTGTAACTTGCGTCTTGGCCCCGGTTAGGGTCCGCCGTTGATCTCGTGACAACCTCGCGTCTTGTCTTTCGAGGATCAGTAGGCGGTCGTACCGGGGCCTTGTCTTTGGGAGCGTGCCCATTGTCACGGCCGCTCAGCCAGGAAGGCCACCACAGCCTCTTTGAATGTCCGGTCTCCAACCGCCTTCATGTGGTCGCGCGCCTCGATAACGAAGGCGCACGCTCCAGGGATAAGCCCCGCCAGCGCCTCGGCTGAACCGCCAATCACATCCCTTTCGCCCACGGCAACCAGCACCGGGCAAGTAATCCGCCCCACGTCCTCAGGGGTAATGGGCGCGCGCGCGGAACGGATACACGCTGCCAGAGCCTTCAGGTCACTGCCGGTCTGCTCAGCAAAAGCGCGGAAGGTCCGCGCGGTTGGGTTCGTCACGTCATCGATGCTTTCGGCCTCGAGTGCCCGCGCTACCGGTCCGGTACCGGCGACACCACGGACCATGTTCAGACCAAGCCCCCCGAAGACGAGGCTTCTCACGCGATTGGGGTGTGCCAGTGCAAGAAATGCCGCGATCCGCGCGCCCATCGAATAGCCGACAATGTCTGCCCGTTCGATGCCCAGATGATCGAGCAACCTCATGGCATCCTCCGCCATCAGGGGGGCACCATAGTCATCAATGGAATAGAGCTTTTGGCTTCGCCCGTGCCCGCGATTGTCGTACGCGATTACGCGGTGTCCTGCCGCGTTAAGACTTTGAACCCACCCGGTATCGATCCAATTCGTCGCCACATTGGACGCGAAACCATGGATCAGCAGCACCGGATCCCCGCAGCCTTCGTCGAAGTAGGCGAGTTCAACGCCACTCGAATCGAATTTCTGCATGTTGATCGCCACTTGGAAGCTCCGTTTGCGTTCCCGACCCACCCCTATCATTTCGGATTTTGCGCGGCTATGGTTTCGGCCTCGCACCGCCAACGAACCGCACGGTGAACCCAAATGTCCTTGAGCGTCGTCCCCCACCTCGCAAACGACGATGGCGTTGAGAAGATCTTCGTGGGCGTATCCGAACTGAACTGCATGGGTGCGCGGCCGCCCTTCGATCATCCGCATGTTTATCTCGACATGGGTGATGATGGTCAGATCCTATGCCCTTACTGCTCGACTCTCTATATCCACGATCCGCGCCTTGCTCCCGACGAAACGGATCCCAAGGACTGCGTTGTGAGCCTCGTCGAGGAGGGAGCCTGAGGCCGAGCGAGGCCCTGGCGCCGTGACATGATCGCGCCGAATCCCGCATCGCTCTCCAACGAGAATGCCCAAGCCGCTTTGTCGCGCGCACATCGGGACCAGCCCCAACCCGTCCTCATCGCTGGCGCGGGCATTGGAGGATTGGCGGCGGCACTCGCTTTGGCGCAACGTGGCATTCCAACCCACATTCTCGAACGGCGGCCGGCCTTCCACGAGGAAGGTGCCGGAATCCAAATAGGCCCAAACGGCACACGCATCCTGAGACAGTTGGGGGTTGCCGACGCTCTCTACCCGTACGTCGGCGTCCCTGAATCGATTTGCGTGCGCGAGGGAGCAAGCGGCGATGAGCTAACGCGACTGCCGCTCGGCCGGTGGATCGAGATGCGCCATGGTGCCCCCTACTGGGTGGCGCAAAGAAAGGATTTGCACACCACTCTCGCTCAGGCGGTCCGAGCAGACCCGCTTATCGTGCTTTCTATGGGTTTTTCCGTGGAAGAGATCGCGACCGATGGGCACCTGGTGGCAGTGGCCTCCGGCGATGGCAACTCCTGGACGGGTAAAGCGTTGATTGCGGCCGACGGAATCTGGTCACAAACAAGGACTTCACAATTCCAATCTGAGCCGCCCCAGTTTGCCGGCAAGAGCGCTGCACGCAGCGTGCTGTCACTTGAAGAGCTTCCCCCTGAGTACTTCACTCCCGAAACAGGCGTCTGGCTCTTTCCCGGCGCGCACGTGGTCCACTATCCGGTTTCCGCGGGCCGGGCGCTGGCGATTGTGGTGATCGTCGACGACGAGCATGATGATGATGACTGGGGGGCGCCTGTGCCCCCAGCCTGGGTGCAGCGGCGCGTACCACATTGCGCGCAATCGCTCAGCGATCTTCTGTCGGCCGTGCACACATGGAAGAGGTGGGCGCTCCATACGCTGCCTGTCCCGCGCCACTGGGTTCGTGGCCCTGTTGCACTCCTCGGCGATGCTGCGCACCCCGTTCTACCCTTTCTCGCTCAAGGGGGGGTGCTTGCCCTGGAAGATGCGATCATGATCGCAGACGCTATCGCTGGGTTTCACAAGGACATTCCGGCAGCCCTCAAGTGGTATGAGCAGCGCAGGATCAAGCGCGCTGCCCGCGTCGCACGGGCCTCACGCGAGAACGGTCGCATTTATCATTTGTCTGGACCTCTTGCGCGAGCGCGAAATCTGGTGCTCCGCATGGCCCCACCTCAGCGGCTCATGGCGCGATATGACTGGTTGTACGGTTGGCGCCCCAGTTGAGCTGAAAGGGGCTCGAAGTACGACGGTGGTTGAACTATGTTGACCGCGCCTGTGGCGGTATAGGCCGGCCCAACAACAAGAATGCATATGGGTCAAGACGCGGGGAGCAAGGAAACGCCTTCCAAGATTGAAGACTACGCCCTGATCGGCGACTGCGAAACGGCAGCGCTTGTCTCAAGGGATGGCTCCATCGACTGGCTGTGTTGGCCACGATTTGATGGCGGGGCATGCTTTTGCGCGCTCCTGGGCAAGCCTCAAAACGGCCGATGGCTTATCGCCCCAGCAGACAGCGCAGTGCGCACCACGAGGAAGTACCTCGATCACACGTTGATCCTCGAAACCACTCACACCACGAAAGACGGCGTCGTCGTCGTGACAGACTTTATGCCGTTGCGCGGATTGTCTTCAGACGTCGTGCGCATTGTCACCGGCAAGAGCGGGCAAGTCAGGATGCGCATGGAGCTCATCTTGCGCTTCGACTACGGCTCCATCATCCCCTGGGTGACGCGAATCGACGACAGAACGATAAGCGCCATCGCGGGACCAGATCGCGCCATACTGCGTTCGCACGTCCCGCTTATTGGTCAGGAAATGAAGACGGTCGGCGAGTGGACGATATCCGAAGGCGAAACGAAGCCATTCGTGTTGAGCTACTCCGCCTCGCATTTGCCGCCTCCCGCACCGATCAATGCAGAGAAGGCCCTCAAAGAAACTGAGCACTTTTGGCGCGATTGGTGTTCGAAGGCGCGGCCGGTCAAGAAGTACTCCGCACCGGTTACGCGTTCGCTCATCACGCTCAAAGCTTTGACGTATCGCCCCACGGGCGGCGTTGTGGCAGCGCCGACCACGTCTCTGCCGGAACAGCTCGGCGGTACGCGCAATTGGGACTACCGCTACTGCTGGCTGCGCGACACAACCTTCACACTGCTCGCACTCATGAATTCTGGCTACCTTGAAGAAGCCAAAGCATGGCGCGAGTGGCTCTTGCGAGCGATCGCTGGCTCGCCATCGCAAGCGCAGATCATGTACGGCATTGCCGGCGAACGGCGTCTGACCGAATGGGAGGTTCCCTGGCTCGACGGGTATGAAGGCGCAAAACCTGTTCGTGTCGGAAATGCAGCCGCCAATCAGCTTCAGCTCGATATCTATGGCGAGGTAATGGACGCTACCCACCAGGGCCGTCTCATCACGCTCAGTACAATCGAGGCGGGCTGGGAGCTTCAAGTCGAGATGGTCAGGCGTCTTGAGTCGGTCTGGCAGCAGCCCGACGAGGGAATTTGGGAGATTAGAGGCGGACCACAACAGTTCACCTATTCCAAGGTCATGGCCTGGGTCGCCTTTGATCGCTCAATCAAGAGCGCGGAACGGTTCGGGCTGCCTGGCCCAATCGAGCGCTGGAAGAAGATCCGCGCCCAGATCCACGATGAAGTGTGCGAAAAGGCCTACAATCCCGATGTCGGCGCCTTTGTCTCGCGCTACGGAAGCAAGGCGCTCGACGCCAGCACACTCTTCATCGCCCTTGTCGGTTTTCTTCCGCCAGATGATCCCCGCGTAAAGAACACAGTTGAGGCAATCCAGCGCAATCTTACGTCCGATGGATTTGTAATGCGCTACGACACCGGCCACGGCACGGATGGCTTGCCACCCGGAGAGGGTGCCTTCCTCGCGTGTAGTTTTTGGCTGGTGGACAATCTTTGCCTCCTTGGCCGCCACGACGAGGCAACGAAAATGTATGAGCGGCTATTGTCGCTGAGCAATGACGTCGGGTTGCTCGCGGAGGAGTATGATCCCAATGCGAAAAGGCAGGTCGGAAACTTCCCGCAGGCTTTCACTCACATTGCTGTCATCAATTCCGCGCACAATCTCACTCGGATCGAAAACCCGGCCGGCCAGCGTGCAGATGAGCATGGTGGCACGGATGCCGCCGAGCCTAAAACAGCAAAGCCCAGGTAAAACTTCACACCCTGACTTTCGGTTGCAAGAGCGTCCGGCGCGCTAAGCTTCAGCGATCGGAGTAGCAGCCAATCCCACGCTCACCATTCCAGCCAGTAAAGCTGGTCAACGGGGGATCACTTCATTAACATTGCTGCCGCGTCCTGAGGGGGAGCATCGGCCCGCTATCGTCCTGTGTGCACCTCGTCGTAAGGTTTTTCGAAGCACGATCGATCTGAGCTAGACCTTGTTCTTAGAAGACTTTGACGGCCCGTGACTGCCACTTGGCGCGATGACACTTGGGCCTTGCTGCGTCTGTCGTTTGGAGAGCGTTCATGAGCCAGTTACAACCGACGGATCCAGTCCCGCAGTCTATGAGCGGGAGCCGAAGAACAGCAATCCTGGGCCTCTGGCTTTTTCCATATTTCCTTGCTGGAGCAGCGTACTTTGGCGGCACCTTCTACGAACCACTCTTGGTGATGAGAACGAGCGTTCTCACATGGCCTATACCCCAAGAAGTCTACGGCTGGCTCCTGGCCATGGTCCTGCTCGCAGCCGTGTGGCTAGTTGGCGAGTTCTTCTCCGTGACAAGTCGCGATACCATCGTTGCCGCACTACAGTGGGATGCCGTGATTAGCACGCTGACCGCTATCTTGTTTACAGGTCTCGCCGGCTGGTTCTTAGGAAACAGCACGCTTGGATGGTGGTTCGTCGTGCCATGGTTTGCAGCCATCGTCGATTCGCTGACGGCGTGCTGGCTCAGCATCAATAACGCAGCACAAAAGCCGTTCCTCAGCCGCAAGGGCACTTACTGAGCGACGGGCGCTGTCCGCAGCATATCGTACAGACATAGTTGAACTTGATCGTCAGGCGCTTCTCGATCCTTTCGTCGGAGTGCAGCTCTACCGATCATTCATCAGCGGTGCGCTCACTCGACGTCCGGGCCGGGCGCCTCGTATGCCATGTAGCGAACGATCTTCCACGCGCCGTCGGGCTCACGCCGGAAAACGTCCATCCCGGGCTCCACCGAGGTCACTTCCTGGCTATCACCCAGCGCCACCGTGAGCGTCCACACCAGACGAACGACGGCGTGATCACCACTGATAAGGATCTCGCGAATGTCGAGTGAATAGCGGTACGACTTGCTCTCGTCGCCAAGCGAGCGCCGCAAACGATCGCAGATATCGCGATAGCCGCGCTCGGGGTAACCGCGAAAGTCGTAGCGCAGGTCAGTGGCGAAGAGATCGCAGACCTTGTCGGCTTTGCCGGAGTTGAAGTCTCGCGTCCAATCGACAAGTGCGGCTCGGATCGCCGCCTGCGCCTCGTCGGCAGACTCTGCGCGTACAGCAAGCGTTGACATAGTAATGAGCGCGAAAGCGATGAGACTCAGCAGCAGCGTATTGCCGCCGGCAATCTGCATCGGACTGCGCGGGCTTACTTCAACTTGGCCACCGGCCAATGAGCCGAAAAGGGCACCCGTTCCGGCAACGGGTTGCGGCCACCGCATTCGAAGCCTCCGCCAATGCATGACTAGTGGCAGACAGCATTGCCAGACCAATCGTGACCGGACCGTTACCGCGGAGATTGCAGACTTAAGGATTTCAGTGCTTTAAGCGGCTACCCTAGCGGTTTACTAAGCCTCGGCCGGCACGCTGCTGTCCCAAGATTTGATCCGAGACGCCAATATCTGATGCGCGGAACGACACACCCCACCTTCGGCTCGCTCAAGGCGCACATGCCGCTCGTCTGTGCGGGCCAGCGCATCGGATTGATGGGTGGGACCTTCAACCCCCCGCACGAAGGTCACGCAGTCTGCGCCACGACGGCTCTGCGACGGCTGCAGCTCGATCAGCTCTGGTGGATCGTGACCCCCGGGAACCCGTTAAAATCAGGCGAGGGCCTGCCAACACTTGGCGAGCGCATGGCGGCTTGCCGGACCTTTGCCGGTAGCCCCGCTATGAAGATCACGGGCTTCGAAGCCGAACTCGGCAGCCCGTACACGTTCCTGACCATCGCCTTTCTGCGACAGCGCTTGTCCCGGGTGCGGTTTGTTTGGGTGATGGGTGCGGACAACCTCGCGACTTTTGATCGTTGGCAGCATTGGCGCGATATCGCACGCCTGGTGCCAATTGCGGTCGTCGACAGGCCGGGCTGGCGGCTGAAAGCACTGGCCTCGCCATCTGGCCAATGGCTGGAGCGCTGGCGCATACCCGAAGCCGACGCCGCCGCCCTGCCAGGCCGCACGCCGCCCGCCTGGACCCTACTCAGCACCAGGCTGTCAGAGCAATCCTCGACAGCGCTCCGGGCGACAGGTAAGACGGACTAACCTATTAAAGTTATTTGATTATTTTCCGCCACCAGGGCGCTGCTGTCACCAAGCCGCGCACAAAATCTATTGAAGTCATGGGGCGACACACCTTATGTTCTGCCTCGGCAGGGCCAAAGATGAGCACCTGTCGAAAATGCGCCAGGAGGGCTTGGGGACGGCCGTTACGAGTGCGCCAGCCCTATCGGGGTGAATGACGAAAGGACATCAAGCACACGATGCGATCCGCACTTGAGGGTACCCTGCAGGGTAAGCCTCCCGCCGAGCTTTTGTCGAAAAGGCACAAGCCGGCAGCACTGCTCAAGAATATCATTCACTGGCTCGATGACGCTAAGGCCGAAGAGCTGGTCACGATCAACTTGGCAGGAAAGTCTTCCATCGGTGATTTCATGTTGATCGCAAGCGGTCGGTCGGACCGGCACGTCGGAGCGATCGCCCAGCAACTCCAGCGCAAGCTCAAAGAAACGGGAGCGGGCAACGTACGCGTCGAGGGTCTCGAGGCGTGCGATTGGGTGCTGCTGGATACGGGCGATATCATCGTTCACATCTTCCGTCCCGAGGTGCGTGAGTTCTACAACCTCGAAAAGATGTGGCTCGCTGATCGGCCAGCCGAGCAAATCGCGCACTAGCACTTTTGCTAGAGCGCAGCGGGTCTTTTCGCCACCTCGCGGGCTGCGCGGGAGGAGCTTGTTATGCGCCTCATCCTTGCGGCCGTTGGCCGTCTTAAAGACGGCGCCGAGCGCGAACTCTTCGACAGATATGCCTCACGCTTTGATGCGGCCGGACGCGCCCTTGGCCTTGGTCCTTTGAAGCTTGCCGAAATCGGCGAGGCTCGCGTCGACACTCCGCAAATGAGACAATCCGACGAAGCTGCACGTTTGCTGAAGGCCGCACGAGCTGCCGACGTGAGCGTCGCGCTCGATGCGCACGGCCGCTCCATGTCGAGTGACGCATTCGCGCGTTGGATCGCTGAAGAACGCGATGCTGGAACAAAGGCGCTTGGGTTTTTGATCGGCGGTCCGGACGGGCATGGGGATGCGGCGCTGAGCGCAGCAAAGCTCAAGCTTTCGCTGGGGCCGATGACCCTGCCGCACGGACTTGCCCGTATCCTATTCGCCGAGCAACTCTACCGTGCTGCCACGATCCTCTCGGGCCACCCCTATCACCGCGCATGAGTGGCGGGACGGACGCGCCACCTCACTCTAAGCCGTACTGCCCGATGCACTGGCGGACCGCAAAGCGGCTGCGACCTCATCGGCCGTCACGAACCCGTCGGGATTGAGAAATCCGTCGATCTTTTCTTGAATGTTTGATGCGCTCGCGTTGCGGGCAAGATCATCACGGATGATCTGGAGCTTGTAGTAGGCCCGGATGGCACGCTGGATACCGGAGGCTTCAAGTTCAGATCGCAGGTAAGTTTTATGATCGGCCACCCATTCTCTCATGATGGCATCGTCTTGAGTTGAAATTTCGTCGGAAAGTCTATTAATATCTTTAGCAACGTGCTGTTC
>Ga0315534_1001090_pt1 | contig 18991 bp, 18 predicted proteins | sample SalMarSW160240MG_FD_203094 | JGI IMG/M metagenome (GOLD analysis project Ga0315534, IMG submission 203094) | Salt marsh sediment microbial communities from the Plum Island Ecosystem LTER, Massachusetts, United States - Salt Marsh Sediment SW1602-40 ... | reverse complement strand
GACTACCTGAAGAAGATCCGGGTCGAGGGAATGCCACCGGTACCGTTTCAGGAGGTTGCCGCGACGATCAACAAAGGCCTGTTCAATCCGGTCATCTACAGACCCGTATTCGAACAGCTGGGATTCGTGACGTGCCGGACCTTCGAAACGCCGGCTTCTGGCACAATCCCCCTGTTCCTGCTGAATCGCGATTATGTCGTCGACATCTTTGGTGAGCGGGCCACGGAACTAATGATAGACGATGAGGCGGGACACGAGAAGATCATCGACGTCCTGGAGCGACCCGAACACTATGCTGAGATCGTAATGGACATCCGCAAGGACTTCCGTGAGAGACATAGTCCGGACTCGCGCCTGCGCGAACTCATAAGTTTCATTGAGGAGTAACAGCACTGGTGTCTTGCCGTCTTGGTCCAATCTCGGAGCAGACGCGGCCTGCCTCTACCGTCGACGGTGGCTGGCAGCGCATGCGTCTACGCTACGGATTCAACGAGATTGATGGTTGGCCAGCGTTCTCGATGGGTGAGAATCGGCACGAGATCTATCGGCGGCTTCGTCTGATGGACACCAAGGTTGTTCGCATATTCGTGTTCGACAAGCCCGTCCCCGACCCCTTTAGTGAATGGGCGCACTTCGCCGGCGTCGTGCAGGGCATTCTGGATTCCGGTGCTAAGCCGATGGTGACGTTCGCCAAGTTCAAGCCACCGTACGATGATCCCACAGCGATCCGTAAGTTCGTCTCACGGTCAACAGAAGTCGTCTGGAACTGCCTCGAGCAATGGGGCGGAGAGGAAGTCAAGGATTGGTACTGGTCTGTCTGGAACGAACCAAACAACCCCGATGTCGGTGGAAATCTCCGATACAAGGACTACCTCGCAATCTACAAAGAGGTCGCTGCGCCGATCTTGGAGCTCATCGAACCGCACACAAACGGCGGCAAGGTCATGCTTGGCGGCCCCTCCATCGATGGCACCCAACGAGCCTATTGGCTTGACTGGATTGCCCAGCTGGTCGCCGACGTTGATGAGCGGATGCTTCGCTTTGTAAGTTGGCACATGTACGCGGATTGGCGCCCCGCCGTTCCGCACAATACGGTCAAAGTGAAATTGGTTGACGAGCCCGACGCTCCCAATGGTCCTGTGTTTGAAGCCCTGGTAATGGCTTGCACACCCCAATATGAAGCGCGGGCACGCAGCGTCGCTCGCCTACTCGCTGGCCGAGACATCCTAAACGTCTGCGGAGAACTCAACACAATTGCGCACCATGAGGACTCTTTTACGCTCGGGCTGAACCGCAACGTCTTTGGTGCTGCTTATTATGCCTCTGCCCTCATCAACTTAATCCGGGGCGGCGCCGAACTAGAGATGCGGTGGACAGCTACATCCAAACGCTGGGATGACATCGATGACGCCTATGGCCTGATGTCGATTGACGGTGAACCGACACCAGCGTGCCTCGCCAAACAGCTTTTCGCTCAACATGTGCGTTACGGCGACTGGGTCTGTTTCCCAAAGTGCGCAGAGGTGCGACCCGGCATAGATGTCATCATCGCGCGTGATAGTTCGGGCCGCACGAGCGGAGTCTTCGCGAACACACTGCCACAAGCGCAGACTTTGGATATGTCGCAGTGGGCTTCGGAACTCGTCGCGTGTCGCGACAGTTTGCGGCTCGATACGGGAACCAAAGGAGTGGTTGTGAGGGAGGACCGTCGTGGTCCGCTCCGTATCGAGGGATACGGACTCGCAATTGTGAGCGACGACTGCTCCGGTACGGTAATCGAATGAGAGTGGCCTGAGTACGAGACCACTAAAACAATGATCAACGATGAATGGAGTTGACCCGTGGCACAGGCCTTCGGTTGGATCGGTGAGATCTTTCAAACGCTGTTGAGATTTATTCCGTGGCTGGTGATTGTGCCGACCACTCATGCTGGTGTGGCATTCTCGCGAGGACGCAACATCAAGGTATGGAATGCGGGGCTGCACTGGTTCTGGCCGATCGTAACCACGTATAAGACCATCGCAATCGTGCGCCAGACGCAGCTCATCCAGTCCAAAGTCGTCATGACCAAGGACCTTAAGTCGGTCATCGTCGGTGCCTTGGTGACGTACTACATCGACGATGTTGTTGCGGCGCTGACCTACATAGCGGACCTGCCTTCAGACGTGATGGAGCGTTCGCAGGGCGCGATCTATGATGCAATCAGCAAATACACTATGGAAGAGGTCCAGTCCGACCGACCTGGATTCAAAGGGATCCTGACCGAACGGTGTGGAGAGGCCCTTAATGGCTACGGTGTCTCTATCCTCCAAGTGCAGCTTACCGAGTTCGCCCCGACGCGACCCATCGCCATAAGTGCACACGGCGCGATAGGCCAATATGCGCTCTGGACCGGTTTCTGATTTAGAATGTCAAGAATGGTTGCCTCAGACCAGGATACATCCAAGGGATTACGCACGCGGGCAGGAATGCAGGTCCAAGTGGCCAATCGACTCGACCTTTGTTCCGTGCCGCTTGCTGCATTCGTCTTATACTTGCTTTCGTCCTCTATTCTTGAAACGAGTGGCGGTACGGAGCTATTCGGCGCCGACTCGGACATTTACAGGTGGCTTGCCGATGGCAACGCTGTCGACCGGATCACCCGCTTTCATCCGTTGACAACCGTTCTGGTGTGGTTCTGGATGAAGGCCATCACCCCTCTCACGACATTTGTTTCGTCTCATCTTCTCCTGAAGGGGCTCTTTGCTGCCGTCGGTGCAGTTGGAGTATGGGCAGCGATATGGGCGTTCGCAGCGGTTGTTCCGCGGCGCTACGTGCCGCTGTGGGGAGTCATTTATGCGACCTCGCTCGGCATTTGGTATTTCTCCAGCATCGAGGAATCCAAAGTCATCTCGGCCACGCTGATCGCACTCTATATCGCGATTTACCTGCACCTGCGCGCGGAATGGACAGTGCGTGGTGCTGTGTACTTAACGACTACTCTGTTGCTCGCCTGCTTGAATGGGATCGACGCCGGTCTTCTGGTCGTCATCCCTGTGGTCGACACGTTGCTGCAGCGGGGATGGGACCTGCATAAAAATTTCTGGGTCATCTTGCATGCATCCGCAGTTGTGCTCGCCCTGTTGGTTCTCGAACTCATTGTCAACGGAGGGTTTGTGCCACCAGGGACAGAGCCAGAGGGAGCCTCTCACGCGAGCATGATTCTCTACTATCTGGCCAACAATGATTACAGCGTGGCCAATGCCTATTCATTCCTGGTGAATTGGTTGTTTTTCAATATCGCCGCTCCACCCGCCGACGGCGCCTTACTGCCACAATGGCCAACTGCCAGCGCCTTGTTCGAGCCGAAGTTGGCGAATTACCTTCTCTCTCCGATAACCGCTGTCCTGGTGGCGATGTTTGGCGTGATGCTTGTCGTGAGTCTGCTGCCGCGGTATCGAAATGAATGTGCAAAAATGCTTCCCGGTATCCTTCTACCCCTGTTTGCCTACGTGCTGCTTCGCGGTGCAATCTTCTACGTCCTCAATCCATTCGAATGTCTTCTCTACAGCCCCGGCACTACGTTGGCGTATCTGCTGCTGATCGCGGTGCCGTTTACCAATTCAAGCTTTCCGGTCAAGCAAACCGTGCTTTCACTCTGTGCCGTACTCCTCTTTGTCACGAATGGCGCCTTCATCGTTTGGTCACCACCCCTAGTCTCAGGCGGGCCGTGAAATGGCAAAATCTTATGACGTCCGCGACGACTCCCGGAAACGGCACGGCCCATCAGCCCTCATGGCCCTGTTCGCAAGCATGCGGCTGCATCAATGGGCGAAGAACCTATTGGTTTTTGTGCCCATCGCACTCGGTGGTCAGGTCGGCAACATGTCAGCGTTGCTCGCGACGATCACGGCGTTCTTCGCGATGGGGCTGGTGGCCTCCTCAACTTATCTCATTAACGACATTCTCGACGTCGGAGACGACCGGCAGCATTGGTCGAAACAACATCGTCCCATCGCCAAGGGGCACCTAACTCTGTCGACAGCAGGTGGCTTGGCGGCAGGTGGTCTCACATTAGGTCTTGCCCTGTCCGCCTTCGTGTCTTGGACTGCATTGGGCGTACTACTGGCATACGTTGCCCTCTCACTCTCGTACTCGCTGGGCATAAAGCGATTGCCGATGGTCGATGGCCTCGTTCTCGCTATCCTGTTTACGCTGCGGCTGGCGCTTGGCGTCGTCGCGTCAGGAGTACCTCCTTCGCCCTGGTTGTTCGTATTCTCGATGTTCCTGTTTACCTCACTCAGCTATGCAAAGAGGTACACAGAGCTCAACCGGGCGCGAATAGGGCCCGGCGAGAAGATCGCCGGCCGAGGCTATAGCGCTGAGGACTCTTTGCTGGTCTTGGCCGTGGGCGTTGCTAGCGGGCTCGGCGCGGTCATTATTCTGATCCTCTACATCATAGAGGACGCGTTCCGCCAAACCTTCTACGGCAGCACACTATTGCTTTGGGGTTTGCCGCCGTTGTTTTTCATTCTGATCTGCCGCGTTTGGCTGGCCACTGTGCGTGACGAGATGAACGACGACCCCGTCTGGTTCATACTGTCAGATCGTGTTGCGCTGCTGGTGTTGGCAGCGTTGTGCACGAGTTTTGCTTTTGCTTGGCTTGCCTAGCGAGACGTGTCTGCTGGAGTTGGTCTACCGCTATCCGTTTTCCGCCATCGTCACGATTAACGCGGACGTGCAGACGGAAAGCGTCCCTCAAAGCAAGTTAACTTATTGATTTTATTGGCTTAGTCGTGCTTGCCGTGGCACTGCTTATACTTCTTGCCTGACCCACACGGACAGGGTGCGTTACGCGCAACCTTGCCCCACGTTGCCGGATTCTTCGGGTCGACTTCGCCCACCTGCTTGCGCGTCTGCAGAGGCGGACGCTTGTCAGGTGCTGCTTGGGCTTGGCTGCCCGCGGTAATCGCTGCGTCGGCCAATGCAAACTCATCCATACCCGTTGTAGGATCGATGTGGTGCGCTTCCATTTGCGGCAGCTCGACCTCCTGCAGCTCGGGCTGCTCAGGTGCCAGCTCGACATGCATGAGCTGTCCCGTCACGGCCTCGCGCAGGTGCGCAAGCATGGCCTCAAACAGAACGAATGCCTCGCTCTTATATTCGTTCAAAGGATCGCGCTGACCGTAAGCGCGGAAGCCGATGACCTGGCGCAAATGCTCAAGCGTGACAAGATGCTCACGCCACAAGTTGTCGAGTGTTTGCAGCAGCACCATCTTTTCGATCTGACGGAAGTTCTCCGGCTCGAGTTCGCGCTCTTTTTGGGCCGCCTTCTCGTCGATCTTTTCTAAGAGCCGCTCCTTGATTTCCTGATCGGCAATACCCTCTTCTTCGGCCCACTCGTCAATGGGCAGGTCGAGATCGAAGACGCCCGCAACGGCCTCTTTCAGGCCCTGCGCGTTCCACTGCTCGGCATAGGCTTTTTCAGGGATGTTAATGCGGACAATCTCATCAACGAGCTGTTGGCGCAGATCCTTGATCGTCTCGGAGACATCCTCCTCACCCATGATGTCGATGCGTTGCTCGAAGATGACCTTGCGCTGGTCGTTCATCACATCGTCGTACTTGAGGATCTGCTTGCGGATGTCGAAGTTGCGCGCTTCGACCTTCTTCTGCGCCATCTCCAGAGACTTGTTCATCCACGGATGGGTGATCGCCTCGCCTTCTTGCAGGCCGAGCGTCTTCAACACGCTGTCCATGCGGTCTGATCCGAAGATGCGCATGAGATCATCTTCGAGCGACAGGTAGAACTTGGACCGGCCAGGGTCGCCCTGGCGTCCGGAACGGCCGCGAAGCTGATTGTCGATGCGGCGGCTTTCGTGACGCTCGGTTGCAAGCACGTAGAGACCGCCAGCATCCAAGGCCTCTTTCTTCTTCTCGGCGACATCGGCCTGCAGCGTATCGCGCATCTTGGCAATTTGCGCCTCGTCAGGCGTTCGTCCCGCTGTGGTCTCCTCGGCAATCCAATCCTTCAGCCGGTAGTCGGCATTGCCACCAAGCTGAATGTCCGTACCGCGTCCAGCCATGTTCGTTGCGAGCGTGACGCCACCTGGCACACCGGCCTGCGCAACGATGTGGGCCTCGCGCTCGTGGTAGCGCGCATTGAGCACCTCGTGCGGGACAGGATCCGCTCTACCCTTCGCGTCTTTTCCGATCTTGACGAGATAGTTGCCGACTTCCTCAAGGTACGACTTGAGTTCGGGCTCCTTGTCGCTGTTCAGAGCCTCAGCCTGAGCCAACGTCTTGCGGCCGAGTTCCTGAATGTACTTCTTGTCCTTCAGCAGCTCCGAAAGCGTTTCCGACTTCTCGATGGATACGGTGCCAACCAGAATTGGCTGTCCGCGCATGCGGCAGTCGGCAATACTGCGCACGATTGCATCGAACTTTTCCTTTGCCGTGCGGTAGATCTCGTCGTCGTCATCGACGCGGCCCACAGGCAAATTGGTCGGGATCTCCAACACATCGAGCCCATAGATGTCCATGAACTCGCTCGCCTCGGTGACCGCCGTACCCGTCATACCGGCGAGCTTGCTGTAAAGGCGGAAGTAGTTCTGGAAGGTGATCGAAGCGAGCGTCTGGTTCTCGGGATGGATCTGAACGTGTTCCTTGGCCTCAAGCGCCTGATGCAAGCCTTCCGAATAGCGGCGACCCGGCATCATACGGCCGGTGAACTCGTCGATGATGATGACCTCGCCGCTCTTGATGATGTAGTCGCGGTCACGCTGGAACAGCTTGTGCGCCTTAAGCGCCTGATTGACGTGGTGGACCAGCGTCACGTTCTCGATGTCATAAAGCGAGCCCTTCAGCATACCCGCCTCATCAAGCATCCGCTCTATCGTCTCGTTACCAGCGTCGGTCAGCGATACCTGCCGCTGCTTTTCGTCGAGCTCGAAATCTTCCGCCGCCAACTTTGGGATGAATCCGTCGACCGCGTTGTAGAGTTCCGCGCGATCCTCAAGCGGACCGGAAATGATCAGCGGCGTTCTTGCTTCATCGATCAGGATGGAGTCGACTTCGTCGACGATGCCGTAGAAATGTTCGCGCTGCACCATCTCATCCTTGTGCAGCTTCATGTTGTCGCGAAGGTAATCGAAACCCAGCTCGTTATTGGTCGCGTAGGTAACGTCGCAGGCATATTGGGCGTGGCGATCTTCGTCGTCCAGGTCGTGAACAATGCAGCCGACCGTCAACCCGAGGAACTTATATATCTCGCCCATCCACTCCGCGTCACGCTGGGCGAGGTAATCGTTCACGGTAATGACGTGAACACCCTTACTGGCAAGCGCATTGAGATAGACCGGCAGCGTTGCGACGAGCGTCTTACCTTCGCCCGTCTTCATCTCCGCGATCTTACCCTCGTGCAGCACCATGCCGCCGATCAACTGGACGTCGAAATGCCGTTGGCCGAGCGTGCGCTTGGCCGCCTCACGAACAGTCGCAAAAGCCGGCACGAGAAGGTCGCCCAGAGTGGCGCCGTTCTCCAGTTCCTGCCGGAACGTCAGGGTCCGCGCCTTCAGCGCCTCATCGCTGAGTGCTTCAAGCTCGGGCTCGAGCGCGTTGATCGCCTCGACCCTAGGCCGGTATCCCTTGACTCTGCGCTCATTTGATGAGCCAAAAAGCTTGGATGCATATTCGCCGATTGACGCGAGCATTCGGTTCGTTCCTCAAATCCCATCGCACCGCGCTGAGACACTTACGGTCCCATGCGGCAAAAGCATGCCCGGTTCTGAAGGCCGACACACCCCAGAGTGGCGGGTCGGACCTTCGGATCGAGGCGCAGCAAATGTCTGCGAGGGAGCGCTGCAGACGGCCCGATCCCTGCCGCCGGGCGAGAGATAAGGACCGCAATATGGCCTTGTCAACGCGTGGGAACCCCGCATGCAGTTCTGAAAGGCACGAGATCTTGCCCGGAATGGCAAAATCTTAACTTGGCAGAGGCCAATTGGCCCACTATGCCTTGCCTCCAAATTCGATGTCGACAGCGCGTTCTCCTCGATGTTCTTTATATTTGGGCTTACGCGCTGCGTTTCAATTGTAGCCCTAGCCAAACCATCCCGGATCAAGGAAAAAACCGTGCTTCAAAAAAAGCGCTCCCTCATGGCCGCTGGCATTGTCGCTCTCACCGCCGTTGCCGGACTCAGCACTCCTGCCTGGTCTGACGACAAAGTCGTCGCGAAGGTGAACGGTCAGGAGATTACCGAAGCCGACATGACGCTGGCGGAATCGGAGATCGGCAAAGACCTCGCCCAACTACCTCCCGAAGTGAAGCGCCGCGCGCTCGCAGAATATTTGATCGACAATCTTCTTTTCGCTGAAGCCGCCGAAGAAGCGAAACTCGAGTCTGATGCCGAGTTCGAAAACCGGCTTCGCTATCTGCGCAGCCGATTGCTGCGCGAGTTCTACTTTGAAAAGTTTCTCAAGAACCAAATCGACGAGGCCCAGGCCAAGAAGATTTACGACGACCGAATTGCCCAGCTCAATCCGGAGACGGAAGTTCTCGTCCGCCACATCCTGGTTAAGGATGAAGATAAGGCCAAGGAGATACGCGAGAAGATTGTGGCGGGCGAAGATTTCGCGGAACTTGCCAAAGAGAACTCGATCGACCCCGGCTCGAAGGACAAGGGTGGCCTGGTTGGCTACTTCGTCAAGGGACAGATGGTGCCTGAGTTCGAGCAAGCGGCCTTCACGATGATAGAGGGCAGCGTCTCGGAGCCCGTAAAGACCGACTTTGGTTGGCATATTCTCAAGCTTGAGGATCGCCGGCAGAAGCCGCCGCCGACCTATGAAGCGGTCAAGGACACGATCATGAACTCTCTCATTGTGCTCAAGGCACAGGAGAAGGCATCAGCGCTTCGTGACAAGGCCGAGCTCGAGTATGTCGACGTTGACATCAAGAAGCAGGTTGAGGAGCAGGCAAAAAAACAAGCCGAACAGAAGGCCAATGGCAACGCAGCGGCCCCAAAGCCCTAGTTCACCTTCCGACCCGCGCAATCCCTCATCGGGCCGCTTGATCTGAGCGGCCCGATCTGTTTCGTGTCATGGCTCGCTATCGTGCCGGAGGTCTCCATGGGCAAGACGACGTCAGTCTCCCCTTTTGCACCCAAGTCACTTCCCGATGTTCCCATCGTCGAGGGTGTACGCCTCGCTACCGCCGAGGCCGGCATTCGTTATCAGGGCCGTACGGACTTGCTCATTGCCGTGCTTGAGCCGGGCACGGTCGTTGCCGGCGTCCTGACGCAATCGAAGACGCGCTCGGCTCCGGTTGAGTGGTGTGCTGAGCACCTCAAGGGCGGCGTTGCCCGCGCGCTCGTCGTCAATTCCGGCAACGCCAACGCATTCACCGGCAAGAACGGCCACGAGGCGGTGAGAATGACGGTTGCGGCCGCCGCCGAGGCGGCCGAGTGTCCGCAAACAGAGATTTTTCCCGCATCCACGGGCGTTATCGGCGAGCCGATGGATGCGACCCGATTCACCCATTTGCTCGACCAGCTTGCCGTCGAAGCCGTTCCCGACGGCTGGCACGATGCGGCCCGGGCCATCATGACGACCGACACCTTCCCCAAGCTTGCGACCCGGCACGTCAAGATCGGCGACACCGAGGTTGTCATCAACGGGATATGCAAGGGCGCCGGCATGATCGCACCTGACATGGCGACCATGTTGTGTTTCGTCTTCACGGACGCAGCGATCGAGCAGGCCGCCCTGCAAACGATCGTCAAGCGCTCGGCCGAACTCACCTTCAACTGCGTCACGATTGACGGTGACACATCAACAAGCGACACGCTCTTGACGTTTGCGACCGCGGCCGCCGAGAAGCGTGGCTGTCCGCGCATCACCGACCCTGCAGACCCGCGTTTGGAGCCCTTTGCAGCCGCCCTGCACGATCTTTTTAAGGAGCTGGCGATCCTCATCGCCAAGGACGGCGAGGGGCTCACGAAGTTCATAACCGTCGAGGTAGAAGGCGCTGAGACCGATCTGGCCGCCCGCCACATCGGTTTGTCGATCGCCAATTCCCCGTTGGTCAAGACGGCAATGGCGGGCGAAGACCCAAACTGGGGGCGCATTGTCATGGCGGTCGGCAAAGCCGGTGAAGCAGCCGACCGGGATAAGCTTGCCATTTGGTTCGGCGATCATCTGGTAGCCAAGGACGGAGAGCGCGCGTCAGGCTATGAGGAAGAGATCGGCGCCACATACATGAAGAACGCGGAGATCACGGTCCGTGTCGACCTCGGCCTGGGGCGCGGGCGCGCAACCATCTGGACCTGCGATCTGACCCACGCTTACATCGACATCAACGCCGAATATCGCAGCTGAAGACGACGGCCTGCATGGAACCGACATTTTGGCACGACCGCTGGCAAAACCGCGACATCGGCTTCCACCTCGATGCCGCCCACGATCTCTTGCAGAAATATTGGGCGCGCGCTGAGGCACCACACGGCTCGGATGTGTTCGTTCCGCTTTGTGGCAAGAGTCTCGATATGGTTTGGCTGGCCAGCCAGGGCCACCAGGTGATCGGCGCGGAACTCAGCGAGATTGCGGTCGACGACTTCTTCGCCGAACGCGGACTAACGCCCGAAATCCGGACCACCGGATCTTTCGTCGTGAAGTCGGCCGGCGCGTACGAAATCTGGTGCGGCGATATCTTCGATTTGCCGCATGAGGCTATTGCCAACGTCGCCGGTGTCTACGATCGCGCCTCTCTGGTGGCATTTCCAGCTCCCATGCAAGAGCAATACGCCACGAAGCTGAAAGAGCTGGTGCCGGCCGGCGTGCCAATGCTGCTCATTACCCTTGACTACGACCAATCGGAAATGTCGGGGCCGCCATTCGCCACCCCCCACGGCCAGGTCGATCACCTCTTCGGTGATCGCTACGATATGCGCGAGCTCGAGCGTCGCCAGGCACTCGACACCCATCCGCACTTCGTCAAGCGCGGGCTGACGGGGCTTCAAGAGTCCGCCTACGTGTTTCGGCAGCGTTGACGACCTCACCAACGAATGTCGCCGTGTTCCGATTTGCCGCGGCCCGCACTGTTGATTATTATATTAGATAACTCTAATTTAGAGGAAGCTAAATCCCGCTGCCTCTCGACCGGCTAGGGATATAGTGGCGCACCGAGCCTGCCGCCAAAAGCACGAAAGGAACTACAGAAATGCGAACATCTGCCCTGACAACTTTGGCCGCAGTCGCTTTCGTTCTGACCGCACCCGCCATCGTTAACGCCGAGCCGACCGACATCACCGTGCGCGTCCTCAGCAAGGATGCCAAGTTCATCGGCACCAGCATGGGCGGCATGCGCATCACCGTTCGCGACGGCCAGACCGGTGAAGTCCTTGCAACCGGCACGACCACCGGCGGCACCGGCAACACCAACCTCCTGATGCACGACAACGCCGGCCGGCGTGCGAAGCTTTCCGATGACTCAGCGGCCAAATTCCAGGCAACGCTCGATCTCGACGAGCCGCGCCTCATTGAGATTGAGGCCTACGGACCGCTCGGCCAACCGCAAGCAGCCCACAGCGTCTCCTCGACTCAGTGGGTCGTTCCCGGCGCCCACGTGACAGGCGGCGATGGTTGGGTGCTCGAACTGCCAGGTTTCGTCGTCGACGTGCTTGACCCGCCAGCGCACATCAAGCTGCCGGCAGATACGGGCAAGGTCGAATTGCGCGCCAATGTCATAATGATGTGTGGTTGTCCGATTGCCCCGGATGGCCTGTGGGATGCCAATAACCTCGACGTCAAAGCAATCATCAAGCGCGACGGCAAGATGGTGAAGACGATCGACTTGCCCTTTGCCGGCGAGACGAGCCAGTTTGCTGCCACGCTTCCGATCGATGCGCCAGGCGTCTATGACGTCACGGTCTACGCGTATGATCCAGGCAACGGCAATACCGGCCTCGATCGCACAACCTTCATCGTCCAGGGATCATGAGCCGAAACATTCTCCTTGTCGCCGCTGCCGCCCTCATCGATCCCGACAACCGGGTGCTGATCACGCGCCGCCCCGAAGGCAAGTCCATGGCTGGCCTGTGGGAGTTCCCCGGTGGCAAGGTCGAATTGACGGAAACGCCTGAGGCTGCGCTCCGCCGCGAGCTATTCGAGGAACTCGGCATCGACGTATGCGCGGACTGCCTGCTGCCGTTCACCTTCGCCAGCCACGCATATGAGACCTTCCACCTTCTGATGCCGCTTTACCTCTGCCGCCAGTGGGACGGCGAGATCACCGCACGCGAAGGCCAAGAGCTTGCGTGGGTGCGCGCTGCACGGCTAACGTGCTATCCGATGCCGCCGGCCGACGAGCCCCTGATCGCACCCCTGCGCGATCTGTTGGGCTAGGCGCGCGCTGCCACCTTCGCCTCGATCGCATCCCAGATCATGGCGGCGATGTCCGCCCCGCCAAACGCCTTCACATGGCGGATGCCCGTGGGCGACGTGACGTTGATCTCTGTCAGATAGTCCCCAATCACGTCGATCCCCGTGAACAGCAGACCGCGCCTCTTCAATTCGGGGCCCAGCCGCGCGCAAATCTCGCGATCGCGCTCCGTCAGCTCGGTCGCCTGCGCCATGCCCCCGACGTGGAGGTTCGAGCGCGTCTCACCATTCGGCGGAATGCGCGTGATGGCACCCGCCACCTCGCCATCGACAAGAATGATGCGCTTGTCGCCGTCCTTAATCTCCGGCCGGTACTGCTGCACCATGAACGGCTCGCGAAACACGGTCTGAAATAATTCGACCAGCGAGGCGACGTTGGTATCGTCGGGCGCAATGCGGAAGATCGCAGCCCCCCCGTTGCCGTAAAGCGGCTTCAGGATGATGTCCTTGTACTGGTCGCGAAAAGCCTCAACGTCCTCGAGCGTCCGCGTCACCATCGTGGGCGGCATCAGGTCGAGGTAGTCGAGCACAAAGATCTTTTCGGGCGCATTGCGCACCTGCGCGGGGTCGTTGACGACCAGCGTGTCCGGCTGGACACGCTCCAGCAGATGCGTCGTCGTGACGTAGGCCATATCGAAGGGCGGGTCCTGGCGCAGCAGGACCACATCCAGCATGGCGAGGTTCTCCACGCGCGGGCGCGACACCTGGTAGTGTTCGCCCACCTTATCCTCAACGTTCAGCGACATCCCCCGCGCCAAAAGCCGATCGCCGTGTAGGGAAAGGTTCTGCGGCGTATAATAGAACATGTCGTGCCCGCGCCGCTGCGCCTCGAGCAGTATCGCAAAGGTGGAATCGCCAAGGATGTCGATCCGCTCAATCGGGTCCATTTGACAGGCGACGTTGAGACTCATCGTGCGGCGTTCTCCTGCGCGCCCACTCCTAAGTGAGGGCGTTTCGATCTGGATCGCACCATCGCGGCGAACGGACGCAAGCCCACCCGCAGCCAGATGGCGCGCGAAGCATTAGCATATTCGGTCGGCCGGGTTAGCCGGACTGTGTGAAAGAGGCGCGCAATGCTTACAAAGCCAATGAAAGTCGGCACCTGGATCGCTCTCTATATGGTGCTCGTCGTCCCGTTCGTTCTGGCGATGATGGCCGCCTTTGGCAACTGGTCGGTCGCCCCCTTCATCTATCTGGCCCTGCATGGAACGTATGCCGGCCTGTGGCTGATCAAAGAGTCGATCACCCCCGACCGCAGGTTCAAGGAAGAAAAGCCGGCCTGGATTGGCTTCGTTGACGACTTCCTGCCGCTTGCCGCCTACTACGTCGCACCCATTCTGCTCATCAGCCGCTACGTTACGCCGGCACCCGCTTACATCGCACTCGTCCTCGTCATCTACGTCGTCGGCGTCTATCTGCAGTACGGGAGCGACGCCCAAAAATTCTACACGCTTCGCGCGCGCAATCGCCTGATGACCGACGGCTTTTTCCGTCGCACGCGCAACCCAAACTACCTCGGCATGATTCTCGTCTACACCGCTCTGGCGATGATGGCACAGCATTGGCTGGCGTTCGCCATCCTGGCCGTCTGGATCTTCGGCATCTACGTGCCCAGCATGCGCGAGAAGGACCGCTCGATGGAGCGCTATCCCGAGTTCCCCGCCTACAAGGCGCGCACCTGGATGCTCATCCCCCGGTTCTTTTGAAACACGAAAGTCCGCCCACGATATGCCGCGGCCAGCGGCCCGGAACCAGGAACACCACATCGAAGCGCATCTCGTGTTCCTGATAGCGCGGGTGACGCGCCAGCCAAAGGTTGGCCGCGCGCCTGATCCGCTCGGCTTGCTTGCGGGTGATGGCGGCCTCGGCATCTTCGATCGTCAAGCGCCGCTTTACTTCGATGAAGGCGATGCGCCCACCCCGCGCGGCAATGAGATCGATCTCGCCTGCGCGCGTTTTCACCCGTCGCCCGAGGATGCGATAGCCCTTCGCCAACAAGAGCGCGGCCGCCAAAGCCTCCGAGATGCGACCCCGCCGTAGCCGCGACCGGCGTTCGGTGCGCCCCGGGGTGTCAGAAGGTCGGTGAACCGGGCGAATAGTGATCAGGTCTCGCGTCGCAATTCCGAAAATATCTGTCGTCAGAATGGGTTCTCGTGGGAAGCGCCCACGAACGATAAGGTGCAGCATGGAACGCACCAAATGCAAGGCGAACACAGGGAACAGCAGCCCGTGGATAAATCCGTACCAGACCTGAAAATCCATATGACGGACCGGGAAGTGGCGGCGCTCGAATCCCATCTTTCGTCGTGCACAAGGTATCTTGAGTTTGGAAGCGGAGGTAGCACGCTGGCCGCCGTTCGCTCGCCGGCAATTCGGATTGTATCTGTCGAATCGGACAGCGATTGGGTGGAGAAGCTCAAGCGGCACCCCGAAATCAAAGAGGCTGCCAACAAGCGGCGCCTCAACTTCCACCACGTCGATATCGGCCCCACGCGCAGGTGGGGCTACCCACGTGACGACGGCAAGATCCGGCAATGGCAGAACTACTGGTGCGAGCCGTTTCTGACGAACAACGATGTCTTCGACCTCATACTTATCGATGGCCGCTTTCGCGTATCTTGCGCGTTAGCCGCAGCGATATTTGCCCCCGACGACTCCAAGATCTTGATTCACGACTACCAATTGAGGGCGGCCTACTACGAGATTGAGAAGTTCTTCACGACGATTGATGAAGTAGACAGCCTGTACGTAATGCAGCGGCGCTCGGACCTGAACCACCGGTCCCTCTATGTCTCGATCCTGAGACACCAATTTCAGCAGTCGTAAGACTCAAACCAGGACGCGCAATAATCAGCCCAGCGCACGCGGAATCACCGGCGGCACGGCACGTCTATGTCTTGCTTCGCGCAAGACGCAAACCCAAGTCATAAACGCGGGCCTTAGGCACGCCGAGCGCGTCCGCAATCGCCTTCGACGCATCGCGCAGGCTCATCTCCTGCAACGCGGCCTCCAAATTCTCCGTGATGTCCCCATCCGTCACCTCCCCCTTCTGCGGCGGCCCGACGACGACGACCATCTCGCCCTTCGGCACTTTGTCCTTGAGCGCACCGGCCAGATCGGGAAGCAGCCCGCGGCGCACCTCCTCATGAAGTTTCGTCAACTCGCGTGCGAGCACGGCGGGACGCGCGCCAAGTCCGGCCGCGAGATCGTCAAGCATGTCGGCAACACGCGACGGCGCCTCGAAGAACACGAGCGTTGAGGGGATCTGTTTCAACTCGGCGATGCGCGCGCGCCGGCCCACCGCTTTCGCGGGCAGAAAGCCCGCAAAGAAAAACGCATCGGTCGGCAGCCCCGAAACGGTCAGCGCCGCCAAGGGAGCCGAAGGCCCCGGCAGTGCCTCAACGCGGTGGCCGGCCTCCACGGCCGCGCGCACCAGCTTCAGTCCCGGATCGGAAATGAGCGGCGTGCCCGCATCCGAAATCAACGCGACACGTTTTCCCGCCTCCAGCTCGGCAAGCACGCGCGGGCGTTCGCGCGCGGCGTTGTGCTCGTGGTAGGGGCGCGTCGGCGTACCAATTTCGAAGTGGGCCAGCAGCGGCCGGCTGTGCCGGGTGTCCTCACACAAGATCAGATCGGCGCGGGCGAGAACGGCCAGCGCCCGCAGCGTGATGTCGCCGAGATTGCCAATGGGCGTTGCGACGAGATAGAGCCCGGGCGCCAGATTGGCATCGCGCTGCCGCCCCACCTCCGCTGCTGCACGCGCGCTCACGCCGCCTGGCTCCAATTCCCTGCCGCTCATACCTTTTCCTATGGTTGCACTGTTCTGGTAGCGCTATTTTGCGGTGCTGTGTGCGGAAAAGCTGTTCGCGCGTGAAGAGGATGAAGAGACAATGAAAAGCATCTGTTCGATCATAGGCGCTCTGGTCGTTGCCGCAGCCTTGGCAAGTCCGGCGACCGTCAAGGCGGACGACAAATTCCAGTGGGAAGAAATCGGTTGCGTCAAAGTAGGAGACGGCCAGACCCAGGAGAGGATCGCCGTTGGAGATTTCGGCGGCTTGTTGAAAGCCCTTCGCGTCCGCGCCAAGGGCAATGATATCGCCATGGAGCATGTGGTGGTTATCTCGGGCAACAGGGACACCGATGGTGTTCGTGTCCCTTATGTCCTGCACGACGGCGAAGAAACCAAACCGCATGACTTTGGCAAGGAGCGGCTGATCGTTGAGATCGACGTGGCCGCACAGCGCGATCCAAAAAGCTCAAGTCAAGAGCCGGCGACGCTGTGCATCTACGGCCTGACCGCGGACGGGATCTTCTGAACTTTTACACGTTGCGGCGTCCGGCAGCCTGGCCACCGTACGGCTTTTCCGTCGGTTGCACCCCTCCGGTAACGCCAATTTGCCCTGAGATGTGCACAAAAACGGCTAAAGTGTCCCCAGAGCACTTTCGCCCAGGCAATCAAAGGCCTAACCAAATCCGTTAGAATCACTACATTGATCTTGGCTTGGTGACCTATCAAGCATGAGGGGATGCAGCGAGGGGCTGCGCGAGTGGGGGATCTTGTCCTGTCAGGGCTCAGGATCGGCACGTTTTGTGGGAGAGTGGGCCTGGGGCGCGCTGCGCTCATGGGGCTCGTTGGCGCGCTCATTGCCGCGTGCTCCACGACGGGTCCAACCGACACCCAAACATCGGCACTCACCCCATCCGTTAGTCCGAGCACGGCTGCGGCGAACCGCCAGCCCGTGACGATCGCGCTCCTGCTGCCGATGGGCGGGATGGGCGAAACCGCGCGCCTCACCAAGAGCATGAAGCAGGCAGCCGAGATGGCGCTGTTTGAGCGCAACGATCCCTCCGTGCGGCTTGTCACCAAGGACGACGGCGGGACCGCACCGCGCGCACGTATCGCTGCCGATGAAGCTGTGCGCGAGGGTGCCGAGATCGTCCTGGGCCCGCTCTTTTCTCAATCCGTCACCGGCGTGACGCCCGTTACGCGACAAGCCGGCCTCCCGGTCATCGCCTTCTCGAACGACAGCGCGGTTGCCGGAAACGGCGTCTACTTGATCAGCGTGCTGGCCGAGCAGGAGACCGAGCGCATCATTTCGTTTGCCGCCTCTCAGGGCAAACGCCGCTTCGCCGCGCTGATCCCCGACACACCCTACGGGCGCGCGGTGCAACCGGCGTTCTATCGCGCAGTCCAGCGGGCAGGCGGCAGCGTCGTTATTGCCCAAACCTATTCAGCCTCGTCCAGCGGCATGCTGGCCCCGGTCAAGAACGTGGTTGAGAAAATCAAAAATCACGAGTCGGCCGGTGCGCCCGTCGACGCACTCTTCCTGCCAGGCGGACAAGACATCCTGCCTCAGATCGGACCGGTGCTGTCGTATTCGGGCCTCGACCCGTCACGCGTGAAGCTGTTGGGAACCGGCGGCTGGAATTACGCAGCAATCGGTCGTGACAATGTCTTTGTCGGCGGCTGGTACCCAAGCCCCGATCCCGACGCCTGGCGTGACTTCGCCGAGCGTTTCGCCAGGACGTTCGGAGCAGCCCCACCGCGCATTGCCAGTCTCGCCTATGACGCGGTCGGCATCGCGATCAACTTATCTGCATATCCACCTGGCGCGCGCTTCACGCAGGCCAACCTGACAAGGCCAGCTGGCTTTGCCGGGGTCGATGGCGTCGTGCGCTTTGGTGCAAATGGCCTTAGCGAGCACAGCCTCGCCGTGCTCCAGGTGCAAAAATTCGGCACGAGCGTCGTCGAAGCTGCACCCACATCGTTCCAGGGGAACACGGCGTCCATCGCCGGTCCGGACGTGCGCTGATTTCTGAGAAGATGTGACGGCGCGTCCTAAGCTGCGAGCGTTTCGCCCAAGGGCTCGGCGTCTGTCGCGGTCGGAACCGCACCCGGAACCACCACCAGCTCAGAGGCTGCGACCGGCAATACCCCACCAAGTTCTTGGCGGAGATGCTGGAGGGCATAGTCGGCCGCATCGAGATGCCCCGCCGCTCCGGATTGGAGCTCGGTCACCTGCACAAAGGTTGAGATCGCCGAGGACATGGCGGCCGTGGCACGCGTCCACTGCGCATCGCCGGACAGCAACTCCGCCGTTCGCGCGGGCGTCTCGCCGGCACCGAAACCGGACGCCAACCGCCTCGAAATGAAGGTATGCGGGGCCGCAGCCTTTTTGTCCCCGAAACGAAACATTGACCAAGTTATCATCAGTCCAAGCTTTGCTTTCTTCTTATGCGCCTTGCATCCGCGACCAATGGCACGGAGGCCACTTTTCGCCGAAATATCAACTCGATAGTACTTGGAGTTCACAAACGCTGAGCTTATTCGCTGGAATTGACAAGCCATTTTTGTTTCTCGGACTCAAAAAATGATTTCGGTGTGCGCGAATTTCACTGCGCTGTATCTGAAAGCTTTCCAGACAATCTTTAATGAAGGGCTAACCACGATTGCTGCGCGGCGGCGCGCAATGGGGTTGCTTGCACCCAAAACTTGGTGCGATTGGCGAAGATTTTTGGAGGGACTTGGCGCTAGGCGAGGGGCCGCTTGGGCCGCTGATCAAACAGGGGCGAGGGC
>Ga0315534_1001088_pt1 | contig 19008 bp, 25 predicted proteins | sample SalMarSW160240MG_FD_203094 | JGI IMG/M metagenome (GOLD analysis project Ga0315534, IMG submission 203094) | Salt marsh sediment microbial communities from the Plum Island Ecosystem LTER, Massachusetts, United States - Salt Marsh Sediment SW1602-40 ... | reverse complement strand
GAAGTAAGACCGGAAGTTATCAATCTCTTCCCAGGCATCAATTTCCTCCATCATAAAGCTGGCTTGTTTTTCATCCTGCTTCTCCGCCTTCGGAACTACTTGACCACCGCGCTGGGCGGCCCGAAGCTTCTCCTCGTCCTGGAAAACCCAGTTCCAGGCTTTACCGATACCGTTATATATACTGCTGAAAAATCCCATAATCAATGTCTCCCTAGAATATCACTCGTCATCCCTCTTTTATATATTATACACAGTTTGTATCAATATTACCCGTTCCGGACTGTTTTGACTTTTAATATATAGAACGATAATATAATCAATAGGATTCCTGCAACACGCCAAAACCGGGCGGGACCAACCATCACCGCCCCTAGTTGAATTTCAGACTATATGTATAAAGAATTATTTGCACATTTTATGTCAAGCGATGATACCCTCCGTATTTATCAGGGCAACACTTTGGTCTTTTCATCGGAAAAAGAGCGCTTGCTGCCCCTGATGGATTACCTCAACGGGCTGACCTTGCAGCATCGTGAAGTAATTATATTCGATAAAGTCATGGGCAACGCCGCCGCTCTGCTTTCGGTCAAGGCCGGGTGCCGGGAAGTGTGGAGTCCCCTGGGTAGTGAGTTGGCCGTGAAAACCCTCGATAAATACGGCATTACTCATCATCTCACCGCTATCGTCCCCTACATAACGCAGGCGGACCGTAAAAGTATGTGCCCCATGGAAAAATTATCCATTGATAAAGAGCCGGAAGAGTTCTACCGGGTGCTGAAAGCCCGTATCGAATCCGGAACGCAGCCGACCGGCTCCTGATGAAAGGAGAATCCCAGTGAAGAAAATACGACTCGGCAAGACCGATATGATGGTTACCCGGATTGGGTTCGGGGGTATCCCCATCCAGCGTCTTACCGAAGCAGAAGCGGTCAAGGTAGTCCGGAGGTGCATCGACCTCGGGGTAAATTTCATCGACACCGCCAATGGCTATACCGTCAGCGAGGAACGCATCGGCAAGGCTGTCAAGGGCCGCCGCGATGATGTCTTTATCGCCACCAAGTCAGGGTCGCGTGAGGCCGCCGAAATCCAAAAGAACCTCGATTTAAGCCTGCAAAGACTCGATACCGACTATATCGACCTGTACCAGTTCCACGGCGTTAATGACCAGGCTACGCTGGATAAAATCCTGGCGCCGGAAAGCGAACTCTACATCGTCTTTGAGAAAGCTAAAAAGGCCGGCAAAATCCGGCATATCGGCATCACCTCCCACCAGATTGACATCGCCAAAAAGCAGGTGGAATCCGACCGCTTTGAGACAGTGATGTTCCCCTTCAACTTCATTACCTGCGAACACGCCGAAGAACTGCTGCCATTGTGCAAAGAACATGACGTAGGCTTTATCGACATGAAGCCGATGGCCGGCGGCATGCTAGATAATGCCACTATCGCTTTTAAATATCTATTCCGCTTTCCCGATATGGTCATCATCCCTGGCATAGAGAAAATCCACGAGATAGAAGAAATAATGGACATATACAACGGCCCCCATGAAATGACCGCCGAAGAAAACGAGAAAATGCAGCAGATGAGGGACGAACTGGGAACACGTTTTTGCCGCCGCTGCGATTACTGCCAGCCCTGTCAGCAGGAAATCCCCATATCCATGCTGATGACCTTCCCTTCGTTCGTAAAGCGTCTGCCGCCGGACTGGTACCTCAAGGGCCCCTGGATACCCGGGATGATGGAAAGAGCCGCCAATTGCATCGAGTGCGGGGAATGCGAGGCCAGATGCCCCTACCAGCTACCCATCCGGGAGATGATTAAGGAGAGCTACGACCTCTACGAGAAAATGAAAGCCAGCGCCTAGTCCTTTTGTTTGAAAATAGCGGGGGATAGAAGTATACTTTACGATATATCATTTTCAGTTAATCCATAACGGAAGGAGAAGCGAATATGGCAAGAGCCGATCTGGAAAAATATATCAGGAAAGGTGTGGTTACTTCGGAGACACCGCATCCCGAGGTCTCGGCGCCGCGACTGGGACTCCACAGCGATAAGGATTTCGGGAATATGAATTTCTCGATGAGCTGGTGGGCCATCACCGAACCCTTTGAAATGGTCACGGAATGCCACGCGCATGATTTCGACCAGTTTTTAATCTACGTCGGCGGCGACCTTACCAACATGCCCGACCTCGGAGGGGAAGTGGAACTGACGCTGAGTCTGGACGGCAAGGATTTGCATAAATTCGTCATCACCGAAGCCACCACCATTTACGTCCCGGCCGGACTGTATCACTGTCCTCTGAATTTTAAGAAAATCAACGACCCCAAGAAACCCATACTCTTCCACGACCTGTTTTTCTCACCCGAGTACAAGAGGATAGATTAAAAACCTTATCTGAATAATCCGGTAATAACGGGCATACTTCGTGAGAGAATTTCACGGGGGTGTGCCCGTTTTGTTTTCGGCAGGAGATGAAGGATAAAATGCGGAGTTAATATGCTGATAAGACGCTACAAACCATTGTATAATGAGGATGTTAAGCAACTTCATTACGCCGGCGTGACCCAGATAGACCTCACTCACAACCACCCGGACAATCCCTTCGTCGATAGCGACATGGATGATATCGAGGGTTTCTATATTAATAACCGCGGAGAATTTTTAATAGGCGTCGAGGATGACGAAATCGTCGCTATAGGCGGCTTGAAAAGAGTATCGGATACCTGCGGGGAAATAAAGAGGATCAGGGTCCGCAGGGACCGCCAGAAACAGGGGCTGGGACAGGAAATAATGACCAGACTCATTGAAACGGCTGAAGAACTGGGATATCAAGAACTGAAGCTGGATACCCTGGAAAACAACCTGCCGGCACAGCGGCTTTTTGAGGGGCAGGGATTCATGGAAACACGCCGGGGAAACCTCGGCTCTTATCATCTCATTTACTATAAAAAACGACTCACTCCACGTGAATAATAAAAAAGGCGGTGAATGTTGTGGACACAGTTGTAAAAGAAAAATTCCTGGAACTCTGGAACAAATACTTCAACGATGCCGAATTGCCCATCACATTCTACTATTCCGATGAGCCGGGTACCGCCGAGGCGGTAAAACCGGACTCGGTGCCGCAGTGCGTCATCGGGGCGCTGGCTAAAGTGCGTAACGGGGAATCCCTGGCTTTCGATGTCGATGCGGTGGGCTGTCCGGGGGGCAAAAGATATCTTGGCTTTACCAATACCATAATGCCTGACTTCGAATATTTTCTCTCCTGCGGTATCCCCGGCAAGCTGGAAGGCGAACGCTATAAGAAGACACCGGAAATGGTCAAGGAATTCATGGAAAAAGAAATGCCGCAGATAGAAGCACCAGCTAAATACATTATATTCAAGCGTTGGGACAAGCTGGAAGCAGCCGATAATCCGGTGGTGGTTATTTCCTTCGCCGGACCGGATGTGCTTTCCGGACTGTTTACGCTGGCCAGTTTCGACGAAGCCGAGCAGAACATGGTGATAGCTCCATTCGGGTCCGGCTGCTCCACCATCGTGCATTATCCCTACCTGGAAAAGGATTCAGAGCATCCCCGCGGCATTATCGGCATGTTCGATGTCTCGGCACGTCCTTACGTAGATAAAGATAACCTGACGTTCGCCACACCGATGAGCAAGTTCATCCGCATGATAGAAAACATGGAAGAGAGCTTCCTGATTACGCCGTCTTGGCAAAAGGTGCAGAAAAGGATTAAATAATCTACAATTTAATAAAGATGGTGAAACTAGCCAGGCAGGATTTTATAAAGGTTATTTCTTTCCTGGGGGGACTTGTTGTCTTTTCTCCTGCCGTCCTGCCTGTTCAAAAAGAAGACCGAGATGACGAAGATAAGTGTGGTAAGCACCGCCGATAGAACCACCGGAACTCGAAAAGCTATTGAATTATTGAATATCAATCTGTTCAAGGGGAAGTCCGTGGTGCTCAAGCCGAACTTCAATACCGCCGACCCGGCTCCAGGCTCCACCCATAATGATACATTGCGTTCCCTGATTCTAACCCTGCAGGATATGGGCGCCGGGAAGATAACCCTGGCGGAACGAAGCGGCCCCGGCGATACCACCCATCACATCATGGAGACTAAGGGTGTCCTGCATATGGCCAGGGAACTCGGCTTTGATGTTGTCGACCTGCAGACGATGGACCGGGACGGCTGGGTGCTGGTGCAGCCCGAGGGCAGCCACTGGAAGGAAGGTTTTCTCTTCCCCAGGATATACCGGGAGGCGGAATCAATCGTGCAGACCTGCTGTCTGAAAACGCACCAGTTCGGCGGCCACTTTACCCTGTCGCTGAAATGCTCGGTGGGCATGGTACCACCGGGATTGGGGCCGGGGGGCGATTATCCCTACATGAACGAACTGCACAGTTCACCCCACCAGCGGAAGATGATTGCCGAGATTAATACGGCCTATACGCCCGACCTGGTGGTGCTGGACGGGGTGGAGGCTTTCGTGGACGGGGGGCCGCATATCGGCAAGCGGGTTAACGCCAACGTCATCATCGCCGGCACCGACCGCATCGCCATCGACGCGGTAGGCGTGTCGATATTACGTCTGCTGGGAACAACTCCAGAGGTAATCCGGGGTAGAGTGTTCGAACAGGAGCAGATAGCCCGGGCGGTGGAGCTGGGACTGGGTATATCTTCGCCCGACCAGATAGAGTTCGTCACCGGTGATGCCGAAAGCGAAGAGCTAGCCGGTAAAATCCGGCAAATCCTCACCGCCGGGTAGGCTTAACTTATCCCTACACGGACCCTTTCGTGACATCGTCCGGATAGCAAGCCCCAACGTGGAGGTTATGTTGATAATCAGCCGTCCCCTTTTTTGCCTTTTTCACGCCTTTAGGCTACAATTGCAGGGCATGGAAAGAACCGCTATTATCTAAGATATGATTAAGCGTGAATATGAAATTCACCTTGATTTAGCACCCACGGGAGGATAGTAAGATGCCGGAATATAACCATGACGATAGTGGTCTTGCATCAGGAGGCGTTATAGATTACCGGAAATACTGCCGGGATATCCCGGATTATCCCAAGAAGGGCATTATCTTCAGGGATATTACCGGACTTCTAAAGAACGGCCCGGTATTCAAACAGGCCATCGACGAGATTGCCGGTCACTATAGCACGAAACAGGTTGATGTTGTGGTTAGTATCGAGGCGAGAGGCTTTCTCATCGGCTCGGCATTAGCCTACCGCCTGGGTACCGGTCTGGTACCGGTAAGAAAGAAGGGGAAATTACCCTGGCGGGTGTACCGCAAAGCCTATGACCTGGAATACGGGCAGGACCATCTTGAGGTCCATCAGGATGGTATCGAGCCTGAACAAAACGTACTTATTGTTGATGACGTGATTGCTACCGGCGGCACTGTTGAGGCGGTAGCCACACTAATAAGGGAGATGAAGGGTAATATTATCGGCGCTGCGTTCCTGATGGAACTGGTTGAGCTCAAGGGGCGAGAAAAGCTTATAGATATCCCCCTTTTATCATTAATTAAATACTAGTAATGCCGTATCCGGTCGGTAGATTCTTTACCCTCTTTGCCTTCCACCACCCCTTTAGGCTACAATAGGCTGTTATGTTAGCCAAGGTGAGAAGCGGGGCAATCGTCGGTCTGGACGGCGCTATCGTCGAGGTTGAGGTGGATATCTCCAGCGGACTCCCCTCTTTCACGATAGTCGGACTACCGGACGCGGCGGTGCAGGAAGCGAAAGAAAGGGTACGCGCCGCCATACGCAACTCCGGCTTTACCTTTCCCACGAAGCGTATCGTGGTCAACCTGGCGCCGGCCGACTTGAAAAAAGCGGGGCCGGCCTATGATTTACCCATTGCCGTCTGCATCCTGATGAGCTCCGAGCAGGTCACCGCCGACGTCGATGATGTCATGTTCCTGGGAGAGCTTTCGCTCGACGGCAGCCTCCGGCATACCAACGGAGTCCTGCCCATGGTAGCCCTGGCCCATGAAGAAGGAATTTCTACCGTTATCGTCCCCGAAAGCGACGCCGGAGAGGCGCTACTGATAGAGGGGGTAAAAATTATCCCGGTGTCCACGCTGTCGCAGCTGGTAAGCTATCTCCGCGATGAAATACCGTCACCGGAATATACCCCCGAAGCCGCGACAGAGTCAGCGGCACCGCTGGTTAATATCACCGACCTGGCCGAAATCAAGGGACAGGAACACGTCAAGCGCGCCCTGGAAGTGGCGGCTGCCGGCGGCCATAACATGATAATGTGCGGGCCCCCCGGCAGCGGTAAAACATTGTTGGCACGGGCCCTGCCGTCAATACTGCCGCCGATGACTAACGACGAAGCCCTCGACGTAACCAAAATATACAGCGTCAGCGGCCTGCTGCCATCGGATACGCCCATGGTCCGGCAGCGGCCTTTCCGGGCTCCTCATTACACCATATCCAATGCCGGCCTGGTGGGCGGCGGACACTACCCCAAACCCGGCGAAATCAGCCTGAGTCACCGCGGCGTCCTCTTCCTCGACGAATTACCGGAGTTCGGGCATTCTTTACTGGAAGTGCTGCGGCAGCCGCTGGAAGATAAAAGGGTCACCATCAGCCGGGCACAAGGCAGGGTCACCTTCCCTTCTAATTTTATGCTGGTTGGGGCGATGAACCCGTGTCCCTGCGGCTTTTACGGCGACCCGTTTCGTAATTGTACCTGCCCGGCCAGCCTGGTATCGCGCTACCAGCGCCGTATCAGCGGGCCATTCATCGACCGCGTGGATATCTTCGTGGAAGTACCGCACATTGATTACGAGAAACTCACCGATGAAAGACTGGGAGAGCCCTCACGGGTTGTCCAGGAACGCGTTACCGCAGCGCGTCGGCGTCAGCTACAACGGTTTGAAAATACGAATTTAACCAGCAACTCCGAGATGACCCCGGCCGAAATCCGCGAGTTCTGCCATGTAGATGACGATGCCCAGGGCCTGCTTCAGGCAGCCATGAAACAGCTATATCTTTCGGCGCGAGCTTTCCACCGGATTCTCAAGCTGGCACTGTCTATCGCCGATTTGGAGGCCTCAGATACTATCAGGACCCAGCATGTAGCCGAGGCAGTGCAGTACCGGCCTAGAAGGACCGAGGACTAGGCATGGACGAATATCTGAGAAATAACCGGGACTTATGGAATGAAATTACACCAATACACGCTCGGTCGAACTTCTACGACGTCGAGGGATTCAAGAGCGGCAGGAGCAGTATGCTCTATCCGATAGAGCTTGAAGAGGTGGGGGATGTCAGCGGGAAGTCCCTGCTCCACCTTCAGTGCCATTTCGGCATGGATACTCTTGCCTGGGCGAAGCTGGGAGCGAAAGTAACGGGCGTAGATTTTTCGGATAAAGCCATAGATCTGGCACGCTCTCTAAGCAAAGAACTGGGGATAGAAGCAGACTTCGTTTGCGCCGATATCTACGACCTGCCGGAGAACCTGAATGGTACGTTCGACATCGTCTACACTTCCGGTGGTGTTCTGTGCTGGCTCCCCGACCTGAAACGGTGGGCTGAGATAATCACTCATTTCCTCAAGCCGGGAGGTTTTTTCTATATTTTAGAGGGTCATCCCTTCAGTTGTGTTTTTGACGATTCACCGGATGTTACAGAACCAATAGTCAAATACTCATACTTCCACATGCCGGAACCTACGAAATGGGAACCTGAAAGTGACTATACCTCACCGGCAAAAGGATCTTTAGAGTGGATAAACAATGATCCTGACGCTGTGGTTACCCACGGTTCATACGAATGGACTCACGATATGGGTGATATAATCAACAGCCTTATCTCTGCCGGACTCAGGATTGAGTTCCTCCACGAGTTCCCCGTAATCTTCTACAAATGTCTACCCTTCATGGAGCGTGACGATGACTGCATGTGGCACGTAAAGGGAAATAAGATACCGCTTATCTTTACACTGAAGGCAACAAAACCTTAGCCTGAAACAGGTGTACAATAACGTATCCCGTTTGTTCGCTTCAACACAATTATGGTATGCTAATCCAAGAGGAGTCACCATGAATTTCATTACCCAAAAGAAGAAAATACTGGCGTCTATTCTCGTGCTGTCTTTGCTTATCACCCTGGTTTTTACCGCCACCGCCTGCGAGAGCCTGGGACTGAACAGTACGACGGATGAGCCGACGGATACGGAGGAGACAGGTGTCATCACCAGCGGTGATGAAGCCGAACTGGCCGTATACCAGCGGCTACTGGCACAGGCCGAAAGCCCTGAAGCCAAGTTATACCTTTCCGATTTCTACACTAATTCCTATAACTGGAGCGTGCAGTCCGAATATTTCCGCGACGGCTCGGCGACGTGGCTGGTATCCGTGGATATGACGGAAGAAACCGAATGGGACCATGAGCCATACTGGCAGCGCGCCGGCTGGTTCGTACTCAAGGATGGCAGCGTAATACCGGCCAACCTGTACCAGCTAAATGCCCTGAGAATCGAGGCCGACCTTCAGTCATTGAGCATTGCACCGGAAACAGAATGATTCAAGGGTCAGAATTCCCTTGTTTGGTAATGGCAATAATCTTCAACTTATGGCATCGGGAGTTATAATCATAGGAGGGAGATAAAATGCCCAAAGTCAATTACGATAAATACCTGGTAAAGAAACCTGCCTACGAAGTCGGTGTTCAGGCTGTAGGCCGCCACAAAGGCCACCAGGTCCCCTCGATGACCTACATGAGCAACGCTCTGGTGCCGGGCAGCAACACCTACGTGGAAGTAAGCTGGATATACGATGTACCGACCCCCAATCCCTATATCTTCGAGCACGCCCATAATTACAACGAGATTGTAATGCACATCGGCAGCGACCCGAATGACCCCGAAGCACTCGGCGGTGAGATGACGATAGAGGTAGAGGGGCAGCCCCTTTCTTTCGACCGGACGACGGCCCTTTTCCTTCCCGCCGGCACCAAGCACGGCCCGCTGACCTGGCAAAAAGTGACCCGTCCCCATATAGAAATGACGGTGATGCTGGGCTGCGGCGATTTCGCCCTGGCCAGTCCCGGCAGAAATCCGAGCGAGTAAAATGGCGTTGGTCTACCAATAACCATGTTGTAATAGAAATACCAACACAAGGAAGTGGAGAAAATGGAAAATTATAAACATGCCAAATATATCGTTACCGATGCTAAAACAAACATGAAGCTGCCCGATTACCGCATTGGCGGCCGGCAGGTCCAGCAGGACCCCAACCGAAGGAACACACGGGTAATGTGGCTGGATGATGATGTTGTCCCGGGCGCCTTCTACACGGAATGTCTCTGGTTCCTGCCGGGAATGGGCTCCGAACAGGTCAAAGTTGAAACTCACCAGCACCCTTTCAGCGAGGTCGTAGCATTCTTCGGGACCAACTTTGAAGATTTTCATGATCTGGGTGGTGAAGTAGAACTGTGGCTGGAAGATGAAAAAATCATCATGACCCAAAGCTTCTCGGCCTTCATACCCGCCGGAATGGACCACTGCCCGTTGATTATCAGGAGGGTAGACCGGCCTATGTTTCACTTTACTGTCGGCCCCGGAAAAGAGTACGGCTAGAAAAACAGGACATTATCCTGAAATCATAATCACAAAGAAAGGAAAAGTAGAAATGGGAAAATACGATAAATACATCTGCACCGAATTGAAACCCGATATCCCGCTGCCGCCCTATCGCGAATGGGAGCGCGACATGATCGGCGACGGGCCGTGGGAAGGCTACCACCGCTCCCTGGAGCACGTGGTCTGGACGGACGCCAACGTCATTCCCGGTTGCTTCTATTCGGAGATGGTCTGGCAGTGGAGCGAGAAATACCCCGGCACCAGGCCGCGTCCGAAGTTAACCCCGGAGCAAATTGAAGCGATGAAGGATAAGCCCGGCGCTCAGGGCGTTCCCCCACACTCCCACCCCTTCCCGGAGCTTCTCTCCTTCTTCGGAACAGACCCAGAACACCCGGAGGACCTGCGCGGCGAAGTGGAATTCTGGATAGAGGACGAAAAATACGTCTTTACCAAGAGCTTCGTACTCTACATTCCCGCCAATGTCGTCCACTGCCCGTTCAAGCTCCGCAACGATGACTCCTTTTTCCATTACACCATCGGCCCCGGCGGCGAATACGTTTAACCATCCGAATAAAGAGAGAGAAAGGAAATGCTCATGGCAAGAAAATACGAAAAGTTGTTCGTGACCCAGGATAAACCCGGTTATCAGTATCCCGCTTACATGCATTTCGACCCCAAGACCACCCGGCGGATGGCTTATATCGACCAGGATACCGTCAAGGATGCAGAGTTCGGCTGCGAGAATATATGGTTGTTGCCCGGCGCCCCCGAAGAGCGGAAAATCATGGACGCCAACACCCAGCCTTATGACCGATACTTCGGCTTCTACAGCTATAACTACGAAAACATCCGCGACCTCTGCGCCGAAATGGAGGTCTACATCGGCGGGGAAAAGCACATCGTCAAGAAAAGCGGTGCCATCTTCATACCGGCTAATCTGGAGGTTGGTCCCTGGACATTCCGCAATATCACCAAGCCCATCTTCTTTACCATCGAATTTCCCTGCGGCGAAGGCCTGAATAAAAAGTATACTTAACTATTTCCGGAGAATCCCGGTATTGAGGAGGATTTCGGCATGCCTGAATCCAAATACGGCAAATACATAGTTAGCGAGCTTAAACACCCTGCGTCCGAGGCACCATGGAATCCACCAGTTTCATCAGCAGGAAAAGGCAGGGGCGGTCGGGTACTGTACCTGGACAGCGAATTAATCCCCGGAGCTTTTTACATGGAATGTGTCTGGGTAATGCCCCGTCCTGCTCTTTCCGAAGAGGAAATAGAAGCTGCCAAGGCGGTAAGTCCTAAAGCACATGCCCACGATTATGACGAAATTATCGCTTTCTTCGGGACAAATCATGATGATCCCTACGATCTTGGCGCCGAGGTCGAACTATGGCTGGAAGACGAAAAGCATATAATTACTAAAACCAGCCTGGTGTTTATACCGGCAGGACTAAAGCATTCCCCGTTGGTATTCCGCCGGGTGGACCGCCCGGTATTCCACTACACCACCGGCCCGGGCAAGACATATTTCTAGAAAGAGATAGAAAAGTCAGTATTCCTTGAGGAAGCCGGCGATAGTATCGGCCAGGTCGCGGGCATAGTCCTCCACGAACTGCCGGGCTGCGTCGGCATCATAAGCAGACGGATTACCGAAATATCCGTGAGGGATAAGTTTCCTTATCTCCTCGTCCCCTTTACCCAGGCCCCGGAGGTCTTCGTCCGTTAATTCGGAGTCCGGCAGTGTCTCAGCCAGTTTGGTATCCACGTCATCCGGATAATAATGGGCCATTATCCCCGTTTCCAGCGAACCCGCATGGTAATCAACGTATTTTCCGGACTCACCCATCGACGGCGGTGACTGCTGTACCAGTATGTAGTCCTCGTTACCGGTCAGCCGGAATCGGTCAACATCCGTAGGCTTAATAATGCTGCGAGCGGCCACGCCCGTAGCGTCACGGGCTTCTTGCACCGCCTCAAGGATGGCTTTACAGTGATGATAGTCGGCATGCCAGTTGATGGTGAAGACCCGGCTCAGTCCCCAGCCGTGTAATGAAGCCAGTATATCATAGATTAAAGCTTTCATCGTCTCTTTCCTGACCGAGAAGGTACCGGCGAAAGCAGCCGTGCCGGCGCTGATGCCCCAGTACTGCGGCGGGCCGATGAGAGTCTTTACCCCTTCCGCTTCAAGATTACGCCGGGTCAGGACGCTCATTATGTAGGCGGTGTAGGTATCCATCGCCGGCCCGATGTGGGGTCCGTGCTCCTCGATGATGCCCACCGGTAATAAAACAATAGCGTCCTGCCGGGCGGCTTTTTCTATTTCCGGCCATGGCATTTCTGCCATGGTTTCATCGAATATCGAATAACCCATTTCGTCATACCTCCTTGGTGGATGAAAATAAGAAAAATCCCGAGAGGATTTAAAATACTCCCGGGACTTTCATAATTCCATATTATAAAATCTTATTCCCGCCGTCAAAGCACGAAGCGTAGGATAACGCCTATCAGCAGCAGAAAAACTCCCAAAAAAATGGCTATCCATCCGCCGGTTCGCAGGGCTCCCGGCTGAGGACCCTCAACGTGGTTGAGCGAAAATTCCCTTAAATCATACTTCTGGGACAGGGCATCAAAGAGCCGTTTTTCCTCGCGTCGACCCCAGAGAATCCCCAGAATCCCGAGAAGAATAAATCCACCTCCCGCACCCATCAGTATAATCGTATCCCCTGGCGACATATCTCAAATAACTCCCTGGTACGGAACGCTTTCAATGCCTATGATATGCCATCCATCGGGAATATTCAAATCACGTTCCCCGTGAGTCCGATACTATTTAACCTGAACGGTAGCGCCGGCGGCTTCCAGCTTCTGCTTGGCATTAGCCGCTTCCTCCTTGGTAATGCCTTCTCTGACCGGCTGCGGGGCGCCTTCCACCAGGTCCTTGGATTCCTTGAGACCCAGCGAAGTAAGTTCGCGGACGGCCTTGATGACGTTAATCTTGTTGGCGCCGAATTCCTGAAGTATTACGGTGAATTCCGTTTGCTCTTCAACATCAGCCGCGGCAGCGGCTACAGGGGCGGCGGCCATAGCTACCGGAGCGGCGGCACTGACGCCGAACTCTTCCTCCAGGGCTTTGACCAGTTCCGCCAGCTCCATGACGTTCATTTCCTTGATGGCGGCCATGATGTTATTTATAGAGCCGGACTTCTTGGACTTGGCCGGCGCCGGTTTCTCGGCGGTTTCGGCTTTAGCTGCCTTGGGTTTCCCGGCAGCTTCCTCTTTAGCCGGTTCTTCAGCCTTGGGTTCTTCGGCGGGGGCTGCTTCTTCGGCCGGTTTTTCACCTTTCGGTTCTTCTACGGCGGCGGCTTCTTTCTTCTCTTCATCTGCCATGATTACTGTCCCTCCAGTTGTGTAATTCTAGCCTGCAGGGCACCCATCACGTTCCTGATGGGGCCGGCGAGTACATTTACAAGACCGGTAATGGGGCTTTGAATTCCCCCGATTACCTGGGCGATTAATACTTCTTTGGTCGGCAATCTAGCCAGACTCTCAACATCTTTAGATGAAAGTATGGTGTCACCGAAAAATCCGTTCTTGATAGCCAGGGTGGATTTATTGGCGGTTATATACTCCGTTACGGCCTTGGCGGTATCCGGCACTTCTCCGGACCCCAGAGCGACGGCTACCGGGCCGGTAAATAGGTCGGCGATATCTTCCCTACCCGCTTGCCGGAAGGCTATCTGCGCTAGGGAGTTTTTCACCACCCGGTATTCCACGCCCGCTTCGCTTAATTTCCGGCGCAAAGCGCTCAACTCGGTAGTCGTCAGTCCCCGGTAGTCGGTAAGAATCCCGATACTGCATCTGGTAAAGGCGTCCTGCAGACTTTCGACGAGATTTACTTTCTTTTCCGTAGGCATTTTCACCTCCTGAAAGCATCCGTACTTCCCAGATTGTATTCTACAAAGAAAAATCCCCGTGACAACTGCACGAGGACTCGTTGGTCTATCCCGATATTAATCGGTGATTCCTCGGCAGGCGTTTCACATTAAGTCCCGACCGGGACACCCGCTGTCTCAGGATTCTTCTTCAGTTGTTAACGATTCATTATATCACGAACCAGACCGTTAAAGCTAGCTGGCGGTTAAGGTAAGGGTCTGTGATAAGTCCAGCTTTATACCCGGTCCCATGGTGGTGGTTACATAAGCGCTTTTTATATACTGCCCCTTGGCGCCGCTGGGCCTGGCTTTGACAATAGCTTCGATGATAGAAGTAAGGTTTTCCAGCAGCATTTTCTCCTCGAAACTTGCCTTACCCAGGGCAACATGAATGATGGCAGTTCTATCCAGTTTGTATTCCACCCGGCCCTTACGAGCGTCTTCGATAACCCGGGGCAGATCATTCATCGCGACGACGGTGCCGGACTTGGGGTTGGGCATCAAACCCTTTCTTCCCAGTATTTTGCCGAGTTTACCGACCTTGCCCATCATCTCCGGGATAGCGATGGCGGTATCGAATTCCAGCCAGCCGTCTTCTATCTTCTTGATTATTTCATCGTTTCCGATGTAATCGGCTCCGGCCGTCTCGGCTATCTTTTCCGATTCTCCCTGGGCAAACACGAGTACTCTGACCCTTTTACCCAGTCCGTGAGGCAACAGGGCTACTCCCCTGACCTGCTGCGCGGCGTTGCGGGGGTCGAGTCCCATGCGCAGGTGAAGCTCAACCGTTTCATCAAATTTAGTGTGGGAGGTCTTCTTGACCAGTCCTATGGCTTCTCCGGGTGTGTAGGCTTTAGACCTGTCTACCAGTTCGGCGGCTTCCTTGAACTTGGTACCGTGTTTTACCATTTTATTCCACCTCTATGCCCATACTCCGGGCAGTACCTTTAATAATTTTTTCAGCGGCCTCAATGCTGTTGGCATTCAGGTCTTTAACTTTGGCTTCGGCTATTTCCCGGAGCTTGGCACGGGATAATGTCGCCGCTGTTTCATGGCCCGGCCTTTCGCTGGCTTTCTCCAGCGTCAGCGCTTTCTTCACTAAATCAGAGGTCGGCGGTGTCTTGGTGATGAATGTGAACGACCTGTCTTCATAGACGGTTATTTCTACCGGGACGATAGAACCCGCCTGGTTGCCGGTGCGGTCGTTATACTCTTTACAGAATGCCATGATGTTCAAGCCGTGCTGACCTAGAGCCGGGCCGACCGGGGGGGCCGGATTGGCCTGCCCTGCCGGAATCTGCAACTTGATTATTGATTTTACCTTCTTTGCCATCTCATCTCCCCGAATACTATAGCTTATCTATCTGCAGGAAATCGAGTTCCACGGGAGTTTCCTTACCGAAAAGGGAAAGGAATACCTTTACCTTGCCCTTGGACATATTTATCTCATCCACCACGCCGACGAAGTCGAGGAACGGGCCGTCGGTGACCCTGACGCTCTGACCTTTGCGAAAGCCCACTTTTACCTTGGGGACTTCAGCCGTCATCTGCTTCAGTATCTCGCCGACTTCACCTTCTCCCAACGGTGTAGGTGTGTTTCCGCTGCCCACGAATCCGGTAACACCGGGAGTATTGCGCACCACGCTCCAGCTGTGCTCATCCATATTCATCTGGACGAGTACGTAGCCGGGTAATATCTTGCGGGTGATGGTTCGCCTCCGCCCACCTCTCACTTCAATCTCATCTTCGGTGGGAATTACTACGTCAAATATCTCATTCCCGGAGTCCATGAATTTAATACGCTGTTCCAGGTTCTTTTTCACGCGCTCTTCATGCCCGGAATAAGTGTGTATCACATACCACTTTTTATTATTATCCGCCACGGATAGCCTCGCTGCTTTCGTTGCTGGAAATTGTGACGATTACCCTGTACATCAGATAATACGCCGCTGAAAAGGAAATTCCATTATTATTTTCCGGCTAAAAATAATTTGCCGACAAGTTCGCTGAAACCAAAATCCAGTGCCCCCAGAGCAACACCGGCAGTTATCGTTACAATAATTACCAGGACAGTCAGATAGGCCAATTCTCTCCTGGTAAGCCAGACCACCTTTTTCAGCTCATTGATGATTTCTCCAACGTAGCTGAAAAGCCTGAACCGCCTTTTCTTGGTAGCAACCTGCTGTGTCATTATCAGATTCTTCCCGGCCTATCCTTAATTCTTCCCCTTATTTGGCTTCTCGGTGTACACGATGTACCCGGCAACGGGGGCAGTATTTATTAAGCTCCAGGCGTTGTGTATCGTTCTTCCTGTTTTTACTGGTGGTATAGGTTCTTTCCTTGCACTCGGTACAGGCAAGGTAAATTACCCCTCGGGCGTCTGCTTTCTTAGCCATAACTATTCAATGATACGGGTAAAGGTGCCGGCACCTACCGTTCTGCCTCCTTCTCTAATCGCGAACCTCAGACCCTTTTCCAGAGCCACGGGGTAAATGAGCTTAATCTTCATGTTAATATTATCGCCGGGCATAACCATCTCGACGCCTTCCGGTAGCTCGATAGTACCGGTAACATCGGTGGTGCGGATATAGAACTGGGGCTTGTAACCGTTAAAGAACGGGGTATGACGGCCGCCTTCATCTTTGGTCAGAACATAAACCTGGCCTTCCGCATAGGTATGGGGCTTAATCGTACCGGGTGCGGCCAGTACCTGTCCGCGTTCGATGTCTTCGCGTTCAACACCGCGGAGCAAAGCGCCGACGGCGTCGCCGGCTTCGGCTTCATCCAGGGATTTATGGAACATTTCCAGCCCGGTGACGACGACCTTGCGGGGTTCGTGGTGCAGACCGACGATTTCTACATCGTCGCCGACTTTTACCGTACCGCGTTCTACCCTGCCGGTAGGCACGGTACCACGCCCTTTGATTGAGAAAACATCCTCGACGTGCATCAGGAACGGCTGGTCCTTGGGGCGATCCGGAACCGGAATATAGGCATCGACGGCATCCATAAGCTTGAGGATAGGGCCGCACCATTCACATTCCGGCTTGCCGCAGCCGCATTCGAGAGCTTTGAGAGCGCTGACCCGGACTACGGGAATCTCGTCACCCGGGAATTCATATTTGCTCAGCAATTCCCTGACTTCGACTTCAACGAGCTCGAGGAGCTCTTCATCATCCATCATATCCACTTTGTTCAGGGCTACCACGATGTAGGGCACCTGTACCTGTCTTGCCAGGAGAACGTGCTCTCTCGTCTGTGGCATCGGGCCGTCGGGAGCGCTGACTACCAGTATCGCGCCATCCATCTGGGCCGCACCGGTGATCATATTTTTAATAAAGTCGGCGTGCCCCGGGCAGTCGATATGCGCATAGTGCCGGTTGGCAGTCTCATATTCAATATGAGCGATGGCAATCGTAAGACCTCTCGCCTTTTCTTCAGGGGCATTATCAATGCTATCGAAGGCGCGGAACTCGTTATTCCCGACTCCTGCTGCCGCCAATACCTTGGTTATCGCCGCCGTAAGTGTAGTTTTACCATGGTCAACGTGACCGATGGTCCCTACGTTTACATGGGGTTTTGACCTGTCAAATTTTTGTTTAGCCATTTCAGCCTCCCTTTTTCCGAGCCCACAATCAGATTCGAACTGATGACCCCGTTCTTACCAAGAACGTGCTCTACCAACTGAGCTATGTGGGCATCGGTTTCATTATACAGATTTTATTGTCTACTTGTCTATAGTTTTACCTTTTACCGGTCAATTTATATATGGTGGAGAGGGCAGGATTCGAACCTGCGTAGCCCTTAGGGCGGCAGATTTACAGTCTGCTCCGATTAACCACTCCGGCACCTCTCCCCGTTTGACCCCCAGGGACAAAAGCCCGAGGAGGGATTCGAACCCGTCAACCTGCCGATTACAAGTCGGCTGCGCTTCCATTGCGCCACTCGGGCGCCAACTAATATAAGTTTTAAAAGGGGCAACTTAAGTATTATAAAAACGGCATTGGTAAAAGTCAAGCTGCAGGCGTAGATATTCCATTCATCAACCCTAATAAATAGCCAGCCTCTTCCTTCTGAAGAAATAACCGGCCAACAACCCGATAATCAATCCACCGATATGAGCCTGCCAGGCTACCCCGGTGGTAAACGACAAGACAACAAAAATGACAAGCACAACCACCCAGAGAGGCATGGGAAAGATGAAATATAGATATACCCTCAAATTAGGCACCAGCACCACCATGGCCCCCGCCACGGCATATACCGCCCCGGATGCGCCTACAGCTATTGAAAAGGAATCACCCAATCCCAGATATAACAGGTTGCCGGCCAACCCACCGATAAAATACACAAGGATGAACCACTTGTTTCCCACCAGTCGAGACAAGTAAGAGCCGAAGAAGAAGAGCGTAATCATATTGAAGAAGATGTGTAAGAATCCCGCATGGATAAACATAGCTGTGAAGATAGTCCAAGGTCTTTCCACAAAGTAGTACGGAATCAATCCCAGGTAATAGGTAAATTTATCTGTATGGACAATACTAAAGTCACCTAAAGGATACCAGGTGGCTGTGGCAAACATCATGGCAACGAAAACCACCAGGTTTGCGGCAATGATAGCGAATACAGGACTAATCCCGAAGTTGAAATAACTCCTGGTCCGTCTGCCCCCCGATGAATCCCACCGCCCCCGGGAGGTCCTCATATAATCTCTGTCACCTAACGGCAATAAATACCTCTCCGCCGATTTCCAGTTATACTTATATTATACCAGCTTTGGTCAGGTGATAATAGACTCGTGATACTTGACTTAAGAATATGGAAAAGCGATAATATTTAGCAGGCCTCACAAAGCGTTCCCCGATAGCTCAACGGTAGAGCGAGCGGCTGTTAACCGCTAGGTTCATGGTTCGAATCCATGTCGGGGAGCCAACTTATCCCTTCGCTTTATCTCCACCGAACCTGATATTATTAATCCTAGGAATGAAAATGGAATTACCCGGCCTTAATAAGTCGGGCAGTTCATGGGAACATCAGGACAACCAAGCAGAATATACCCTACTAGGATTTAGATATCACCAATCACCCCTGAATTCCAGCAACATTGCTTGGATTTTATCAAACGGTAAGTTAGAATTATGGGATAAGATGAGGAATGGCGAGATGTTCCGTAACGGAGGGCACGATGACGGCCAATAAAAAGAACGAAGTGTCAAGAGAAGCGATTGTCAAACGACTCAAGCGGATAGAGGAGCAGGTACGCGGTCTTCAGAAAATGGTTGCTGATGAACGTGAATGCGAGACTATAATAACCCAATTAGCGGCGGTTCGTTCCGCTATTGATAGCGTTGGGGCGCTGGTACTCAATAATTACGTACAAATCTGCGCTCCTAAAGGTAGCAATTCTGACCCCGGTGTCTATGAATCTATGGTACGGGTAGTCGGTATATGGGGCAGAG
>Ga0315534_1001086_pt1 | contig 19030 bp, 11 predicted proteins | sample SalMarSW160240MG_FD_203094 | JGI IMG/M metagenome (GOLD analysis project Ga0315534, IMG submission 203094) | Salt marsh sediment microbial communities from the Plum Island Ecosystem LTER, Massachusetts, United States - Salt Marsh Sediment SW1602-40 ... | reverse complement strand
AACGGGAATACATGGTTTAAGAAAGGGGGATTTATTTACATCCCGGATAACTTGATTGTATAAGCGCATTATTAAAAAACCATCCAACTCCGATCGAGTTAAAGTTTATGTATGAAGCTAATTTCCCACACCAACCCACCATTCACTAAAAAAAACGTAATTTTCAGTAACCTTTTTGATCCGTAACGGTCTTCTATTATGAATTCAAACCCGGAAACAAATTTGGATCCCGTTTCAGATACAGCGTTGATGCTGAAAGTAAAGGCAGGTGATATCGAAAAGCTTAGCCTGCTCTATGAGAGATACTCTAAGATGCTCTTTGGCTTCTTCTGGAGAATGTCCGGAAGTGTTGAAACAAGTGAAGACCTGGTACAAACGGTATTTTATCGGATCCTGAAAAAAAGATCCCAGTACAAAGGCAAAGGGAAATTCAGCTCATGGATGTTCCAGATCGCACATAATCTGTGGGCTGACCACTATAAGAAAAACCATAGAATTGATTTGAAGGATGATATGGAACGATGGGAATTGAAAGAGGGATTGAGTACAGATGAGCAGATCGAACATGAGGAACAATTGCGTCAGCTTCGGACAGCCCTTCACTCCCTCAGTGATGATAAAAGAGAGGTTATCATACTCAGCAGATACCAGGGAATGAAGTATAATGAGATAGCAAATATACTGGGCACCACCGAAGGAGCGATCAAGATAAAAGTGTTCAGGGCGTTAACTGAACTGCGTGAACAATATGCAAAAATCGAAAACCGGTAATCATGAAAGAAGAGAAATACCAGGAACGAATCATGGACTATCTGGACGGTAACCTGACTGCCAAACAGGCAGAGGAATTAAAGAAAGCATTAAGGGAGGAAGGGTACGATCTTTCCCGACTGGATGAGATGGACGAAATGGTTCGGCAACTGGATGAGATACGGGCGCCCGAACCACGGGAAGAAATGAAAGAGAAATTCTTTCATATGCTGGAAGAAGAAAAATCCAGGATCGAATCAAAGGAACGGTCTTTGGATGCCCTGCTGAAACCCTTTCGAACCCTTCTGGAACCGGTATACCTTCCTAAAATGCTCTATGCAAGCCTTATCCTGATCGTTGGGATGATCCTGGGCCACTGGATTATCCCGGATAAACAGTTTCAATACCAGACCAGCCTGATGATGGAAGAGATGCAATCCATGAAAACTTTGATGGCTCTGACGCTCATCGATCAGTCGAATGCAACAGACCGGCTGAAAGCCGTGAGTTATACAGGTGAACTCAGCAATCCTGACGAAAAAGTTTTGGAAGCCCTGCTGAAGACCCTGAGTAACGATCCCAGCGTGAATGTCCGCCTGGCAAGCCTGGATGCTTTATCCCGGCTGATTGGAAACGAAACGGTCAGAACCGGACTCGTCGAATCAATCAGTAACCAGGATTCACCACTGGTACAGATAGCTATCGCTGAACTGATGATTACGATCCAGGAAAAGCGTGCTATTCCCGAATTTGAAAAACTGCTGGATAGAGAAGATCTGAACCAGACTGTTGCAGAAAAAATTACAGAAAGCATTAAAATATTAACATAATAATTCTAACGATGATACGATTAACATTAATCCTTATCCTGCTCCTGTGGCTACCCGGTACACCGGGAGTTAAAGAAGAGCACAATGAGAAAATCTCGAAAACCCTGACGTTCGATGGAACCAGCAGACAGAACCTGCTTGTTATCAAAAATATTCATGGTTCCATCCTGGTCGAAGGAACTCAAAGCAACCAGGTCCTGGTTGATGTTGATAAACGCATTGAAGCGGAATCCACGAAAGACCTGGAGGAAGGTATCCGGGATATTACCCTCGGTGAAATCAATACCGGTGACAGCATCATCCTGTACACCAATTCTCCCTATGCAACATTGAAACGCAAAAATGGAAAGATATCCTACAACTGGGAGAATGATTTTGGGGATATTGACTACGAATTCAATTTCGATTATTCAGTGAAAGTTCCCTTTGGAACCCTCGTTTATGTTTCTACCATAAATAACGGTGATGTGAAGGTGGTGGATACCAGGGCTGCCGTAAGGGCAGGAAATGTGAACGGATCAGTCTATCTTGAAAAAATAACGGAGGTTACAAAAGCCACAACAGTGAATGGTGTGGTGGAATGTGAAATAACGGAAAAACCTGTTGAGGATTGTTCATTCAACACAATAAACGGAGATATCAGGATTTCTTTCCCTTCGAACCTTTCTGCAGATGTAAGCTATACCACCATGCACGGTGATTTTTATACCGATTTTGATTTTGAGATCCTGCCAAACAAAATCGAAAAAACAGAGGAGAAATCAAAAAGCGGGACTACATACAAGATTGAAAAGTATCCAAAATTCAGGATTGGTGATGGAGATATCCAGATTTGGTTTAAAACCCTGAACGGAGACATGATCCTGAAAATGGGGAAATAATAAAAAAAGAGCATAACAACTTAAAAATGAAATCATGAAAACAGTAAAAAAATTATTTACAGCAGCTGTCATACTTTTTCTTGCCGGAATCACCGTTTCTGCCCAGGAAGTCAACCGGGAGGAATTGACCATTCCATTGAGCAAACCAGGACAACCCGGTAAACTGGAATGCGGACTTATAAACGGATCCATAAAAATCACCGGGTATTCGGGGAATGAAGTGCATGTAATTGCCACCCAACCCATGAAAAAACTAATGGTTGAACCCGAACAGATCCAGGAAGGGTTGAAAAAAATTACGGCCACATCATTCAGCTTATCCGCTGAAGAGGAAGGGAATGTGGTCGATATTGGCAGTGATAGCTGGAAATCAGCTATTAACCTCGAAATACAGGTTCCCATGAAGTTTTCCCTGGATATCGGTACGGTCAATTCCGGAGATATAACCGTTGAAAACGTGGAAGGTACACTTGAGGTGAGCAATGTGAACGGAAACATAACAATCACCAATGTTTCCGGATCGGTCGTTACAAATACAGTAAATGGATTTGTCAAGGTTACCATGAACCGCGTGGATGCCGATACTCCGATGTCGTTCACCAGTTTTAACGGGGATGTCGATGTCACCCTGCCATCTTCTGTAAAGGCTACTGCCAAAATGAAATCAACATCAGGCGATATATACACCGATTTTGAGGTTGATTTTGAAAAGAAAAAGACAAAAGTGGATGAACGCGATGAGGAGGGAGTATACAAAGTTTCGGTGGATGAGTATGTGTATGGGAACCTGAACGGTGGTGGACCGGAGTTTCTCTTCAAAACCTACCATGGGGATATTTACCTCAGGAAGAAATAGTTAAGAGATCGTTAGTCGGTGTTCGGTTACGAGACCCGTATGGAAATTCGTTTTTTGCAATTCCAATATATTCAATTTAAACACACGAACACCGTCACCGGAAATACGATCCGGGCTTCGTTACCGATGAACGAATACCGGTTTTAAACAGGATTCAGTGAATCCTGTTTAAAAATTTATACTGACCTGCAATCCCCAACGTCCGTAACTCCAGTTTTCGAAACCGACAAACACACTGACATCGCCTAAAAAATAAACATCGGAGAGTCCATACCCCAGTTCGATATAGTTTTTAAAATCAGGAAGGTAGAGATAACTCCCGTACAGGGTCTCCTTCCATAACCGCTCGCTGAAGAATGGAAGCAGCTTAACGATTAAAAAGGGAGTGTTGTATTTGATGTGCACTTCGGTAAACCATTCTGTTGTACTGTATTTATAGTACTCGAGCAACATGAAAGCATGACGTGGTCTGCCAAGTAATACCGGAATCTCCTGTGTATTAAAATGCTTAAAATCGGCAAAATGAATGTTTTCCCTGCCGAGGAATGTTCCGCCACCAATGCTCCAGGAGAGATCAGAAAACATTCCCAGGTCATGGACCTTGGACGCTCCTGCTTCCAGGAAACCGAAATCAGCTTTACTCTCGAAAAAATCCGGTAACCCTTTTCTGTATTCTATCCGGAATGTAGGATAATCGGATCCACCCATTCGTTTCACTCCATTCCGTATCCGGTAGTAATTCCTGGGTGTGTAAGACAATCCCAATCCAACAACAAAACTTTTCTGGTCCTCAAGAGGGTATTCTGTCAGGTACGGATTATCCGGAACGTTATCTTCATAATCCCATTCATTTTTGAAGAAGAATGAATAATCGGTTGAATTCTCGAGGTGAATGCGATCGGCGTAATTCATTGAAATGGTTAAAACCAAGCCATTTGTAAGATCAATCCTGTTACTAACCCTGACATAGGATTCTTCATACAGCCTCAGGTAATTGTAACGGAAAAACAGGGATGAAATGGTGTTCAAAGTCCGGTCTATTCCAAAATCCGGATTGAAATCAGCGGATGTCTTACCGATATTAAAATACAACCTTCCCCGTTTCATGGGGGAGTAGGTGAGGGTATTATCTACTTTCCATAAAACGGCTTCCCGGTTGAATGCATACCCGATTTCAGGTTCCATGACATACTGGTGTCCTGCTGCGATATCTTTACGAATAGAGAATCGTTGTTTATAAACAAAACCGTCCACAGTGTTGAATTCAAACTTGTCCAGGCCAATTAGTCCATCATACCGGTACCTGACGGTTGAATCTTTTGACCAGAAACTCCTGCCGAAAAAGAGATGGTTGCCAAATTGAACGATTTTGCTTCTCTCTTTCCGGGTTGAATCGGCAACCGAAGCGGTATCCGATCTTGCCAGCATAACGGAATCTTTAGCCCTGTATCCCTGGAACTCTTCTTCCGTCAGCGGAATTGGTCGTATCGTATTCCAGTAAGCGGTATCCCGTTTATAAGCATTCTCTTCAACCTCATAGTTTGATCTCTCTTCAATCTCAAGAGATAAGTCCAGGGTGTCCCTGCTTCTTTCAGCCTCTTTATCCATCAACCGTGCCAGCTTGATCATATCCCGGTTAGTCATCTCTTCCTTATTCATTATCTCTTCCACTTTTTTAGCGGTTTTTTCATCTTTGAAAAGTGCTACTTGCGGTATTTCACCTTCATCCATTTCAGGTTCTGCGTTCTTGTCAAGCGTCTCCTGTAAGGCAAGTGGGGGAGTGATCTCCTCGTTAATCTCGATCTCGGAATATTTTACAGAACTGAGGTATGCAACATCCACTTTTATCCCCAGTACCTTTGCTTTCACATCCAGGTTATAACTCACCGGCAACCAGGCATCTTCCTTTACCGGAGCATACAGTTGTTTTATCCGGATAGGACCGATAAATATCTCGATGGTGAGATCAGCAGAGTGAATATTCCAGTATTCATCCACGATATAGAGGTAACCGGTAAAGAGTTGCTGGCTTTTGCGCTTTGGGGTTACCTTAATCTTGTTGATGGCGTAATCCCCTTCAAAGGAAACTCCTTCATAACTGAAGTTATAATGAGAAAAGGCATTTGGTGCCAGTGGCGAAATAGCCATCTCTACGGTTGGTTCATAGAAACTGCTCTGAATGTATCCCATAATATCTACATCGTTGTCGCCCGGAAAGGATGAATTGGCAGAGAGTACCCGCTGGTCATACCTGTCCGGTGCATTGAAGGTGATTTCATTAAGGGATTCTTCTACGTAGTTTCTTCCCTCTTCAATAACAAAATCCTCATCCTTCATTGCCCGTTGAAACAGCTTCGGGATCTTTAATACATCAATTGATCCTTTGAGGTAAACCTCAGCTTTCCAGTGCTTCACCTGGTTCAGGTAATAGGGAGCAAGCCCGATTGCCTTGCGCATGATCATATAGGCAGGATCTTCTTTTCCCGAATAGATCCGGACTTCCTGTATCATATAAATATGCTCCAAAAGCTGTACATTTAATGTAACCGGTTTTTCCCCGACTTCAATCTCCCGGATCTCCGTCCGGTACCCCAGCGCCCTGATGAAAAGGGTATAATGACCCTCCGGAACCTTAAACTGGAATTTCCCATTAACGTTTGCCGTGGTACCTTCGGTGAGTTCAACAATGTAGATGGTACAATACGGAATGGGATTATCCTTACTATCCGTAACCGTTCCCCGTATGGTTTGACCGGCCAGGAAAACCATCCCAAGAATGAAAACCAGAAAGGATATGAAAAATCTTCTAACGAGCATTCAATAATATCGTTTAGTATGAGACGTAGAACCTGCTTAAAGAATTACACGTTCAGTAATGTTTTTTAACAGGCAACCTGAATCATCCGGTAAAGCTACGAAAATATAAAGTTAATGGTTAAACGTTATTTGTTAAATGATGAGTGAGTGGTGAGAAGAAACAGGTACTCGGTTCTCGGGGAAAGAGGTTGATAGGTTATTGGTTGACAAGTTAATAAGATAAAAGGAAAAATCTCAACTTAGATCAGAGATTTGATGAATTTCTGGATATGCAGTATGCAGCAGTGAATGATGTTTGATGAATAGTAAACCCGTTGTGCTATTAAAGTTTTGTCTACAACATTTTTATACTATCTGAATTCTAATGAATGTTGGATGTATAGCTTAGAATCTCAACGTAAACACCGTCTCCTTACCTGGTTCTGATTTTACAGAAATAGTTCCTCCATGTCGCCACACGATCTCCTTTGAAAGGCTTAGACCGATACCCGTTCCATATTCCCTCGTTGAATAGAACGGCACAAATATTTCATCCATCTCATGCTGTGTTATTCCGCACCCATTATCCCTGACCTGTATTGCAACATGCTCATCCGTTTCATCGCTAATCAATGTAATTCCAGGTTCCTGAATGGTTCGTACTGCATGGATGCTGTTTTTTATCAGGTTGATCAGGACCTGCTCAATCATTTGAAAATCTCCTTTGATGGTAAGCCCTTCTTTTTTATGCAGGATTTCCAACCTGATGTTATTGTTTTCAAGTTCGGCTGAAAATAAAAGACTGACTGAAGAAAAGAGTTCTTTTATCTCAATGGTGCTGAGATTTGGATCAGGGATCTTCGATACTTCCCTGTACTTGTCGACAAAATCATACAGACCATCACTACGGGACTGAATGGTTTTAATGCTTTCCCGTATGTCTTCAATATCTTTTTGGTCTAGGTCTGATCGTTTTATCACATTCCCCGTTTCATCTTCAACCAGCATCGTAATTGTTTCTGTAAGTGATGAGATGGGGGTTACCGAATTCATAATTTCGTGCCTCAAAATCCTGATAAGCCTGTGCCATGATTCGATCTCTTTTTGATCAATCTCGCTCCGGATATTATGGAAAGTGAAGATACCGTAAGGAGCATCTTTTTGCTTGATCGTATTCTTTGCCACCGACAGGTATCTTATCTCATCATCTGTTTTATACTCTAAAAGTTTATGATCAGCTGGTTTCATTGATTCGATCTGCTCAGCAAACTCAGGATTAACCTTCCTGAGCTCATGCATGTATTTGATTCTTGGTATTCCCAGGATGTTCATTGCCTGGTCATTTATGAGTTCAATTTTATCTGTTTTATTGATGGTTATAATTCCAATATTCATATTTCTCAGGATGGCATTTAGATAGTTAATCCGGGCTTCTTTTTGAATTCCATCCTGTTCGAAAGACTCAATAATCCTGTTCATGGTTTCTCTTACCTCATCGAAACCCGATCCAAGTTTCTCGTTTTTGAACTTAACGGAGAAGTCAGAACTACCTAAAGCAAGTAGAAATATATTCAGCTCTCTGTTGGTCCGGGATACACTCAATAAGAAATCAATGATCTGAAAGATGAGGATAACTAAGGAGATGACAGGCAGAAATATTAGTTTTTTGTCATAAAAGATAACAATCAAAACGCATAGCAGGAGTGCATTTAGAATCAGGAGACTAATCCTTAAAATAAAGGCGATTGTATATCGTTTACAGGTCATACTTTTTTAACCTCCGGTGTAATGAGCTTCTTGAGATGCCGAGATCTTTAGCTGCTTTGGTAATATTCCCTCCGTTTTTCTCTATGATTTCAAGGATATGGTTTTTTTCAACCTGATCCAGACGATGTTCCTGTTGGTTACTCCATTGCCTTGAAGCATGGGTTGGTGGTAAAAACTCATCGGGCATAATTTCTTTCCTCTCACTCAGAATGATTGCCCGTTCTATACAGTGTTGAAATTCCCTGACATTCCCGGGCCATTCATAGTGTTGAAGTTTTTCAATTGTCCCCGGATGTGTCTTCAATCCCGATTTGTTGTACTTCGTTGAGAATTGATTGAAGAAGTGTATAAAAAGAAGGGGTATATCTTCTTTTCTCTCCCTAAGACTGGGAACATTGATCTCTACCGTATTGATCCGGTAAAAAAGATCTTCCCTGAATTTTCCTTCTTTTATCATCTGTTGTAAGTCCATGTTGGTCGCACAAATCAGACGGAAATCCACAGGGATCTCCTTTGTTGATCCAACCCGCATGACTCTCTTATTCTGTAAGACTGACAGGAGTTTTGCCTGAAGAGAAATTGAAAGATTCCCAATCTCATCCAGAAAGATGGTACCACCCGATGCCAGTTCGAATCGGCCCGGCTTGTCCTCAATGGCATCCGTATAAGCACCTTTAACATGACCGAACAGATCACTCTCGAATAACGTTTCAGAAATAGCACCCAGGTCAACAGAAATGAACATCTTATCTTTTCGATCTGACAATCTATATAGGGTTCTTGCAAGCAATTCTTTGCCCGTTCCGTTTTCCCCGAGAAGCAATACATTGGCGGAAGTTGTAGCCACTTTTTTAACCACGGAAAGGGTTTTCAGGATTGCAGGAGAAGAACCGATAAACTCACCATGCGCTTTGTTCCAGTCGTTAATTAACTGCTGCTGAACCAGTCGGAGTTTCTTTATTTCGTCTCTGGAATTCCTGAGACTCAAGGCGGCCGATACGGTGGCGAGTAACTTCTGGTTTTTCCATGGTTTTAATACAAAATCCGTTGCTCCTGCCTTTATTGCTTTAATTGCCAGTTCGATATCACCATATGCAGTAATTAATATAACCACTGTTTCCGGATTGTTCCTGATTATTTCATTCAACCAGTAAAATCCTTCTTCCCCGTCTCGCCTTCCTTTCTGGTAATTCATGTCGAGTAAAACAACATCAATATCCTCTGAGGAAAATCGGTGTATGATGTTATCCGGTACCTGCTCAATGAATACATTCCGGAAAAAACGCCTCAAAAACAGTTGCGCCGATTTAAGTACATCGTAATCGTCGTCAATGATCAAAATATTACCCTTGCTGATTTCCATCTGTTTTTCCGATGTAATGAATGCACAACGTGAACTGTAAGATATAAAAATTGTGTCATATTCAAACACCTTCTGTCGCAAAATCGCACACTTATTCCTATTTTAATTCAGGATGATTGATTCAAAAGTTTATTAATCAATATTTTATGATTATTGGTATGTACTTTGAAAATCTGTTGGAAAATGGTTACATTCAATGTTTATGATACGGAACTATATCATTCATGCTTTCAGGCTTTTTTTAAGAGAAAAGCTTCACACCCTGTTAAATATATTAGGACTGGCTATTGGATTAGCCTGCGGTATTATTATTTTTCTATACATACACCATGAGTTAACGTATGATGCTCACCATGAAAAAGGTGACCGTATTTATCGTGTTTGTCAGAATTATGTAACTTCCGGAAAACCAAGGAAATTCGCCATCTCATCACCTCAGCTTGGGCCAAGGTTATTTGAAGAGTATCCTCAAATAGAAGCCTTCGTTAGAATAGATTACATTAGTAGTCTGCTTTGCAAACATGATGAAAAAGAATTTACGGAGAATCATTTTGCTTTTGCAGATTCGAATATATTCCAGGTCTTTACTCATTCTTTTAAATACGGTAATCCTGAAACCTGTCTAAAAGAACCCTTCACTATTGTAATCACCGAAAAACTTGCCGAGAAGTACTTTGGCAAACGAGATCCACTCGGTGAAACCATCCTTATTGAAAATGAGTTTCCTGTCAAAGTTACGGGTGTAATTGAAGATCCTCCTTCAAACACCCAGTTGCCTCTATCAGGCTATATATCTTATATCACATACGACAGGATTGCTACTTTACCTTCGATTGAATGGTCAATGTTTGAAATCTCGGTTTACACCTATCTTCTTTTCCATGACACATTTGACCGGGAAGCGTTTGACAGGAAATGGCCGGAATTTTATAAAAAATATATGGCTCAGGATGAAGAAGTTTATGGTCAGGTTTATGAACCGATTTTCCACCGGTTGCGCGATATTCACTACCATTCAAACCTGGATGGTGATCTGTCCGCAGGGAATATTACTTTCTTATACACCCTGTTGATCATCGGAATTTTGATCCTGGTACTGGCAGGAATTAATTATACAAATCTTACTACGGCAAAATCTCTTCAGCGAGCAGGCGAGGTAGGACTACGTAAAGTTATTGGTGCGACAAGGAAATCTCTGATCTTGAAATTCATTATTGAAGCTCTGTTCTTTTCGGTTATAGCAATGATTCTGGCATTGGGGATTGTTGAATTCATTCTGGAATTCACAGGTTTTTCGCAAATTATTAAGACATCTTTGCACCTTAATTTTTTCCAGGAACCGGTTATTTTCACAGGATGTATAGTGCTAACTATTATTGTTGGTTTCTTTTCCAGCTTATACCCTGCTTTCTTTCTATCCTCTTTCAAATCTGTCTTAATTTTAAATGGTTTATTTAAGTTGAATCCTATGGGATCTGCTATCAGGAAGATACTTGTTGGATTTCAAATAATGCTAGCAATTGGTGTAGTCCTGTTTACACTATTTTTAAATACACAAATTAAATATCTCGAAAACTATTATCTTGGATTTGACAAGGAAAACCTGTTGATAGTGCCTGTTCAGGATTCAATAACCGCTGTTTCTGTTCCGGTTATTATGAATGATTTAAAGGGATTACCCGGAGTGAAATCAGTTACCTCGGGTAATTGCTGGCCCGGAAGACCCTGGGGTGGTTTGTATAAATTTGAAGGTGAAGACGGAATGGAGGAGCACAATTTATCTGCATTCTTTATCGGTCATAATTACCTTGAAACCCTGGGTTTTGAACTTATTAAAGGCCGTGATTTCAGTTTTGATTTTCCCTCAGATTCTCTTGGGGCAGTGATTATCAATGAAGCATTGGCCCGGTATATGAACTGGGACGAACCGCTGGGAAAACGGATACAACAATTTGATTTTTATGATGCTGTCGTGATTGGCGTAGTCAAGGATTTCAATTTTAAATCCCTTCATAAGGAAATCGAACCCGTTCTGATACGGCTTCAGTATGATTATGGAAACTTGATTGTGAGACTGGATGGAGTAAATCCGCAAAAAGTCCTGACCTATCTGGAGAACAAGTACAGGGAACTGGTCCCTTACAGACCTTTCGAATACTATTTCCTTGATGATCGGTTTAATCAGCAGTATAACAGGGACAAAAGACAGATTAAATTAATTCGGATCTTTTCACTCATTAGTATCCTTATATCCTGCCTCGGATTATTTGGATTGGCCTCATATAATGCAGCCAGAAAAACAAAGGAAATTGGAATCAGAAAAGTTCAAGGAGCGAAGATCAGGCAGATAATCATACTGATGCAAAAAGAAATACTCTTAATTACTACACTGGCTATAGTTATCGCAATTCCGGTGACAATTTTGGTATTCAGAATCTGGCTGAGAGATTTTGCCTATCAGGTTGGGCTGGATGCTCTGCTGGTCATACTTGTTATCCTGGCTTCAATAGCATTGAGTTCACTTACGGTCCTATTCCATTCTATTAAAGCTGCAAGAACAAATCCGGTGGATTCACTCCGGTACGAGTGAGCATAGAGCATGGAGCAAAGGGCAAAGAGAAGGATAAAGGGTGATGGATTGACCACAGAGTACATCATCCTTCGCCAGAGCCTTCGCCAAGGCTTCGGCTCTCAAGAAGGCTACGGATGACAACGGAGTGCAGAGTGAAATAGGTGAGTGGTGAGAAGAAACAGGTACTCGGTTCTCCTGCCTGCCGCAGGCAAGGCGTTCCTGCCCGCCCGAACGACTGATGCGTTCAGTCGGGCGGGGGTACTGGGTGAAAGAAGAAATGAGATGTGAGTTATGAGTTGTGAGAGTATTAAAAGTACATGAGGTAAAGTGTATTTGAAGGATTTGAGCTGGTAGTTTCAAGTCTCCAATCCTCAGATTGCCCTGCCGACTGACAGGAATCCACACTCTATGATTATTAATTCCTGATAAGCTCCCGATTTCACCGTATGACAAATAACAAATATCAACTTCCAAATAATATCCAATGATCAACATTCCGCCAAAGGCATGCCTTCGGCACAATGTTTCAAGATCAACAATTTTGAGATTTAACTATTGTTTATTGTTTGCTATTTGGGATTTTGTCATTTGGATTTTTGTAAGATATAACAATTGTCTGACAATCGAATGACGCCGTGAAATAGTGTATTTCACAGGGTAAACCATTGTGTGACAATTGTAGGACTATTGAATGACAATTGCATGACCATAGTATGACAGCGAAGCGAATGACAATTGTATGACTATCGTTTGAACGTTCTTTCTAAAACTTCAACGTAAACACCGTCTCCACTCCCGGTTCTGATTTCACGGAAATACTTCCTCCATGAAGCTTCATGATCTGCCTGGAAAAACTCAGCCCTATACCATTCCCTTCTTGTTTTGTTGAGTAGAAGGGAACAAATATTTGCTCCAGTTGTTCAGGCAGAATCCCTTTGCCATTGTCCTTTATCTCAATAACGGAATGGTTCCCTTCCATTTTTGCACAGAATCTGATCACAGGTTTCTGAACACCGGATAGCGCATCGATACTATTGCTGATAAGATTTATGATTACCTGCTCAAGGAGGTGAGGGTCTGCAGTAACATAAATTTCTTCATCTGGAATATCTCGTTCCAGAATGACCTGTTTTTTCTGAAGCTCCCCCTGCATTAACCGACCGATACCGTCGAAAAGATCAGTTAGTCTGATACGTTTCGGTTTCACCAGTTTTGGTAATTGAGAAAGTTTCTGGTATCCATTCAGGAAATGATCCAGTCCTTCGGTTCTCTCCCGGATGGATGCAACCGATTCCCGAATATCTGAGAGGTTCATTTCCGTTAGCTCGGAGAGTTCCTTATGAATCCCGTTTTCATTTTGGAGGATCATAGAGACAGTTTCGGTTAAAGAATTTATCGGGGTGATTGAATTCATGATTTCATGGTTCAGTATCCGGATCAGCTTGTGGGTTGCCTCAATCTCTCCCTGTTCAATCTCCTCCTGAACATCCTGAAGGGTGATCAGTCGCCAGGATTCATCCTGAAGTTTCAACCGGCTGATATGGACAGAAAGATTTCTTTTGCCATAGGGAAGATCCAGTTTAATGATGGACGATCCACTTCGTGTTATCTTTTCAATCTGGCTGGTGAATGAAGGTTGTGCTTCTTTCAGGTCAGACCAGGAGGCGCATTTAATCACCTGAAGCAGGTCGGATGCGGGATGATTCATGATCCCGATTTTCCCCGATTCATTCACAGAGATTATTCCGACCTTAATGTGCTTCACCACCTCATCAAGATACAGGTAATGAAGTTCCTTTTCCCGGCTCAGGTCCTTGTATGTATCGATGACCCTGTTAAATGCTCTGTTCAACTCAATGAATGGAGAAGATTTCACCTTCTCCTGGAAATGAGTCGAATAGTCGGAATCAAAAATGATCATAAAAAAACGTAGAAGATTCTGGTTGGTCCGGTTCAGGAATTCATACAGCATGATTACCTGCAGCAGGAGGATGATGAATAAGCTGATTAAGGTAAATACCATTTGATTTTCAACAGGCTCCCGTATGACAGTTGATATCAGGATCATGTTTATCAGCAACAAAAAGATGCGAAATACAAGGGATAGGGTAAATCGATTCGTATGCATACCGTACATAATTAATCGGGTTTTATTAAAACCATTTATAGGCCGAATTTTTTCATTCTTCTGTACAATGCAGCGCGGGCTATACCCAGATCTCTGGCTGTTCTTGTCATATTGCCACGATTATGGTTGATCGCTTTCATTATCAGCTGTTTTTCATTCTCTTCAAGATTGAAGATGTTTTGCAGCTCAGGGGCAGGAACAGGATAACTGGTGGGGAACAGGTTTGCTGATGAGAGTTGTCCTGAACTGCTAAGTATGACAGCCCTTTCAACGGCATTTTTAAGTTCTCTGATATTCCCCGGCCATGGATAGTTTTTTAATTTTCTGAGGGTATGTTGACTGATTTTGAGCTCCGATTTGTGGTATTTCTGACGATAGATTTCAAGGAAATGATCAACCAGCAACGGGATATCGTTTTTTCTCTCCCTGAGTGCAGGAAGGTGGATCTCTACCGTGTTTATTCTGTATAACAGATCCTCCCTGAATCTTCTTTCATTCACCATCTGCTTCAGGTTCCTGTTAGTAGCAGAAATCAGCCGGACATCAACCGGGATTTCAATGTGCGATCCAATCCGGATTATTTTCCTGTTTTCGATGACACTCAGCAACTTTGACTGCAGTGGGTGTGAAAGATTGCCGATCTCATCCAGGAAAATGGTTCCCCCTGAAGCCAGCTCAAACCGGCCGGGTCTGTCCTGATAAGCATCCGTATAAGCTCCTTTTACGTGCCCGAACAGTTCACTCTCAAATAGTGTTTCCGGAACAGCACCCAGGTCAACAGCAATGAATACCTGGTCTTTGCGGGTAGATTTCCGGTGGATCTCCCTGGCAGCAAGCTCTTTTCCGGTTCCATTCTCTCCCAGGATTAATACATCAGCATCCGTTTCAGCAACCCTGGCGATCATCTCTTTTATCTTTTTAACCGGGTATGAATCACCGATGAAGACCTGAAAATCTTTGTCCATATCCTGGGATAGTCGTTCACTGGTTTTCTTAAAACGAATGACTTCTGTTTTTGCTTTTCGCAAACGGATACAGGAGAGGATCGTTGCCAGCAGTTTCTGATTGCTCCAGGGCTTGACAATAAAATCAGCCGCTCCTGCTTTGATCGACTGAATAGCCAGATCAATATCCCCATAAGCAGTAATGAATATGACCATTGCTTCCGGGTCGGTTTCAAGGATCTTTTCCAGCCAGTTTAACCCCTCCTTACCATCCATCTCTCCCTTCTGAAAGTTCATGTCTAAGAGGATAACATCAAAATCTTCCTGCTTCAGGATTTCGACAAGATTCTGAGGGGATGATTCAGTCCGCACCACCGGAAAAACCTGTTTTAAAAACATCTGACCACTGTCCCGGATTCCCGGATCATCATCAACCAGAATTATTTTCCCATCGTATCTTTGCATGACTAAAAATGTTTAGAGTAGTTATTTAGGATTGTGCGGTTTATTCTGTCATTTCAATGTTGCTCTGGAAATTATTTATAATAATATTTCAAAGACTTAATAATTAATGATTTACACATTTTTGTGATTCTTGGTGTCTTAGTGACTTAGTGGCTAAAAAGAATTGCCGCTCCTATAAGGGATGCCTATGGCACAATACACAAAAACACCAGATTACACTAAACAATTTATTAAAAATGCAAACCGCATAACGCGTTATACAACTAACCTATGCTAAAGATAGGAAGAATGTATTGATATCGGACATCGATTGTCTTAAAAATAGTACATATATTTCAGTTGATCGTTATGCAAAAAGTTCGTAAGTAGCTTTATGATAAGTTTTTATAAATGATGGTATACATTTTGGAATGATTAATCTAAACCACACACCATGTTCCGATTCAATTTTAAAATTGCCATTAGAAATCTTTGGAAGTACAAAGGGTATTCATTGATCAACATTGCCGGTCTATCTATCGGTATGGCCTGTTCCATCCTCATCCTGTTATGGGTTCATTTTGAATTCAGTTTTGATAAATTTCATGAAAACAAGCGGGTCTACCGGGTTATCCAGCACATTATTTTTGAGAAGGAAGTTCATTGGTCCATAACACAGGGACCACTTGGCCCGGCACTCAAAGATGAAGCTCCGGAAATCGAGGATTATTGTCGTATTGAAGGATCAAACAGAACCCTTAAATGGAAAGAAGATGAATATACCGAACGGGGTATATATGCCGATCATACATTTTTTGATTTTTTCAGTTTTCCTGTCATTGAACACCTGGGAGATAGTGTTTTTCATGGATTAAATTGTATTGCAATAACGGAACGGCTTGCAAAGAAAATCTTTGGTGATGAAGAACCACTGGGTAAGATCATAAGCGGAGGGAGTGAAACGGAATTTATGGTTACGGCACTGCTGGCTGATGTTCCTCAAAACAGCCATCTGCAATTTGATTATGTCATACCGTTTCTTTTTCTCAGGGGGCTTGGTTTTTCAGTTGACCGGTGGGATAACAGTACGTTTTATACCTACGTACAGATTCCTGAAGGAATCACTCGTGAAAGGGTTGCAGAAAAAATAGCCGATTTCCTGAAACCGAAACCCACCCTGGAGGAGTTTGCCACACTTGATCTCCAGCCAATACCGGATATTCATTTCAGAACTGACCTGGATTTTGATATGGCATGGGTGTCGGATAAAAAGATGGTGACCATTTTTTGCATTATCGGTGTATTTATTATCCTCATTGCGTGTATCAATTTTATGAACCTGGCAACAGCGCGTTCGGCAAGAAGAGCAAGGGAGATCGGATTAAAAAAAGTGGCCGGAGCTGTTCGTCGAAATATTATCCAACAGTTCTTTATTGAATCGACTGAACTGGCATTCCTGTCGATCCTCCTGGCGATGGCGCTGGTCGAACTGGTAAGGCCTTCTTTCAACAGCTTTACCGGTGTTGAGATGAAAATCCCATACCAGGAGCCCTGGTTGTACATTGCACTGATTATTATTGTGCTGGTTACGGGTTTGTTATCCGGCAGTTACCCTTCATTATACCTCTCTTCTTTGAAACCTGTTTCAATTCTCAAAGGTGCAAGCAAACACGGGAAAGGACATGCCATTTTCAAAACATCCCTGGTGATCTTTCAATTTACCCTTTCCGTTATTCTGATTTCAGGAACCCTGATACTGTATCAGCAGATAAACTTTATGAGGAAAAAGAATCTCGGGTATGATAAGGAAAACCTCGTCTGGTTCTATTTCGGACAAAGCGATCAGGTAAGTGAACGGTATGAAACGTTCAGGCAGGAACTCCTGAAGAATCCCTCAATACTTGCCGTTACACGTACTGCCAATTTACCTACGTACGGCTATACCTTTTCAAACAGCCTATGGCACTGGGAAGGACAGGATCCGGGAAAGGAAACGCTCATCCGGAATCTGCCGGTTGGATACGATTACTTTTCTACCCTGGGAATAGAGGTGTTGAAAGGCCGTACTTTCAGCAGGGATTTCCTTTCCGATTCATTAGCAGTGGTTGTTAATGAAGCAGCTGCAAAATCCATGAATATGGAAGATCCCATCGGAAAGTTCCTGAAATATTTTGATCATGAAGAGCGGTATACTATTATTGGACTTATCAAAGACTACCATTATCGTTCGTTACATAATACAATTGAACCCCAATTTACACTCCTTGTTCCCGATGGAAGTTACCTGATGATGGTTAGGTTACATCAGGGTGAAACGGATGGCGGGATCAAAACCATTGAAAAGGTCTGGAATCAGTTTTCACCCGATGTTGCAATGGAATATCATTTTTTAGACCAATCACTGGAAGCACTCTATGATTCAGATAAGAAGATTGGAAAGATCCTGTCAATACTCACAGTACTGGCTATATTTATTGCTATGTTAGGGTTACTGGGGATGGCTGCCTTTATGGCTGAACAGCGTACAAAAGAGATCGGGATAAGAAAAGCAATGGGAGCAACCACCGGTAGAATCGTTACCATGTTATCCAAAGAGTTTTCCAAATGGATCCTGGTGGCTAACATTATTGGTCTGCCATTGATGTATTTCGGGATGAAGAAATTTCTGCAACAATATCCTTACCGTATCGATATCGGATGGATCGTCTTTGTCATTGTTGCCATATCCACGTTGATCATTGCTCAGCTGACAGTTTTCATCCAGTCGGTCAGAGCCGCGAATACTAACCCGGTGGAGTGTCTCCGTTACGAATGAAAAATAGTGACTGAAGGACGAAGAGACCAATGACTGTGTGACTGTGAGACGATGAGACAAAAAAAAGCTACGGAGGACGGGGGAGACATTGAGAAGGATGAACTTCGTCTGACCACTAAGCGACGGAAAGTGGGGCAGCAAGTTGGTCTGACGAATAAAGGCAAAGAGAAAAAGAAGGAGGGACTGAGAGATAAATGACTGTGAGACTTTGAGACGGTGAGAAGAATTATTTTCGTCTGACCCCTGCATGCCTTAAAGCTGGTTCTTTGTAAGAAATGTCCCGTAGGGACTAAAAGACAATAGGCAGTCATTTCAATGGCTGCATAAAGAAGCAACTTGAAAAATACGTCCCGGAGGGACTGAATGATAATAGGCCCTGCCTGCCCTCCTTCGGCGGGTGAACAGGCAGGCAGGAGCTACTTCATTGGCTGTAACTTGAATACGAAACAAAACCACGTCCCAGCGGGACTGAATGAGGTGAGTACAGAGTTACTGGATGTTGAACGTTAAACGTGCGATGTTGTGCCATGCGCCTATGCTGAAGCATCAGCGCAAGCGTAAGGCACGCCTGTGGCGGACGTTGAAGGTTGTCAATTCTACTTGGTGTTAACCAGATGATTCACTACCTTCCCTTTCAATATGAATCCTCTCATAATCCCATACAAGCCTGAGCATTTTGCGACCATTAACGGATATTTCCCTCCGGAATGGGACTTTGATTTCAGGAAGTTCATCTCCATCAACCACAACAGGAATTATTTCCGTGGATTCTCTTTGCTGGATGGGAGAGAGCCGATCGGTTTTGGTAACCTGATGGTTTTCGGATCCGTTTGCTGGATCGGTAATATTGTTGTTTCGGAAAAGCATAGAAATAAAGGTCTCGG
>Ga0315534_1001083_pt1 | contig 19046 bp, 18 predicted proteins | sample SalMarSW160240MG_FD_203094 | JGI IMG/M metagenome (GOLD analysis project Ga0315534, IMG submission 203094) | Salt marsh sediment microbial communities from the Plum Island Ecosystem LTER, Massachusetts, United States - Salt Marsh Sediment SW1602-40 ... | reverse complement strand
TCTATGGGCTGGGTGTCAGCGGCTACAGCGGCGGCTGGGTCGACAGACAACTGGACCTTTCGAACGTCTATACACTGGGAAATCTGCTCGGGGAGCCTGAGGTGTGGATCGCCCTCGTATTCCAGAGCAACTCTGGCAGCAACTACCCGGAAGGCTCCTACGTAGATAACGTCGTCTTGCGCGAGTACCTGGCGGCAGCAGGGCAGCCAGCGCCCTTGTCTGCGCCTTCCTCGTGCCCTACCTGCGCCACCGAACTGGAAGAGCAACCTGCCGTCATGGTCCGGAGTCAGTGAGCTACTGACTCAGGCTGTGGACTGTGCCCCGATCCGTCCCGGCGTGACCTTTTCCGCAGGGCCCTCGGCCGGGTCTTTACTGTACCCAATCCGCCGGTCGCCTATTCCGCCCCGTTTGACCTGCACCCCAAGTACAGCGAACCGCGTCTCCTCCACTGGCATCCACACCTACTCCCGAACTGAGGGCTCGGTAAATGGCGCTGCTCCGCCGTTCGACGCTTCACCACGTCCAATGCTGGACGTTAAAGAAGAGGCCCCACGTCTTATGGCGAGGCCTCACTCATCCCGACTGTAGCGGACCGCAAATCAGCGGCCAACACGGGCGTTCATCCTGCACTGTCTGCTGGCGATCCCTTCCTTGACCAGGCCCGCCTCTACCCAGCTGTCAGGACTCCCTTACGTCCAGATACTCTACACCTAGCTTGGCGATGCCGTCCATGAGCTGCTTCTTCTTCACGCCTGCTACCTTGGCGGTCACGATCGCGCCGCCCGGCTCTTCCCCGCCCCAGGTAGTAACGGCCAGCAGGCGTCCGCCGAGCTTGGAGATGGTCTCCGTGCACAACGGCAGCATGCCCTGACCGCGAGGGATCCTCATCGTGAGTCGCACGCCGGGCTCCCGGGCGCCCAGCAACTCCAGAAACGCCTTGAAGATGTCGGTTTCGGTGATGATGCCCACGAGCTTGCCGTCTCGCATCACCGGAAGGGCACCTATACGGTTGTCCGCCATGATCCGGGCTGCCTCTTCCAGCGGCGTGTCATCGGTGACGGTGAAGACCTCCTTGGTCATGATCTCACCGACCGTGAGCTTGGAGACCAGATAGTGAATCTCGTGGATACTGAGAGAAGTAGCGGGCGATGGCGAAGCGTAGAGGATGTCCTTCTCCGCCACTATGCCCACCATAGCGCCCTTCTTGTTGAGCACCGGCAGACGACGCACGTTCTTCTCGCGCATGATCTTCAACGCCTCGTCGACGGGCGTCTTCTCGGTGACGGTGATCGGATCCGGGCTCATGCGACTGCCTACTAGCATCTACACACCTCCTTACCACCAAGGTTGTCCTCGTGTCCGCGTCTTCTTCAGTATAGCATATCACGAGGTGTCGCGCAATCTGGATTAGGTGCGTCCCGACTTACCGGTTGTCCAGGAACCCCTCTTTCTTCCTGTACACCACTCCGTGACAGGAGGCGACCAGATCGCCAGCGCCGGTCACCACTGTGATGTGATAGAGTGCCGTTCGCTCGCCCAGATGCTCCTCTGTGGCTTCGGCAATCAGCGTGGTCCCGCATTCGACCGTCTTCAAGTAGCAGATCTCCATGGTCAGGCCGACGGACCTGCGTCCGTGGGCATTGGCCGCCGCGCCAAACGCGGCATCAGCCAGGGAGAACACGGCGCCGCCGTGAGGCGTGCCCTGGAAGTTCAGCATGTCGGCGCGCACCACCATGCTCAGCCGGCAAAAGCCGGGCCTGGCCTCGAGCAACTCCATTCCCAGCAACCCGGCGTATGGATCCTGCCTCAGAACCTCGACTATCCTTCGCAGCCTGTCCTCGTCCACGTTGAACACCCGCCTCTCCCTCGTAAACACCGTTCTGGCCGCTCCACGGTCGATTCCTGAGGAGCGCCAGCGCACCGTGCTGCCCGACGACGACCCCACCGTGGTTAGTTGGCCCGCCCTGCATCTGTACGCTATAATCCCCGAGCCTACCACAGACTCTCGTGAGAGAACACGCGCCAATGCTGGACGCGCACGCCTTCAAGCAAAACGAGCAACTGGCCTGGGATCTCTGCGCCGAGACCTACGACGAGTGCCTCACGCAGTCCTTCGCCACATTTGCTCGCCACCTGGTCGACCTGGCGGGCCTGCGCACGGAAGACAGAGTCCTCGACGTGGCCACGGGGACTGGCTTGGTGGCGTTCATGGCTGCGAAACTGCTGGGGCCACGGGCGCAGGTCGTTGGCGTGGACCTGTCCGACACCATGATCGGCCTGACCCGGAAACGAGCTGCCGAGCAAGGCGCGGGCAATGTGGACTTCGTCCGCATGGACGCAGAGCGGTTGGAGTTCCCCGATGAGTCCTTCGACGCTGTGCTCTGTGCACTCGGCCTGATGCTCTTTCCTCAACCAGACGTAGCTCTCTCGGAGATGCTTCGCGTGCTCAAAGCCGGTGGCACCGTCGCGCTGTCCGTCTTCGGCAGAGGGAGCAAGGTGGCCCTCCGCGCCTTCATGGAGCCCTTCATCCCGCACATGCCTCCTCCCCCGCAACGGGGGCCTTCGACCTTTGGCTTTGGCCCAAGTGAGGCGCTGAGAGAGGCCCTGGAGCAGGCTGGCTTCTCAGACGTGACAGTGGAGGAGCGGGCGCACGTGCTGGAGTTCGAGACCTCCGAGGAGGTCTCGAACATCCCGCTCTCTCTGGGGCGCCTCGCCCAGATGCAATCCAGGCTGCCCGCAGAGGCCACGCAGGAACTGAGACGGCAAGTGCTCCATATAGCCACAGAGAAGTATCTCAGTCCGCGAGGCGTCTTCGAGCTGCCATTCGGAATCACCTACGCCGTCGCTCACAAGCCATCGTAGCTCTCGATGCGCTCTCGGCAGGCCTGCACGATCTGCGGCAACGCTTGGGCGACGTCCTCGCGAATCACCACCTTTGCCAGGTGGTCGGCCGGCGTCTCCTGGCGGTTAACGATGATCAACTTTGAGCCCCGTCGGCGAGCCAGATAGGGCAGGTCTGCTGCGGGGACCACGGTCAGCGAGGAACCCGCCACCAGCATCACATCGCAGGACTGGCTGTCCACCTGCGCCTCCAGGAAGACGTCCATCGGCAGCGGTTCCCCCATCAGGACCGCCATGGGCTTGAGCACTCCGCCGCAGTTCTGGCAATAGGGTACCTCGCCTTCCAGCATACACTCCTGGACCAAGCCCTCGATGCCCACGACCTGCTGACACGTCAAACACACAGCTTCTCGCAGGTGGCCGTGAAGCTCCAGCACCCGTTTCGATCCCGCCCGCTGATGCAGGTTGTCGATGTTCTGTGTGAGCACGGCCTTCAGCAACCCGAGCTTCTCGAGCTCGGCCAAGGCGGTGTGAGCTGGGTTCGGCTGGGCCTCCACAAAGAGGGCGGCTGTCGAGCTCATCCACCGGTAGAAGATCCGGGGTTCCACGCGGAAGACCTGTATGGACGCCACGGCCATGGGATCGTTCTTCGTCCACAGCCCGGACCCAGGGCTCCGGAAATCTGGGATGCCCGATGGTGTGCTCACGCCGGCGCCGGTGAAGGCCACCGCATGTCGTGCAGAGGTGAGCAGCTCGGCGGCCCTGTCTATGTCCTCCTCAAGGGACATTCCTCCCAACCCTCAAGTCAGGTCGAATAGCGACTGTTGCTCCGGCCCGGTGTCCACCTGCTCGCCGCTTGCTGCCCGATGGGCATACCGTGTGGTCTCGGGCAGTCTGTACTGGGTGCAGCAGCCCAAGACGTACTCCACCGCCGTCTCCAGGTCCATGCGATGGCCCACCGAGACGTAGACCGGGCTCACCTTGGTGCGGGTCCGCAGCACGACTCCGATGGTCTCGTCACCATCGTAGAGATAGGCGTACGAACCGCACTCCGTGGCCGGGTCGTTATGAGTGCCGCACAGTCGCGACTTGGCACAGCCTATCGACGGCTTGTCCAGAATGACTCCTACGTGGCTGGCGATGCCGAAGCGTCTGGGATGGGCCACGCCTTGACCATCGAAGAGGAAGAGGTCGGGTTCGATGTCCAGGTCCTCACAGGCCGCGAGGATGGCTGGGGCCTCCCTGAACGAGAGGAACCCGGGGACGTATGGCATGTGGATGGGCAGCTCCGCCAGGCGCTGTTCGAGCGGTTCCAGGGAGGGGTAGCTCAGGACCACCACAGCCGCTCTGGCGACGTCTCCCGCCACGCCTACGTCGACGCCAGCCACCGTAGACACTTCACCGAAGTCGGGCTGGAAGGAGACCTTGTCTCGCAGGCTCAACTGTATGGCCTTGGCCTCGGCGGTCGATACGTCCCAGGGATGAGGCGCTACGGTGTTCAAGCTCCAGCCTCTGATCCGGCGGCCTCTACTCGTTGAACATCTCGCCCACTGAGATGCCCAGGTAGATGCGCCTGATCACCTCACCGAGAAGAGGAGCGACCGAGAGGGCCTTGATCTTGACGTCCTTCATCTTCTTTCTCTTCTCATCTGAGATAGGAACGGTGTTGGTGACAACCAACTCCGTCAATCCTGCATCATTCAAGCGCTCCGGCCCGGGATCGGAGAGGATGGCGTGGGTGACGCACGCGTAGACGTCCCTCGCCCCCGAAGAATGAAGGAACTTGGTCGCGTTGCGCACCGTACCTGCAGTGTCAATCTCGTCGTCGAAGATGATGGCGTTCATGCCCTTCACCTCGCCGATGAGGCTGAGCACCTCCGTCTTTCTGCCCCCTCGGCGCTCGCGACGCTTCTCGATGATGGCTAGCGGCACGCCGAGATCCTCGGCAAAGTCCCGGCCCAGCTTCGTGGCACCCACGTCAGGTGCCACGACCACGGAGTTCTCAACGCCTTTCAGTTTGACGTAGTCGCTCAGCATGTGGAATGCCGTGATGTCGTCCACCGGGATCGTGAAGAACCCCTGGATCTGGTCGGCGTGGAGATCCATGGTCATGAACCGGGTAGCCCCGGCGACGGTGATCATGTCGGCGATCAGGCGCGCCGTGATGGGCACGCGGGGCTGGTCTTTCTTGTCCGTACGACTGTAGCCGAAGTAGGTCACCACCGCCGTGATGTCTGCTGCGGAGTCGCGTCTCAACGCGTCGATCAGGATCAGCAACTCCATGATGTTGTCGTTCACCGGCGCACAAGTTGGCTGGATGATGAACGCATGTTGGCCGCGCACGCTGCTGTGCAGCCTCACGAAGGTGTTGTCGTTGGGGAACTTGAAGATGTCCACACCCCGCAGGGGACAACCCAGATAGTCAGCAATCTCGCGGGCCAAGTCTGGGTTCGCTGTACCGCCGAAAACGGCCAGATCCTCATACATGGTGTTACCTCCTAGTCGTGCGCCTCACCGCGCAGGGACTCCTCGTTGAGATACTCGTGCCGCAGAATGGCCATCAGGAGGCTATCATGGTACCTCCCGTCGCTGTAGAACGCCTCACGGGCCCTTCCTTCCTCGTGAAAGCCACATTTCTCGTAGCAGCGTTTCGCGCGCTGGTTGAACTCGTACACCGACAACTGAATACGATGGAGGTTCATCTCTCTGAAGGCGAAATCCACCAGAGCGACGATGGCATCGCTACCGTACCCTCGACCCCAGTACTCCTTCTCGGCGATGACGATACCCAGGCTCGCGCTCCGGTTCTTCCAGTCTATCTCGTGCAGGCCGACGTTGCCGATGCTTTCGCCGTCCTCGGTCTCAATGGCGAAGATGCGGCTGCTGCTGTTCTTCAGGTAGGCCTCGAACCACTGCTCCTCCTCAGCCCTGGACATGGGAAGGTACATCTCCAGATACTGGCGCACCTCCGGGTCGTTCAACCATCTCACGAAGGTGGGTATGTCTTCCCGCTCGATGGCCCGCAGTCGCGTCTTCTCACCGAGGATCATGGTCCTCTCCCTCCGCCGTGCCCTCCAGTGCCACGCCACCAAGGAAGGCTTTCAGCAAGGTGTCTGCGGCCGTGTAGGGGTCTATCGTCCGATCCGCGATCCCTTGGGTCAGCGAATCCCACTCCTTCGCCCACACCCGCTCCATGAGTCGGTCCAGCAACTCCTGGCCCAATATGCGTCTCAGCTCGTCCTCCGCCAGGCTCTTCTTGCGCACGAACAACTGGCCGCTGCCTTCCAGATGTGCCAGGTGGCGCTCCACGGCATCGGCCAGGACAGCCGCTCCCTCGCCTTGCAGAGCGATGGTCTTCAAGAGGGGAGGTCGCCAGTCCCGCCCACAGTTGCCCTCCCCCATGTCCAACATCATCTGCATGGTCAGGTAGGTCCTTTCTGCACCATCCCGATCTGCTTTGTTGACCACGAAGATGTCGGCGATCTCGAAGAGTCCTGCCTTGATGGCCTGGATGTCGTCACCGAGACCTGGGGCATCGACCACGATCACCGTATGGGCCGCGCGCGCAATCTCCACCTCCGACTGCCCTGCGCCCACCGTCTCTACCATCACCAGGTCGCTGCCGAAGGCATCCAGCACCTTGATGGCGTCCCCCGTGGCCCGGGCTAGGCCGCCAAGCTGTCCCCTGGAGGCCATACTCCGGATGAAGATGCCTTCGTCGGTACTGAGTTTCTGCATGCGGATACGATCTCCGAGCAGCGCACCGCCGCTGAAGGGACTGGTGGGGTCCACCGCGATGATCCCCACAGTCTTGCCACGGGATCTGAACTCCTTGGCCAGCTCGTAGACTAGCGTGCTCTTGCCAGTTCCGGGGGAGCCGGTCACTCCGACGATGTGGGCCCGACCTGTGTGGGGGTAGAGAGCGGCAATCGCTGCCCGAGCAGGCGGGCCGCCGTCCTCCATCAAGGTCACGAGCTGTGCAGCAGCCCTGCGATCGCCGGACAATAGACGGTCAACTAGATCCAGATTCAATTCTTCTTCACGTGTTCCTTGATGAATCCTGCGATCTCCTCCGACGATGCACCAGGACCGAAGATGCCTATGACGCCCATCTCCTTGAGAGCTGGCACGTCCTCATCGGGGATGATCCCTCCTGCGAGGAAGACGACGTCGCCCAGACCCTTCTCCCTGGCCAACTCCAGTATCCTGGGGAGTAAAGTCATGTGGGCTCCGGAGAGGATGCTGAGACCGATAACGTCCACGTCTTCCTGCAAGGCAGCGGTGACGACCATCTCCGGTGTCTGCCTCAGTCCAGTGTAGATGACCTCCATGCCGGCGTCCCGCAACATGCGGGCCACGACTTTGACTCCTCTGTCATGCCCATCCAGACCTGGCTTGGCGACCAGTACCCGAATCTTCTTCTGCGGCATAGATCCCTCCTGAGGCACATCGCGCACGCCGACTACGATTATAGCGCAGGAGGACTCAGTTGCCAATCGCTTTTCGCTCCACTATAATGGCGTACATGCTGAGCACAGAGAAGAAGTGGCTCGACTACTCCCTCCCAGTCATGGAGGAGATGCAGAAAGAACTGGCCGCAGAAGATCCGGTCGTCCTCGCTGCGCGTACGGGCACGCGTTTCGTGAAACGGGGCGAGGGCCAAGGGCATTTCAACCTCGACTACATAGGCCAGACCTACCACATCACCTTTCCCGGCTTCGAAGCACGCGATGCACGTACGGATGCGGAGTGCTGGGCAGGACTACGTTTCCTCTTCTTGCACTATTTCCAGAAGGCTGATGGAACACCCCTCGCTCATCGATGGGTCGCCTATCGAGAGCTCCCGGATGGCATGTTCTACTTCCATGCTTTCCAGGGCTACACGCGGGCGCGCCTGATCAAAGCCTTTGCCAACGATCTGGCCAGGTTCAGGGATGCCTCGTCCAAGGCAGGAGGAGAACCGTTGTCCCACGGCGATGCGAGCTTCCTGTTCCACGCCTTGCCCCGCGTGCCTTTGGCCGTCGTCTACTGGTATGGGGACGACGAGTTTCCCCCCAACGCCGACGTGCTCTTCGACGCCTCGGCTGGTCGGTACCTATCAACCGATGGGTTGGCCGTGCTGGGCAGAGAGCTGTGCAGCAAGATCATCCGTGACGCTTAGAGACCCATCAGCAGGTCGATGAAGCACTATCTGTCACCCACCTTGCTCGTGGCCGTCCTCCTGGGGTTTGCTGTGGTGTCGTCCAGTGCTGCGCCCGGCGAATCTAGCAGCCCCCAAGACTCAACGGGTCTGGAGCAGACCGTCTCCTTCCCCGCCTACAGGCCCGGGCAAGTCCTGGTCAAGTTCCGCACGCAGGTGGAGCAGGACGAAAGTGCCCAGGCTTTGGCCAGCTACGATCTTCCCGTGCTCGAGAACCTTCGTGAACTAGATGTGCTGCGGGTGGCAGTGGCCGCGGGTGAAGAGCAGGCCATGGTGCAGACCTTGCTGCAGGACCCCCGAGTAGAATACGCCGAACTCGACTACGCTGTTCACGCCACGATCATACCCAATGACACGAGCTATAGCCTCCAGTGGGGACCTGACAAGATACATGCTCCAACCGCCTGGGACCTGTTCACTGGCACCTCTGACATCGTCATCGCCATCGTGGACACAGGAGTGGACCTGAATCACCCAGACCTCAACGACAAGATCGTGCCAGGCTGGGATTTCATCGGAGACGACCCCTACGCCCAGGATGACCACGGCCACGGCAGTCACGTGGCCGGGATCGCCGCAGCCGAGACCGACAACGAACGGGGGGTTGCCGGCATCTCCTGGGGAGCGTGCATCATGCCCGTCAAAGTCCTCGACAAGAACGGCGATGGCTACTACAGCGACGTGGCGAAAGGTGTGCGCTACGCCTGCAACCACGGGGCGCAGATCATCAACCTCAGCCTTGGAGGATCCAACCCCTCGAATACCCTGCGAGACGCGGTGGAACATGTATACCAGAATGGCTGTCTGATGATCGCCGCCGCCGGCAACGACGCGGACAGCGTGGACTACCCCGCCAGGTATCCCGAGGTTATGGCCGTGGCAGCCACCAATCAGAAGGACAACCGCGCATCCTTCTCAGACTACGGCCCTGAGATCGACGTGGCCGCCCCAGGTGTGGACATCTATAGCACCGTCTGGAACCCACCGGATATCCACACCTATGGCTGGAAGCAGGGCACCTCCATGGCCGCACCTTTCGTAGCAGGGGAAGCCGCCCTCATCTGGTCGCTGTGTCCTCAGTTCACCAACGTCGAGGTCCGGAGTATCATCGAGAGCACGGCCACCGACCGAGGTGCGGCGGGCTGGGATAGGTATTACGGCTGGGGCCGCATCGACGTCGCCGAGGCACTGGGAGCCACCGTACCCTCACCCATCCTCACCGTCGACAAAGAGGAGATGCTCTTCCTCGCCGATGCCACTACGGGGCCTTGGCCTCAGACGCTGCTCGTGGGCAACGGAGCTACGTGTGGATCCCTGGATTGGACTGCGGACGAGGGCGAGACTTGGGTGGAGGCTAACCCCGACACTGGTCAGGCCTCTCCATCGGAGCCTGCTCTGGTGTCAATCTCTGTAGACAAGTCGGGGTTAACCCAGGGCCAGACCCACACCACGACGATCACCGTGAGCAGCTCTACGCCGGGCGTCTTGGAAAGCCCACAGGTCGTGGACGTGCAGTTCGTCTACTCCGACCAGCCCCTGCAAAGAATCGTGCTCCCTCTCGCGATGCGTAGATGAGCCCCTTGCCGGCCCGGAATGGCTCGGCAAGCCCCCACGATACTGGTGCGCAGTGTGTGGCCGGGGAACATGGTCAGGGACAACGTCGACAATCGGGGTTTCGTGTCCCTTTTCTGGACGCTGCCACCAGGATCGTCTGTGGAGGCAGTGCTCCTGCAAGTGTATGCCCAGCAGGAGGATCGGCTCCCAACACGTGAAGGCGACGTTCCGCTGCAAGAAAGAGACCGACGGTGCAGGCGTGCTCCAGATCTCTAGAAGAATACCTCGGCCAGCCTGTACAGGTCCAGATCGATCTTCTTGGTCTTTCCAGCCACCTGCTCCAAAGGCACAGAGACTATATGACTGCCCTGGATGGCCGCCATCTGTCCAAACCGACCCTCCTTGATCAGGTCCACCGCCGTAGCGCCCAGACGCGTGGCCAAGACCCGATCGAAGACCGTGGGAGACCCACCTCGCTGAAGATGGCCCAGGATCACGGCGCGGCTCTCGAAGCCGGTACGCATCTCTATCGCTTTGGACAGGACATCTCCTATGTTACGCTTGTCCAACCGCGCATGCCCAAACTCGTCGGTCTTCCCCAGATCCTCCCGTTCCTCCAGATCCTCGATGTGGGCCCCCTCAGAGACCACGATGATACTGAAACCCTTTCCCTGTTCCTCACAACGGCGCGTTATGTGGTTACAGATGCTCTCCACAGTGTGGGAACACTCCGGGACGAGGATCAGATCTGCCCCTCCCGCAAGCCCGCCTATGGTAGCCACCCAACCCACATCCCGCCCCATTACTTCCACCACCACGACCCGATGGTGGGAATCGGCGGTGGTGTGAAGCCGGTCGCAAGCCTCAGCTACCACGGTCACCGCGGTGTTGAAGCCAATGCAGTAGTCGGTATGGGCCACATCGTTGTCCATGGTCTTGGGAACGCCCACCACCGGCACTCCAGCCTTGAACAGAGCCGCCGCCACCGAAAGGGTATCGTCACCGCCAACGACTACAAGGGCGTCGATACCTAGATCCTTGACGTGCTCCAGACACTGCTCGGTGCCCCCGTCTCTCTGGAGAGGGTTGGTACGGGAGGTCCCCAGTATGGTGCCGCCCACGTGGAGTATTCCCGAGACGCTGTTCAAACTCAGCGGGTCTGCGTTTCCCTCCAGCAGCCCGGCCCATCCATTCCTGATGCCCACTACCTCGTAGCCATACTCGAAGGCACGCCGTGCCACTGCCCGTATGGCAGCATTCAGCCCCGGCACATCCCCGCCGCCCGTCAGCACCCCAATCCGCATCCTCTTGCCTCCTCTCTGTGGCCCTGGCAGGTAGTGGCCCGCGAATCCAACGCAGGAGCAACCACGGTTCCGTCCTTTCAGGCCACGAGGGTCGATATCTCCTCAATCGTCACTGATAGCATACATGATTCTGTGCAAGAACGCTAGCACATCCAACAAGCCAGGCTTGACGTGCGAGGATAGAGGCAAGCGCATCAAGGGAAGTCACAGCTGTTTCTTGAGGAATCTACAGAACCAGTGCACCGCACCGGCGCAACGACCTGCTTTCGCCAGAGTCGCGCCTCCGCTGTCAGGCTGGGCGTTCGGCCGTTGGGAAGCTCAGAAAGGGAATCCAGCCTGCCGGGCTGTCAGCGAGTACTCCTTCAGGAAGGCGTCACGAGCAGGCACGAAGCGGCTAGACCAAACGTCCCCGGCCGTAGCGGTCGCGTTGGTCTCACAATTCCGGTAGTGCTGTCCCTGCGCATCCGAAGCGTGCGCGTCGGCGAAGACGTGGCAGAGGCACTTCTCCTCCAAGACGGAGACGACGGTGATGAAGGCCAGGTGCATCTCCTCTGCACCTTCGGGAACCGCCATCTCGTGCAGCCCACTGTAGATGCCTCGAAGCTGATCGGCCGTGCTCTGATCGGCACTGCCGGAGCTTTCCAGCAGCCCCATCCCGTCCACAGAGGTGACCAGACTTGAGAAGCTCTTGAGGTATGCTGACACCTCCGCCGGTACCGTGGGTTTGGGCACAGGAGTATGCGTCGGCGTGGGATTCGGTGTGGCGGTTGGCGAGGGCCGTGGCGTGTTGGTAGGAGGAACAGGGGTGCTCGTGAGGGTCTCAGTAGGCTTCGACGTAGGCGTCCACGTGGGCGCCTTCGTCTCTGCTGGGAAAGGAGTAGAGGAAGACTCAGGCGCGCCAGTTGGGGGCACGACCTCCGTCCCGGTTCCGGTAGCGGTGGACGTTGGAGTATGCAGCACCATCTTCGTGGGACTGCCGTCAGGCCCCTCGGCTGTGGACTGAACGAGCTGGAACAGAGCCCAAAAGACGACGACCACCGCGCACAAGAGAATCAGCACTGTGATTTTCTGCCAGGCGCTCATCTTCTGTCCTCGCCTACGTCTTCCGGAGCGTAACGCAAAGCTCCAAAGGAGACTGCACAATCTCGTAGTCGGACCAGGGAGTTCGGCCCAACAAGTCCGCCAACTTCTGCTTAGTGTAGGCTTCTGCGACCGAATGGCGCAGACCCCAACGCATCAGCGCCGAAGGGATGGCACGAGCCAGTTCGTCCAACGCTTCCTGGTCAGCGTCCCGCCGCAAGTCCGTCACCCGGACGCATCCCCCGCTCTTCAACACGCGGTGCATCTCTTGAAAGGCTTTGTCGGCCTCCCGCCATTCGTGAAGTGAGCCGCTGCTGACCACCAGATCGAAGTATTCGTCCGGGAAGGGAAGTCGATGCGCTACACCCTCTTGGAAGGTGATCCTCTCGCCGAGTCCCTCCTCCGCGACGTGGCCACTGGCGATCTCGATCATGGTCTTGGACGCTTCCAGACAGACGATCTGCACACCCTCCAAGAGCTTGGCCAGCTCGATGGTCGCGAAGCCCGGTCCAGGCCCGATCTCCAAGACGATTCCCGCATCAATCAGCTCGGCGATACTCTCCGCCGTATCCCGATAGTCTGGGCGGAAAGCGGGCAGACTCGCCATCTCGTCGTACTTGTAGGCGAAGAACCCATCGATGCCATCGGAGCGCAACATGCCGACGGTGCGAGTCACATCTCTCAGACGCATCACGCTTCCTCCTCATCCAACCCTGCGTCGAGAGTGACCTGGCGTTGTCTTTGCAGACCCTGTGCCCACGCCTCTGGGCGAAGCTATCGTCTCCCCGTCGATGCCTTTTGCCGAGGCGCCTGACCCATGGCCCATATCCTACCACGGTTCTTCTTGTTGTCAAGCTCGATAGCAGAGAAAGTGGGGAGCCAGCGTATAGGGGCGGGTCTGTAACCCGCCCTACAACGCTTCCCATCCTGGTCAAGCTCGATCGAAGAGAGCGTGGAGATACGGCATGTAGGTGCTTGGACCACCGACGACACGAGGCACAACCTCAAGGCGACGCTTGGGCGGACTAGAGAGAGCCGAGGCCGCACAGAGCGTCGACTCTTCGGTCTCCTGTCAACAGCCCGCGCGCCAGCACTTGTCAGAGTCGAAGCCCGTGGTATAATCTACCCACTACCGACAAGGACCGACTCGAGAGGGTGTCCGAAGATGGGCCAACTTGGTGATGCGCTACGTGAAGCGCGCAAGCAGAAACACTGGTCCCTGGCACAGGCCGAGGGTGCTACCAGGATCAGGCAGCAGTACCTCGCTGCCCTGGAGAAAGAGCACTTCGCGGAGTTCGCCAGTGAGAGCCAGATCAGGGGCTTCATCCGGACGTACGCGCTGGACCTGGGGCTAGACCCTGAGGAGATGCTGGAGTACTACGACGCGGCGCCCAAGAGGGCCTCGCGGCGTCTTGCGATGCCCAGACCGCGTTCCCTCAGCCCGTGGTCTGTGATCAACGTCCTGATCGTCGTCTTCATCGTCGTCATCGTGGGCGTCATGGGGCTGTACGTCGCGTCGAGACAAGCATCACCGGCTCCGACATCCTCACCCACGCCGACCGCCACCAGGATCGTGCAGGTCCGCACGATACCGAGCTACGTGCTCGAGGTGAGCCTCGACTACGAGGGTCACAGCCTGAACGCCAGCCAGCGACTGGACTTCGTCAACAGCACCGGAGACACACTGGACGAGATGGTCTTCAATGTGTTTTCCAACCACACGGAAGACATATTCCTTCTGGAGAGCGTGAGTACGGAGCCACCGACGGAAGACGCAGAAGTACCAGAGTTGGAGTACGCCCTCAATGGGACCGGCCTGCGCGTGAGCCTTTCCACCCCCCTGGACCCGGAGGAAGAGGTAACCCTGTTCCTGGAGTTCTCTCTCGATCTCCCCCGTATGAACCCCTATCTCGAGTGGAGCAACGGCAGTCTGGGATACTCGGACCGCATAATGGCGGTAGGCAACTGGTACCCCGTGCTGGTGCCCTACAAGCAGGGGCAGGGATGGAACGCCTTCGCCTATCACATTGTGGGCGATCCCTACGTGACTGAGGTCGCTGACTACGAGGTGGAGATCGTGGCCCCCTCTCAGGTCGTGATCGCGGGCACCGGCGACGAAGAGCAGTTCGGCAACCGCTGGCGCTATACGGCTTCCGAAGTCCGTTCCTTCGCCTTCACCGCCAGCGACCAGTACTCGGTGTTGACCCAAGAGGCGGGGCACATCACGGTATCCTCCTACTTCCTCCCCCAGCACGAGCGGAGCGGCTCCGAGGCCCTCGTTGCCTCCGCCGAGGCGCTGCTGGCCTTCGAAGCGCTCTTTGGTCCCTACCCCTATTCCAGCTATCGGATCGCCGAGGTGGACTTCGCAGGAGCCCTGGAGTTCTCGGGCCTCACGTTCGTGGGAGACGACTGGTACGCCGACCACGCCGGCGGCTATCGCAGCACCATGGTTTCGCTGCTTGCTCACGAGGCAGCGCACCAATGGTGGTATGGAGTGGTGGGCAACGACCAGGTCAGGGAGCCATGGCTCGACGAGGCCCTCGCCAACTACAGCTCGCTGCTGTACTACGAGCAGATGCATCCGGAGTACCTGGAGTGGTGGTGGGATGTGGAAGTAGACAGCTACCGCCCCACTGGGGAGATCGACCGGCCCATCTATGCCTTCATGGATGGCCGGACCTATCTCAATGCTGTCTACCGACGCGGATCCCTGTTTTTCAGAGACTTGAGGGAGCGCATGGGCGACGAGGAGTTCTTCGCCTTCCTGCGCGACTACTACGAGAGCCAGGGACAGCAACTGAGCACCAGCAAAGACTTCTTCGCCATTCTGAACCGGCACACCGCTGTGGACATCTCCTCTTTGACGGAGGAGTACTTTGGCCCCTAGGCGGCTCGGGCCCTCTTTCCTCGCCCTCTTTCTTTTCCTGGCCTCCATACTCGCGGGCCGCGCCCTGGCCAGCAATCCCATCACCATCCATCCGGCGGCTATCCCTTCTCCCTCACCTGCGAGCCCCACCCCGGTAGCCACTGCCCTGACCCATCCATCCCCTACCCCCACCTCCACACCGACACCGCTAGCCCCCACCCCAACCATCCAGGCCAGCGGGACTGTGGTTCTCGATGCCGAGAATACGACGGCCTACCACCTGGGTCCTGAGTGCCTGACGTATCCGCTGAGGCTCGTGCTGCTGGAGGGTGATGCCTACGTGCTGGACACGGGCCAACTGAAAAGGGTCACCCTGGGCACAGCGCCTTCGTGCCAGGTGATCCAGCCCCCTGACAACGAGGTGGATGGCGTTCCCGTGCAAGAGCTCAGCGACGTTGCCCTCTCGGAGGGGGAGAAGGCCCTGCTTCTGTTGGACCGGGCCGGCAACGTGTTTCGCTACACGCCCGAGGACCATGCCTGGCGCGTGGAGCTTCTCGCCAACGCCCCAGGCGCCAGCTCCAGCCAGTACTTGCTCACCATCAGCGCCGCTGAAGACGGGTTCTACCTGCTGGATACGAACCTGGGCCAGATCTGGCACCAGCAGCAAGGCCAGGCAGAAACGCTGGATCTAGGTCTGGACCTGCGGGAGAGCGCCGACCTGGCCGTGGGGCAGGACCTCTTCGTCCTCGCCGAGGACGGATATCGCGGGCCGCTGCGCCTCTACAGGTTGAGTGGAGAGCCTCTCGCGCCCGACCCGGACTTCGAGCCAGCCTCGGACCTGACGCACCCCGCGCTGCTCTTCCTCGATCGAGGAACCGATGGGCAGTTGTATGTCCTCGATCAGGATCACCAGCGCGTCTCTGCACTGGACACCGTCTCGGGCAGCCTGGTGCGGGAGTATCTTCTGGATACAGAGGAGGTTGAGATTCACGCCCTGTACGCCGAGCAGCAAAAGCTGTACTTGGCCTCAGGGGATGCCATCTACGTCTATCCACGCGAGCCGCTGGAAAACCCCGAGGTGGCGACAATCACGGAACCTGCTGTTTCACTGGCTTACCTGCCGCCTCACAACATACGCGTGCTGGAGCTACTGCCACCCTTGGCTCTACCCATCGAAGGCACCGCGCTCTCCAACCTCTCCTTCCGCCTTCCCGGGGCGCCCCGCCCCTACCGCTACGGAGTGCACGAAGGTATCGATTTCTACTGGGCGGCCGGCGAGCCGGTGACCGCGACCACGCCGGTGTTGAGCGTCGCCGCCGGGGAGATTGTCAGGATCGACGTGGACTATTCGCCGCCCAGCGCCAACGAAATGGAGGCCCTGCTGGCCCACGCCGCAGCGGTCTTTCACACCCCAGCGGAGACCCTGGACGTCCTCCGAGGTCGCCAGGTGTGGATCGATCACGGTGAGGGGCTGGTCACCCGCTACTGCCATCTGAGCGCGGTGGCCGAGGACTTGATGCTGGGAGACCATGTAGGGCGGGGCCAGGTGGTCGGATACGTCGGCAACTCAGGCACACCCGCTTCGTACTATGGACAAGGACTGGAGATGCATCTCCATCTCGAGATACGTATCGGGGAAGGTTACCTGGGCCAGTATCTCCGCTCTCCCGAGGTGAAGCGGTGGCTCGACAGAGCCTTCGGGACGGGCGCTTGACAACGCTTCCAGCGGCACAATATAATCCTCTCGGCCTGAGGCAGGTCGAGTTGCTTCTCCTGCGGGCCAAGTCGTCACGAGGTGCACGTGCGTAAGCTTCAGATAGGCATAACCATCTTCTTGCTCCTGGTGTTGGGGGTCGTGGCCTTCCTGGCCTACAAGCTCCACGAGTACGACAGCTACCGCGAAGCGATCTATCCAGGAGTCTCGGCGGCCGGCATTTCGCTCCAGGGCCAAACCAGGGATCAGGCTCGCCATACGCTGGAAGAGCAGATCGTGGCGCCCCTGAGCCAACCCATCGCTCTACAGTACGTTACGGACACCATCGTGCTCTTGCCCAGCGACGTCCAGATGCAGTTCTTCATCGACGACATGGTGGAGCAGGCCCATCAGCTCGGTCGCGGGGAGCAAACACAGTTCTGGGATGGCTACCTCAAGTTCCTCAGGGAGGGCCTGAGACCGGTGCCCGAGGACATCCCGCTGTTGTATGCCTATCAGCCGCAGTTACTGGAGGAGTTCCTGGACGAGATCGCCACGGACAAGGATCAACCCCTGAGAGAGGTACAGGCCATCACCGACACTCTCTCCTTCCGGCCGGGCAAACAGGGGAGAAGGCTGGACGTCACAGCTTCCCTGCCCCTCGTGGAGAGCAGCCTCCTCTCCCTCGACGAGAGAGAGGTGGCCCTGGTGGTGGACACGCTGGAGCCAGCTCCTCCCGATATGGAGATGCTGCGCAGCATGCTGCAGCATCGTATAGACGAGTTCGCAGGCATGGTCAGCCTCTACGTCTCGGATCCAGCCACCGACACCAGCATAGAGATCAACCCCAACATCGTGTACTCGGGTATGAGCGTGGTCAAGATCGGCATTCTGCTGGAGACGTACCTCCACGCGGAGGGCACTGAGCTCGATGAGGAGACCCAGGACTTCATGCTCAAGCTGGTCACCGACCCCACGGGCAGCAACTACTGGGCCAATCTGCTGTTGGAGCTCATCGGCGAGGGGAGTCAGTACGAGGGATGCAGAAGGGTCAACGCCCGGATGGACGAACTGGGCCTGACCGCGACGTTCGTCCGGGAGCCTTACCGCCTGGAAACCGAAGGTGCACTCCGTGGGCCCGGTCTGGCGAAGCTGCCTCTTCTCCAGGGGCCAGTCTCGGCCAATCCAGACCCCTTGATCCAGACCTCCGCTCACGACATGGGTGTGCTCCTGGAGATGATCTACGACTGTAGCCAGGGAGAGGGCAGGCTGTTGGAGGAGTACGAGGGACGCATCTCTGCGGAGAGTTGCCAGTCGATACTGGACGACTTGAGACAGAACCCCGTACGAACCATGATCGGCGCAGGGATACCCGAGGACGTTCCCCTGGCCCACAAGCATGGCTTTGCCTACGACACCCACGCCGACGCTGGTGTCGTCTTCTCCGACGGAGGCGACTACGTCCTGGTCCAGTTCCAGTACGCTCCAACAGACTGGCTGGTCTGGGCTCTCAGCCAGCCCGTGTTCGAGGACGTCTCCTATGCCACCTACACCTTCTTCAACATACCTGATCAGGAATGATAGCCAGACTGCGGCGAGCATCGACCGCTGACTCGAGGCGACTCGCTCTTTTCCTCGCGCTGAGTATCCTTCTGATACAAACCAGCGCTTGCAGTAACCCGGGCACACCTACCCTGGCACCCTCACCCGCACCGACAGCCGCGCCATCGCCCACCCTGCCGCCACCGACTCCGACACCTCTCGGAGGAGCCATGTCCATGATCTACCAGACCGACAGGGAGGGCAATTGGGAGATCTACCTTCTGGATCTGGAATCCTCGAAGGAGTACAACCTCTCGCAGCATCCTGCTGAGGACCGCAACCCCGCCCTCTCCCCCGATGGCACCCAGGTCGCTTTCGAATCCCACCGGGACGGAAACTGGGACCTCTATCTACTGGACCTGGAGAGCGGCGAGGTGGCTCGGCTGACCGAGAACCTGGCTTTCGACGGGGCACCGGCCTGGTCCCCCGATGGAAAGCACATCGCCTTCGAAAGCTTTCGCGATGGAAACTGGGAGATCTACGCCCTGGAGATCGACGCTCTCCAGCTCACGCGGCTGACACACGATCCAGGGGGCGACTACGCGCCTGCCTGGTCCCCCGACGGAGAGCACATCGCCTTCACCTCATGGCGCGACGGGGACAAAGAGATCTACGTCGTGGGTGTTGATGGCTCAGGTTTACGGAACCTCACCAGTTCGCCCGAGGACGATGAGTATCCTGCATGGTCGCCCGACGGAGAGAGCCTGGCCTTCGTCTCTTACCGCGATGGCTACGCCCCAGAGATCTATCTCATGGATGCCGATGGGCAGGATCAGACCAGGTTGAGCAACAACGAGGTTAATGACTGGGCACCCACCTGGTCGCCCGACGGCCAGGAGATCGTCTGTGCCACCTACGATCAGGGTGAGTCCTTCGAGGTCTACCACGAGTATCGAAGTGGCCATT
>Ga0315534_1001081_pt1 | contig 19066 bp, 17 predicted proteins | sample SalMarSW160240MG_FD_203094 | JGI IMG/M metagenome (GOLD analysis project Ga0315534, IMG submission 203094) | Salt marsh sediment microbial communities from the Plum Island Ecosystem LTER, Massachusetts, United States - Salt Marsh Sediment SW1602-40 ... | reverse complement strand
GAGAAGGGGATCGAGAATCCGCCATTGCGCGTCCGTCAGATCGCCGCGACTCAATGCTGCCTCCTTCAGAAAGGCAGCCTTGAATCAAAACTCGATTCCTCTGTCAAAAACCGTCAACACGGCCTAGCCACAACGAACTCATCAGGGAAGCCGATCGTCACCTAGATCTAGCAGGCCCGATCATCCATGTGAACTGGCCTGCACCCGGTATTGGTGGCGCGCCGTGAAAGACAATCATTCCGCTCGAAGATGACGGCGGCGGCGGTTTCGGCCTTCTTCACCGCTGTAACCTTGGCGTATGGGCGCAAATAGCGATTGGGAAACGGATGCGCGCCGGTGCGGGTGGCCGCGGATCGATGCGACACCCGCCTCTCGACTTCGAACACCTGAATTGTAATATCCTTTAACGAGCAACAGATCGAAGAAATGCATCCCAGTGCGGGGGGAATAGCTCAGACCGAGATCCTCGGCCACCGCTCCCGATGTACGTCGTGGCGGTGGCATTCCGCGCCCTGTGCTTGTCTTGCGGGAAGGTCAAAAGGCTTGCGGGAAGGGCGCAAAGGTTCAAGTATTCACGTCGGTTTGCACCCCAACGAGGGAATTCGATCAATAACGGGAGGAGACTCGATTATGCAATCCAATCTCGCAGCGTTGAAGACGGCCGCATACGCCTGCGTGCTCGTCGGCGCACTCGCCGTACCGGCATCGGCGCAACAGACGTATAGCTTTGGCACGAACCCGCAAGGCTCGCTCGCCTACGGCTCGGGCAGCGCAATCGCCAAGCTGATGAACGAGAAGGGCAACATGTTGGCGCGGGTGCGCGCCGGCGGCGGCTCATCGACCATTATTCCGCAGATGAATCGCGGAAAAATCGATTTCGGATTCAACAACGCGCTCGAGGCGCGCTACGCCTATATCGGCAAGGGTCCGTTCGAAGGGAAACCGAACAAAAATCTTCGGCTCGTCGCGAAGGTCTATCCGTTATGGATCGGTTTCGCCGTGCCTGACGACTCTAGTATCAAGACGCTGGCTGACGCAAAAGGCAAGTACATCCCGTGCAAGTTCACCGCGCAGATCATCCTCGCCAAAGTTCAGGATGCGATGCTGGCAACCCTTGGGCTCACGCCCGCGGACTTCCAGTGCGTGCCCGTCGCAAACTATATCAAGGGCCAGCACCTGCTGCCGCAGGGCAAGGTCGACCTCGCCATGGCGGCGCCGACCAGCGGCGCGACCAAACAGGATAATGCGCAGCTGCGCAACCATGGCGGTCTCCGTTTCATTTCAATCGGCCATTCGGCCGAGAGTGCCGCGGCGATGAAAAAAATATTTCCGGCGGCAATCCCCCGCCTCCTCCCGAAAGGCAAGTACTCGACGGTTCGCAGCGATACGTACTTCATCGAATATCCGTTCTTCCTGACGGCCGGCGCCAAAGTACCTGACGATGTCGTCTACAAAATCGTCAAGCTGATGGCGGCGAACAAGACGATGCTTGGAAACTCCTTTGGGCCGTTAAAGCGCTTCAATCCCAAAGATATGGCTCCAAAGCACGGCACGCCGTACCACCCGGGCGCGATCAAGGCCTATAAGGAGATGGAGATTTGGAACCAGTGACGTCACACCGCGCCGACGGTGCGGCGTGCGTCTTATTGAGCCCGCGATGACAGACCTCGGTCATGCCGTCTAGGAATGCTATTCCGACAGCCAACGTAATAGTGTCGCGATTGGGAGATGCAAGCGCCTTCCTGCTCGCGGCACTCTGCGTATTCTGGGCGCTCGACCCACAAACGATGTTCGGCTTCGCGATCTATCGCGAGCAGTTCCTGGCGCTGGTGCTCGGGCTTACCCTGTCGACCTGCTACTTGACTGTCACGGTCCGCCGCCGGGCGGCGCAGCGGCTGGCCTGGTACGACGCCGTAGCTGCGATTGTCGGTCTCTCCATGGCCATCTGGATGTCATGGCAATGGGAGCGTCTGCTGGTTGCGGTCGGCGATCAGACCAATGAGGTGCTGATCATCGGCACAATCATGGTCTTCCTCGTCATGGAAGGCCTCCGGCGCGCCACCGGATTGCCGCTGTTCATCGTCGTCATCGTCTTCATCGCCTATGCGTTCGTCGGCGACCAGGTGCCGGGGGAGTTGAAGGCGCTTCCGGTCAACGCCCGAGAGCTGATGATCTATCTTGCCTTTGATCCGACCGCGGTGTTCGGCACGCCGTTCACCATCGGTGTGCAAGTGGTGGTGATCTTCATTTTTCTCGGGCAGCTTATGCTCAAGACCCACGGCGGTGAGTTCTTTACCGATCTCGCCATGGCGACGATGGGTCGCCGGCGCGGCGGCGCTGCCAAAGTCTCCGTCGTCGCCTCCGCGATGTTCGGCTCGATCTCCGGCAGCGCGACTTCGAACGTGGCATCCACCGGCGTCCTCACCATTCCGCTCATGCGCTCCACCGGTTATTCGGCGGTGGAGGCGGGGGCAATCGAGGCGGTGGCTTCCACCGGCGGCCAGTTCATGCCGCCGATTATGGGGGCCGCGGCATTTCTGATGGCCGAATTCCTTGAGATCGCTTACGCCAAAGTGGTGATCGCCGCCATCGTGCCGGCGCTGCTCTACTATTTCGCGGTGTTCGTCCAGGTCGATCTTTTGGCCGCTCGGCGCGGCATCAATGTGGTCAAGCAGGACATTCCTCGTGCACGCACCGTGCTAAAGGACGGCTGGCATTTCATCGTTCCGTTCGCGCTGCTGCTCTACATTCTATTCGAGCTCTTGCGCAGCGCCCAAGAAGCGGCGGTGTGGGCGACCGGCGCAATCATCGTCCTCGGCTTCGTGTTTTCTTACAAAGGCACGCGACTGCGCCCGTGGCAGATTATCGAAGCCTTCATCGAAACCGGCCGGATCTCGGTGGAACTGCTGTTGATCCTGGGCGCCGCCGGCTTCGTGATCGGGGTTCTCAACATCACCGGGCTCGGATTTGCGTTGACTTTCTTCCTGATCCATCTCGGCGGAAGCAGTGAAATGTTGCTGCTGCTCATTGCCGCCGGCGTGTGCATCGTCCTCGGAATGGGCATGCCGACCTCGGGCGTCTATGTCTTGCTTGCCGCGCTGATCGCGCCGGCGTTGGTGGAAGTCGGGGTGCAGCAACTGGCTGCGCACATGTTCATTCTCTATTTCGGCATGATGTCGATGATCACGCCGCCGATCGCGCTGGCGGCGTTTGCCGCATCGGCGCTCACCAAGGCGAACGCCATGAGCATCGGTTTCGCCGCGATGCGATTCGGCTGGGTCGCTTACATCATCCCGTTTCTGTTCGTCTCCTCACCGAGCCTTCTGCTAATCGGTGAAGTCCACGAAATCGCCCTCAACATCGGGACCGCGGTGATCGGCGTCTACCTGATTTCGGTAGCCACGATCGGCTATTTCACGCGGCCCCTTGGCCCGGCGTGGCGGTCCGCCCTGATCGTGGCCGGTGGCGCAGCGCTGCTGCCGGCCGAGTTGACGCCCGAGGGCGCGCTCATCGAGATCTTGGGTGCGGCGCTCGGCGTCCTCATGCTCGCGTACGAATGGTGGGCAACGCGCCGGGCCCGAACCGTTGGCTTTTCGGCCGAGTAGGGCTCACAGGATGGAGCCGTGCGTCCGCTGTCGCGCTGGCCTGCGCATTGACGGAGGGGCGCATTGACGGGGCTTGGCGGCGGTTGGAGGGGCGCACGCTTGGGCGGCGCCCGGGGAGCGGACGATTGCATTTTGCGGCGTTTACTCGCGCAGTGCCTTGCGGTCGATCTTGAGCAGTGTCGTGCGCGGCAGCTCGGCAATGAACTCGTAGCTTGCCGGGACCTTGTAGCCGCCGAGCGGCGCCACCGCCTGGTTGAGCTCCTCGATCAACTGGGGGCTTTGCGAGAAGCCCTCGCGCAGCACCAGGAAGGCGCGCGGCTTGGTGAGCCCGTCGTTGTCCTCGAACGACACCACCGCCGCCTCGCGCACCGCCGGATGGCGGGTCAGCGCCGCCTCGATCTCGATCGGCGACACCCACAGCCCCTTGACCTTGAACAGGTCGTTGCTGCGGCCGCCGAACCAGAAAAAGCCGTCCTCGTCAAAGGTGAGGATGTCGCCGGTGCGCGTCCACTCGCCGACAAAGGTCTCGCGCGACTTGTCGTACTTGCGCCAATAATAGAAACAGGCGGTGCGGCTCTTGACCCACGCCTCCCCCGGCACGTTCGGCTCGGTCACGTCCTGTCCCTCGGCGGAGACCAGCCGGATTTCATAGCCGAATATTGGTTTGCCCAGGCTGCCGCGCTTGAACGCCTTGCGGCGGTTGGCAATCCACTCATAGGTGATCTCCGAGCTGCCGATCGAGTCGAAGTTCTCTACCCCGGTGAGATCGTAAACGCGTTCGAACATCTCCGGCGGCATCTTCTCCGAGGCGCTGATCACCAGGTGCAGCGCCGGCAAGCGGACCGGCTCCGGAGCCTGCATCAGCACCTCGATCAGGTTCTTGAGCACCGTCGGCACCGTGATCAGCTTGCTCACCCGGCGCTCGCTCAGCGTCGTCAGCACCACCTCCGGCGTCGGCGGGCGCCGCTCCAGCACGCAGGTCGCGCCCCAATAAAGCGGGATCAGCACCCCCGGCCACAGGCCGTGGGTGAAGTACTTCTTCGAGGTGGCGAAGACCACGTCCGCGGCGCTGTATTCCCAGAACTGACCCTGCCGCTCCGGAATCAGCACAAAGTCATGGGCAAGATGGGTAATGCCCTTGGCGGTGCCGGTGGTGCCGCCGGAATAGAACATGTAGGCGACGTCGTTGACGTGGCGCTGGTGCGCCGCCAGGAAGGGCGCGTCCGCCGCCAGCGCCGAGCGCAGCGACACCACCGCGCGGCCGGCAAACCGCTGCGCCAGCTCGGCGGATACCTCCCCGCGCACCACGATCGTCAGCAGCGCCGACGGCAGCTCGCCGGCGATCTCCGCCAGCTTGGGCAACTGCTCCTCGTCGATGAACAGCAGCCGAACCGCCGTATCGGCGAGGAAATAGGCCAGGTCCTTGGCCTTGTACAGATCGGAGATCACCGCCGGCACCGCCCCCAGCCGCACCGCCGCCAGCCACACGCTCACGTAATCAAGGCTGTCGGTGCCAAACAGCAGCAGGCGCGACTCGGGCGCCAGCCCAAGCGCGGCCAGCGCCTCGGCATAGCGCGCCACCCGCTCCCGCAATTGCGCATACGTCACCGTCTCGCCGTCGCAGATCAGCGCCGGCTTGTCGGCAATCGGCGTATCGCCGTGGCGATCAAGCAGCCAGCCCGCCGGATCAAGCCATTCCGGCACCTCGGGGTCGCGCCAGAGCCGCCAGTCCTCAGGATAAATCAGTTCGTCATAAGGCGTCGCCGTCCGTTGCAGTAAATCGCTCATCTTCCAGCCCCCGACTAAAGCTCGACGGGGATTCTCCTAAGTGAATCCGAACTGACTTGGATAGTAGCAATACTCTGAATTGCCCGGAAGCCGAATGGCACAGGCTCCTTCCGGACATCTCACCCGCCACCTTGAATGTGGCGCGCGCAGGCAGAAGGGCATCATCTGCGGTGATGCTGACCTGCTGCTTACCCTCCCGAATATTCGTTGCGGTCTGCTCAAGCTGCAGCGCTGGTCCCAGGTTGCAGCCGCGCTCATGTATCCGTTCCAGATATAACCGTGGCGCGTACAGCTGTCGCCCTGCGGTAATTCGACGCCGCGATTCCAATCTGCGGACTCACGCAGCAACCGGTCACCCTTCTAAGAGTGGCGAGCACAATGAGCGGGTGGACGACAAGCTTGATGGCGATGAGGACCAGTACGATCGGCGCCATGCGGCTGAATCGGCCTGAGCGCCACCGTGACGCCGATGGCGAAGAGAGCGCAGGGCGCCGCCGGTAGCTCGAGCCTCAAGGCGGCCGCAGCGACGCCCAGGCCGGCGGCCACCAGCAGCGGATTGAGCACAATGCTCGTCACGACCTTGCGCAGTGCCGCGGCTATGCCGGCCGCCCGTGATCCGCCGAGCGACATCAGGATCGGCACGATAGCGAAGACGAGGAGTGCTTCGAAGGAGAAGATGAGTGCCACGGGCACGGTCGCCTCTGCGCCGATGACCGCGATGGCGAGGCCCGGCCCCATATAGCCGACGTTGCCGAATCCGCCCGCCACCCCGGCGAGGGTTGCTTGCTCGAGCCGCCCGTGCAGAAGCACGAGCCCGGTCACGACCGACAGCACGATGGCCGATAGCGTGGCGAGCGAGGTCGCCGCGATGAAGCTCCATTGGGCAAGCTGCTCGAATGGCGTCTTGGCAAGGATGCCGAAGAACAGCGCCGGCAGCGCGATGTAGAGGATGAAGAAGCTCATCCACGCGAGGCCGTGCTCGGGCAGTCGCTTGAGCTTTCCGCTGGCGAACCCGATGAAGATGAGCCCGAAATAGGGCAGCGCCAGATTGAATACGTCGATCATCGGCGCGACGGCGTGTCGGTTGAGGGCGAGCGCAATGGGAGTTACAGGCACGGTTTTTACATGAAAGACGTGGATGCGGCTTCGGGCGATGCGCGATCTGACGGGAGGTCAAGGACCTGACCTGGAAATTCCGCGGCGGTCTGCGCTCGGGGAAATTCAAGCCGGCAGGGGCGCAGTGACCGAGGGTCCATTCCGGAGACATGGGTGACGGAGAGCAGGGATTGTTGTCAAAGTCACACGAGACGATCGCCGCCGGGTTGAAGCGATCGTCGCGGATCGCAGTGCGCCGCAGAAGCATGTCTGGCAGACCAATATCTTCCTCGCTACCGCCGATGGCTGCGGCACGACCGAGATCATGCGCCGATCCGGCAAATCGAAACCGGTTGTGTGGGCATTAAAACGCCCCTGAGAATTATCCACATACCACCTTGCAATGGGTCTTGTGGCTAGACGACTCGGGTTTCCCGCCCCGCCTCACCATTCACGCCCTTTATTGAGCTTCATCAATTAGCAGCGGGGAAATTGCGGCACTTACGCTGGCTGCACTGGCACGCCGGCGGGCTTCTCACCGGTTAGGATACGGCCAAAATAAATTCCGGCCGAACGGCCCATCTTTGGTTTTACAAAAACCCTGTGAGGGGCCCAACAGTATGATCAAGAGACCCGGAACTGAGCGAACACGGCGCTATTACGACGAGGAAGGGTGGCATTCACAGGACGGCGATTCTGTCGATCACAATCTATTCGGTCTCAAGGAAGACGGCCCAATCCGCGTCGAACTCCGCCGGCTGAATACGGACCGCATTCATTTGGCACTGTCACGTGCCGGGACCGCGTTGAACCTCTTGGAGTGCGGCTGTGGTGGCGCGCCCCAAAAAGGGCTTCTGGTCCTGTGCTCGCGGTACACCGGTGTCGATTTCTCCGAGACTGGACTCCGGATGGCTCGATCATCCTTTTCGGACGTTCGAATCCCGCATGAATTTCTAAAGGCAGACGTTTGCGCACTGCCGTTCGATGACGGCGCCTTTGACGCGGTCTACAGCGCTCACATGATTTACCACATTGACGACGCGGTGGCGCAGGATGCTGCTATCGCCGAGTTGATACGAGTGGTGCGCCCCGGCGGCGTTGTGGTCCTCATCGCTGCTAACCCATACCCACTTGTATTCCCTGTGAGGCTCGCCCGACGCCTCGCCAGCAACACGCCTGTCGTCGGGTCGGTTCTCAACCGCGTTCGTTCGAAGCCCCCGATCCCGTATAAACCGATGGCAATCGGCTGGATGCGGCAGCGACTCGCCCGCACTGGCCCGGTAGAAGTCATCGCCCTTTCCATGCCGTCGAACTATTTCTACCGGGAGGTCACCGAGTTCAAGGGCCTTGGGAAGCTCCTATGGAAGGCCATCCGATGGCTGGAGGTGGATTACCCGCGGCTCTCGGCCTATCTCGGGAGCTATGTGATGCTAACGTGCAGGAAAAACGCGCCAAGAATGAATGCCTAGTCGATCGCATCACAACGTTCGATCGCGAGGAAGACTCATCGGTCATATGCTGAGGGTTGTTCGCTGCCCTTTGTCGAGCACGAGCGCGCGAAGACGGAGCTCAAAGGACTGATGCCAGAGGATGCGAAGGAGGCGTTTTGGGCATGGCGTGCGCGCTAAGCGCTCGAAATCCCGCGCTATCAGCTTCGAGCTGCTCGAGCTGGAGGAAGGCCATGCATCGATCCAGTGAGACGATCGGTGCAATCGCAGGCGCACTGGCTAGATTTGCCCCGCTGCCTGAGAGGGTGGCGGGGCTCTTCACTGGTGCGCAGGTTGCATAATTTCACCCCTGATCGCGACGGGGCGTCTCTTGGCGCTCGCAATGGGTTGGGGGGCCGCAGACCTCATTGATGGACATCGGGCGCGTCATCGTGGAATCCGCCGCGACGGCGGCGGGACCTCGGCGCGCATGCTATAGGTCGCGCGCCCCGCAGGTCGGGCAAGTCAAGGCAGCTGAGCAACGAAATTGTCGAATGAACAGAATAGCGACCACTTGGCACATGTTGTGGTCCGTCTCGTTGGAGATCGGGGGCTCCACCAGAATGTCGGGAAAGTCCCCAACGAAACAGTGCATCGGAGTGCGAACGAGGTCGCTCGCCGGCTGATGGAGATCAGCGACGAAGGCCGCGTCGAGATCGAAATCAACGGAGAGCTTATCGAGCCGGAGCTGATCGGATACTGGCGAATGCTTGCGCGTGAGGCGATCAATTATCCCGGCGAATACGAGCAACTCGTACGGTCAATCCAGCGGGATATCGCCTGACCAGTTTCACGCTCGTGAGTCTTCGGCGAGCGTTTTGTGCTCGCGGCCGAACGATGGTCTGCGGCCGCAATCACCCTTGCGGGTCCGGACGCCTGCGAGAAAGGCCGCAGGAATTTCATTCAACAAGATGGCCAAGCAATTCCTTTGGTCGAGCGCGCTCGGCCGATCGCACGATGGACGCGCTCGCTTGTTCGATCCGCAGCCGTTCTATCTCGGCAGCGCGCCGCCGATCCCCGCTGATGTTCCGACTTGAGCGAATTCCGTTCTGGCGGGATCGGAATTCGCATTCATTGTCAGTTGCCGGTTCGATGTCTACGGAGAACCGGTTTCCGCTTCGCCGGAAGATGCTTTAGCCGGCCGCGCGCAGATTGAGCGCGATCCCGATCCAAGTGATGCCGTACAGGAGCAACTCGATTCCGACGAACAGGCCGATCACCCAGAGTCCGGAAACCGGCCACTGCGCCACAATGAGGATGCCGAGCAAGAACGTGATGACGGCATTGACGGCGTGCCAGCCCCAATCGGACACGGACACGACGAACAGCGTGATCAGTTGGAACAAGCCGGCCACCAGGAAGAGCGCTCCCATCATCAAGGTTAAAACCTCGGCGGTGATCACCGGCCGCCATATGATCAGCGCTCCGAGGATCCCAAACAAAACCGCGGCCAGCCAATGGTGGTACATGCCGGCCCATTTGCCGACCATGATGGCTTCGCCGATCTCAAATCCGGCTGCCAGCACCAGTAACCATCCGAAAAACAGCATCGAGACGACGGTGGCCGCAACGGAGCGCACGATCGCGATAATTCCCAGCAGCGCCAAGCCGATGCCGAAGGCCAGGAGCCAGCCCCAGTTGTGGATAACGTCCGCAGGGACGTTGATATCGAGAGCTTGGAGTTCGCTCATTGGATGTTGTCTCCTGTTGCTTTTAGAAAATTGGATTTATGCGTTGGACGAAAAGGTCGTCGCTATTAATTGACGCGACCTATTTCGTCAGAAAGACGTCCTTATGCGGGAATTTCTCAAAGAGCGATGCATCCTGAGAGAAGTTGGTTGCCAGGATATCAGACGGGTTGCCGGCAATCCACTGGGACAGATTAATGGTCTGGTAGTGACCGCTGTTGAAGACGATGAGAATACGCGCCTTCTCGCTCCCGAGATTTTCGATGGAATGGCCGAAGCCCTGCGGAATGTAGGCGACGTCGCCCTTGCTGATGGTCTCTTCGCGCCAGCGCCCTTGCGAGCCAAACAGGGTCACGCTGAAGGTGCCGCTCAGCACATATTGCCACTCCGCCGCGTTCGGGTGCCAATGCAATTCGCGAAGGGCGCCCGGCTCCATCTCCAGCACGACGCCGGTCATGGTGGTGGAAATGGGGAACTGCGACCCATCCGCGCGCCACTCCAAGCCGCCACTGAAGGTCTCGAACGGCTTCTGCGACAGGAGACGGTATTTGTGAGTGAGCGGCGGCGGCTTCCAACCCTGCAACGGCGGGGAGGGGACAGCGGGCGGAATCTTGCCCTTGGCGAAATAGACCTCCGATTTCGGAAAGCTGTCGAAGGCCGAGGCCGGCAGCCCGAAATTCTTGGCGAGCAGTTGCTTCGGGGCGTGTCCCAGCCAGTCGCTGATGCTGAAGGTGCCGAATTCGGAGAAGTAGCCGTTGTCGAAAACGAGGATGAAGTGGCACGGCTTGTCGCCCAAGGTCTCGATGACATGGCCGTGCCCGCGCGGGAAATACCAGATATCGCCCGGACCGAAGTCATTGATCTCCGAGCAGCCCTCTGGGTCGATCACCGTAGTGCGCACCAGACCTTCGGTGACAAAGGCCCACTCCGCCGCCGTCGCGTGCCAATGAAGCTCCCGCATCACGCCCGGCTCCATGCGCATCGAGACGCCGGCGATCCCCTTCGATATCGGCAGCTGGGCTACGGTGGCTTCCTTGCCGTAGCTGCCGCCCATCACCCGTCCCTCGGATTTCTCCAATTCGAACTTGAAGGTTGGAAGTTCCTTCCCCGAGGTGACGGGATCGGGAACATTGTTGTGAAAGCTGGTGTCACCGCCTTCGGAGCTGATAGGGATCGTGAGTGAAAACACAAAAGCCTCCTGCTTGGCGCTGCCTTGGCCGCTACGATTGCGTCACTGCGCGCATCGCTGCCGTTGCGATGGCCTCGCTCCGCCTATCCTATTGAGCCAGGCATTCCCATTGCTGTTGCAGCTATCATGACCTCCGGCGGCGCGAAAAGCGCGCGAGGGCGCTGTCGGCCGCTGTTGGGGCATTTGGACGCATGTCTTGAGAGTGTTCGCGGTTGCGACAACTGAATCTTGCCGGGGCTGAGGACTACGGAAAAGCTGCCAGCGGTGGATCGTCCATAACGGAGACCTCCGCGACGGCTGCGCGATCGCTTGTTAGGATGGCCGCCGCGATCGCCGCATATGGAACGTCGCCAGCTCTAGTGGCGCATTCTCAAGGGACCGACCAATGGATCTGAACGCCTTTGAACGTAAGGTTCGCTATGACGACGTGCGTTTCGTGCGGTTCTTGTATTGCGACACCAGTGGCATCATTCGCGGCAAGTCGGTGCACATCGACAAGCTGATCGAGCGCACGCGAGGCGGCATCGGCCTGACCGTCGCGATGCCGGCAATGAACATGCTCGACCAACTCCAGCCCGTTGAAGGCCTCGGGCCGGTGGGCGAGATCCGGTTGATGCCCGACATCGACAGCTACACGCGGCTGCCCTATGCGCCGCATAGCGCCGCCATGATGGCGAACATGGTGACGCTTGATCGCGAACCCTGGGGAGCGTGTGCGCGCAATTTTCTCGAATGCATGATCGAGCGGGCACGAGGGGCCGGCGTGGTCATCGAGGCGGCGTTCGAACCGGAATGGACGCTGGCCGTGCGGAAGGAGGACGGCTCGTGCGTTCCGGCCGACCAGAGCCTGTGCTTCAGCACCGTCGGCTGGGAATCGTCGGTCGATGTGATCGACGACATCGTCGCCGCCCTCGAGGCGCAAGGAATGCCCGTGGAGCTGTTCTATCCGGAACTGGGTCACGGGCAGCAGGAGTTGACCATTCGTCACGCGGTGGCCCTGCGCGCCGCCGACAATCATGTCCGCTATCGCGACACGGTGCGCGCGGTCGCGCGCAAGCACAGTTTCGTGGCGTCGCTTGCGCCCAAGCCATTTGCCGATCAGGCGGGCAACGGCTGCCATATCCATCTGAGCGCCTGGGACCCCACCAAAACGCGCAATCTCATGGCGGTCGACGGCAAGCCCAATGTCCTGAGCGAATTTGGGCGTTGGTGGATAGCCGGGGTCCTCAAACACCTGCCGGGGTTGGTGGCGCTTACCGCGCCAAGCTACAATTCCTATCGGCGGCTGCAGCCGCATATGTGGAGTTCGGCGTTCGGCTGCTGGGGGTTTGACAATCGCGAGGCCGCCGTGCGCATCGCCTCGGTGCTGTGGGACGAGACCAAAGCCTCGCTCAACATGGAGCTCAAGCCGTCCGATAACAGCAACAATCCTTATCTTGCGCTTGGCGCCTTGATGGCGGCCGGTCTCGATGGAGTCGACAAGAAACTGGACCCGGGCGAACCGGTGGCCGTCGATCCGGGGACCTTGAGCGAGGACGAGCGCACGCGCCGCGGCATCCAACGGTTGCCGAGGAATCTCGCCGAAGCGTTGGACGCGCTCGAACGCGACGACGTACTGATGAGCGCGCTCGGCGAGATCTTGGGCCGAACGTTCCTCACGGTGAAGCGCTCAGAAGCAGCAGCCTTCGGCGCCAAGGACGAGGCGTTCGAGCTTGCCCATCACTTCTACAAATTTTAGCGGCGTCCGCACGGTTCGGAGAAGGAGACCAATGTGCGGCAAGAAAACCAAGGCCCTTTCACCCGCATCCGGCCATTCAACGCGCAGCGCACCTGTCTCTTGCTCATCGATGTGCAGAACTATGTTTGGAATCCCGATGTCGCAAAGCGTCTCCCGTACTTTGACTCGCAGTTGCGCGAGGTGGTTTTGCCGAACCTGAGGCGGCTCGTCGACGCCTTCCGCAGGGCAGGGGCCGAAGTCATGTACACCGTAATAGAGAATCTGACGAAGGATGGCAGAGATCGAAGTCTCGACTACAAGCTCTCAGACTTCTTCGTCGGCAAAGACTCGTGGGAGGCGAAGGTGCTGGACATCGTCGCGCCGGCGGATGACGACATTGTGCTGCCGAAGACGTCATCGGGCGTCTTCAACTCGACGAATATCGAGTATCTGCTGCGCAATATGGGGATAGAGACGCTGGTCGTCACCGGCGTTCTGACCGACCAATGCGTCGATCACACCATCCGCGATGCCGCCGATCGCGGGTTCTATCCGATTTGCATCGCCGATGCCTGCGCGAGTCACTCCCAAGTACGCCACGACAATGCGCTCAAGGCATTCAGCGGCTATTGCCGCACGATGACAACCGTAGAAATTTTGGCGGAGATCGATCGATAAGCACGGAATGGCGGCGCAATAGTTCTACATATCTGCGCCGATACCCGCTCGAGCTGCCTGACCACCCAAGTGACGGCGACGATTCTCGATTGGCACCTTTCACTTCGCCCACCGCTTAAAGAAACGCTGAGCCGCGTCGTCAACCGCGCCGGCAGGCGGAGCGGCCGGTGACGACATTGAACGCCTTCCCGGCAACCATGCTGGGGCGAGATGGTCTACCGCTTCTTCGTCCGCTCTGCCGGCAGTTCCGTCTTAATCACTTGGCCTTGACGACTTGGCCGCGGACTTCGCCAGCCGGAAATGCGGCAGTGTGGACGTTGACGTACCACTGTCCAGCCATCAGTTGTGCAGCCTGAGGATCGGTCAAGGTCGCCGATCCCTCAAAAGGACTTGTGCTCGGCACAATCGGCAAAGCGACGGCAGCGTTCTTGTCCGGTGCCGCCGGCCCATGGAAATGAGCCATCGTCGCTGGGCCGGACAGCCCGGAATAGTCCCCTTTCCACGAGAGCTTTTTGGTCGCGGTGTCGTAGGTCGCGGTCACCGTTCCCTTGCCCTTGCTATCGTTGGCGGGCACTTCGCTGTTTCCCCCGAGATTGGCCTTAAAGGCGATCGCTTCGGCGACCACCGGACCCGCAGCGATAAGACACGCTGTCAACATCAATCCGGACAAGCCGTAACGCAGAAGTGTCGAAGGCGTCATCTATTCCTCCCTGACCAAGCAAGCTCTGACTGCGCGCATAATGTCGCAAAATATAGCAAGCACCTGACCGCATGTCCCAGCCACCGGCCGGTCTCCGAAGACCCTCTAACGAGTTTGTGAGCAAATCCTGGCGGTGCTCCGCGGCGCCGGGGCGGCGCTGGCGAACGCGGGCACGGCGGGTGCGGCGCGCGCGCCTGTGCTCGATGCGCAATCCGTCAATGCGGCCCAATTTGCTGCGCCGTCTGGTAAGAAAGGCGCGAGCGCCCCCAGCACGGCAGTCATCATCAAGGCTGAGGTGCTGCTTGGTCGCGCCGGATTCTCGCCGGGTGTCATCGACGGTAAGACCGATATGAATGTGGCGCACCTGCAAATGGTCGCTGGCTTCCCGTGGGGCCAACAAGTCGCTATTCTCCGCACCGCTTCGAGGTTCATCCGCGGAATCTCTGATCAATCTGATATAGCTGAATGACCCTCCGCGACGCCCGACCACATTTCATCCAACCGGCCCGAACGCCATGACGAAATTTCTCGAACTGCTCTCGCGTATCGTTTACGGTGTGATCGCAATAATTCTTCTCTTTCTGGCGCTCGTGCTTGCCTGTGACGCGGTGTTCCAGTTCTTTCGCCAGTTCCTTGTCGGCGGCGAGGTTACGGAAGCGGCGTTGGCCGGCATTGGCTATGTGGTTGTGTCTATCGCGACTTTCGAAATTGCCAGGTACCTGACCGAAGAAGAAGTGGTGCGCGGACGCGGACGCGAAAGCCTAATTGCATCCAAAGCAAGGCGTAGTCTCACGCGGCTCGTCTCCACGGTTGCGGTCGCGATCTTTCTTGAGGCGCTCGTCATCGTCTTCCACGTTGGCAAGGAGAACGTGCCACAGCTCATCTATCCGACGTTCTTGTTGATCGCGGCAATCATGATCGTCGTCGGACTGGGCTTCTATCAACGCCTGAGCGCCGGCGTGGAAGAGCACATCGACGAAGAGGATATCGCCACAACCAACGACCGGCTCACGCCTGAGCGGTCAGAGCAATAGAACGCGCGGCCTCGGATCGAGATGGCTACGCGTTGGCGCATGCTTTGGTCCACTGCCGCGCGAGCTGTTCTGATGGAAGCGTCGGGGCTGCGAGAGTGGGAAAGCAGTGGAGCGATTCTTGATGACCTCGGTCTTTCGAAAGGTGCTGGCATGCGCGATGGTTCTGGCGCTTGGCGCCACTCTGATGCCGTCCGGAGCTCAGGCCAAGGACAAGCTCCTCGATGAAGTCATCGAATTTACCGGCGGGCTCCTCTTTCTGGAGACGAAAGTTCCGGGACTGGTCATCGGCGCGGTGCGAAACGGCGAAACATCGGTCGCCGGATTTGGCCGAGTGAGCGAGCGGGAAGACCGGAAGCCGGATGGAAAGACGCTATTGCGGATTGGTTCGATCACCAAAGTCTTCACCGGCGCGGTGCTGGCGAGCCTCGTCGCCGATGGCACGGTTAAATTCACCGATCCGCTGCAGAAGTATCTCAATTGGGGCGTGGAAATCCCGTCCAAGGACGGCAAGCATATCCGGCTGATCGATCTCGTCACCCAGACCAGCGGCCTGCCGCGCGAGATCGAACGCCCGCCGTCTCCGCCGGACAATCCTTTTCAAACGATCACCAAGGAAGCGTTCATCGCCAACTTGCGCAGCGACCCGTTGCTGTTTCCGCCCGGCACCGGTGCGCTGTATTCCAATTTCGCTTTCGATCTCTTGGCTCAGGCGCTCGGCAATGCGGCGCGGAAATCCTACGCTGATCTGCTGAGCGAGCGGGTTTTGCAACCGCTCGGACTCCGCGACACCGTGTTTGCGCACGATGCGCAGCAAAAGAATCTAATGCAGGGCCACGATTTCGATGGCAAGCCGCTTGCTGACGCGCCGACGAGTCCGATGATTGTTGGTTCGGGTGGGCTTTATTCCACGGCCGACGACATCCTGCGGTGGATCACCTGGCATCTCGATCGATTCTCGACCGCCGACGCCGAGACGCGTCTTCTCGATCATGCGGCTTATGTCTATCGCAACGGGCTCAGTCCGGTTTTTGGGCTCGACGAATCCGGCAGAATGGACGCGATGGGGCTGGGGTGGGTCATCATGATGCCGAAGAACGGGCAGCCGCTCATTCTGCAGAAGGCGGGCGGCCTGCAGGGCGTATTCTGTTACATGGCCTTTGCACCGGCACACGGCATCGGTGTTTTCGTCGCGATCAACCAATTCAATCTTGGCGCTGCACTCAAGATGGCGGAGGTCATGAACAGCCTGATCGGCGATCTCGCGCCGCGCTAATGACCGAGCGGCCCCGATCGGTCCGGCGAATGACGGTAGCCGCCGGCGCGGCGAGGAACGAGCGATGACTCAGACATCCCGTCATGACGCTTGGCAGGCCGGTGATAGATACGACCTTTATATGGGCCGATGGAGCCGGCAAATTGCCCCACGCTTTCTTGAATGGCTCGCCGCGACGGAGGGCTTGGATTGGCTAGAGGTCGGTTGTGGGACCGGCGCGTTGTCGGCGGCAATACTGGCACGCTGCAACCCGCGCCATGTGCTCTGCTTAGACCCGTCTGCAGGCTTCGTCGCAAAGGCGCGCGCAAACGTCCCGGATGCTCGAGCCGAGTTTCATGTAGGCGACGCGCGATCCTTGACCGTGGAGACGGCGAGCAAAGACGTGATCGTGTCGGCGCTGGTCTTGAATTTCGTACCCGACAGGGAAAAGGCGCTTGCCGAGATGATACGGGTGTCGCGACGCGGGGCGACGGTTGGATTTTACGTGTGGGACTACCCTGGCGGCGGCGTCGAATTCGTGCACGCTTTCTGGAAAGCCGTTGTCGCCCTCGATCCTGGTGCAGTGGATCTGACCGAGGACAGGCGCTTTCCGTTTTGCACGCCCGATGGATTGGCCGATTTGGCCAGGAGAGGCGGCTTGGCGTCCGTCGATTGCATTCCCATCGAGATAGCGACGGTGTTTAAGGACTTTGAGGATTATTGGCACCCGTTCACTTTGGGCGCGGGGCCGGCGCCGGGCTACTGCATGAATCTGGATCCTGCGGCCCGGCAGCGCTTGAAGCAAGAACTCCACGACAGTCTGCCTCGCCGCGAGGATGGGTCGATTCCGCTGAAGGCAAAAGCGTGGGCGGTCAAGGGGGTGGTCGGCTGATGCCGCCTTCTCGCACTCTCACGCGCTATCCGACGATGTTAGCTTCACGACCGCCTGGGCTGCACGGGCCCGACGGATTATATCCTCAACGCCGGACGCCGAAGGTTCCAGTAAAAACGTAGCGTGGAGACATGCCGCACCCTCTCTTCACCGAACGGCGACAGCTGTCGGTGCGACTAAAGAAGGACAGCACGGAATCTAATCCTCAGTGGGGTAGAGCATCTCATGATAGATCAGGACACGATCGCGCCGATACCCGCGCCGGTGCGTGGGGGAAAACCGTGGTTGCTAGCGCTCGTGGGCGTCCTCGCTGTTGCCGTTCTCGCCGGCCCCGCGGCAGCCGAGCAGGCGTTGAAACCGGGAGATTCCTTTAAGGAATGTGCCGAGCACTGCCCCGAGATGGTGGTCGTCCCGGCGGGGCAATTTGTCATGGGATCGTCCGCCAACGAAAAGGGGCGCTTTCGCAATGAAGGCCCACAGCACACGGTCACGATCCCCAGGCCATTCGCCGTTTCAAAGTTTGAGGTGACATTTGACGAGTGGGATGCCTGTGTCGCCGATGGCGATTGTGCGCCGGTGGCTGACGACAACGGCTGGGGACGCGGTCGCCGGCCGGTGATTAATGTCACTTGGCACGACGCCGAGCGGTACGCTGCCTGGCTTTCTCGAATGACCGGCAAGCCCTATCGATTGCTGTCCGAGGCGGAGTGGGAATACGCGGCGCGCGCTGGGAGCAGCAAGCCGTATTCGTGGGGTGATGAGATCGGCAAGGGCAACGCCAACTGCCGCGCCTGCGGCAGCGAGTGGGACGCCAAGCAAACGGCCCCGGCCGGCTCGTTTGCCGCCAACCAGTTTGGCCTTTACGACATGCTCGGCATTGTTTGGGAGTGGGTCGAGGACTGCTTCAACGGCGATTTCCAGGGCGCACCAGCGGACGGTTCGGCGTGGATCAATAACGATTGTCCTCGCCGGGTTATCCGTGGCGGTTCCTGGCACTACGCTCCAGAGGGCCTCCGTTCCGCCAGCCGCCTCAGGGGCACCCCCACTTTTCGGTTCAACGATTTGGGCTTCCGTGTCGCAAGAACGATTGCGCCTTGAATTCGAGTAGGGTTGAGGTGACGGGTCCACGATTCATTGCGCTCCTTGGGTAAGCCCGCGAGCACCGCGCGCTCGTCAGGAGCGATTTTCGCCAAGTGTTGCCCCCAGATTACAGCCAGAGCGCCGACTCACGATTATAGCTTTAGGTTCGACGGGGAGAGTCGCGCAATGTGTCTGCGAGGGGCCTCACCCTGGCGCCGTTTTGCGGTTGCCGGGCTATTAGCAGCGTTGACCATAGCCGGATTCGGCGGGGATACGGCGGAAGCTCGTGCTCCGCGCAAGTCTCATCGTGCAGCGGTGCACAAACGGGCCATTCATGGCCGGAACTATCATCCGCCATATGCGGCGATCGTGGTGGACGACAATTCCGGTCAGGTGTTGCACGCCGAGAATATCGACGAGCCGCGTCATCCGGCGTCGCTGACTAAGATCATGACGCTTTATTTACTGTTCGAGCAACTTGAGGCCGGCAAGCTCCGGCTCGATACACCGCTGCCAATCTCCGCTTTCGCCGCCCAACAGCCCCCGACAAAACTCCGCCTCAAGGTCAATAAGACGCTTAGGGTCGAGGATGCGATCAAAGGTCTTGTGACCAAATCGGCAAACGACGCCGCGGTGGTGGTCGCAGAAGCGATCGCCGGCAGCGAAGCGGATTTCGCAAAACTCATGACCCAAAAAGCGCGAGCGCTGGGTATGATCAGCACGACCTACGTCAATGCCTCCGGGCTGCCGGCTGAGGAGCAAATAACGACGGCGCGCGATCAGGCTCTCCTCGGTCGCGCGATCCAGGATCGCTTTCCCGAGTACTATGGCTATTTCTCGACTCCGAGCTTCCGCTTTCGC
>Ga0315534_1001080_pt1 | contig 19072 bp, 16 predicted proteins | sample SalMarSW160240MG_FD_203094 | JGI IMG/M metagenome (GOLD analysis project Ga0315534, IMG submission 203094) | Salt marsh sediment microbial communities from the Plum Island Ecosystem LTER, Massachusetts, United States - Salt Marsh Sediment SW1602-40 ... | reverse complement strand
CGAATACCAGATCGAGCCCTGGCATAGTCAGTTCGCCGCCAACAATCACGAACGGCCTGCGGATACGCACCCAGCGCGGGTCACGTTTTGCCCCTGTTTTCAACGAGCCGGTACCATCGGTTGAGTTCTCATCATCGGGTGAGAGTACGTGTGTCACCGAGTCATACAGTTTCACGACCTGACCGCCAATGTCGATGGCGAAAGGTATGTACATGTCTTCCTGAAGCAAGATGTTCCCGATCGCGCGTGCAATCGAGGTTTTGCCGTTTCCTGGAGGGCCATAGAGAAAAATCGAAGTACCCGAATTTACAGCCGGGCCAATCTGGTTGAAGGTCTTCTCCGACAGAGTCAGCTCAGTAAGAACCTCGCGCATTGTGTGCTCGTGAACCGTCGGTCGCCCCCGGCTTTGCCGCTTGATGGAATCGTTGTACACCTCGACCGGAACGGGCGCCGGGCCCGCGTACTGACTGCGATCAAGTGCCTCCCGTGCCCTGGCAATTCCAGCGCCAGTAATCGCATACTGGTAGGAGCCCTCACCAAACCCGACTTGAGTCTTTACCTCAACAAATTTTTCTCGTTTTAACGCTTCGAGAATCTGATCGACAAGCCCCGCAAATGGCAGCGACATCGCTTCGGCCACCTTAAACCCGGTCATGTATCCGCCGTTGTAAAGGATCTTTAAAGCCAGATCCTGCAGCCCAAGTTGTGAAAGCCCAGTGTCCGCGATACGGCTAATTGGCGGAGGGACAAACCGTAAATTTGAGGTTGTCGTTCGATCATCAACACCCGCTGTACGAACCGGGCTTCGGGGTAAAGACATGCAAACCTCCAGTACCAGAACGGGAGACCGTGAAACACAGCAGCCGCAGGGGAGTGTTCAAATTATAGCCACCGTATAGGTCTGGAGCAAATAGTAAGTTGTGCCCACCCGTAGAGTGGGGGTAGAATGCGCCCATGAGACTTAGCGTGGTCATGCCAGTGTACAACGAACACGCCACACTTGAGACCATCCTGAAGCGCGTAGAAGATACAAAGCTCGCCGAGGAAATCATCTTGGTCGACGATGGTTCGACCGATGGCACTCGTGACCTGCTCCCGGATCTTGCCTCCCGCTTTCCCCATGTCAGGGTCATCCTACACGAAAAAAACCAGGGCAAGGGTGCGGCTGTCAGGACAGGGATTGCCGCCGCTCAAGGCGAATTAATCCTTATCCAGGATGCAGATCTTGAGTACGATCCCCGGGACTACCCTGTTCTGCTCGCTCCGATCGATGAGGGGATAGCTGATGTAGTGTACGGTTCGCGATTCCTTGGCGCTCCCCGACGGGTTGCTATGTTCTGGCACATGGTGGCGAACAAACTCCTGACTCTGATGACGAATGTGCTGTTTAACAGCATCCTTACGGATATGGAGACTGGCTACAAATTGTTCAAGAGAGAGGTTATTCAAGAGCTTCCCTTGAATGCGAAGCGGTTTGATTTTGAACCCGAAGTGACAGCGAAGCTGCTTAAGCGAAAGGTTCGAATTTATGAGGTGCCGATCCGCTTCAACCCTCGCGAGTACTCGGATGGCAAGAAGATTGGTCTGGCGGATGCATTCGAGGCTATTTTTACACTGATCAAGTACAGGTTTGTAGATTAGCTAGCGTTTGCAGGTCGGATATCAACAACGTTCATTTGTGGAGAGATCTGGCCCATATATTCATTTCGCTCAAGACGGAAAGCTAAATCAATTCTATCTGGCAATTCCTGCATACGCTCACCCATCCGAAATGCGATCGCATCTATAACAAGAGCATCTCCGCGTACTTTGAGTTTAAGATGCCTCCCCTCTGCACCGACGCGCCTGCGGTTTACGATCTCCACGTTTCGCGCAGCAAGGATCGGCCACTCGTTGCCCTCCCCCATCGGTTCGAGCCGATCATGAAATTTAAGCAAACGCGGGTTAAGATCGGACACATTTACTTCAGCACTTACATTCAGCTTGGGGGTCATTCGTTCCTCGTCCAGCTGTGCGCGGGCAATCTCCTCGAAACGCTTGGTAAAATCCTCAATTAGCCTGTTCTCGAGCGACAATCCAGCCGCCGCAGCGTGGCCACCGAAGCGTAGAAGCAGATCAGAGCAAATTTCCAGAGCTTGAGTCAGATGAAAACCAGGGATACTGCGCGCTGAAATCCTGGTGTTCTCCTCGCCAACCGTACCAACAAAGGCTGGCCGGTAGTACACCTCCGAGAGGCGCGATGCCGCGAGCCCTACAACTCCTTCATGAAAAATCGGATCAAAAGCAAAAACCACCGGCCTATCCCCTTCTCCAATCGACTGCTCCGCTGCTTCGACAACTTGAAGGGTAAGCTCTTGTCGACGTTTATTGATGTCATCCAGCTCTTTGGCCAGCTCGTTTGCATTATCCTCACTGGGCGCCATTAACAAATCGAAAGCCAGATTGGCCCTCTTCAATCTGCCTGCTGCGTTGATGCGTGGACCTAAACCAAACCCGATCGCGTTTGCATCGATCCGCCCCAGTTGATAGCCCGCAATCCCCATCAGGCTTCTGAGTCCGGGTCTGGGCTGGGTATTGAGGCGCTCGAGACCTCTTTGGACGGTGGCACGGTTCTCCCCGATAAGCTTGCTCATATCGGCGATAGTGCCGATCGCTACGAGATCGAGTACTTCCTCAGCCTGGTTGACCCCTGCCTCCCCTGTTAGAGCCTGAAGCAGCTTGTATGCAACACCCACGCCCGCCAGCTCTTTCTGTGGGTATGGATCACCTTCCAGATTGGGATTGAGAATAGCAACTGCATTAGGCAGCTCAGATGGTGGATGATGATGATCAGTGATGATCAAATCCACTCCCAGCTTCCTGGCGGTCTGTGCTTCTTCCACCGCGCGGATACCACAGTCCACGCTGATAAGCAGCGAACATCGTTCCCGCGCCAGTCGCTCGATGGCACCATTATTAATCCCGTATCCTTCGGTAAAGCGATCCGGGAAATACACTTTTACCACCGCTCCCAAAACCTGGAGACCGCTGTATAGCAGCGCCGCGGATGTAACACCATCTGCATCGTAATCAGCATAGATCGTGATCGGCTCCGCCTCCCGAATAGCCTGCTGTACTCGAGAGACCGCACTTGCCATGCCGGTCAGAAGAAATGGATCTGGATCAATGATGGCCTCATCGTTCAGGAACGAGATTGCAGCAGATTGAGATTTGAAACCCAACCCCGTCAGTATCTGCCCCTCGACTTCGGTGAAACGAGGAAACAATGATCGAATTAGTTTTGGATCGTGCTCCGGATAAACCCAACGCCTTGCACGCCTCTGCATCTTCACCTCACACCTGATTAACTCGGATCGTCATTCTTAAAAGCAAGCGGATGCAGGCATTCTACACGTTCCAGATTAGTTTGTCCCCGATGATTCTCTTCCAACCCCAGTCTGTGTGTGCTAGGATGATCGCATGCGTATTGTGTTTATGGGCACGCCCCAATTCGCCATCCCAAGTCTTGATCGTTTGTTTGGGGAGCATGAGATTGTCTCGGTCGTTACTCAGCCTGACCGGCCGGCTGGTCGCGGCAGAGAAACTAGACCCTCACAGATTAAAGCACGCGCAATTATGCATGGCCTCTCCGTGATTACACCCACTTCCCTCAAGGAGGAAGGGGTGCTATCCTACGTCCATTCAATTGAACCCGATTTGATTATCGTCGCCGCATTCGGTCAAATTCTACCGAAACAGATTCTTGAGCTTCCCCGTTTCGGATCTCTAAACGTACATGCTTCGCTGCTCCCGCGGTGGCGCGGTGCTGCACCTATCCAGGCCGCAATCTATGCAGGGGATAATACGACCGGTGTCACTATCATGCACATGGATGCCAGTCTCGACACAGGTCCGATCTTGAGCCAGCATTCCACCAAGATCCTGCCAGATGAGACCGGCGGCATGTTGGCAGAAAGGCTGGCCATCCTTGGAGCTGACCTGCTCATGGAAAGCCTTGAGCCCTATGTTAAGGGTGAGCTTATTCCATGGGCACAGAATCCCGAACTCGTAACGTATGCACCCATGCTGAAAAAAGCAGATGGGATCCTTGATTTCTATCAGAAGAGTGCAGCTCAGCTTGAGCGTCAGGTGCGTGCCTACGAACCCTGGCCAGGTTCCTTTCTCACTTTGAATGAACTCAGGCTCACAGTGCGTGAGGCAAGCGTCGTTCCCGGGTCAGAACTTGCCCCTGGTGAAGTTGGCGATATGGACTACATTCCCATCATTGGCTGCGCAGAGGATGCCCTCCGTTTGGATTTGATCCAACCAGCCGGGCGGCGGGTCATGTCCGGGGAAGCGTTTCTACGCGGTACACACGACTTCGTTGGCACGCAGCTCCAGCCGATCTAGACCATCAATCCTATGGAACTTCAAATCCTACGTACCCGCCACCCACCCGAAATCTTCCTTTCCCAGCTCACGGTTTTACTGCGGGCTGAAGGAATTAAGACAGAGGAAATTCAAGTTATAGAGCGACTTGAAAACCTACCCAAAGAGGATCGGCTTCTGCTTGCAGTACACGGCGAGCTCTTACTTGGCTATGCGCATCTATGTATCGCAAAAACTCTCTCTCGCAACCCGGCCGCCGAGATTGTTGCGATTATCGTCCGTCGTGACAGACGTAGACAGGGCATCGGTCGCAGACTGATCGCCGCTGCTGAAACATGGGCTCGGCAGGCAGGGCGTGAACACCTGCTCCTGCATACCGAAGTAATCCGAACGGAAGCACACGCCTTCTATGCAGCCCTTGGCTATGAAAAAAGCGCAACTATCATCGAATTTCAGCGTGACCTGTAGAGAACCATGCCCTTGCCTACACCTCGCTCAACACCGTTCACCCTCCGCAACTCACTCTCAACGGAGGTGCTTATCATTGGCGGTGGGGCCACTGGCCTTGGAATTGCCTGGGACGCAAGCCTGCGCGGCTTAAAAGTCATCCTTATCGAACAATCGGATGTAGGCCAGGGAACTTCTGGCAGGTATCACGGCCTGCTCCATTCTGGTGCCCGTTACGCTGTATCGGATCCTCAAACAGCGAGAGAGTGTGCCCAGGAGAATATAATCCTTCGCAGTATTGCTGCTCCATGCATTGAAGACACGGGGGGCTACTTCCTCTCCACGCCAGCCGATCCCCTCGAGTACCCCGATCGATGGCTGTCTGCCTGCCAGCAGCACGGCATCCCGGCTGAAGAGCTCCCGGTTGAGCGAGCAAGAGAATTTGAACCCGCCCTTTCGCCACGCCTCTCCCGTGCGTTCCAGGTTAACGATGCGTCACTCGATTCATTCGATCTCGCCCAGCTCCTGATCAATTCCATCCGATCTGCAGGAGGCCAAGTTTATCTCCACCATCGTGTTACTGGCCTGATCCGTGATGCCAATAGGGTCACTGCTGTAGAGATTGAGGATCTTCGGACAGGCTACCAAGCGAAGATGGGTGCAGAGGTCGTGGTCAACGCCACCGGCCCCTGGGCAACTAGAACCGCCAAACTTGCCCAACTTGAAATTCCAATGACCCTTGGCAAGGGCACCATGGTAGCTATGGCATCCCGCCCGATCCACACCATCCTGAACCGCTGTAATCCTCCATCAGATGGAGATATCATTGTGCCTGTTGGCACCGTCATCGTCCTCGGAACGACCAATGAACCCGTCCAGGATCCAACCGACCTTAAGATCGAGCCCTGGGAGGTCGACCTGCTCCTCGCAGAAGCAGAATTTATACTCCCGGATCTGCGTCAGATGAGGGCGCTCAGAGCCTGGGCTGGGATCCGTCCGCTTTATTCCTCAAACAACACACCGGGAGGCGACTCGCGCTCGCTCGCTCGTGGTCACGTAATCGTGGATCATGAGCAAAGTGATGGATGCAGCGGAATCATTAGCGTCATCGGCGGCAAACTCACGACTTTTCGCATGATGGCCGAACAGACAGTTGACCTGGTATGCAAACGACTCGAACACAACATGCCCTGCAAAACCCGGGAAACGCTTCTATCCTCCGGTAATCATTCATATTTCCAATTACCTGGTAAGTTAGACCAGACTTCTTCCCAAAGCATGCTGGCTGAACCCTCCGATGTGATCTGCGAATGTGAGCAGGTAACCCGTGAACAACTTATCCATGCCCTTGACGATCCCGATAATCTCGACCTGGATGCGATCCGCCGAGATCTGCGTCTGGGGATGGGTCCGTGCCAGGCGGGTTATTGTGCGCTTCGAACATTCGGCCTTCTTTGCGAGATTAGCCCCGAGCCGGCGCCAGCCGCGTATGGCATACGCCCGTTTCTCATGGAACGCTGGCGTGGCCAAAGGCCAGTTGGATGGGGACATTCGCTTCGTCAGATGGAGTTCTCGCGCCGGCTCTACCAGGAACTCCTCGGGATGACACAGGAAGAATACAAGCCCTGATGCATATTGCCGTTGTCGGAGCAGGATTGAGTGGTTTGTTCGCGTCGATATTAGCCGCACGACGTGGCGCGCACGTGACGCTCGTTGCCGAAGGTCATGGCGGCCTGATCCTCTCCCATGGTGGTATTGAGATTTGGGCTTCATCATCACCATCACGAGCCCTGCCCAGGCTGCGCCCCACAAATCCATACAAACTTGTGGGCCTCCCGGCTCTACGTGCTGCACTCGATGAATTTCGCTCCCTGCTTGACCCGCATGGTTACATATTCACTGGCAGTCTGAGCGGCAATCTCACCGTACTAACGGCTACGGGTGAGTTCAGGAAAATGTGCTTTGCTCCCAACGGCGCCGCTACTGTTGATCAACTGCGAGAAAAACCGTTTTCGGTTGGAGCCATCGCTGGCCTAAGGGATTATTACCCAACCTTGATCGCACATCGCGCCTCCGCGCATGGATTGAATATTCAAGGGTTGGTTGAACTTCCTATGATTGACAGGCCAACACAACGGGAGATATATGCCTTAGACGTGGCCCGACTGTTTGATCGTGAAACCTGGCGTCATGAACTCCTGCGCACCTGGAAACCAAAGCTGTCTGGCGTCACAAGGCTGCTTTTACCCGCCTGTCTGGGACTCAACTACCCTATCCAGGTTCGGGAAGATTTCTTCCAGGAATTAGGATGTCTCGCTTTTGAAGTCCCGCTCTTCCCGCCAAGCGTCCCGGGCCTTCGAATTGAGCAGATCTTGAAGGCACTGATCCTTGAACTCGAGATTACCTATGTCGAAGGATGTCACGCATCGGGCAGGATCGATGGTTCGAGCCGCGGTAAACGAGTGGCTGGACTTGCACTTATGACTTCCGGGGGGATGCGCCAGCTCGATGCAGACGCGGTCATTCTGGCCAGCGGTGGAGTACTGCATGGTGGCATTGAAACACTCCAAGACCATTCGATTCGGGAGCCTATTTTCCAACTGCCAATCGCCCACCCGGAAGACAGGTCTTTATGGACAAGCGAATCTCCCTTTGACCAACAGCCCTACAGCCAAGTCGGTGTTCGTGTGAATGAGGATATGCGCCCACTCGACTCGCGAGGACGTGTAATGTTCGAGAATCTGTTCGCGGCTGGGGGAATTCTATCGGGATCAGACCGCACACATGAGGGCTCACGACAGGGCATTGACCTTGCGACCGCATACCGGGCGGTCGAGGCTGCGACAGAGATGCCTTTGGCGGCAGCAGAAACCAAACGTAGTCGAGGATGATAATTCGACAGTGATTTACGATTTTATTTTTCTACGGCACGGTCTTTCCACAGCTAACGAGAATGGCATTCTCCAAGGTCAGCACGACTATCCGCTCTCAGAAGAGGGATATCTCCAGGCGAAATATCTTAGCGAGTATTGGCAAGAAGAGCGGACCACGTTTAATTGCATCATTTCAAGTCCGCTGGGGCGAGCACGCGAGACCGCAGCCGTGATCGCTGAGCTTCTGGGAACGGATATCGTGTTTGATGCGCGTTGGTTAGAACGCCAGCTTGGTGAAGCTCAGGGGAAAACCTACACATCTCTACAACAGACGAGCAGCGATTGGATCCCCACGCCATATGAGCCTCCCTTTCCAGGTGCAGAATCAGAATGGGACCTCTATCTCCGCGCGGCTGAAGCTGTTCAGAGCTTGTTTCTCAACGACCCGGGTCAGCTTCTGATCGTCTCACACGGAGCCTTGCTCAGCGCTGCGCTGCGTACAATCCTAGGACAGCCTCCCGCTGCAGGTCGTGTGCGGCCGGTTCGCTTCTCCTTTCATAACACCGGTCACAGCCATCTCCGTTTTAACCGGACCACAGCCCGATGGACACTTCACTACCACAACAGGACCAGTCATCTTGAACAACAGGCAGGCCAGACATGAATACGGTTGAGCACTGCGAAGCTTCAATCCTCTTCAATGGAACCGTCTATCACCCAGACCGCAAGGGAGAGCCACATTCAGCAATCGCTATCCAATCTGGTCGGATCACCGCCACCGGTCAGGACGATGAAATCCTATCGCTCAGGAATGGACAAACCAGGATTTACGATCTCTCGGGCCGATTTGTTCTCCCGGGCATTACAGATTCTCACATCCACATTGAAAAATATTCACTTCAGCTTGATCAGGTGGATTGCGATACTACAACGCTTGAAGAGTGTCTAGAGAGGATCCAGGTAAAAGCTGCGACCACGCCTGCAGGAGCTTGGATACGGGGACACGGATGGAATCATAATAAATGGGGTGGATATGGAAATGCACAGCAGCTAGAAAAAGTTTCACCGGAAAATCCTGTCTACCTTTCGGCGAAATCTCTCCACGCGGGTTGGGTGAACACTTCTGCGCTAGCTAAATGCGGCATCGACACCGAGACCCCTGACCCTCCTCGCGGCAGGCTGCAGCGTGATGGGCAGGGGACACCCACAGGAATCTTCTTCGAGGATGCTGTCCGACTGATCACTGACTGCATCCCCCGTCCATCAAAAAGCGATCTGGCTGAGGCTATCCTGAAAGGGCAAGCGCAGCTTCTTCGCTTCGGTATTACCTCTGTCCATGATTTTGATGGGGCGCGCTGCTTGAACGCTCTTCAGCACCTACGACGCGAAGGCCGGCTTGTTCTGAGGGTACTTAAGCATATCCGGGAGGATAACTTCGATGCCATCCTCGAATCTGGGATTGCCACGGATTTGGGTGACACTCAGATCCGGATCGGGAACCTCAAACTGTTTGCCGATGGCGCACTTGGGCCTCAAACTGCAGCAATGTTACGTCCGTACGATGGGAACAACGGAAACCAGGGTATGTTGACCGAGGACTGTGAATCGATCCTGCTCAAGGGCCGCCGTGCGGCCGAAGCCGGAATCGGTCTCGCAGTCCATGCCATCGGGGATCGTGCAAACCGTGAAGTCCTGGATGCGCTGCAGATAGTGATTGAGGAACGAACAACAGCAGGCCTCCGTCCTCTGCCGTACCGCATCGAGCACCTTCAGCTATTGGACCCAGTGGATCTCCCCCGGCCGGGTGCGCTAGGCATCATGGCATCCATGCAGCCGATTCACGCCACATCTGACATGGATATGGCAGATATGTACTGGGGATCACGTGTCAAAACGAGTTATGCCTGGAAATCACAGCTTGATGCTGGAGCACTCTTGATTTTTGGCTCGGATGCCCCCGTTGAATCACCTAACCCATTTCTTGGGCTGCATGCGGCTGTCACCCGACAGCGTACCGATGGCACACCCGGCATCGTAGGATGGGTTCCAGGTGAAAAACTTTCCCTGGACGAAGCACTATATGCATATACCCGCGCTCCGCAAAAAGCCGCTGGCTGGGATAGCGTGCTGGGCTCGTTGACGCCAGGTTACCTTGCGGATCTTTTCGTTTTACCGGAGGACCCTCACGTTATGCAATCGTCAGAATTGGCAGAGATACTGCCGGAAGGTGTGATGTCGGGTGGAAAGTGGGTTGTTGGACCCGGCTGGGACTAGTGGATGATTCGTTTAATGAGCAGCTGCGCCTGCACTTACCCAAGCAAAGCGTAACACTCTCCTACCCTTCTCGACTTTGAGCCATTATCAGGCGAGCCGTCTTACATCCCCCTCGCGCACTGTGACCTTGATTTGATCAAGGTGTTCCATGAGTGCGAGCGCATACTTGCGAGAGGTTGAGAACATATCTCGGACATCAGCAACGCTCAACGTTCCCCCGCCCGAAAGCTTCGCCGTCACCTGCTCCACCATATCTCGGTATGTTTCCGCTCGGAAGACCACATCTTCACCCACGCGGGCGAGGATGCCCTCTGTAGTCAGGTAGCCCAAGAGCTCCTCCCCGATCGTTTCCTTTAATTCTTTCACCGAGGGTGTGGAATATGGATTGCGATCTAACTTGTGCATAAGCAGAGATACCTGTTCAGATTGCCCTGCCGTTAGCTGTGGAGTGAAATCGAACAACGCGACCTGATCACCCAACAATCGAATCATATGCTCTTCTTCGGCAAGATTGATCATCGCGTTTTTTATTTTTCCTTCAGCTGCGAGTCTGCTCCTCAACTCCTGCAAAGGAATACCCCTCCGGAGAGGAAGACGTTTATGATAGTCACGCGTGATCTCGATCAGGCTCGCAAGGATCTTCTGCCATGACTGCCGATCTATTAAGAAGGTGTCGTCATCTGCACCCTGGTCGCGTATCACAAACTGGAGAGCACGTTGGTCTACGATCAGTTCCTTTACACCCTCACGAAACGCCTCATCCTGTAGATTGACGACCTCCGATAAAACCTTGAAATTTATGGGGCCAGAGTTCTTCAACACAGCTTCAACCACGTCGCCCGCTGTGCCGCTAGCGAGTTGCTTAAGTCGCTCAACTACCGATTTATCCATACGCCGATGCCTACGGGCTGGGTGCGGATCTATCACCATACCGCCACCGAGTGTCGCACCTGGCGATGGACGCCGCAGGATAATATGGTCTCCCCGGGCGGCAACAATCGGTTCCAAAAGCTCGATCTGCATCCATCCTGATTGACCCGGTTCAATCCGATCAAGGCCAAGCAAGCGGATACGCGCTTGCCTCTGCGTGGTGGCATGAAACAGCTTCACCTGCTGATCGTGCTTGATCTCTTGAACCGCATCCCCCAACAGCCTGAACTTTATATCTAATCTTCTTGTAGCCTGGTAATGGCTGGGTTTTACGACGACCTGGCCGCGCTGTACATCATCCACATCGAGCCCGGATATATTGATTGCCACTCGGCTGCCTGGGATTGCGATCTTGATCTCCTCGCTGTGTGTTTGGAGCCCCCTTATCCGTCCATGTTTCCCGCTCGGAAGGAGGACTATGTCATCACCGATGGAAAAAGACCCGTCCACGAGGGTGCCAGTAACAATGGTTCCAAAGCCCGCTATGGAGAAGCTTCGATCAACAGGCAAGCGCGGCCTGCCCGCATCTACCTTTACCGGCGATTCTGCCAGGACCGTTTCGAGCGCTGCTCGCAGCTCATCAAGCCCGATGCCAGTAAGCGCGGAGACCTGCACAAACGTGGCCTTGCTTAGTTTCGTCGGTTCCAATAGATCGTAGATGTCTTTTTTAACGAAATCTAGCCATTCTTCATCGCGTACAAGGTCAACTTTGGTCATAGCTACAATGCCACGCTCAACCTCAAGCAGATCGAGTATTGCCAGATGTTCACGCGTTTGGGGCATAATGCCCTCATCTGCAGCGACAACCAGGATCACGGCGTCGATCGCGCCAACACCCGCCAACATATTATCGATAAAATCTCGATGCCCCGGCACATCGATGATCCCGACCCGTTCGCCGCCGGGTAGATCTAACCAGGCGAAGCCGAGATCGATCGTCATCTCCCGTTCTTTTTCCTCTTTTAGGCGGTCAGGGTGTGTTCCAGTCAAGGCTTCAACCAAAGCCGACTTACCGTGGTCGACATGACCTGCAGTCGCGATTACCTTCATGGCGTATGAGCTCTTCCCTCAATACCAATGTTGGCTATAACGGTCATCGTTTCGATCTCTCAATCTCTGAAGCCCATTCGCGGATCATTACGACCAACTCGCGAACACGACTCTCATCATGCTCACGTACTGCGGAAAGATCCTGTGCGGCAGAAGCGATGGTCTTTTCTAGCGAAGCCATGGTTTCATGAAGCTTTATGTGAGACCGATCATGATCACGCCAATGTTCATCGTTGGTCAATTTGAATGTGTTCCACCGCTTGTGATCTTCCGCCTGAACGCTATTCCAGTCTTGTTTAAGCCGATCCTCAGCCAAACGCTGCATTTCACTGACTTCGGTTATTCTGCGTTCGATGCGCTCCATGAGCCCTTCGAGTGTATCTTGTATCTTGAGTGCTGCTCGGAATGTTTCATCATAGGAAATAACTTTCTCTTTGATGGTTGCCGCGTCACGTTCAAATTCCTCAAAACGTTCTTCCCAGCTTGCCCACGCTTTATCAAACTCGACCAGCTTAAGATCTTGCCTCTCAAAGAAGACGGCCTGTGCCTGGCTCCGCTCGTCCTCGGCAGCGGCTGCCTCGGATGTCCGCACGTCCACACGTCGTACATCATCAGCCAGACCTTCTAGCTCAGTGCGAGTGCCGACCGCCCGTCGCTTGACCTCGGCCAATTCATTTTCGAGATCTCCGAGCTGCTTGTGCTCCTTCTGTTGTGACTCCTGGATGCTCTTGAATTGAATTTGGGTTTCTTGGAATTCTGATTCCACCTTGTCATACTTTTTCGTTAACCCGTCCAGATCGCGGTTCAATCTGATTTGTTCCTCGCGCCTTGTCTCAAGAGCTTCTTCAAGCTCGCGTATTCTGGATAACTCCATCTTTAATGTTTCAACTTGTTTCGAAATCCCCTTCTGTTCCGTCTTGCGCAACGTCTCCAAGTGCTTTTCTTTCTCGGAACGTCGAGATTCCGCAATTTCCATCTGCTTCGCAACTTCCTTGCGATGCTTCGCAAGGGTGTCGTCCACTTGATGTAGACGTGCGGCCTGCACTGCTAGCTTGGAGTTTTCTTCCGATACTGTTTGTAGCTGCTTTGAAAGCGCCGCCTGGGCTGATTCGAGTGACTCGACTGTTTTAGTTAGCTGGCGTATCGTCTCCGCATCCTTTAAGCGTTGCTCATCCAACCATGCCAGCCGTTTTTCTAGTTGATCAGGATCCATGATAGCCTTCTTATCTCCTCCGATTTGTTGAACCAGGGGTCAAGGTAGCAACTATGGGAATAAGCGCGTCAACCCCGCAGCTGTCTCGACGACCCAAGGGAATACCGTCTGTGGAAAGACACCCAGCAGGACCGTAATTGCGATACCTCCGTATAGGAAAACTGCCACGAGCAACGGGGTATCACGCCGCTCCATGTCCTCAGAAGGACTAAAAAGAAACGCTGCCCAACGTAAAGTCACACCGGTTAAGATGGCCATCGCCAGAAGTACAACCCAACTGATGAGCGGATTCACACTTTTTATCGACGCCAGAAGAGACCAACGTGCCGGGAAACCCGCCGTCAGTGGAAATCCGGTCATCGATAATAAACCAACGAGAAAGGTACTACTCGCAACCGGCCGTCTGAAACCCATACCACGCCAGGAATGCTCACCTTCCATCCGGATTAGGTAGCCCAATCCCAAACTAAGCGCTCCCAGGCTGATAACCCTCGCACCCGATATGCCAAGCGCAAGCTCCAACCCTAATTGTGATCCAGTTCCAATCGCTATCAACATCACGCCCAAATCGACAAGCAAGCAGTAGGCAGTCAATGTTCTCGGATCACGCTGGCCAGCTGCCCATAATGTCGCCAAGAGGACTGTTACGGCACCTGCCCACTCAATACCAGAAAAGAGACCTTCACTCTCCCTGAGCCAAGGGTATGTGTCAAGAAACCTGAAGAGGAAAAACAAGCCTGCGGCTTGAAGGATGATTGCAACGAAGGACACAACGTACACATTTGATTCCTGAATCACGCGTGGAAGCCAGAGGTGAAATGGCGGTACTGCCAGTAGAATGGCGAATCCAAAAGCAAGCAGTGCGGTCACCTGCACTGCTAATGCCTGAGATGCTGATGTGACCCCGCCGATCTCCAACTGCCAGCCGGTGATCAGCACCGTGATCATCGCCAGCGAATAGAGGATCAAGAGCCGCATCGAGCCAGTTGTCGAGGATGTACCCGGAACCACGAGCAGAAGGACAGCTCCCATCGCGGCCAACCCAATGAATATCGCTGCAAAGAGAAACGGTTTGACCATGAGCGAAGCAGCGACGGCAGCCAGCATAAGAGGCGCGATCGCAGTGAAGTACCTCGGAACTCCGACGATCCAGGCTGGGGCAATCATAAATGCTGCTGCCAGGTACAAGTAGCTGATCATGGGGCGAATTTCACCACCGATGCCGAAGGACCGGCCGAGCACAACCCACTGACTCGGCAGCTTTAATGAAAGCCCGAGAAAACCATAGGGCTCATCAAAACCCACAAGTAGAACCAACCCCGCCAGAACGCCGACTCCCAGAGAGACCCACACAGAGGACCATCTCACCTGAGCTCGCAAGGAAAAGGCGACGACAGCGATGATTAAACTGAAAAGAAACAATACAAAGGGAGCGTTCATTCCCGCCCACCCTTCACCAAGGTAAAGGGATCCGACTGCAGCATGGCGTAGGAAACTGTAAGGGCTATCCCGAGATGGACAACTGCGAGCAAGGCAACAACCGCCAGTGAGGGCTCAACGGCGGTATAAAGAAGCGAGAAACCGGTCATCAAACCCAGTAATCCCATGCCGATTCTGAATTCATTCGTTGTCAACCCGAGTTGTAGAAAATCCGTCAGGATGAGTATCAATCCACCCAGGGTGTAGACCTTGTTGAGATCCGATAGTTGGACAATTTCAGCTCGCAGTGTTCCTACAGCCGCCAATATTCCAATCGCTCCTGCTGAGAATCTGAAGACAAGCGTTCCAGGAAGGGTAACTCGTCTCACATCCCGCTTCCCGGTGAACACGTTTGCGCTTAATCCGAGGATTACGACAGCCAAAGCTCCCGCCAGGAGCAATGCCGTTGCATCAACTATCGGAATTGTGGTAAGCATGAGCCAGAAGCTCAGAATATATTCTCCGGCAAGCAATCCGATCAGTACCCGCCGATCCTCGAAAAGAAACATACACAATCCTGATAACGCCAGGAGCAAAGTGGGAATTTCAGGCCAGTCGAGCAACCACATCATCTAACCAGCTCCCAGAGCAAGAATGATGAAAAGTATGACAACTGTCATCCATAATAGAGCTCCCTCGCCTTCAAAAACGGCGCCGGTAATGCGGGCGATCCTGGCGAGAATCCTAAGAGGGCTCCACATTGCCCGATAGACGTGCTGGGGATCTATCCTCCCGGCCGCTCCCTGCCAACGCTGAACCAACTCAGCCGGTAAGCGTCGTATGACGAACAAGAGCAACACACCCAGAGAGGCCGAGATCCCAAAAACCAGTAACCCTTCAAGACCTGGTTCTGCCTGGAGCCATATTCCGAGACCAATACTCACCAGCACCGGCAGCGCAATGCCCATTCCAAACATCACACGCACAAGGGTTTCGGAAGAGGGCCATTGGATTTCCTGCTCCAAGACAGCATGCAGGGAACCAAGCCCTAGCAGGGTCATGCCAATTACCCCCACGATAAGCGTTAGGATCGACCCATCCGTGGGGAGAACCATGCCGAATGAGGCTCCCAGTACGCCACCGATCGACCAGGGCATGCCGACCAGGATGAGGGCGCCAAGCAGTGGCCACACCCGGTGTGCGGGAGAATGTATTTCGCTAAGTGACAGTGTCGCCCCGATAAGCAGCATGGCTACTCCGGCAGCCCGAGGTCCTTCAACCCCCCACTGGGCAACACCAACCAGGACCGCCAGAGATGCGAGCGTTAATACGAAATAAGGTCGCGATTCAATGACATCATCCTCGAGCACCCAGCGAATTCCACCGATCATGACCCCGACAATCCCCGCTATCATCAACCAGTTGCGTGTCTCTATCGGTAGCCCAAGACCAAAAAGTCGTGTGAGCAGAATCATCGAAACAGCCGGCGGAAACAGCCTTAAAAGCGTGCCCATCCCCCTACGGAGAGGTTCAAAAGTGGGAATCCCAAAGTGAAGAGGCAGGACTCCCAGCCGGAAGAGAGCAGCCAGGATAACAAGCAATACCCCCGTAGTCGATTGGAAGGCTGTCGTAATTGAGGTGTCTCCCCCTGCTTGATAGTTCATAGAAGCCCCAGCCAGCAACAGGAGAACTCCGGCCATATCGATCCCGGTGCGAATCAAAGCTCTCTGTACGTCTTCCGGACTTTCCGCATATCGTATGAAAAAGATCAATGTCAGAAAGTCCATCAAGGCCCATGAAACCGTAAGTGTGACCAAGTTCGCCGCAAGCATCGCGATCATTGCCAGAGCGGTATAGATAAACCAGAAAGCGCGCACGTCTGCCGGGGCAATTATCTGTCTGGTTGCTGCAGCAAGGATCATGGCAAGCAGGACAGTCGAGCATGCATACATGTATGCCCAACTGGTCTGATCCAGGCTGAATTGAAGCGGTGATTGAAACAGGCGTTCCGGCTGCCAAACGGAAAAGCTCACACTGGCCGGCAAGGATGCACTTAACGCCATTGTGACGATCCAGATGAGAATGCCAAAACCTGCGCTGACCGCCCATTGTGTCCGGGCAGCGCGACTACGCAAAATCCAGGTTGTGAAAGCAGCAAGAACGAGGACAATCAGAGGAAGGAAAGGCAAGACAATCTCCGCACTGCTTAGCGAGCTTGGCGCATAGCATACCATGGTTGAATAGAAGTGCTATACTTCGGCCGATCATAGTGGAAAAAACTTGGAAGCAACCGTTAATTCATTATTCCTGAAAATCGGATCCGGCGTACCAATGGAGCCTGTTGAAGAGGTACTGGCCATCGCTCAATGTGGCATTGAGGGTGATCGATCGTTTGGTCGTTCTACTCGCCAGGTCCTGCTCGTCGATCATGCTGTACTGACTGATTTCGGCCTGGGACCAGGTGACCTGAGGGAAAACAATACTGTTGACGGTATCGAACTTAACACCCTCAAACCCGGTATGAATATCCAGATCGGGGAGACCCTCCTTCGAGTTTATGGTGAATGTACACCTTGTTCGAAACTGGACGACCTACAGCCGGGACTACAGGAAGCGATACGTGGAAGATGTGGCATCCTTGCCTCAGTAGTCCAGGGTGGATCGATCTCAATCGGGGATGCCGTGACAACCAGTGAGGTTTAACCAGGTAAGGCCACTTTAACTTCGCGTGCCACCTCATACGGGCAAACCAACGCAGCTTTTGAGGCTTTGTGCTCCATACCCCTGCTCCCCGAGCTAATTCCCCCTATGCTATACTCACCCACTGCCCAAGCTGACATCCTGGGCTACGGTTAGCATGTGTGATCTACATCACGTAAAAGGACGTATTTAATGTCAACAATACAATCAGTGCGAGGCACTCGCGACTTCTACCCGGAGGACATGGCTTTTCGTCAATGGCTTTATCGCAGTATCCGCACTGTCTCTGAAAGCTACGGCTACCAGGAATACGACGGCCCTTTCCTCGAGCGACTTGACCTATACGCTGCCAAATCGGGAGAAGAGCTCGTCAACGAGCAATCCTATGTTTTCCCTGATCGAAGCGGAACGATGATTGCGCTTCGGCCCGAGCTCACCCTTTCACTAGCCCGCATGGTCGCTCAACGCGGGAAGGCGCTTATCCCCCCGCTCCGCTGGTGGTCATTCGGACCATTCTGGAGGTACGAGCGTACACAGAAAGGGCGATCCCGTGAATTCTTTCAGTGGAATATCGACCTGATCGGGGTTGCGTCTGCCCAGGCCGATGCCGAGATCGTAGCCGTCGGCGCGAACTTATTCCGTAATATTAACCTTTCTTCCGAAGTGATCCGCATAAAAGTCAACAACCGTAAGCTAGCCGAGTCCCAGCTTGAGCGCAGCGGGCTGCCGCAAGCGCTGCGTAATCTCGCCTTTAAACTCATCGATCGTCGCGACAAGATGGATGAAACTGCTTGGCAGGGATACGCTCTGGAATCCGGCTTGGATAAGGCTCAGTACGAAGCACTTTCTACCTACCTTACGAATCTCGATGCCTGGAAGGAATCAACTGAGCTTGCTGCGTTTTTTGAGGCCTGTGGCGCCCTCGGTATCGACGACTACGTCGAGTTTGATCCCACGGTCATCCGGGGGCTTGATTATTACACTGGCACAGTTTATGAGGCACGCGATGTGAAGGGGAACCACCGTTCAATCCTCGGTGGCGGCCGTTATGATAACCTCGTCGCAGACGTGGGCGGTGAGAAAATCCCGGGAACAGGTTTTGCGATGGGCGATGTAGTCATCGGGCTTGTCCTTGAGGAGAGCGGAGTTGCACCTGAAATTCGTTCCAATCCATCCGACGTCTTCATCACCACCTTCGACGAAACGACCTATCTCGATTCGATGCGCTTGGCAGCCACGCTGCGAGCTGCAAACCTTGACGTCGAGTGGTATCCGGAGCCCGTTCGCCTGGCGCGTCAGCTCAAATACGCCGATCGCAACTCGATACCCATTGCCGTAATTCTCGGCCCGGACGAGATCGCAGCTGGGGAAGCGACGCTGAAGGACTTGCGTCGAGGCAGCCAGGTCGTGGTCAAGCAAAACGATCTGGCCTGGGAGATACGAAAACTGCTTTCTTCCGACTCAGAGTAGCTGTAAGGCTTGGCCTGTCTTGAGCCTTCATGTTAGAATACCGGCAGCTCGATGGTGCCTGTAGCTCAACGGCAGAGCGCCTCACTGTGGCTGAGGAGGTTGCGGGTTCGAAACCCGTCAGGCACCCAGGACGCCCGCAAGGGCGTTTTTCCTTGTTATTGCACGATACCTATAGGTTGGATAAAACCAGCCACCAGATCGTCGCGAATTTCCTGCACCAGCAGGAGCTTCCCGGGAGTTAGCAACTCGGGGTTCGTATCTTCAATCTGGATCGGAATGTCGATCGACTGAACCGGCGATCCACTCAAGATCAGGGTCCAGTTTTTGG